>Ga0247719_1000001_pt1 | contig 319409 bp, 308 predicted proteins | sample 41E_DmetaG_FD_189046 | JGI IMG/M metagenome (GOLD analysis project Ga0247719, IMG submission 189046) | Soil microbial communities from hillslope of Landscape Evolution Observatory, University of Arizona, Oracle, AZ, United States - 4-1-E_D | ecosystem: Engineered > Artificial ecosystem >...
CGCCCGAGCCCGCGCCCGCGCCTTCGCCTCCCCCGCCGCCTCGGTCGGGGTACTGGATGGTCGACGGTGCCGGCCAGGTGTACGCCTTCGGCGACGCCCGCTGGATGGGCAACGCAGCGGTCGGATCGGTCGAGGCCGTCGACCTCGAGCCGACGCCGTCGGGCAACGGGTACTGGATCGTCGACCGGGCCGGACGCGTCTACTCCTTCGGCGACGCCGTGTGGTGGGGGGCCGCAGGAGCGCTGAACCCCGGCGAGTGGGTGACGTCGCTCTCACGCACGCCGAACGGCGGGGGCTACTGGCTGTTCACCTCCGCTGGTCGGGTGATCGCCCGCGGCGACGCTCGCCACTTGGGGGACATGTCGGCCCGGCGCCTGAACGGCCCGGTGCTCGACTCGATCCCGACGCCGTCCGGGGCCGGCTACTACATGGTCGCCTCCGACGGCGGCATCTTCACGTTCGGCGACGCCGCCTTCCACGGGTCGATGGGCGCGGTGCGGTTGAACGCGCCGGTGCAGTCGCTCGTGCCCGATCCCGACGGCACCGGTTACTGGCTCGTGGCGTCCGACGGCGGCATCTTCGCCTTCGCCGCCGACTTCTACGGATCGATGGGGTCGACCCGCCTCAACCGGCCGGTCACCGGGATGGTCGGCTTCAACCGGGGCTACCTGATGGTGGGCGAGGACGGCGGCATCTTCACCTTCGGCGACGCCCGCTTCCACGGCTCGCTCGGGTCGAACCCCCCGGCCCGTGCCGTGACCTCGGTCGCGCCCCTCGCCGGGTAGCTGGACCTACAGCCCGACGAGTTCGAGGACCTCGTCGATGTCGCCGACGATGCCTGTGTAGAACCGGCCGAACTCGGCGTAGATCGCCGACGCCCGGTCGTAGCGCATCGTGTAGACGGTCTCCTTGAGGTCGTCGGGATGGACGCCGAACAGCGTCACGCCCCACTCGTAGTCGTCCACCCCTGTGGAACCGGTGATGAGCTGGAGGATCCGTCCGGTGAACTTCCGCCCTGACGCACCGTGCTCGTACATGAGCTCCTTGCGGTCGTCGTAGGGCAGCGTGAACCAGTTCTGCTCCGGGTTCCGCCGCTTCGACATCGGATAGAAGCAGATGGCCCGCTTCCCCTCCGGCGGCAGCTGCGGGTAGAGGCGGGCGTTGAGCATGTGCTCGGGCATGCCCTGCGCGTACTCGCTGACCTCGGTGATGCTGACGTAGGAGTCGGCGACCTCGAGGCCCGCCCGCTGGATCGCCGCCTGGAACCGGCGCAGATGGACGAGGTCGGGCCCGAGCACCAGGAACGCCACGTCGGCCTTGTGGCCGACCACCGCGAACGGGATCACCTGATGCTGCTCGTCCGCCGCGCTCTTGACCGCCGCCCGGATGGCCTCCGCGTCCGCCCTCGCCGTCACCTTGCAGAACAGGTGGACCACGTTCCATCCCGTCGCCGGCCGCAGCTCCTCGATCTCCGTCACGCCCTCGGTCACGCCACCCAGTCTCGCACCGGTTTCCGCGTTCCGCCCCGCCTCGATCTGGAGGAAATTCTCCGGAGCCATTCCGGAGAATTTCCTCCAGATCGGGTGCCGGACGGCTCAGGCGGCTCGCCCGAACTGCTGGAGGCGAACCCGCCGGGTCTCCATGTACAGCTCCCACGTGCCGCGGGGATCGCCGGTGACGTGCTCCCACAGCACCCGGAGCACCTGGATGCCGTGCCGGGCGGCGTTCGCATCGCGCTCGACGTCCCGCTTCTTCTGCTGGATGCGGTCGTGCCACCGCCGTCCGTCCGTCTCGAGGACCAACAACGCCTCGCGGTCGGCGAAGTCGGCGATGTGCGGCAGCTCGGTCCGACTCGGATATGCCCATCCGACCACGGGCTTGGGGCCGCCGAACCGGTCGAAGAGGTCGAGGGTCTTGCGCTCGAGCACGCTGCGAGTCGGGATCTTGCCCCGGTCGCGCCAGTCGTCGAGGATCTCGCCCAACATCGCGTAGCCCGGCTTACCTCGGGCCCGTGTTCGGTCGTAGTGATCGACCAGATCGAGCGGGGTCACGAGCCGGCGGGCGAACGCATCGTCGATGACCTCGCGCAGGCGGCCGCGCCTCGTCGTCGCAGCCAGATCACACAGGGTCTGCACCGGCGCCGTCACGGGCAGGTTCGCGTACCTCTCTTCGGCGTCGAGCCATGCACCGCCGGACTGATGCACGCCCTCGACCTTCGGGTTGGTCGCATGCGGAACCACGAACGACACAGCGCCGCGAGGGAACGAGTGGAACGTCTGGACCGCTGCGGCAGCCTCCCGGCTGATCGACGCGATCGGCCCCAGCCGAAGCCGACGGACCCACAGCCGTCGCTCCCACGTGTCGGTGCTCCCCCGCTGCACGTACACGCCCGGTTCGGCCGGCTCGATCTCGAGACCGATGGCGTACTCGACCTGATGCACCTTCACTCCGGCCGCGAGCAGCTGTCGGCGGGAGATCGCCTGCGACTGCAGCGTCAGGTGCTCAGCAACGGTCGGGTTCCCCAGGATCGCCATGTCCAACTGAAGCGCGCTGGTGAGACAAGAACGCGTTCACACGCGACGGGGACCACCTCCCACCCGTCGATCTGGAGGAAATTCTCCGGAACCATTCCGGAGAATTTCCTCCAAGTCGCCTCGGGAGACCGGTGCGGGGGAGAATGGGCGGGTTGTGCGACGGGTCGTCACCTTGATGGTGATCGCGGTCGCCATCCTCCCGTTGCCGGGGCGGGCGACGTCGGCAGCCTCGGTGCCGGTGCTCGTGATCGACGGGCGCGGGTTCGGGCACGGCGTGGGGATGGCTCAGGACGGCGCCTATTGGATGGGCGTCGCCGGTGCGCGCACCGAGCAGATCCTCGGGCAGTTCTATCCCGGGACATCGCTCGGCCGAGGACAAGGCCCGGTGCGGGTCGCGGTCGGCGACGTCGGCCCCGCGCCGACGAACGTCGTCTTCGCGTTCCCCACCGGCGGCGAGCTGCGGGACGCCCGCAGCGGCGAGCAGTCGCCGGGCTTCCCGGTTGCGGTTCCTCCCGGCGGGCTCGTCCGCATCGTGTGGGAGAACGGGCGCTACCGCGTCGAACGGGCGGACGGCCGCGGCCAGGTCGCCATCGGACGCCCCCGGCTGGCGAGCCACCGCCAGCAGATCGACGTCCCCGGCACGACGACGACCACCGCGCCGCCGCAGTCGACCTCGACCACCGCACCACCGTCGTCGACGACCACGACGGCGCCGGCGATCGAACCACCGACCCCGAGCCCTGGTCCGACGTCGACCACCACGACGACGCCCACGGGCCCGAACGACCCACCGCCGTCCCCGCCGCCGCAGCAGCAGCAGGCGGTCACGACGAGCCGGCCCGTGATCGCCATCCCGGCGAACAACGGCACCGTCGACCTCCCCTACCGCCAGCGGAAGTACCGGGGCGTGCTCGAAGCCAACGCCGGCGGGGGGCCGCTGCGGGTGATCAACGAGGTCGACGTCGAGACGTACCTCAAGGGGATGGGCGAGGTGCGCGACCCGCGCTGGCCTCCTGCCGGCCTCCGCGCCCAGGCGATCGCCGCGCGGACGTACGCGCTGCGGGCGATGCTCGTCGGCGGCGGGGAGATCTGCGACACCCAGCGCTGCCAGGTGTACCTCGGCGCGCAGGCCGAGTACGCCGCCATGAACAAGGCGGTCGACGACTCGCGCGGGCAGGTGCTCGTCTACGGCCGCCAGCTCGCCAGCGCGGTCTACAGCGCCAACGGCGGCGGCCACGCGGCCAGTCGCGAGGAGGGTTTCGGTGTCGCCGAGGACAACTCCGCCCCGTACCTGCGGCCGGCGCCGTACACCACCCAGGACCCGCATCCCTGGAGCGTCACCGTCGGTCTCGACGCGGTCGCCGCTCGGCTCGGCTACCGGGGGACGATCACCAGCGTCACCGCGACCCGCACCGGCCCGAGCGGCCGTGTGCTCGAGGTGACCATCGACGGCACCGCCGGACCCAAGCCCGTGCAGGGGATCGCGTTCGACGCCGCGCTCGGGCTGAAGTCCACCTTGTTCACGTTGCGGCTCGACACGGCCGAAGTCGCGCCCGAGCCTCCGCCGCCCGACGATGTCGTGATGCAGGCGCCGCCGGAGCAGGCGGCCGCGGTCGTCGAGGAGCTGACGGAATCAACGATCGCCGTCCCTCGCGCAAGTCGTTCCCGAACGGTGCCGACGCTCGACTTGGACGACGGCGCGCCCATCGGACGCGATCGGGGCGAGTCGACGGCGGAGGAAGTCGCCGCGATCTTCGCCGCATGGGCGGCGATGGCGATCGCAGGTGCGGCGTGGCTGACGCTCAGTCGGCGCACATGATCTGCACCGACACCACCGCAACCGGCGACGGCTCGTAGCCGTCCGCGAAGCGGCGCGCGTCGGACTCGCTCTCGAAGTACAACGCGACGACGAAGTCGTTCGGAGCGGTCGCGAGCGCCTCGGCCGCCCCGACATCGCAACTCACCTGCCCCACCGTCGCCGAGTAGCCGTGGGACTCCGCCGCGGCGACGGCCGCCTCCACCGCGGGATCGTCGGCCGACGGACCGGTGGCGAGGTACACCGCCCACACGTTCGAACCGTGCGATGGCGCCACGATCGGCACCGGCAGGTCGGCCGGCGGCGATCCGATCGCAGGCGCAACCGACGTCGTCGTCACGGAGGCGGTGGTCGACGGCGCCGCCGCCAACTGCTTCCCGTCGCCGGTGGCGCACGCACCCGCAGCGACGACCGCGGCGCCGAGAAGCAGAACGGCCCGCCCCCGTGCACAGGGGCGAGCCGTTCCGAACCTCACGTGAGGAGACTACGAGGGGGACTTAGAAGTCCTCCATCCCACCGCCGGGCATGGCGGGGGCCTTCTCCTCGGGCTTGTCGACGATGACGGCCTCGGTGGTGAGGAAGAGGGCCGCGATCGACGCCGCGTTCTGCAGGGCAGAGCGGGTCACCTTGGCCGCATCCGGCACCTTGCTCGACAGGTCTTCGTACTCGCCGGTGGCGGCGTTGTAGCCGACACCACCCTCGAGGTCCTTGACCCGCTGGACGATGACGCCACCCTCGAGGCCCGCGTTGACCGCGATCTGCTTGAGGGGCTCCTCGACGGCCTTGGCCACGATGCGGGCACCGGTGGCCTCGTCGCCCTCGAGCTTCTGGGCCCGGTCGAGGATCGCGGCCTGCGAACGGAGCAGGGCCACGCCGCCGCCGGGGACGACACCTTCCTCGACCGCAGCCTTGGCGGTGGAGACGGCGTCCTCGATGCGGTGCTTCTTCTCCTTGAGCTCGACCTCGGTGGCCGCGCCGACCTTGAGGACCGCGACGCCGCCCGACAGCTTGGCGAGGCGCTCCTGGAGCTTCTCGCGGTCGTAGTCGGAGTCGGTGTTGTCGATCTCGGTCTTGATCTGGTTGATGCGGCCCTTGAGCTCCTCGGCGGAGCCGGCGCCCTCGACGATCGTCGTCTCGTCCTTGGTGATGACCACCTTGCGGGCCGAGCCGAGCAGGTCGAGGGTGACGTTCTCGAGCTTGAGACCGACTTCCTCGGTGACGACCTGGCCGCCGGTGAGGATCGCCATGTCCTGCAGCATCGCCTTGCGGCGCTCGCCGAAGCCGGGGGCCTTGACGGCGGCCGACTTGAACGTGCCGCGGATCTTGTTCACGACGAGCGTGGCCAGAGCCTCGCCCTCGACGTCTTCGGCGATGATCGCCAGCGGGCGGCCCGACTGCATGACCTTCTCGAGGACGGGCAGCAGGTCACGAACAGCGGAGATCTTCGAGCCGACGAGCAGGATGTAGGCGTCTTCGAGGACGGCCTCCATGCGCTCCGGATCGGTCACGAAGTACGGGGAGATGTAGCCCTTGTCGAAGCGCATGCCCTCGACGAGCTCGATGTCCATCCCGAAGGTGTTCGACTCCTCGACGGTGATGACCCCGTCCTTGCCGACCTTGTCCATCGCCTCGGCGATGAGGCCACCGATCTCCTCGTCGTTGTTCGCCGAGATGCTGGCGACCGACGAGATCTGGTCCTTCGAGTCGACGTCCTTCGACTGCTGGCGGATGCTCTCGACCGCGGCCTCGACGGCGGCCTCGATGCCCCGCTTGAGGCTCATCGGATTGGCGCCTGCTGCCACGTTGCGGAGGCCCTCACGCACCATGGCCCACGCGAGGACCGTGGCCGTGGTGGTGCCGTCACCGGCGACGTCGTCGGTCTTCTTCGCGACTTCCTTGACGAGCTCGGCGCCGATCTTCTCGTACGGATCCTCGAGCTCGATCTCCTTGGCGACCGACACACCGTCCTTGGTGATGGTCGGGGCGCCCCACTTCTTCTCCAGGACCACGTTGCGGCCCTTGGGGCCGAGGGTGACGCGCACCGCGTCGGCCAGCTTGTTCATGCCATCCTCGAGGCCGCGCCGGGCGGAATCCTCAAAGGCGATGAGCTTGGGCATGCAGCAATCCCTCCGTAGGGTCTGTTAGCACTCGAACCTTGCGACTGCTAAAGCATGCCTCGCGTTAGCAGTCTCTGCAAGTGAGTGCTAGCGAACCGCTCGGTACGCTGCTCGCCATGCCGGGGGCGCCGCGTACTCGGTACGCGAAGTCGGGGGAGCTCAACATCGCGTACCAGGTCTTCGGCGCCGGCGCGTTCGACCTCGTCTTCGTGCCCGGCTTCGTCAGCCACCTCGATCTGGCCTGGGAGGATCCCGGGCGCAGCGAGGTCGCGGCGCGGTGGGGGTCGTTCGCGCGGGTGATCGAGTTCGACAAGCGGAACACCGGTCTGTCCGACCGCACGACGTCGGTGCCGACGCTCGAGGAACGAATGGACGACATCCGAGCGGTGATGGACGCAGCGGGGTCGGAGCGGGCGGCGATCATGGCGTACTCCGAGGGCGGTCCGTTGGCGATGCTGTTCGCGGCTACGTACCCCGAGCGGGTGTCGGCACTCGTGCTCGGCGCGACGTGGCACGTCGCCGTCGACCGGCCCGACCTCGAGGCGCAGCTCGACCTCGTCGAGCGTTACTGGGGCTCGGGCACGGTGATGCAGTTCTTCGATCCATCGGTCGACCGAGAGTGGGCCGCGCGCTACGAGCGCAGCTCGGCGACGCCCCGAGGAGCGGCCGAGATCCTTCGTCTCAACGCGCGCACGGACGTGAGGGCGGCCGTCGACGTGATCCGTGTGCCCACGCTCGTGCTGCACCGCACCGGCGACCCGGTCGTGCCCATCGAAGCCGGGCGCGACCTGGCCGCGGCGATCGAGGGGGCTCGTCTCGTGGAGCTGGCGGGCGACTCGCACCTTCCGACGACGGTCGAGGAGTGGCACGCCGAGTGCAACATCGTCGAGGAGTTCCTCACCGGGGAGGTGCGGTCGGTGGAGCCCGACAGGGTGCTCGCCACCGTGCTGTTCACCGATGTCGTCGACTCGACCGGCCGGGCCGCGCGGATCGGCGATGCCAAGTGGCGCGCCGAGCTCGAACGACTCGAATCGGAAGCGACGCGGTTGCTCCGACAGCACCGGGGGACGCTCGTGAAGTCGACCGGCGACGGCGTGCTCGCGACCTTCGACGGCCCCGCTCGCGCGGTGCGGTGCGCTGCGGCGGTCGTCGAACGCGCTGAGCTCCTCGGTGTGGAGATCCGCGCGGGCCTCCACACCGGCGAGGTCGAGGTGCGCTCCGCTGACATCGCCGGTATCGCGGTGCACCTCGCGAAGCGGGTGGAGTCGGCTGCCGCGCCCAGCACGGTGTGGGTGAGTCAGACGGTGCGCGATCTCGTGACCGGCTCGGGGATCGAGTTCATCGACCGTGGGACCCACGAGCTCAAGGGCGTCCCCGGCGAGTGGCGCCTCTACGAGGTCGCCGGCACCTGAGGCGCTGAGCCTGCTGCGGTTGACCGTCCCGTCGCCGCGTCGAGCTCGGCACGGTGCAGGTCGGCCGCGACCTTCTCGCAGAGCCACGTCTCGTGCGCCACCTCTCGGACGACGCGGAACCCGGCGCTTCGAAGCATCGCTTCGCAAGCCGCCGCGTTGGCGAGCCACCAGTTGGTGGGATCGTCCGCCATGCGGTGCTCGATGAAGGCCATCACCGGCGACCCCGGCTCGAGGAGGCGTGGCCGCTCGCTGAGTCGAAGGTCGGGAGGCGGCACGACCCGTTCGTCGCCGGGCAACGTGAGTGTCTGGAAGACCAGCCGACCGCCGACCCGTAGCCGCTCGCTCACGATGTCGAGCGCCAGCAGCGGATGCCGCAGGTGGTACAGCACGCCCATGAACAGCACGAGGTCGAACGACTCGTCTGCGGCGTGCGCGAGCTCGTACACGCCCATCTTCCTGAACTCGACCCGGTCATCGACCTCGAGCTGACTCGCGGCCCACCTGGCCTGTCGGAGGTAGTGCTCGTCGTGGTCGATCGCCACGACGGCGGCGCCCCGCCGTGCGAGCTCGAAGGTGTAGAAGCCGGCGTTGCACCCGATGTCGAGCGCACGCTGACCGGTGAGGTCGTTCCCGAGCGACGGCGCGATCTGCTCCCACTTGAAGCTGGGGAAGTCGCCGAGCGGGTGGTCGGGCGCGGTCTGCCTCCCGTCAGGGAGGTGGAGGTTGTGGAACCACGGCGCGAACTCGGCGATCTCCTCGTCGACCACCTCCGCGCCCATCGACTGCAGCGTCACGCGACGCGCTCCCCCACCAGCTCCTCGAGGGTGGCCGCGCGATGTTCGGCGGTGTCACGGTCGAGGACACGCGCGCGAGCAGCAGCACCCATGGCGCGCCGCCGCTCGTCGTCGATCCCGTCGAGCGCGGCGACGACATCGTCGGCCGTGTCGGCCAGCACCATCTCGGAGCGCGGATCGAAGAACGTCTCGATGCCTTCCCACCGATCCGAGATCACCGGCACGCCGCACGCAGCGGCCTCGAACAAGCGAACGCTCGGCGACCAGCCGGCCGCGATCATGTCGGCGCGCGTGACGTTGAGGGTGAAGCGCTGCGCCGCGTAGAAGGCCGGATGCTCCGACGGCGGGAGGTGGTCGATCCGTTCGACGTTGTCGGGCCAGTCGATCGAGTCGGGGTACTGGGGCCCTGCGACGACGAACCGAAGATCCGGACGGCGCCGTGCGGGCTCGATCAACAGACGCTCGACCGTCGGCTGACGGTCGTCGCTGTAGGTGCCGAGGTAGCCGAGGTCCCACGTGATGGCGACGTCGCGGGGGCGGTAGGCGTCGGCGTCGACCAGGCAGTGGAACGCCAACGCGCGGCGGGCGCCGTACTGCTGCTCGAGTCGATCGAGCGTCGGGCCGCCCGTGAACGACAGGTAGGTGTCGAACAGCGGGATCACGTCGGGCGTGAGGTACTCGCACTCGCCCCGCTCGGCGGCTGCGACCGTCACCGGCGTGTCGATGTCGTAGAAGGCGACGCTGCCGCCGGTCGCCGACGTCACCCACCGCGCGACCTCGACCCCGTCCGGGACGTAGGAGCCCACGATCACGAGGTCGGCTGAGGAGATCTCACCGGCGAAGCGATCCTGCAGATCGTCGACGGAGTCGTAGAGCTCCGTCCGGCCCCACGGAGGGTTCGGCAGGTCACGGTTCGAGGCGTACCACGGCTTGTCGCGCTCGAGGAAGAGCACGTCGTGGCCGCGCGCCACGAGCGCTCGCTGCAGGGCACGGAAGTTCGTGGCGTGGCCGTTGCCCCACGACGACGTGATCGACAGGCCGAGGACGACGACCTTCACGCCGCCGCTCCCGCTCGAACCCGAGACCGCAGGAGCCGGTCGAGCTGCGCGGCCCGGTGGTCGTAGGTGTGCTCGCTCAGGACGCGAGCCGCGGCGCGGGCACCGATCGCCTGCGCGTGCGACGCGTCGATCGTGTCGACGCACCTCGCGACATCGGCACCGTCGTGCGCGACGAGCACCTCGGCGTAGGGCGCGAGGAACTCGTCGATGCCGTCCCACGCGTCGGTGATGAGGCATGCGCCGGCGCCTGCCGCTTCGAACACGCGGGTCGCCGGCGACCAGCCGTTGGCGACCATGCTGTCGCGGGTCACGTTGAGCACGGTGCGAGGCGTGCAGTTGAACGCGTTGTGGTCGTCCGTCCCGACGTGGCCGATCCAGCGGACGTTCGGCGGCATGGCCTTGTCTTGCCAGCCGTTGCCGCCGAGGAGGAACGTCCGTTCCGGCAGGAGCGATGCCGCACGGAAGAAGAACTCGTCGATGCGGGCTTCTCGATCGGGGAGCCGGTTGGCGAGCAGCGCGCAGTCGGCGTCGAACCGCGGATCGCGCGGCACGGCGTGGTGCGTCGTCGGATCCAGCGCGTTGTACACCACGACGACCTCGCGGGCTCCGAGCCGCGTGTACCGATCGACGACGGGATCGCCTCCGCCGTAGGTGAGCACCATGTCGTACTCCGGCAGCACCCGCCGGAACGGGTCGGAGCGATCGCCTTCGACGCGCGACAGCGTCGCGGGTGCGTCGACGTCCCAGAAGATGCGTGTCGTGTGGTGGTCGCCCACGTGCGCGACGGCGTCTTCGAGCACGTCGTCGAACACGCCGACGCCGCTCGTCTTCACCACGACGTCGGCGCGCGCCGCGAGGTCGACGGTCTTCCGGACCTGGCGCTCGTCGTCAGCGGGATAGATGACGACGTCGCAGTAGTCCGGATCTGCGATGTCGCGGTGCTCCTGCCGCTCGTACGCGATCGGTTCGTAGAACGTCACGCGATGGCCGTGGGCGTGCAGACCGCGGATGATGCCGCGGTAGTAGGTGCACGCGCCGTTCCACCAGGACGAGACGATGCTCGATCCGAAGAAGGCGATGTCGAGTCCGTCAGCCATGGGTTGCTCCCGTCGTCAGTTCGTCGTGGATCCCGAGCAGCTCGTCGACGCGGTGGCCGCATGTGTGTCGCTCGGTGATCGTGCGCAGGCCGTGCTCCCGCAGCGACTGCGCCAGGTCGGGGTCGTGGAGGATGTCGTCGAGGTGACGTTCCATCTCGTCGCTGTTCCGCGCGACGAGGAAGTCCTTGCCGGGCGAGAAGAGGTGCTCCGCGTCGTCCCACGGCGAGCACACGAGCGGGATCCCGCACGCCAGCGCTTCGAACGGACGGATGGTCGGGATCCCCGGCAGCGCTTCGACGTACGGACGCCTCGGTACGTGCACGGTGACCCCGTGCGCTGCGAAGGCACCTGGCGCGCGGTGGTTCGGCCGCCACCCGCCGTACCGGATCCCGGCTTCCTTCAACGCGTTCTTCGCGTCGTCGGGATAGCGGACGCCGTAGACGTTTGCGGCGAGGCCGAGGCGGTGGACCGGCCCGAGGAGGAACGTGTGCAGTTCCTTGGTGCGCTCGCCGTCTCCCCAGTTGCCGATCCAGACGAGGTCGCCGCGCCGGGCGACGCCGTCGATCGGGTGGAACGTGCGGACGTCGGCCGCTTCGTGCCACGTCCACGCTCTGTCGGCCCAGCAGCGCTCGATGTAGAGGTCGCGCAGCACCTGGCCGAACGCGAGCACGCCGTCGTAGTGGCGAAGGTCGAAGCGCGCCATCTCGTCCGGGGCGGTGACGGCCCGGTGGTGGGTGTCGTGGAAGAGCAGCCGGTACCCGCCGGCAGCCTTGTGCCTGCCGAGGGCGGCGATCACCTCCGGTTCGTTCCACTCGTGGACGAGCACGAGGTCGGCGCCGTCGGCGAGGTCGCCCACCTCGACCTGCCGCGGGTCGTACACGGTCGACCGCATCCACGGGAACGCGTCGTAGATGTCGTCGATCGCGGCGGTGCCGTGCTGGGCGACGAGGTTCGCCCGGCTCCACGCGTCGACCGGTTCGAAGACCTCGACCTCATGACCCCGGCCGAGGAGGTCGGCGACGACCCCCCGGAGGAAGTGCGCGTTGCCGTGGTTCCAGTCGGAGACGAGCGAGTGGCAGAAGATGGCGATCTTCACGAGGCGACTGCCTTTGCGGTCAGGCGTCCGTAGACGTCGGCGTACGCGGCCGCCATGCGCGACGAGCGGAAGAGCGACGCGCGGTCGAGCGCCTTCGACGTGAAGACGTCGCGGCGGGCCTGGTCGTCGACGAGCGAGCGGATGGCTGCCACGAGCGCGTCGTCGTCGTCCGGATCGACGAACACGGCGGCGTCGTCCCACACCTCGCGGAGGCTCGGGATGTCGCCGAGCACGAGCGCGCACCCGGCCATGGCGGCTTCGAGCGGACCGAGTCCGAACGGCTCGTACCGAGCCGGGGCGACGAAGAGCGACGCGACAGCGAGCCACTCCGCGAGCTCCTCGAACGGCACGCGGCCGAGGAAGCGCCCGGCGACCCCTCCGTCGCCGTCACCCTCGCCCGCGATGACGACGGGCCACGGCAGGCGTGGCGCGACGCGATCGAGCGCAGCGAGGTTCTTGGCCTCGTCCCACACCCGGCCGGCGCCGAGGATGACCGGCTCGGCCCGCACGTCGTGGCGCAACCACGTGTCGGCGCGGCCGTTGTGGATCACGCGCGGGCGCCTGCCGTACCACCGGCGCATGTCGTCGGCGACCGCTCCCGTGGGGGCGACGAGCTCGCCGGCTGCTTCGACGCCCGCTCCGACCCGACGGCGGTACTCGTGCCAGTCGGCCGCGGGCGCGGCCACGCCGTGCACCGCGTGCCACCACGACAGCACGTCGGAGTGGGCAACGCAGATCGTCGGCGCTCGCCACGGCAGCACCCCGTGGGCGTAACCGTTGAGGTGCACGACGTCGGGACGTAGGTGATCTTCGAGGTCGAGGAGCCACTCGCCGGCGCGGTCGACGTCGTGCCACGGGTCGGCCATCCACTCGAGGGCGTAGTCACTCTCGATCACGTCGACGACGGCGGACGAGCGTGCTGCCATGCGCTGGTCGCGCGTCATCCGACGACCCATCGTGGCCAGGTGGACCTCGATCCCGAAGGGCGCCAGCGCGTCGACGAGATCGAGGGCGTAGGTCCAGACGCCGCCGACGGTGTCGGCCGTCATGAGGACGCGGGTGGTCACGACGGACGCCCGTAGATCGCGTCGAGCACTCGCGCCACGGCGACGGCGTCGGCGCCGATCGTCGGGTCGAAGCGGGCTCCACTGGCGAGGCGCTCGGCCCACGCGACCGCAGCGCGACCGCCCCAGTCGTCGGGCGGCTCGACCAGCACCTCGCTCGACGTGCCGCGGTTCATCGTGAGGCGGAAGTCGTAGAACGACCCGCCGACGTTGGCGAACGCGAGCGAGCCGCCGGTGCCGTGAAAGGTCGCGCGGATGTCGGCCTCGACGCCCGCGTGGAGGAACCACGAACAGGCGAGCGTCGCCGTCGCACCGGTCGAGAGGTCGAGGCGAGCGACCGCGTGGTCTTCGACCACGGAGCCGTCGGCCGGCAGCGGGGCGCCCTTCGCGAACAACCTCGACGTCGCACCCTCGACCTTGGCATCAGGGAGCGTCCACAACGCGAGGTCGACGAGGTGGATGCCGAGATCGATGACGCAGCCGCCGCCCGACAGCTTCGGATCGGTGAACCACGCCTTGTCGGGGCCGTAGGCGTTGTGGAAGACGAGGTCGATGGCGTACACGTCGCCGATCTCGCCGCCGACCACGAGCTCGCGCAGCCGTTCGACGGCACGCACGTGCCGGTACGAGAGGTCGATGCCGAGGAGCCGATCGGCCGCTGCGGCGGCAGCGACCACCGTCTCGCACTCCTCGGCGTTGCGGGCGAGCGGCTTCTGGCAGAACACGGCGAGGCCGTTGGCGAGCGCCTCGACCGACTGCTCGCCGTGAAGAGCGCTTGGCGTCGCGATCACGATGCCGTCGAGATCGAGGCGGGCCGCGCCGTCGAGGACCTCAGCGGGCGTGACGACTTCGGCGCCATCGATCGCCGCTGCAGCTCCACGGGCGAGGTCGTCCGACACGTCGGCGACGGCGACGACCTGTGCCGCACCGCTTCGGGCGATCGCGTCCATCCTGTTGCGTCCGATCCAACCGACGCCGAGGAAGCCGAGCCGAGGGCGATGGGCCGCGGTCATCGGGTCGTGATCGCCTTGAGGAAGCCGTCGGGACGCTCGACCATGGCGTCCATCGCGTCGCCCAGACGGTCGAGGGGGAACCTGTGGGTGTACAGCGGAGCCGGGTCGAGGCGGCCGGCGGCGACGAGGCCTGCCGCGGCGCGGATCCCGTCGAGCGCCACCCTCCGGTCGCGGAAGTGGGCGTTGACGACGTCGAGCCCCTTCCAGTTCCACATGCCGATGTCGAGCGTCCGCGCACCGTCCTGGTGGAAGCCGGCGATCACCAGCCGGCCGCTCTCGCGAGCGAGCTTGCCCGCGAGGTCGAGCGGGTCCTGGGTGCCGACCGCTTCGACGACGACGTCGCAGAGCGCGCCGCCGGTGGCGTCGGTGACGGCGTCGACGACGCGCCATTGCTCGTCGAGCGACACGACATCCTTCGCGCCCATCGTCCGGGCGATGTCGAGGGAGAACGCACGACGGGAGATCGCGATCACGTGAGCGCCAGCGTCGGCCGCCAGCGCTGTGACGATCGCGCCGATGAAGCCGATGCCGATGACCGCGACCGTCTGCCCTGGCTCGAACCGCGCGCGGCGCGCGGCGTTGACCGCGCAGCCGATGGCCTCGCCGGGGAAGGGCTGGCCGTCGAGCTCGCGGGGGAGCACGACCACGTCGGCAGACGGCACATCGGTGGCGTCGGCGAAGGCGCGCTCGCCGAGGAACGCGACGCGGTCGCCGACCCGCACGTCGGTGACGTCGTCGCCGACCGCGGCGATCGTTCCCCATCCCTCGTGCCCGGGGGCGCCGGGAGGCAACGGGTACTCGAACCAATCACGTCCCTCCCACACCGGGAGGTTCGAACCGCAGACGCCGCAGCCCTCGACGTCGACGCGCACGTGGCCGGGCGCGAGGCCACCGAGATCGATCGTGGTGATCGTCGCCTGGCGCGCGCGAGTGACGACCGCAGCCCTCGTGGTCAGCTCGCCACCTCCGCGACCGCTTCGAGGTCGAGCGAGTGACCGTGCCGCTGCAGCCACTCGAACAGCCGGACGACACCAGTGCCGACGTCGACCCGCGGTGCCCATCCCGTCGCCGCGGCGAACGCTCGTGGATCCGACACGTACCAGCGCTGATCGCCGACGCGCCACGGACCGAACTCGAGGTGCGGACGTTCGCCGCACAGATCGCTGATCATGTCGATCAGCTCGAGCAGGCTGAGCGTGTTCGACGGGCCTCCGCCGATGTTGAAGGCCCTGCCGCGGGTGAGGTCGATCCTCGACATCGCGATCAACATCGCGTCGACGAGGTCCTCGACGAACAAGACGTCGCGCACCTGACGGCCGTCGCCGTAGAGCGTGATCGGCAACCCGTTCATCGCCTGCTTCGCGAAGTGGGCGACCCACCCCTGGTCTTCGTTGCCCTGCTGGTGCGGCCCGTAGATGCAGCTCATCCGGAAGACGACCGTGTCGAGCCCGTAGCTCTTGGCGTAGTCGAGCACGTACTGGTCGGCCCCGCCCTTCGAACAGCCATAGGGGCTGCAGAAGTCGAGCGGCCGGCTCTCGCCGATGCCGTGGGTGCGCCAACCCTCGTCGGCGGGTGCGTAGCGGTCGCCGTCTCGCACGATCTCGACGTCTTCGAGGCCGCCGTACACCTTGTTCGTCGAGGTGAACAGCACCCGCGCGGGCGTGCTCATGCGCCTGACCTCCTCGAGGAGGTTGAGCGTGCCGGCGAGGTTGACGGCGAAGTCGTGGCGCGGGTCGTCGACGCTGGTCGTGACCGCCACCTGCGCCGCGAAGTGGAAGACGGTGTCGACGCCTCGTACTGCGCGCCGCACCGTCTCGACGTCGCGGACATCGCCGCGCTGGAACTGCAGCCGGCCCGTCGCGTCGTACTGCTCGCGGAGCCACCGCAGGTTCGTGCGGACGCCGGGCCGTGAGAGGTCGTCGAGGATCGACACGTGCTTGCCGTCTCGGAGCAACCGGTCGGCCACGTTGACGCCGACGAACCCGGCGCCGCCGGTGACGAGGACGCGCTCCATGGCGCTCATACCGTGAGCCCCCTCGCCGCGAGCTCGGAGGCCGCGGCGTCGACGTGGTCGACCGCCACCTGGCCCTCGAGCCACTCGGCGAGCTCGGTCATCCCGTCGTCCATCGAAACGGCCGGCTCGAACCCGAGCAGCTCCTTCGCGCGGCTGATGTCGGCGAAGCAGTGGCGGATGTCGCCGACGCGGTACTTGCCCGTCACCTCGGGCTCGACGTCCTTGCCGAGGATGCGGGCGAGACGCGTCGCGATCTCGTTGACGGTCACGCTCTGACCGCTGCCGATGTTGATCACCGCTCCGTCGGCAGCCTCGTTCGCGGGGTCGGCGGCGAGCGCGCACGCCCGTGCGATGTCGTGGACGCTGACGAAGTCTCGCCGCTGCTCACCGTCTTCGAAGATGAGCGGCGCCCGGTCGTTGAGCAGCCTCGACGCGAAGATCGCGAGCACACCGGTGTACGGGTTCGACAGGGCCTGGTACGGGCCGTAGACGTTGAAGAACCGAAGGGCCACGGTCGGCGTCTTGTACGCCTGGCCGAACATCAGACACAGGCGCTCTTGGTCGTACTTGTTGAGCGCGTAGACGGAGGTGAGCGACGGCGGCTTCGTCTCCGGTGTCGGCACCGGCGTCAGCTGCTCGCCGTTCACGCCGCACGTCTCCCACCGACCGGATTCGAGCTGGCGGCGGGTGCGATCCGCGGATGCGACCGGCGTTCCGTCGGGTCCGAGATAGAGGCCCTCGCCGTAGACGCTCATCGACGACGCGACGACGAGCCGCTCGATCGGATGATCGAGGATCGCCTCGAGCAAGACGGCCGTGCCACCGGTGTTCGCGCTCGTGTACTCCGCGATCTCGTACATGCTCTGCCCCACGCCGACACGCGCCGCCAGGTGGACCACCTTGTCCACGCCGACCAGCGCCTTCGCGACGGCGTCGCGATCCCGGACGTCGCCGACAATGAGCTCGACGTCGGACCCGAGGTACTCGGGACGTTCGACGTCTCCGTGGACCTGCTCGACGAGCGAGTCGAGAACCCGCACGTCTTCGCCGGCTGCGAGCAGGTGCGATGCGAGGTGCGCGCCGATGAAGCCGGCACCTCCGGTGATCAGCGTCTTCGTCAACAGCCGTTTCCCTTCCCAGCCCGCGCTCGGGGCGCGGCCGTGGAAGGGGGGTTACCCCGGTTGCTGCTGTAGATACCGGGAAGTTGAAGTCATTGATGTTGCTGGTGTTGCAGGAGGCGGAAGTACACCGCGACCCGCACGTTCGGCCCGTGGTTCAGCGCTCCTGCATGGGCCAACCGCGGGTGCATCACGAGGGCATCGCCAGCTGCGAGCGGCACCGGCTCCGGTTCGACGTCGACCGGCCCCCTGTGCGAGCCGCGCCACACGCGTGCTGCTCCGTCCTCGGCGTTCGCAGCGGTGACGGCGACACCGACGATCCCGCGGTAGCCGACCCAGTCGCCGTCCGGAGGTTCGTCGACGTGCGGCTCGAGCGGCCACTCCTCGTCGCGATCGGGGAACCGCAACAGCAGCTGCGGTGTCGCCCAGTCGTCGCCCTGCTGCCAGCCGAGCAGCTCGGCGGCGACGTCCGGAAGCACGCCCCAGATCTCCGGCTCCCACCGGAGGTGAGGGAAGAAGGTCGTCTGCTGGCACGCGAGGACCTCCTCCGCCGTCAGCCCGTGCTCGCGGATCGCGAGGTTGAGGCGACGGAGGCACGCCGTCACACGTTCTTCGTCGACGGCGCCGTGGAGCACGACGAACCCGTCTTCGGCGAGCGCGCGTCGCAGCTCGTCGAGAGAGGGACTCACGGGCCCCCATTCTTCCCGAACGGCGACAAGCTGTGGCTGTTCTAGAACCTCAGCCTCGCCGCGACCGCAGGTACTCCACCACGTCGACGCGCCCGAAGAACTCGGCCCACTCCAGCGGCGTGGCGTCGTAGGTGGTGTCCTTCGCGTCGAGATCGGCTCCGTGCTCGGCGAGCAGCGTCACCATGTCGAGATCGCCGTAGGCGGCGGCGAGATGCAACGCCGTCGGCGGCGGTCCGTTGACGTCAGCGCCGTCGAGCGTGAGCGCCTCGACGAGGTCCCACCGACCTGCGGTCGCGGCGTCGCCGACGGTCGACGGCTCCGGCTGCGGACCCGCGTGCTGCCAGAAGTACAGGTCGCGCAGCACGCTCGCCTCTGCGCCGTGGTGGATCGCCTCGTCGATCTGGTGCAGGGCGAAGCCGGCGAGCGTCGCGTCGGCGTACTGCCCGGCGATCGGACCGAGCTTCTCCCACCACGCCTCTTCGGGAACCACGTCGAGCAGCTCGCAGAAGTGGTCGAGCGCACCCTTCAACATCGCGAGTGACTCGTCTGCGGTCCAGGCGATCGGCCAGGGGAGCCGCGACGGAGGCGGCGACGGCGGATCGTCGACGCGGAGCCACCGCGCGTTGCGGGGGCTGCCGTAGATGTCGATGAGGTGGGCGATGCGCCACGCGATCGACGTCATGGGCGCGGGCGGCCGCTGGTACTGATTGTTGTCGACGACGACCTTCCCGCTGCGAAGGCGGCGGACCGTCCACGCTCCCGGCGTGGGTTCCCACCGGAACTCGTCGTCGGTCAGCCCCTCGAGGCGCGCCAGCGTGCGCAGCCCGGTGTACCCGCCCAGCTCCTTCAGTTCGTCCCCCATCCCCATGGGACGGGACCGTACTCAGTACGAGGAGACGACGCCCGGCTGCGCGCCGGCCCGCAGCGGACCGGTCTGCTTGGCGTGCTTGTTGAAGGCCGCCTCGAGTCGATCGAGGAGCTCGGCCTTCTGCAGCTCGGCCTCGCGGCGCTCCGCGAGCTGCTCCTCCGACGCGTTCAGGAGGAACTTCACGCGGGCGACGAGCTCCTCGGGGTCGAAGGGCTTCGTCAGGTACTCGTCGGCGCCGAGCTCGAAGCCACGCATGTGGTCCTTCTCCTCGGTCTTGCAGGTGAGCATCACGACGCGGGTCTTGGGTGCGAGCTTCCGCTGGCGCATGGCGCGCAGGACGCCGAAGCCGTCGAGGCCCGGCATCATCACGTCGCACACCATGAGGTCGGGCGCCTTGGCCTCGAGGGCGCTCAGCCCGGCGTCACCGCAGTCGGCCTGGCGGACCGTGTAGCCGGAGTCCTCCAGGGCGAAGGCGACGAGCATCCGGATGTCGGGATCATCGTCGACGACGAGCACCTCAGCCATGTCCGTCTTATCGACGTTCCCCCCGAAATGGTGGAGGACCAAAACAGCCATGGCCCGGGCGGGCTAGCCCCTAGCCTCCCGCCCGGCTGGATGGCGGGCCTAGCCTCCCGCCACTGCCGGGATGATCGAGACGACCGTCTTCGGCTCGATCGTGGTGTCGAGGCCGTCGAGGAACCGGATGTCCTCGTCGGCGACGAACACGTTCACGAAGCGACGGAGCGAGCCGCCGTCGTCGAAGAGTCGCTCACCGAACCCCGGGTACGTCGCGTCGAGGCCCTTCAGCACCTCGCCGACCGTCGATCCCTCCACATTCACCTCCCCGGCGCCGCCAGTCAGGGTGCGCAGCTGCGTGGGGATGCGGATAGTTGGCATCGGGTGTCGGTTACTCCTCGATCTGGATCGCGGCGTTGAACGCCTCAAGGGTAGGTGCGATCGTCGCCGTCGGCCCGACGTGGGGCGCGACCGCTTCGATCGTCTTCAGGCCGTGGCCGGTGACGTAGGCGACGACCCGCTCGTCCGGACGCACCACACCGCGAGCAGCGAGCTGGGCGAGCGTCGCGATCGTGACGCCACCGGCGGTCTCGGCGAAGATGCCCTCGGTGCGGGCGAGCAGACGGATCGAGTCGACGATCTCGTCGTCGCTCACAGAGCCGACCGCGCCGCCGGTCTTGCGGACGATGTCGAGCGCGTAGAACCCGTCGGCCGGATTGCCGATGGCGAGCGACTTGGCGATGGTCGACGGCTTCTGGGGCCGGATGGCGTCGGTGCCCTCGGCGAAGGCCGTGGCCACGGGCGAGCAACCGGTGGCCTGCGCGCCCGAGACCCGCACGGCCGGCGGCTCGTCGCCGTCGAGGAGACCGACCTGATGCAGCTCCTTGAAGCCCTTGTGGATCTTGGTGAGCTGCGAGCCCGATGCGATCGGTACCACGACGTGATCGGGGGCTTCCCAGCCCAGCTGCTCTGCGACCTCGAAGGCGAGCGTCTTCGAGCCCTCGGCGTAGTAGGTGCGGACGTTCACGTTCACGAACGCCCACGACGGGTGCTCGCTGGTGAGCTCGGCGCACAGCCGGTTGACGTCGTCGTAGTTGCCGTCGATCGCCACGAGCTTCCCGCCGTAGACCGCCGTCGTGATGACCTTGCCCGCCTCGAGGTCGGCGGGGATGAAGACGATCGACTCCATGCCGGCACGAGCGGCGTGGGCGGCGACGGAGTTCGCGAGGTTGCCGGTGGATGCGCAGGCCGCGACCTTGAACCCGAGCTCTCGCGCCTTCGTGAGCGCGACCGACACGACGCGGTCCTTGAACGACCCCGTCGGGTTCAGGGTGTCGTTCTTGATCCAGAGCTCGCCGAGGCCGAGCTCGGCCGCGAGGCGATCGGCCCGCACGAGTGGGGTGAAGCCGGCGCCCAGGTTCACCGGGTTCGTCGGGTCGGCCGGCAACAGATCGGCGTAGCGCCAGATCGTCGACGGCCCTGCTGCGATCTTCTCCTTCGAGATCGACGCCTTGATCGCGTCGTAGTCGTACGCGACCTCGAGCGGACCGAAGCAGAACTCGCAGACGTGCAGCGCCTCGACCGGGTAGGTGCGCGAGCACTCCCGACAGCGGAGGGAATCCACGTACGGCACGGCGGCGGCTCCTTTCATCGAACCCGGCGGTGGCACCTGGTCCTCCTGCCACAGAGGACTGGTTGTCGCAGCGTCACAGGGCCGGGTCCCTCAGCTGCTCTGGATGAACAGAGGCAATGGTACGCGAGGATGGCCGTTGTGCTCCACACGGTGTCGGTGGTCATACCGGCGCGGAACGAGGCGTCGACGATCGAGGCGATCGTCCGCCCGCTCGTCGCGCTGGCGCGTGACGGTCGCGGGGCGCAGCTGCACGAGGTGATCGTGGTCGACGACGGGTCGACCGACGACACGGCGGCGGTGGCCGCCGCTGCCGGTGCGATGGTGATCGACGCCACCGACGGCCCCGGCAAGGGCGCCGCGATGTGGAACGGGGTGGCCGAGGCCACGGGGGACATCGTCGTGTTCTGCGACGCAGACCTCGAGGAGTTCGATCCCCGGTTCGTGACTCGTCTGGCCGATGGCCTACGGGCGGCCGGAGACCAGTTCGTGCTCGTCAAGGCCGACTACGAACGGGCGGGTGAAGGTGGGCGAGTCACCGAGCTCGCGGCGCGCCCCGTCCTCCAACTGCTGCACCCGCACCTGGCCCACATCTCGCAGCCTCTCGGCGGCGAGTACGCCGCAACCCGTGCCGCGCTCGAGCAGGTGCCGTTCGTCCGCGGCTACGGCGTGGAGATGGGCCTGCTCATCGACCTGTCGCGACGCTTCGGCGTCGAGGCGGTCGGCCAGGTCGACCTCGGGGTCCGCCGGCACCGCAACCGTCCGCTCAGCGCGCTCGGGCCGCAGGCGAGGGAGGTGCTGTCGGTCGCGCTTGCCCGGGCGGGAGTCGCCGGGATCAGCGTCGAGGAGCTTCCGCCGCTCGCTCATCGCCGGCGGCCTCGCCGTCTGGCGTAGCGCTCGCGGCCGCAGACGACCCTGCGTCGTCGCCCTGGTTCTCGGGGCGCGAGTCGACGTCTTCCACCGGCCCGGGCCCGAGGTCGTCGGCGACCACCGGGCGGCCGAGCACGTAGGTGTGCCACAAGTGGCTGATCAGGATCTTCAGCACCGCTGCGGTCGGAACCGCGAGGAGCAGCCCCGCGAACCCGCCGAGGCTGCCGCCCGCGACGAGAGCGAGGATCACCGCAGCTGGGTGGAGTTGCACAGCCCGCTGCATCACGTAGGGGGTGATGAAGTGGTTGTCGATCTGTTGGACGCCGACCATGATCCCGATCACCAGCAGCGCCTTCACCGGGCTTCCGGTCGTCAGGGCGATCGTCACGCCGGGGACGCCGCCGACCCACGGCCCGATCAGCGGGATGACGTTGAACAACCCGGCGATCATCCCGATGAGGAACCAGAACTTGAGCTGGATGATCCCGAGGCCGATCGAGCAGAGGATGCCGACGATCAGCGCCACCATCAGCTGACCGCGGAAGAAGCCGCCGATGGCGCGGTTGAGGCGGTGCCCGACGATGAGCACCTCGTCGTGCACGGGCTCCGGAATGAGGTCGAGCGCCACTCGCCGCAGGTGGGGGATGTCGACCAGCAGGTAGAAGGCGATGATCGGCCCCAGGATGAGGATCAGCAGGACGTGGAAGATCTCCGCGCCGATCTCCCTCGCCTGCTTCAGCTGCTCCTCGAACGTGCCGCCGGTGTTCGACAGCGCGTCCTCGATGTCTTCACGGGAGAACTCGAAGAAGGTTCCTTCGGAGTCGGCCGCGCGATCGTCGATGAAGTTCTCGACCCTCGTCTGGATCGCCGGCCACTCGTCGGCGAGCTCGTCGATCTGCCCGGCGAGCAGGGGGTACAGGCCGATGCCGGCCATGGCGATGATCGCCAGCACGAGCAGGTACGACAGCCCGGCGCCGGCGGCTCGGGGCAGTCCGCGGTGCTGCAGCAGCGTGACGATCGGGTTCAGGAGGAAGACGATCGCGCCGGCCAGGATCAGCGGCGGGAAGATCACGCGCACCTGCCACACCAGCCAGGCGCCGATGGCGACGACGGCAGCGACGCCCACGACCGCCCACGCGACGGAGCCTGCTCGGCGGAGCCGCTCTGCGTTCACCTCGCGAGACGTTACCGGGCCGTTCCCAGATACCGGGTGACGACCGACTCGACGCATGCGCCCGTCCGCTGCGTCGCTTCGTCCTGGCCGAACTCCTCCACCAACGAGACGATCTCGACGTCACCGTCCGGGAGCTCGATGCCGGGCAGGCAGTCGCCGGCGATCACCACGACGGGCACGCCCAGCTCGATCGAGAGGCTTACGACGCCCCCCACGGCCTTGCCGTTGAACGACTGCTCGTCGAGGTAGCCCTCCCCGGTGACCACGAGATCTGCTTTCTCGATGCGATCGGCCAGCCCGATGGCGTCCGCGACGAGGTCGAAGCCCGGCACCAGCTCGGCGCCGACCGCCGCGAGCCCGCCCGCGAGTCCGCCCGCCGCGCCGGAACCGGGCAGGTCGCGCACGTCGACGCCGTAGGTCTCCTCGTACACCTGCGCGAGCCGCTCGAGGCGGCGCGTGAGCAGTTCCACCTGCTTCGGCGTGGCGCCCTTCTGCGGTGCGAACACGCGGGCCGCGTCGACGAAGGTGGTCGTGACGTCGCACGCGACGCGCAGGTCGACGCCCGAGAGCCGCGCGCGCGGCTCGAGCGCCTCGAGGCAACCCTGCCCGCCATCGGTCGTCGCCGAGCCCCCGACCCCGACGATGACCCGCCGTGCACCAGCGGCAACGGCGGCCATGATCAGCTGCCCCACGCCGGCGGTCGAGGCGCGCAGCGGGTCGTTCCACTCGGCTCCGCCGACGAGATCGAGTCCCGCCGCCCGCGCCATCTCGATGATCGCCGTCGCCGGGCGGAGGGTGTCCTTCATCCGCCACTGCGCCTCGACGACCTCCCCGAGGGGACCGCTGACGCGGGAGGTGCGAACCGTTCCGCCGAGCGCTTCGAGGATTCCCTCGCCTCCGTCCGCCACCGGCGCTTTGTCGCAGCTCCAACCCTTCGCGGCCCGGGCAGCGCGTGCGATGGCGGCGGCCACCTCGGTCGCCGTCGCGGTTCCCCGGTACTTGTCGGGAGCGGCGACAACTCTGGGCACGTGGGTATGTTGCCCGGCTGTGGGGAGGGAGATCGTCGTCGTCTCGAACCGCGGGCCCGTGTCGTTCGACAAGGCCGATGACGGTTCGCTCCTTCCAACGAAGGCCGGAGGCGGGTTGGTGAACGCGCTCGGCCCGGCGGTCGACGGGCTCGGAGCGACGTGGATCGCCGCGGCCATGACCGACGCGGATCGTGAAGCGACCGCAGCCGGTATGACCGAAGCGGAAGGGTTCCACCTCCGCTTGCTGGAGATCGATCCCCGGGCCTATCGGGCGTACTACGACGTCGTCTCGAACTCGACGCTGTGGTACCTGTACCACGGGCTGTTCGACCGCGTTCGCCGCCCGGCGTTCGACCGGCGTTGGCGCGCAGCGTGGGGGCACTACCGCGACGTGAACGCGCAGTTCGCAGCCGCAGTGGCCGACGCCGCGCCACGAGACGCCACCGTGCTCGTGCACGACTACCACCTCGCGCTCCTGGGCCCGCATCTGCGCAAGGAACGACCCGACCTGCGCGCGGTGCACTTCCACCACACGCCGTTCGCGACGCCGTTCGAGATCCGGCTGCTCCCCGACGACGTCGCCGAAGAGCTCCTGACCGGCCTCGCCGGCCACACGGCATGCGGCTTCCACGCGCAGCGGTGGGCCGATGCGTTCGTCGGTGCGTGCGAGGTTGTCGTGGGCGAAGCGCCGAGCGTGTTCGTGTCGCCGGCGACGGCCAACCTCGCCGAGGTGCAAACGGCAGCGCGGTCGGCGCAGTCGGAGGCGGCTCGGGCGCGGCTCCTCGACGCAGTCGGCGGGCGGAAGGTCATCGCCAGGAACGATCGGATCGAGCTGTCGAAGAACATCCTCCGCGGGTTCCTCGCGTTCGACGAGCTGCTCGAGACTCGTCCGGAGTGGCGCGGACAGGTCTGCTTCGTCGCCTACGTCTACCCGTCGCGCCAGACGCTCCCCGACTACCTGGCCTATCGCGCCGAGTGCGAAGGCTTGGCGTCGCGGATCAACGCTCGTTGGGGCGACGAGTCGTGGACGCCGATCCTGCTTTCCACCGAGGACGACTTCCCCGGCGCGATGGCCGCCATGCGCATCGCCGACGTCCTGCTGGTGAATCCCGTGCGCGACGGGCTGAACCTCGTCGCCAAGGAAGCGGTCAGCGTGAACGAGCGCGACTGCGCGCTTGTTCTCAGCCGCGAGTGCGGTGCGTGGGACGAGCTCGGCGAGTGGGCTCTGACCGTCAACCCGTTCGACGTGTCGGCCACCGCGGATGCGCTCGAGCGCGCCCTGACGCTCGACGCCGACGACCGGCGCGAGCGAGCGCAGCGGCTGCGCGAAGCCGCGGCGGCGAGGAACGCGTTCGACTGGTTCGCCGACCTCGTCGCCGAAGCCTGAGCGGCGCGTCGCCGAGTCAGAGCAGCGAGCGGAGGAAGGCGAGCGATCCCTCGGGACCGTCGACCAGGACGTCGGCGCGGGTTATCAGCTCGGCCGGTGCCTCCTCGCTTCGTACGCCGACCCTGATCACGTGGGCGCCGCGGTCGGCCTCGAGCCGGTCGAGCGCGTCGAAGGCGGGCAGGTCGCCGTAGTCGTCACCGAGGAAGCAGGCTGCGTCGAGGCCCTCGATGAGCTCGCTCACCACCGTGCCCTTGTCGATGGCCACCGGCGGACGCAGCTCGTACGACATGCGGGCGTCGTGGAGCGCCAGGCCTGTCGCGTCGGCAGCTCCTTCCGCGAACGATCTCGCCCAACCCGCGTGCTCGGGCGCTTCTCGCACGTGGATCGTCATCGACAGGCCCTTGCGCTCGACGCGCACGCCTTCCGGCGCTCCCGCCTCCGCCCGCTCGACGACGTCGGCGACCACGTCGATCCACTGAAGCGCAGAAGGGTGGATCATCACGTGGCCCCGCTCGAGTCGCTCGAGCCCATACAGACCGGACACGATCATCCCCACGTCGTCCCGCCCCGCAACGCCGAGCCGGTCCCCGAGAAACTCCACCGGACGCCCGCTCACCACCGCGACGCGGCCATAGCGCCGGGCCAGCTCGTGCAGCGTGTCAACCGCACCGTCGATCGCCCGCGCGTCGGCGGGGTTGGGGACGATCGTGGCCAGCGTTCCGTCGAAGTCGGTCACGATCGCCGATGAGCGCGGAGATGTCGTGAACGGCGTCAGGTTGGGCCTCGTCCTGTCGTTCCTCATCGTTTAGCGAAACTACCCATGCGCCCGGTTTCGCCCCTCGACTGAACGGGGTATGTGCCAACCACCGGTTCGTCGGCGTCTCCACGTGCGTGGCTGGCGCTCGAATCCGACGCGCACTCACCTTCGGGAGGACCTCCATGCCAGCAGCGACGCGAGACGCCCTACGTGGACGCGCTGGCGACGAACGGCAGACGCCGACCACCGCCCGCACGCGGCCCTCGAACGCGCACCCGCAGGGCCGCCTGTCGCAGGCCGAGGCCACGCGCCTCTTTCGCGAATACCGCGAGACACGCGACCCCAAGATCCGGGAGCGCCTCGTCGGTGCCCACTTCGGCCTCGCCGCTTCGCTCGCCGCCAGGTTCTCGAGCCGCAACGAGTCCCCTGACGATCTTCACCAGGCGGCGTTGCTCGGCCTCGTGCACGCCATCGACCGCTTCGATCCCGACCGGGGCGTCCAGTTCACCACCTTCGCGTGGGCCACGATCAGCGGCGAGCTGAAGCGCCACTTCCGCGACCGCACGTGGGGCGTGCGGGTGCCCCGCCGCCTCCAGGAGCTCTACCTCAACACCGCCGAAGCGACCGACTCGCTCACCCACGACCTGGGCCGGTCGCCAACGGTCGCGGAGGTCGCGGAGCGGGTGGGCTGCTCCCACGAAGACGTGCTCGAGGCTCTCGAAGCGCGCGCTGCGTATCGCCTTGGCTCGATCGACGCGCCGATCGGCGACGACGAGGCCGACGGCGGGATGCAGCTGCCCGAGTCGGAGGCCGGCTTCGGGCGCGTCGAGCAGCGCGTCGTGCTGGCCGATCTCGTGAACCGGCTCCCCGAACGCGAGCGTCAGATCATCCATCTGCGCTTCAACGAGGAGCTGACCCAGGCGGAGATCGCCGAGCGCGTCGGGGTCAGCCAGATGCACGTGTCGCGGTTGTTGTCGGGCAGCCTGCAGAAGCTCCGGGTCTGGGCAGAGGAGGGAGCACGATGAGCACAGGAGAGCACGCGGAGGAGTTCGAGGAAGCACCTCGCGACGACTCCACGTTCCCCGATCCGATCCCGGGCGAGGGCGACCCGGTCGCGACCGGAACGAAGGGCAGCGGCGAGTGGCCGTCGAGGAACGCGCCGCCGCGCGGGCCTGCACCCGGAACCGTGCCCGAGCGGGCCGAGGAGATCGCAGCGGGGCGACAGGAGAACGTCGCGATCGACACCGAGCTGAAGGACCGCCTCGACGGCAACGAGACCGCAGGAACGTCGACGTTGCCCCCCGGTGAGCGCGACCGGCTCCTGGGCCGGGACGCAACGGACGACAACGCCAGCGACGAACCCGCCGACCCGCGGAGCTAGTGCGTAGCCGCTAGGGCTTCTTCGTCGTCGACGTGGTCGACGACGTGCCCCCGCCTGCTGCGGGCGCCGCTGTGGTCGTCGTGGCGGCTCCGGCGGCCGGTGCGGCGCCGAAGCGGCCGGCGTGGTCGGTGCCGAGGACGACGAGGACGTTCGACGTCTTGAGGTCGGGCACCGGAGGCGGCGTCGGCATCGCCTTCACCAGCTGAACCGGGATGCCGAGCGCAGCGGCGACGGCGTTCGCATCGGCCTGATACTCCGCCGTGAAGTACACCGCCGACTCGTTGCCCTTCGTCGGCGCGTCGATCGGCGACAAGACGTTGAACTTCGCCTCGATCAACTTGTTCCGCGCGCCGCCGGCCGCGCCCTTCACCGTCGATCCGTTGGCGACGAGCACCTTCACCTCGGCCGGGTTCCGTGCTGCCGGAAGCGTGGTCGGCGGAGCGGTCGTGGTCGTCGCCGCGGTGGCGTCGTCGTCGTTGGCGTTCCCGTCGCCCGACCGGCCACTCGACGAACCCGCCGCGACATCGGTGCCCGGCGGCTGGTCGTCGGTCGCGTTGAGCAGGACGATGCCGATCACGAGGGCGACGGCGAGCAGGAGCACGCCGCGTCCCATGGCGGCGCCGGCGGAGCGCCCGAAGGAACCGTCCGCGGCAGCGTGCGTGCCCGGCCTCATGGCGCCCATCCTGTCATCTCGTCCCGAGAAGGGGTGGCATCCCGCCGCAGCGATCGCGGCATCAGACGCCGGGGACGCACGGGCCGCTCGAGACGATAGCGAGACCGTGCAGGTCGCCGGGCCCGAAGGTGGTGACGCCGATCTGACCCTGCGGGTGCATCAGCTGCTCGGGGTCGTCGACGTGATCGAGGCCCACCACGTGGGCGAGCTCGTGGAGCAGGAGCCCGCGAACGTGGTCGATGCCTCGCTTGAACTTCGCGAGGCTCGCCAGATCGGGGCCGTCGAGCGTGATCATCCCGGTGACGTACACCCACCGGTCGCTGAACGCGTCGTGCACGAAGCGGCTGCCGGCACGACCGGACACGGCGCCTCGGAGTCCCTCGTCCTCCAGCTCGTCCGACCACGCGATCAGCAGGGGCGCCCACCGATCGCCGTAGCGCTCGGGTTGGTAGCTCGGGCGCTCCCCGTCGGGCTCCTCGTCGGTGGTCCCTTCGAGCTCGAACCGGAACCCCGTCACGGCCGTCATCGTCGCGAGGGCCTCCTCGACGACGTCGGCCGCACCCTTCGGCATCGTGCGCACGTTGACCACGACCTTGATCGGGCGGCACGGGTCGTACGTGATCGGCTCGTCGCTGCCCGGCTGGGTGGCGACGAACCGGTACCTGCCGCGCTCGGGGGGAGGTGGGGACGGCCGCCCGAGGGGAACCGCCGAGCTGTCGACTCCCGGCGTCGGTCGCGCGGAGGCGGCCTCGACCTCCAGCGCCCGCGGTGCGGCGGATCTGCGGGACGCTGGCGCGTCCGCCGTCTGCTCGCCCTCCACCGTGCTCGCCGCTGCGACAAGTGCCGCGGCGACGACGGCAGTCACGATCGCAACCCGCAGCAGGACAGGGCGTCGGAGCTGCCTGGTGGTGCCGTCTTCCCCCACGCCGTGTTGATCGGCCGGGACGGCGGCGAGTTCAGGGGCTGGAGCCGAGTGTCGGACTCGAACCGACGACCTGCTGTTTACAAGACAGCTGCTCTACCAACTGAGCTAACCCGGCGGGGGACGACGAGCGTCCGAACCGGAATGGTACGACGCTCAGAGTGCCGTGAGCCCCGACTTCTGGGCTTTCGAGATCTGCACGTCGGTGCCGCGAGGCGCGCCGCCGTCGGGGTCGAAGTTGTTCGCGGCGTGCGGCGTCGCCGCGGTCGGAGCTACGCCAGGACGATGACGGGTTCGGGCTGATCCTGCTCCGTGAGGTGACCCTCGAGCTTGCGCTTGATGCGCTGGAGGGCGTTGTCGATCGACTTCACGTGCCGGCCGAGGTGGTCGCCGATCTCCTGGTAGCTCTTGCCCTCGACGTAGAGGCGGAGCACGTCGACCTCCAGCTGGCTGAGCATCTCGGCCATCGACTGGCGCATGGCGGCCATCCGCTCGTTCGACACGATCGTGTCGGCCGGATCCGAGATGTGATGGTCGTCGAGGAGGTCTTCGACCGAACGCTCGCCCGGATCGTCGCTGCCACGCACGCCGCTGATCGACACGTACTGGTTGAGCGGCTGGTGCTTCTGGCGAGTCGCGGTCTTCACCGCCGTGATCACCTGACGGGTGATGCAGAGCTCGGCGAAGGCCCGGAACGACGCCTGACGGTCGGGACGGAAGTCGCGGGCGGCCTTGTAGAGCCCGATCAGGCCTTCCTGCTCGATGTCGTCGGAGTCACCGCCGACGAGGAAGTACCCACGGGCCTTGGCGCGAGCGAAGCGGCGGTACCGCTCGAGGAGCACCTTGACCGCATCCTCGTCACCCCCCTGGAACCGTGCGGCGAGCTCGTCGTCTTCGAGCGACTCGAGGGGCTGGGCGAGGATGCGAAGCGCCATGGTGTGAACGACTCCTGCGTGATTGCGACGAGGTGGTTTCGACTGCGGAAACAACGGGTGTCCCCCAGCAGGACTAGTCCTTTGTAGCTACTCGTTGCAGGAGTGTCAATGGTCACGCCGAAATTGAACACAAGAAACTGCCCGCAGACCCGTTATGGCCTGCGTCAAACGGGGAAGAAGCGGACGTTTCGGCGCTTCGTGTCACCGGGTGACATGCCACCGCACCATCCGGAGTGACTAGTCCGACGTTGTCGTGAGCCGCCGGCGAGCGACCTCGTAGCAGGCGATCGCCGCGGCCGAAGCAACGTTCAGCGACGGCAGCGCACCCTGCTGGGGGATGGACGCCACGACGTCACAACGTTGACGAGCGAGCCGGCTGAGGCCGGTGCCCTCGCTCCCCATGACGAGGGCGACGGGTTCGGTTGCGAGGTCGAGGTCGAAGATCGACGTGTCGCCGTCACCGTCGAGTCCGACGGTCCAGACACGGGCCTTGCTCAGGGCCTGGAGCGCTGCCGGCACGCCTGCCACGAGTGCCATCGGCACGTGCTCGATGGCACCCGCCGCCGCCTTGGTCGCCGCAGGGGTGACGTGCACGGCGCGGTGGCGAGGCAGGACCACACCGGTGACGCCGGCGCCGTCCGCCGACCGGAGGATCGCTCCGAGGTTGCGCGGGTCGGTGACCCCCTCGAGCACGACGAGGAAGGGGTTGACGCCGCGCCGCCGCGCGACCAGGTCTTCGAGGTCGTGCTCCTTCAGTGGGGCAGCGTGGGCGAGCACGCCCTGGGGGGCTCGGCTTCCCGCCTCGGCGTCGAGGCGCCCGCGGCTGACCTCCCGCACCGGCACCCTCGCCTCCCGTGCCAGGTCGAGGATTTCGACGACCAGCGGGTTGTCGCGGTCGGCGATGTCGGTGATCCAAAGATCGCGGGTGCGGCGGGTCCGAGCGGCGAGGAGCTCGCGCACCGCGCGCAGTCCCTCGACCTGATCGCCGCCCAGCCCCTTCTCCCCGGCTGATCTGTGAGCGATTTCTCGACCTGGGGTCGAAGAAGTACTCACAGAACGACGTGAGGGAGGCAGCCGGCGCTGAGGCTGGGGCTGGCGAGGCGGACGAGCCATCAGTCCGAACCTGTCTCCTCGACCAAGGCGACGGCGTAGCACGCGATGCCCTCCCGTCGCCCGAGAGCCCCGAGTCCCTCGGCCCGCTTGGCCTTGACGGTGACCGGAGCACCGACGGCTTCCGTGAGCCGCTCCTGCATCAGCTGGCGGTGGGGAGCGAGCTTCGGCGCCTCCAGGATCACGGAGCAGTCGACGTTGCCGACTCGGTAGCCCGCTTCGGCGACGGAGGCGGCGACGTGGCGGAGCAGCGCGATCGAGTCGGCGTCCTTCCACTGCTGGTCGGTGTCGGGGAAGAACGATCCGATGTCGCCAAGGGCCGCGGCGCCGAGCAACGCGTCGGCGACCGCGTGCGCGATCACGTCGGCGTCGGAGTGACCGGCGAGGCCTGGTCCCTCGAGCGCCACGCCACCGAGCAACAGCGGGCGGTTCGGGTCGTCGCCGAACGGGTGGACGTCGAAGCCCATGCCGACTCTCACGGCCGACTCGCCAAGAGCGAGCGCGCCACGTCGAGGTCGTGGGGATGCGTGATCTTGATGTTGCGCGGATCGCCGTCGACCACGCCGACGACGCCGCCGGTCGCCTCGATGAGCCCTGCGTCGTCCGTCGCCTCGGGCTCGTCCTGGTGGGCCGCACGAAGCGCCGCGGCGCGAAACGCCTGCGGCGTCTGGACCTCCACGAGGGCGTCGCGATCGAGGGTCTCGGCGACTCGGCGCTTCTTGTCGATGCGCTTGATCGTGCTCGCAGGCACCACGCCGGGGATCGCGGCGTCGGCGCCCCGGTCGACCTCGGCGACCACCGCGTCGAACAGCGACACCGGCGCCAGCGGACGTGCTCCGTCGTGGATGACGATCACGTCGGCTTCGTTGGGCACCGCGGCGAGCCCTGCCCTGACCGACTGAGACCGCGTGGCGCCGCCGGGAACGATGGCGTCGACGCCCGGCTCGCGGCGGCTCGCTGCGTCCGGGGGGACCACGAGGACGATCCCCTCGCTCACCGCCCTCGCCGCTTCGAGCGCCCAGTCGAGCACTCGCCGATCGCCGAGCGTCTCGTACTGCTTGAGGCGACCGAACCGTGAACCGCTACCGGCCGCGACGACGATCGTCCAGATGCAGGCGGCCACGAGGTGACGTTACCGATTCAGCCTCGCGACCTACGCGCGCTCCACCTGGCTCACGGACGCGAACAGCATCGTGCCCAGCGCGGTGCGGACGTTGCCGGTGATGCGCACGTCGACCTCCTTGCCGACGAGCCCGGCGGCGTCGCCCACGACGACCATCGTGCCGTCGTCGAGGAAGCCGACGCCCTGACCCGCTTCCTTTCCCTCGCGGGTGATCGGCAGGCGGATGACCTCGCCAGCGACATGCACGGGGCGCAAGCCGTCGGAGAGGCGGGCGAGGTTGAGGCACTTCACACCCTGGAGCTCGGCCACGCGCTGCAACGGCTCGTCGATCGTGACGAGATCGACCTTCAGCCGGCGCGCGAGGGCGACGAGCTTCGCGTCGACCTCGTCGTGCTCCACCACCTCGTCGTCGAGCACATGGATGTCGGCTCCCGGCTGGTTCCGCATCGCATCGAGCAGGTCGAGGCCTCGCCTCCCCTTGCGCCGGCGGACCGGGTCTTGCGCATCGGCGATCGTCTGCACCTCGTCGAGGACGAACCGCGGGACGAGCAGCGCGCCCTTCAGGAAACCGGCACGGGTGACCGCCAGCAGCCGTCCGTCGAGGATCGCGCTGGTGTCGAGGAGGTGGGCCTCGACCTCGCCGTTGCCGTAGGGCGTCGCCCGCACGAGCGGCCGCGTCGACAGCCCGGCCATGGCCAGCAGGTCTTCGTACTTGCGGGACGCGATGCGCCACCCGAGGTACAGGCCGGTCCACACGACGAGGGCGAGCACGGGCCAGCCCCACAGACCAGGCGCCAGGATCGCGATCGGAAGGCCGATCAGCGCTCCAAGGCCGCCGAGGAACGCGGCGCCCACCCCTCCTGCGAGCATCCGACCGGGGTGCAGTTCCTCGACCTTCTCCTCGACGACGCCCATCGCCGAGTTCAGGAGCCGGCCGAGCACACCTCCGGCGACGTAGCCGACGCACGCGCCGAGGGTCGCGCCGACGATCGCGCCGTTGCCGGTGGCCTCGGCGACCGCGTCGCCGCGACCGACTGTGTAACCGGCCGCGGTGGCCAGGAACACTATGAACAGACGGGTGATCTCGACGAACACGACAGGGCGACCTCAGAGAGGACTATCGACCCTGTCCGCCCCTTATTGAGCGCGGGCGCTCACTGAACGGCCGATTCGGGCGTTTTCTCCCGGTACGGCACCACTCCCAGCTACGGAAGCGCTTCGTTCAGCTTCTTCTCGGCCTCTTCCTCGTTCACGCCGATAGCGAACGTCAGCTCCGACACGAGGATCTGCTTGGCCTTCGAGAGCATGCGCTTCTCACCCGCCGAGAGTCCCTTGTCCTTGTCGCGGATCGACAGGTTCCGGACGACCTCGGCCACCTGGTAGATGTCGCCCGACTTCAGCTTCTCGACGTGGTTCTTGTAGCGGCGCGACCAGTTGGTCGGCATGCGGGCTTCCTTCTTCCGAAGGACCGCGAAGACCTCTTCGACTTCCTCGTCGTTGATGACCTCGCGGATGCCCACTTCGTCGCACTTGTTGCACGGGACCATCAGCGTGAGGTCGCCGTAGGCGAGGCGAAGGACCAGGTACTCCTGGGTCTCACCGAAGACCGTCTTCTTCTCCTTGCGCTCGATGATCGCAGCGCCATGATGCGGATAGACGACCTTGTCGCCGACGTCGAACGCCATTGTTCTCCCTGGTAGAAGCCGGGCGGGGCGACAACCAAGGGTACGGCCACCCCTGAAGTTGTGCCAACTGACCAGGTCAAACGGGTGTGGCCCGCACCGCTCAGTAGCATCGGTCACACCTATGGACGGACAGACGATTCTCGAGCTCCTCGCCGGTTCGGAGCTGTTCGAAGGCTTCGGGAGCGACGAGCTCGACGCGCTGTCGAAGGCGTCGGAGGTGCGGACGCTCCGCCGCAACGAGGTCGTCTTCAACGCGAACGACGCAGCCGCGGATCTGTTCGTCGTCCGAGCCGGTCGCATCGCCATCGCCATCAACTCTCCGGACGGACGGGAGTCGGTGATGGCGCTGATGGAGCCGGGCGATCTCTTCGGCGAGATGGGCCTGTTCGTCGACGACTCGACGCGTGTCGCGAGTGCGCGTGCCCTCGAGCCGTCGGAGCTGGTCTCGGTGCCGTATCCGCCCGTCCGCCAGCTGCTCGAAGACCGTCCCCGACTCCTCTGGGGCGTCGTCCGTCTCCTCACCCGCCGGCTCGCGGCGACCGACGCCGCTCTTGCCGATTCGGTGTTCCTCGACGTCACCGGCCGAACGGCGAAGCGACTGCTCGAGCTCGCCGGTGACAACGACGAGTTCGTGTTGCCCGTCACCCAGGAGGAGCTGGCGGGGATGGTCGGCGCGTCGCGGGAGCGGGTGAACAAGGCGCTGGCCCAGTTCATGCGGCTCGGGTGGCTCGAGCAGAGCGAGCGCCGGTACCGGATCACCGACCGCGAGCAGCTCTCCCGGCGTGCCCGCTGAGGAGCGCACCTACCTGATCACCGGCGCCAACACCGGCATCGGTCTGGCGACGGCGAAGGAGCTCGCTCGACGAGGCGGGAGGGTGCTCGTCGGCGCTCGTTCAGCCGAGAAGGGCCGGGCCGCGGTCGACGCGATCGTCCGCGACACCGGCAACGAACGGGTCGATGTGCTCACCGTCGACCTCGGCGACCTCGCCAGCGTGGTCTCCGCCGCTCGCGGGTTCTTCGACAGCGGGCGACCGCTGCACGTGCTGGTGAACAACGCGGGCGTCGGCGGCCAGAAGGGCCGTACCGCGCAGGGCTTCGAGATCCACTTCGGGGTGAACCACCTCGGGCACTTCCTGCTGACGAACCTCCTGCTCGACCGGTTGCGCGAGTCGGCTCGTTCCGCCGGTCGTCCGTCGAGGGTGGTGAACGTCTCGAGCGATGCGCACTACCAGGCCGGCGGCGTGCCGTTCGACGACCTGCGGAGCGAGCCGAGCCTCACGGGCGTCAAGGAGTACGCGGTCTCGAAGCTGTGCAACGTGTTGTTCGCGGAGGAGCTCGCGCGGCGGGTGCCGGCAGACGAGCTCGTGAGCGTGTCGCTCCATCCGGGTGTGATCGCATCCGACATCTGGCGGCGCGTGCCCGGACCGGCGCGCTGGCTCATGAAGCGGTTCATGAAGTCGACCGACGAGGGCGCGGAGACGTCGGTGTTCTGTGCAACGGCTCCGGAGGTCGACACGACGACGGGCGCGTTCTACGACAACTGCCGCGTGAAGGCCGCCAGCCCCGTGGTGACGCCGGAGCTCGGCCGGCTGCTATGGGAGCGATCCGAGGAGTGGACGAAGGAGTTCAGGCCAGGAACTCGATGACGGCGTGCCACGCGTCGGCTGCGTCGTCGGCGCGGTGGGCGGGGCGCGAGGGGTCGTGCACGAACCCGTGGTCGGCGTCGGGGAAGACGCGCGCGCTGACGTGGGCTCCTGACGCCTTCGCCGCCTCGATGTCGTCAGAGGGGGTCCACTGGTCGACGCCGCCGAAGATGGCGAGCACCGGGCAGCACTCCGGCCTCGACAGAGCGTCGAGCGGGTCGTTGCCCGGAGACGACCACTGCTGCGGCGGGCGCACCATCCCGTAGAACGGAACCGCCTTGTCGAAGCGACCCGTGCCTGCGGCGCGGAAGGTGTTCATCCCGCCCTGGCAGAAGCCGAGCACGGCGACCCTGGACACCCCGGTCCGCTCCTGGACGACGTCGGCTGCCGCCTGCAGGTCGTTGATCATCCGCTCGACGTCGAGGCCGCCGTTGAGGCGCGCCGGCAGGTCGGGCGCGATGCCTGCGGCCACCTCGTCCGGATACGGCTCGACAGCGCACACGGCCCAGCCGTGATCGTTCGCGAGGCGCGCGCACATCTCGTCGAACAGCGGGCGCAGCCCGCCGATGTCGGGGGCGATCACCAACCCGCGCAGCGGGTCGCCGCCCGGAGGCAGCGCGAGCTCGGCGGGCGTTCCGGACGGCAGGTCGATGCGAGCCATCCCGAAGGTCTAGTCCGGACCTAGGAACGGGTTCGGACCGAGGGAGCGCAGCGAACGGAGCGAGACAGTCAGCTCAGCTGTACCTGTCGAGGATGGAGGTCTCGGCCAGTCGCGCGAGGCCGTCCTTGATGGCGCGGGCCCGGGCGTCGCCGACGCCTTCGACGTCGTCGAGGTCGTGGGTGGTCGCGCGCAGGATCTTCTGGAGGTTGCCGAAGCGGTTGACGATCCGCTCGATGACCGCCTCCGGAAGACGGGGGACCTTCGACAGCAGGCGGTAGCCCCGCGGCTGGACCGAGGCGTCGATCTCGCTCACGTCGGTCGGCAGGTGGAGCACGGCGGCCACGGTCTTGAGGTCGAGCAGGTCTTCGGTGGTGAGGCTCGACAGCGCTTCCATCGCCTGGTCGAGTCGCCACGACGGCTGGTCGCGCATGTAGTCCTTGATCACGAGACGACGGTCGTCCTCGACGCCTCCCATGAGCTCCTCGAGCTGGAGGAGGACGAGGCGTCCGTCGACGCCGAGCTCGACGATGTAGCCCTCGAGCTCCTCCGCGATCCGGCGGACCATCTCCGCGCGTTGGAGGACGGTGACGACGTCGCGCAGGGTGACGAGGTCTTCGACCTCGAGAGCCGAGAGCGCGCCGCTGACGGTGTCGAGGCGGGCCTTGTAGCGCTCGAGCGTCTGCAGTCCCTGGTTGGCACGGGCGAGCAGTCGGGGGATCGGCTCGAGGACGTGCTTCATGTCCGACCGGTAGACCGCGATGAGGGACAGTTCCTCGGACACCGAGATGACGGGCACGTCGATCGAGCGGGCGACTCTCTCCGCGGTGCGGTGCCGCGTGCCCGTCTCCGAGGTCGGGACGTTCGGGTTGGGGACGAGGTGGACGTTGGCCCGGGCGATGCGGCTCGCATCCTTGGCCAGGATGATCGCTCCGTCCATCTTCGCCAGCTCGCTCAGGCGCTGCGGTGTGAACTCCGCGTCCATGAGGAAGCCACCCGAGCAGATCGAGAGCACCTCGGGGCCGTCGCCGACGACGATGAGCGCGCCCATGCTCGCCTGCAGGATGCGGTCGAGGCCCTCTCGGAGCGGTTGCCCGGGCGCCACGTTTGCCAGAGCGTCCAGAAGGGCGGCGCTCCGGCGGATGAGCACGCGCTCAGTCTATCGGGGCAGGTCAGCGGAGCCCGGCGACCTTCAGCGCGTCGCTCACCGTGCGGACACGATGGAGCTGCAGACCGGGTGGTGCGTCGGGCGCCGAGTGAGCGACGACGGCTTCGGTGAAGCCGAGCCGCGCCGCCTCCGACAGCCGGCGCGCGGTGTGCGCCACCTGGCGGACCTCGCCGCCGAGGCCGACCTCGCCGATCGCGACCAGCCCCTCCGGGAGCGGGAGGTTGCGGACGGCCGATGCGAGCGCGAGCGCCACTGCCAGGTCGGCGCCCGGTTCGGAGACGCGGACGCCACCGACCGCGGACACGTACACCTCGCTGTTGCTGACGCGGATGCCGGCGCGCTGCTCGAGCACCGCAAGCCACAGCGCGAGCCGCGACGGCTCGAGCCCCTGCGCCGACCGCCGGGGCATGGGCACGGTCGTGTGACTCACCAACGCCTGGACCTCGACGAGGAGCGGGCGCTGGCCCTCCATCGTCGGAACGACCGCGGAGCCTGCGATGCCCGCCCGGCGATCACCGAGGAAGAGCCCGCTCGGATCAGGAACTCCCTCGAGCCCGTGCTCCACCATCTCGAACAACCCCAGCTCACCGGTCGCGCCGAAGCGATGCTTCACCGCTCGTAACAGGCGAAGCGCGTGGTGGCGTTCGCCCTCGAACGACAAGACGGTGTCGACGACGTGCTCGAGCACGCGGGGCCCGGCCAACGACCCCTCCTTCGTGACATGGCCGACGAGGATCGCCGCCATTCCTCTCGCCTTGGCGACCTGCACGAGTTGATGGGCGCACTCGCGCACCTGGCCGACCGAACCGGGCGCGGATCCGAGCTCCGGATCGAAGACCGTCTGGATGGAGTCGACGACGAGGAGGTCGGGAGACGACTGCTCGACACCGTCGAGGATCGACGGCAGCGACGTCTCGGCCTGGACCAGGAGACGCGGGTGCAGCGTGCCCAGCCGCTCGGCCCGCAGCCGCACCTGTTGCGCGCTCTCTTCGGCCGAGACCACGAGGGTCTTCGCGCCGCTCGTGGCGAGGGTGCTCGCGACCTGGAGGAGGAGCGTCGACTTGCCGATGCCCGGCTCGCCTCCGAGCAGCGTCACGGAACCTGGCACGAGACCGCCGCCGAGGACCCGATCGAGCTCGCCGATGCCAGTAGGTCGCGCGGCCCACTCGCCCGCGTCGACCTCGAGGAGCGGGACCGGCGTCGAGCCGGCGATCCCCGCGCGCCCTCCGTCGCCGAGGCCTCGGATCACCCTCGGCTGCTCGCGCTCCTCCACGAGCGTGTTCCACGACCCGCACCCGGGGCACCGGCCCGCCCACTGCGGGGAGCCCGCACCGCACTCGGTGCAGCGGTGGATCGTCTTCGCCCGTGCCATCGAGTCGACGATACGAGCGCGGTGGGACAGAAACATCGATGGCGCCGCCTCCACGAAGTGTGACAATCGACGGATGGGCCCCCGCCTCGAGGTGGTGAAAGGCGACATCACGATCGAGACGAGCGACGCGATCGTCAACGCGGCGAACACGTCGCTGCTCGGCGGCGGTGGCGTCGACGGTGCGATCCATCGGGCTGCCGGCATCGAGCTCTACGAGCACTGCAGGACGCTCGGCGGTTGTGAGGTCGGCGACGCGAAGGCGACACCGGGCTTCCGTCTTCCCGCCACGTGGGTGATCCACACGGTAGGACCGCGGTGGCGGGATGGAAGGCAAGGCGAGCCCGAGTTCCTGGCGTCGTGCTACCGCCGCTGTCTCGAGGTGGCGGACGAGGTCGGCGCGCGCTCGGTCTCGTTTCCCAACATCTCGACGGGGCTCTACGGGTATCCGGTCGACGAAGCAGCTCGGGTGGCGGTGGCGACGGTCCGCAACGCGAACACCGACGTTGAGCTCGTCCGCTTCGTGTGCTTCAACGACGACAACCTGCGCGCTACCGATGCCGCGCTGGCTGCGAGCGGTTGAGCGTCCTCGGACGATCGGCTGCGATCCGGCGGCTCGCCGCCCTCGAAGCGATCAGCCCGCTGGGCGACGCTGTCGCCACCGTCGCGATCATCCTGCATCTCCAGGCGCGCGGCGGTACCGGCACGACCGTTGCCGCGGTGATGTTCGCGGAGGCGATCCCCCCGGTGCTGGCGCCGTTCGCCGGAACGCTCGTCGATCGGGTGCGCGACGTGCGGCGCCTGATCGCTTCCGCCGCGGCCGCGCAGGCCGTGGTGGTCGGGCTGATCGCGCTGGCACTCGACGACCTTCGCCTGCCGGCCCTTGCAGCGCTGCTGTTCGTGCGAGCGGCGATCGACACCGTCAGCGCCCCCGCCGTCGCGTCGACGGTCCCCTCCGTCGTCGCCGACGAAGACCTCGAATCGACGAACACGACGATCGCGGCGGTTCGGGAGCTCGGGTCGATCGTGGGGCCTCCGCTCGCCGGGCTGCTCTTCGTCGCGTTCGGCGCCGCGTGGGCCCTCGCGCTCGACGCCGTGACGTTCCTTGCCGTAGTCCCCCTCGTCGTGACGCTGCGCAAGCCGAGCCGCCGTGTCACGGCAGAGGCGGCCACGTGGCGGGCCGACGTCGCCGACGGGCTCCGGCTGGTGTGGCGGACGCCGGCGCTGCGGGCCGTCGCGGTCGGGTTCTGGATCACGGTCTTCGTGACCGCGCCGGACGACCTCGTGCTGCCGTTCCTCGGTCGCGACACGTTCGACGCGCGGCCCGTCGAGATCGGGTTGTTGCTCGCAGGCGCGTCGCTCGGTCTCGTCGTCGCCGCGCCGTTCGTGTCGGCGATCGCTCGGCGGCTGTCGACACCGGTCGCTGCGATCGTCGCCGGCGGCGTGGTGCTCGCGACCGGCAACCTCCTCACCGCGGTCGCGCCGGCGATCGCCGTCGCGTTCGGGACGCAGGTGATGCGGGGCGCAGGCGTCGCGCTGTACGACGCAGCCGGCGTTCGCACGTTCCTCCAACGATCGACGCCGCCCCACCTGCTCGGGCGCGCTCTCGCGAACGTCTACGGCGGCGTGGGTGTCGCCGCTGCGCTCGGTTACGTCGTCGGCGGTCCGGTGCTCGACGCCACCTCGCCGCGGGTGGCGTTCGGAATCATCGGCGCCGGCGGCTTCGCGGGGGTCGCCAGCACCGTTCTTCTACTCAGGCGGTCGCGGGCTTCGCGGAGCTGACCCGGCGCGCCGCGCCCCGCCCGCTCGAGGGACCTCCGCCTCGCGGCGCGAGCTTCCCGGCCGCGATCACGAACGAGAGCAGCCACACCGCGGCGGCGAGGGCGAGCAGTCCGTGCACGACCGGGGCGAGCCACGTGATGCCCTCGTAGGTCTCCCGGAGCAGGTACGTCTTCTCCGACTCGAACGCACCGCTGCGATCGACGGCGGGGATCTCCTCCTCGTCGATGTCGACGTCCTTCGGCAGGAATACCGGCATCGCCATCATCTCCCCGCCACGGTGGAGGCGGACGAGCGACTTCCAGAAGCCGGTGATCGGCACCGGCTTCTCGGTACGCCACACACCGGGCGTGTCCGTCTCCTCGAGGTTGCTCAGCACGAGCCCGCCGCCCTGCCACGCGGTGGCCTGGAACCAGCGGGCCTCGTCCGCCGCGTCGGGAGGCGTGAGCGTGACCTCGACGTTCGCCTCGTCACCGCTGGCGGTCGGGATGACCCGCATCGACGCCTCGACCTCGCCGACCTTGCGGGGCAGCGGCAGGACAATCACGGCGACCACGGCGACAAGCGCGACCCCGAGAGCCCACACCGGCACACCCGGCGTCGCCGTGTCGCGGGCGACCGCACGGGCGAAGGCGGTGCCGGCCACCGCAGCACCGAGGGCGCCGATCACCGACAGGATGACCGCGTCGGGCAGGAGGTTCGCCGTCCACGGCTGGTAGGCGTCCGCGTTCCACGCCCACTCCCCCGCGAGGCCGAGGGTGCCGACCGCCAAGCCGCTCACCAACGCGAAACGCAGTCGGTTCGTCGTGCCCACGATGAAGGCCACGAGCTCCACGCACACCGCCGAGGCGACGAAGATCGCGGGCGCCCGGGTGTCGACCGGGCCCTCCCCCTCGCCGCCGATGACGTTCGACTGCATGAGGAACGTGACGAAGACGGTGCCGACGGTCCACCAGCGGCCGTGCACGAGGCGCATCGCGACGAGCGCGAAGGCGGCGGCTATCGACACGAGGATCGGGTGGAAGATCTGCTGGAACTGCGGGACGCCGAAGTCGAACTCACCGAGCGGCGCGCTCAGCCCGAGGAGCGTGAGGACCGAAGCGACGACGTGCACGCCACGCGCCCAGCGAGAGTCCGTCGGCTTCACGCCCGCTTCACCGAGCACGAGCCATGCGGCCGCGCCGGTGAACGTCGCGCCGAGGATCATCAGCATGTGGGTCGGGCTCCACATCGTGACGTCGACCCCGTAGGCCTTGTGCCACACCTCGTCGAGGGGGAAGCCGAGCACTGCGCCGGTGCCGAGCGCGGCGAGAGGCAACGCTGAGGCAGGGATCCGCAACGCGCCGAGGCGGAACGGCGTGTCGACCTTCGTAGCCGTCGCCGTCCAGATGGCGATGGGCGCGGCCAGGAAGATGAACTGGAGCCCGAGGAAGATCGCCGTGTGGGGCGCGGTGAAGAGCGTCTCGTCGCGGCCGAGCGCGACGTGCCAGGCGACGTCGCTGTAGAAGCCCTGCCCTGCGACGAGCAGCCCGTAGAGAGCCATGCCGATAGTGGCCGCAGCCCAACCGGGGATGCCGGTGAGCCGTTCGAGGTTGTCGGGAATGCGACGGACGAGCGGCGAGTCGCGTCGCACCGTCAACAGCGCTAGGAGGATCACGCCGAACACGACGAGCAGCACGACCACCGGTCGCCAGCTCGCAAGCGCGCTTCCTCCGGCCGTCTGCCCCAGCAGCATGGTCACGTAGTGGTCTCCTCGGATCGGTTGGCGGCGGCGCCGAGTCCCATCGACGAAAGGCCGCCCCACAACAGGTCGGTGACGTAGGCGACGAGCCTCGCCCGCGGCATCGTCGGGTTCTCGAGCCACCAGTCGCCCGCCGAGTGGACGAGGCCGACGATGCCGTGGGCGAGGACCTCGGCTCCTCCGGAGTCGGCGCCCACTGCTCGGAGCTGCTCGCCCAGCACGAGAGCGATCGCCTGACCCACCTGTCGGAGGAAGCCGCCGAGGGCTTCGGCCGCGCCGGGCTGCTCGCGGACGGCGCGGTGGACGAGCAGCCGGTAGACGTCGGGATCGCTCTCGAGGAACCGGACGAACGCGTCGACCGTGGACTCGACGGTGCTGCGTGGATCAGCGGTCGTGTCGGCCGACTGCGCGAGCGCTGCTTGCAGCTCGCCCATCAGATCGGCGGTGAAGCGGGCCGCGAGCGCCGCGACGAGCCCGTCTCGATCGCCGAAGTGACGGTAGAGGATCGGCTTCGTGACGCCGGCTTCCGCGGCGAGCTCGTTCATCGACGCGCTGGGACCGAGACGGCGGATCGCGATCAGCGCGGCGTCGAGGAGCTCCTCGCGACGGGCGTTGCGGCGGTCGGCCGCGCCCGGCGGCGCGGCGTCGACGTGCTCGTCATCGGGGTCGACCACGCTCTTCGAACGGTCGCGCCGGGCCCGCTCGAACTTCGCCTGCGGCGACGTGCGCTCGCTCGAGCGGGTGCGGTTGTTGCGGGACCCCCCTCGCGGCACGTTACTCAGGGTAACGTTACGCCCGGTAACGCGTCAACGTGACAAACGGCGCACCAGCAGGACGGCGCCGAGGGCGAGGGCCGCGACGACGGAGACGACCAGGAGCGCGATGTTCCGCACGTTCCACCGGGCGGCGTCGGCGGCGAGATCGACCCTCTCGCCGAGCTTCGGCGCCCACACCGCTCCGTTGTCGGTCTCCGTCGGTGCGTTCGACTCGACATCGCCGGGAAGGCGCACGGCCACCTGCAGGCCGAAGATGCGGTCGAAGCTGGCGCCGAGCTGGCGCTCCAGCTGCTCGACGGGCACGCCCAGCGGCTGGCCGTCGAGCGTCTCCTGGAGGCGGGCGTCGCTGAACGCCTCGGCGCCGCGAGCCAGGTCGACGGTTCCGCGGAAGCTGGTTTCGGTGCGGAAGAACGACCGCTTCTGGGTGACCACGAAGTCTCTGAGCGGCGCCTCGCTGCCGGTGTCACTGTTGTCGGCGCCGAGCTGGGCGAGGATGCGCTCGGCTTCCCTGGTCGTCTCGAACCTGTGGCGGACCACGTGGGTGACGCTGCCGTCCTTCGCCGTCTCCGGCTCATCGACCGTCCATCCCGCGGCTTCGAGATCTTCGGTGCGCAGCGTCGCGCCGGCAGCCTCCACCCGCTTCGCCGCGTCCTCGTCGAGCACCGCGGTGACTCGCACCTCGCCCGATCCGTCAGCCCTCGCGTTCACGCCGACCGACACGTCGACCTTGCACGCGCCGAACACGACGAGCGCCAGCGCGGCGGCGACGACCCGGCGCACTAGGTGGTGTGGACGATCAGCAGCGCACAGGGCGCGTGGTGGCTCACCTTGTTCGGCACGGAGCCCACGAGGAACCGGCTGGCGCCGACCATCCCCTTGTTGCCGACGACGAGGAGGTCGTAGCCGTCGGCCGCCTCGTCGACCAGCGCCGTCGCCGCGTCACCGTCGAGCGTCTTCGTGTGGATCGGGACACCCTTGCTGCTGTGGCGCGCGGCCGCTTCCTCGACGATGTTCTCGGCCCGCTCCGTCAACCCGGCCGAAGCGATCGTCACCGTCGCGCCGACCGCCTTGGCCAGCTCCACCGCGCGCTCCACCGCGCGTGCCGCCGTCTCCGACCCATCCGTCCCCACCAGGATGCGGCTGTACACGGCGCCCGAGGCTAGCGGCGCCGCGCCTCGCGCTTCGGTGCACGATCACCCGGAGCTGTTCCGGGCAATCGCGCACCGAACTACTTCTTCTTGCCGCCACCTCTCGGCGCTGGCGCTGTGGGCTCCGTTTGCACCACCGGGCACGTCGTGAGGCAGAGGAGGTGGTTGTTCGCCGTCTTCGAGTTCGTGACGATGCCCTTGGTCGTCGCGTCGCTGAGGGCACCCGCGACCTGTGCAGGGGCGCTCTCGGGGTTCCCTTGAAGGTGCAGTGCAGCCACACCGGCGACGTGCGGCGCAGCCATCGACGTGCCGCTGATCGTGTTCGTTGCCGTGTCGGTGGTGTGCCACGCGGACGTGATGCTGCGCCCCGGTGCGAACCAGTCGACGCAACTGCCGTAGTTCGAGAACGACGTCTTCGCGTCGCTCGAGTCGGTCGCTCCGATCGTGAGCGCCTCTGGAACTCGCGCCGGCGAGTAGTTGCACGCGTCCTGAGCGATCCCCGCCATGTTTCCGTTGCCGGCTGCGACCACCGTCGTGACCCCCGCTGCTATCAGGCGCTTGACGGCATCATCGACCGCGTTGCTCCCACCGCCGCTCAGGCTCATGTTGGCCACTGCGGGCTTGGCGTGGTTCTCAGCAACCCAGTCGATGCCTGCGATCACTCCAGACCAGGTGCCCGAGCCGCCGCAGTCGAGGACCCGCACCGCTACGAGACCGACACCCTTAGCGACGCCATAGGTCGTACCGCCGACAGTGCCAGCGACATGGGTGCCGTGACCGTTGCAGTCCTCTGCGTTGCCGTCCTTGGTTACGGCGTCGTAGCCAGTGACCGCGCGCCCACCGAAGTCGGAGTGCGAGTAGCGGATTCCGGTGTCGAGGATGTAGGCGGTCACGCCGATACCCGTTGCGCTGTAGGTGTACGTCGTCGACAGTGGGAGCGCCCTTTGGTCGGTGCGGTCGAGGCCCCAGGTCGCGTTCGGCTGCGTCGTCGCAGAAGTACGTGCGACACCGTCGGCCTCGACGTAGGCGACACGCGGGTCGGAGCGGAGGGCGCCGAGCTCGCGTCCGCTGATGCGGGCGGAGTAGCCCTTGAGCGCGTGTTCGTAGACGAAGCCGATCTCGGCTCGGTGGTTGCGACGGTGCTCATCCGCCACACCACGGGCGCTCGACACCGAGTCCCGCAGGACGACGATGTAGTCGCCCGACTCGGGCTGCGACGCACCCGCCGTCGACCCACCGACGGCGAACGACGCGGCGGCCAGCGCTGCGGCAACGAACGGAACGATCCAACGACGCATGTGCACTCCCCGTAGACCTCGTCCGCCCCAGCGAACCGGACAAAGCGTGATGGTACGGACAGCAGCCGCTAGCGCGCCGGACTGTTCCTCCAAATGAGCAGCCCGCACTAGTTCGCCGTGACGCGAAACGGCCCGCCTCCGAGGAGGCGGGCCGCTTGCAAACCGGTGAGCCGGTCGTCAGTCGCCGGGGGTTCCGGCCAGCTCCATGGGAGGAGGCTCGGTGATGCCGGCGACAGCCCGGAAGACCACCTGGCGCTCCTCGAGCTCGCCCTCCACGTCGACGATGATCGTGTCGCCGACCGTGAAGTTCTTGTAGAGGATCTGCTCCGACAGCGGGTCTTCGATGTAGCGCTGGATCGCCCGGCGGAGCGGACGAGCGCCGTACTGCGGGTCGTAGCCCTTGTCGGCCAGGAAGTACTTGACGTCCTGGGTGAGCTCGAGGCCGTATCCCTGAGCCTGCAGCTGCTCCCGGACCCGGCGGATCTGGAAGTCGACGATGTCGATGATCTCCTGCTTGGTGAGCTCGTGGAAGACGATGATCTCGTCGATGCGGTTGAGGAACTCGGGACGGAAGTGCTGCTTGAGCGCCTCGCCCACCTTCTCCTTCATCCGCTCGTAGCTCACCTCGCTGTCGGCCTTGACGAAGCCGACCGACGCCTTGCGCAGATCGGCGGTGCCGAGGTTCGACGTCATGATCAGCACGGTGTTCTTGAAGTCGACCGTGCGGCCCTGGGAGTCGGTCAGGCGACCGTCTTCCAGGATCTGCAGGAGCGTGTTGAACACGTCGGGGTGGGCCTTCTCGATCTCGTCGAAGAGGACGATCGAGAACGGCTTGCGCCGGACGGCCTCGGTGAGCTGGCCGCCCTCCTCGTAACCGACGTAGCCGGGGGGCGAGCCGACGAGGCGCGACACCGTGTGCTTCTCCATGTACTCCGACATGTCGAGGCGGATGAGCGACGACTCGTCGGCGAACAGGAACTCCGCGAGCGTGCGGGCGAGCTCGGTCTTACCGACACCCGAGGGGCCGAGGAAGATGAACGAGCCCGCAGGCCGCTTCGGATCCTTGAGGCCGGCACGGGTGCGGCGGATCGACCGGGACAGCGCCTTGATGGCGTCTTCCTGACCGATGACCCGCTGGTGCAGCTCGTCTTCCATCCGGAGGAGCTTCGCCGTCTCCTCTTCGGTGAGCTGGTACACGGGGATGCCCGTCCACATCGAGAGGACCTCGGCGATGACCTCTTCGTCGACGACGTCGAACAGGTCGCCACCCTCCGCCCGGAGCTTCGCCTCGAGCTGCGCCTTCTGCTCGAGCAGCTGCTTCTCACGAGCCCGATGACGCTCGGCCTCGTCGAAGCTCGACTTGTCGAGCGCCGACTCCTTCTCGCGGCGGACGGACCCGATCTGCTCCTCGAGCGCCTTGTACTCCGGCGGCGTGTTCATCCGCCGGATGCGCAGCTTCGAGCCCGCCTCGTCGATGAGGTCGATGGCCTTGTCGGGGAGGAAGCGGTCGGCGATGTAGCGGTCGGCCATGTTCGCCGCCGCGACCAGCGCCTGGTCGGTGATGGTCACCTGGTGGTGCGACTCGTAGCGGTCGCGCAGGCCCTTGAGGATCTCGATCGTGTGGGCGACTGTCGGCTCCTCGACCTTGATCGGGGCGAAGCGCCGCTCGAGCGCCGCATCCTTCTCGAGGTGCTTGCGGTACTCGTCGAGCGTCGTGGCGCCGACCGTCTGCAGCTCGCCGCGAGCGAGCATCGGCTTGAGGATGCTGGCGGCGTCGATCGCGCCCTCGGCGGCACCTGCGCCGACGAGCGTGTGCAGCTCGTCGATGAACAGGATGATGTCGCCGCGGGTGCGGATCTCCTTCAGCACCTTCTTCAGGCGCTCCTCGAAGTCGCCGCGGTAGCGGGAGCCCGCCACCAGCGCGCCGAGGTCGAGGGTGTAGAGCTGCTTGCCCTTGAGCGTCTCCGGCACGTCGTTGCTGACGATGCGCTGGGCGAGACCCTCGACGATCGCCGTCTTGCCGACGCCGGGCTCGCCGATGAGGACCGGGTTGTTCTTCGTGCGGCGGGAGAGCACCTGCATGACGCGGAGGATCTCGTTCTCGCGGCCGATGACCGGGTCGAGCTTCTTCTCGCGTGCCTGCTGGGTGAGGTTGCGGCCGAACTGGTCGAGCACGAGCGAACCCGACGCGGCCTCGCCCTGACCGGCCTGCGCGCCCGGGGCGGCCCCGGCGGGACCACCCTCCTTGCCCGCGCCGCCGTAGCCCGACAGCAGCTGGATCACCTGCTGGCGCACGCGGCTCAGGTCGGCACCGAGCGACACGAGCACCTGAGCGGCCACGCCCTCGCCCTCACGGATGAGGCCGAGGAGCAGGTGCTCGGTGCCGATGTAGTTGTGGCCGAGCTGCAGGGCCTCGCGCAGCGACAGCTCGAGGACCTTCTTCGCTCGAGGCGTGAACGGCGGGGCGCCGCTGGCCGCGGTGCCGGCTGGGCCGATCGTCTCCTCGACCTTCTCGCGGACGGCCTCGAGGGAGATGCCGAGAGACTCGAGCGCCTTGGCCGCTACCCCCTCGCCCTCGTGGATGAGGCCGAGCAGGATGTGCTCGGTCCCCAGGAAGTTGTGGTTGAGCAGGCGCGCCTCCTCCTGGGCCAAGACCAGGACTCGACGGGCTCTGTCGGTAAACCGTTCGAACAAGTGACCGCCTCCTAGAGCGGTGGGATGTAGCGAAGTCTACTTAGGAAGGGAGACAACAACCCGGGCGGGTTCCGTGTTCCCTCGCAGCGGTGCTCCTCTGGTTTATCGGTTGGCTCTACCCGTCCCCTAGCGTGTTGAGGGGATGGATGTTGCCGCCCTCCTCGGAGTACCCGAGATCGCCGCCGAGATGGGGCGGGTCGAAGACGCGCTGCGCGACTCGGTCGCGACCGTCGACCCGTTCCTGACCGAGGTCGCCGGCCACCTCGTGTCGGCCGGGGGCAAGCGCATCCGCCCCGCCTTGACGATGGCGGCCGCGCTCGCAGCGGGGTCGACCGTCACCGACGACGTGATCATGGGTGGAGTCGCCGTCGAGCTCGTCCACATCGGCTCGCTGTACCACGACGACGTCATGGACGAGGCCGACAGCCGCCGCGGCGTCGAGAGCGTCAACCACCGCTGGGGGAACCTGATCGCGATCCTCGCGGGCGACTTCCTCCTGGCGAAGGCGTCCGAGATCGCGGCATCCCTCGGCACCGACGTCGCTGCCCTGCTGGCCCGGACGATCGGGCGCCTCTGCGAGGGCCAGGTCGGCGAGTTGCAAACCGCGTTCAACGTGAACCGATCGGAAGAGGCGTACCTCGCGTCGATCAGCGGGAAGACGGCCTCGCTCACGTCGGCCGCCTGTCGCATCGGCGGGCTCGTCGCTCGTCGTCCGGCCGAGGAGACCGAGGCGCTCACCGAGTTCGGCGAGTCGTTCGGGATGGCCTTCCAGATCCGCGACGACATCCTCGACGTGGTCGGCGACGAGCAGTCGCTCGGCAAGCCCGCCGGGCAGGACCTCGTCGAGGGGACGTACTCGCTGCCCATCATCCGCGCACTGGCGGACCCGGCGGTCGCCGACGACCTCAAGCCGCTGCTCGGGTCGCCCCTCAACGGCGCCGAGCGCGACCGGGCCCGCGACGTCGTTCGTTCGTCGCGAGGTGTCGGCGAGGCGATGACCGTCGCTCGTGAGTACGCCGCTCGCGCCGCCGAGTCACTCGAGCCGCTCCGCCACAACCCCGCAGCCGAAGGGCTCATGGCCGCGACGTACCGGCTGCTCGACCAGCTGTAACACTTCCTCGCTCCTGGTCGCTTCGCTCCCCTCCCGCTCGCGGGCGGCTGCTCGCTGGCGCTCCCGACGCCGCCGCGCCAACTCGTCATCCTGTTTCCTCGATGCTGCTGCGTGAACAAGAGTGCGCCCATGCAACGGAGCGTGTTGCAGGGGCTGGGGGTGTTCCGGTGGGCGGCGTGGATGTGGGTCGCGCTGGTGGTCGCGTTCTCGCCGGCCGACATGGTGCGCGAGTGGCTGGCAGCGCTGCTGCTCGTCGTCAGCTTCGCCTTCACGTTCGTGTGGTGGCGGTGGCGGCACCAGCCGGAGCGCGTCCTCCACCCGACGATGGTCGCCGTCGAGCTCGTGATCGGCGCATCGATGCTCGCCCTCGACGGACTGGTGCGGCCGGAGGGCGAGGTCTTCATCAGCGGCCAGTCGCTCGCGAGCGTGTGGCCGCTCACGGGGCTCATCAGCGCGTCGATCGTCCTCGGCCCGGCCGCCGGAGCGGTTGCAGGGGTCGGCCTCGGTGGGTGCCGCTACCTCAGCACCGTCCTGAACGACGTCACCGACTACGGCGACGGCCGCGTCCTCAGCATGATGAGCACCGCGGTGATGTACGCCATGGCCGGCGCTGCCTTCGGTTACGTCTACCGGCTCCTGCAGCAGGCACGCGAGGAAGTCGCCGCCGCGGCAGCTCGTGAGGAGATCGCGCGAACGCTCCACGACGGCGTCCTGCAGACGCTCGCCCTCGTCGAGCGACGTGCGACCGACCCGGCGCTGTCGCGACTCGCCCGCGAGCAGGAGCGCGACCTCAGGAACTACCTCTTCGGCGATCAGCAGGCGACCGGTGAGGACCTCGGTGCCGCCCTGCGCCGTTGCGCAGGCCGGTTCGAGGAGACCTTCGGCGGCAGGGTGCAGGTGCTGGTGCCGGACGACCTCCCGCGGCTGCCGGAGACGCTCGTGCACGCGCTGAGCGGCGCCGTCGGCGAAGCGCTCACGAACGCCGGAAAGCACGGCGAAGCCGAGCGGGTGGTGGTGTTCGTCGACGTCGACGGCGAGGTGTTCTGTTCGGTGAAGGACGACGGCCGTGGCTTCGATCCGTCGACCACGGTTGAAGGCGTCGGCCTCTCACGCTCGATCCGAGGACGGATGGCAGACGTCGACGGAACCGTCGCTGTGGTCAGCGCGCCGGGCGAAGGGACGGAGGTCAGCCTGCGCGTGCCGCTGCCAGCTCGACGCTGAGCGCGCGCTCGACCCACGGCCGCGCCTCGTCGGCGCGGGCCGGCCGCGCGAAGTAGTAGCCCTGCGCACCCTCGATGCCGAGCCGGCGGAGCTCGTCGACCTGCAAGCCCGTCTCGACACCCTCGGCCACCACCCCGAGCCCGAGCGCGTTCCCGAGCGCGACGATCGCCGCGAGCACCGCGCCTTCCTCGGGCTCCGAGCCGAGGTGCTCGACGAACGAGCGGTCGATCTTCAAGATGTCGACGGGGAAGCGCCGCAGGTACGCGAGCGACGAGTAGCCCGTGCCGAAGTCGTCGATCGCGAGCCGCACGCCGAGATCCTTGAGATCGCGCAGCGTGCGGATGCCGTGGTCGACGTCGTCGAGCAGCATCGACTCGGTGACCTCCAGCGACAGCGCGGCCGGCTCGAGACCGGTCGCGTCGAGCGTCTCAGCCACGACCCCGACGAAGGCCTCGTCCGCGAACTGGCGCATCGACACGTTCACGGCTACGCCGATGCCGGCGAGGAGGGGGCTGATGCGGCGCCAGTGGGCGACCTGCTCGCACGCCTCGCGGAGGACCCACCCGCCGATCGGCACGATCAGCCCGGTCTCCTCCGCGACGGGGATGAAGTCCGCGGGAGAGATGAGCCGGCCCGCGTGCTCCCATCGCACCAGCGCCTCGAGGCTCTGCGGCCGTCCGTCGGAGAGGTCGACCACCGGCTGGTAGACGATGCGGAACTCCTCGCGCATGATCGCCTGCCGCAACGCGTGCTCGAGGTCGAGCCGGGCGCGAACCGCCGAGCGGAGGCTGCCGCCGAACACCTCGATGCGATCGCTGCCGCGCTCCTTCGCGCGATACATCGCCATGTCGGCGTCGCGCAGCAGCTGGTCGGCGGTGAGGTCGGCGTCGCCGGTCTGCGCGATGCCGATGCTCGCGGTGACGATCACGTCTCGGCCCGGAAGTGCGATCGGCGACGACACCTCGTGGCTGATGCGGTCGGCGAGACCGATGGCGTCCACCTCGCCGTGCAGACCGGAGCAGACGACGACGAACTCGTCGCCGGCGAGACGCGCGACGAGATCGACCGGCCGCACCGCGCTGCGCAGGCGTCGAGCGACCGCGACCAGCACACGGTCGCCGATGTCGTGGCCGAGCGAGTCGTTGACCGCCTTGAACCGGTCGAGGTCGATGAACAGGACGGCGATGCCGTCGTCGCCCCGCCGTGCGCTCAGCACCTCTTCGAGGTGCTCGAAGAGGATCGACCGGTTCGGCAGCCCGGTGAGCGGATCGTGCGTCGCGGAGTGCAACGCGTCGCGCAGCGTCGAGTGCAGCGCGTCGACGGTGCGGGCGTCGTTGAGCGCCAGGCTGGCGTGCTCGGCGAACGCGAGCAGCGCCTCCTGCTCCGCCTGGCTGTAACGGCGGTTCCGCGCGTACGTGGCGACGGTGAGACTGCCGACGACGCGCCGCCCCTCGATGACCGGAGCGGCCATCGCCGCGCCGAGGCCGGTCTTCTGGAACGCCGGAAGGGCGAACTCGGTGCGGGAGTAGTCGTCCGCGACGACCAGCCGTTCTTCGAGCACGGCACGTCCGCCGACGCCCTCCGACAGCTTCTGGCGCGCGATCGCCGCCCGCACGTCGTCGGGAACGCCCACGTCCGCGACCAGCACGAGACGGTCCGGATCGTCGGGATCGACGAGACGCAGTCCGACGACCTCGTCGCCGGTCAGCGCGGCGGCACCCTCGCAGATCGCCTGCAGCACCTCCTGGAGAGGCGCGCGGTGGACGATCGAGCGCTGGATCCTCGCGAGGCGCTCGAGCAGCGCCTGACGCTCCTGCAGCGACTCCCGAAGCGCCCGCTCCTCCTCCAGCGCCGACACGAGCCCGAGCGTGAGGCTCAGCGCTCGGCCCATGCTGCGCAGCAGCACCACGTCCTTGCGGGTGAACGGCTCGGCGGGTCGAGCGACGAGGAGCACGGCGTGAGGCCGAGCCGCGACGCGGGCGACGAGCGCGTGGCACTCGCCGATGCCGGGGATCTCGAGCGAGTGCGCGGCGTCGACGCCCTCGAGCAGCGCCGGGAGCCCGTCCACCGGCACCACGTCGGGTACGCCGCAGCTCTCGACGACGCCGTCGCGATCGACGATCGCTGCGACCGCTCCTACGAACGACGCAGCCGCACGTTCGACGGCGACACGCATCGCGTCGCGTTCGCTGCGAGCCGCCGAGACGTTGGTGATGAACTCCGACAGGTTCACCCAACGCGCGGAGCGATCAGCGGCACGGGCGAGGTCGTCGACGTCACCTGACCCGGGGGCCAGAGGTACCGCCGCCGCGTCCATACGCCGCCATTGTCGGTGCACCCGTTCGCCACGGGAAGGGTGGTTTACGGAACCGTCAGATCGGTCTAGCCCGCAGGTCGCGCGAGGTACGGTCGCGCGGTGGCCGCCCTGATCCGTGTCGTGCTCGCCGACGACCATCCGATCTGGCGTGATGGGCTTCGCGCCGACCTCAGTGACGGCTTCTGGATCGTCGGCGAAGCCGGCACCGCGGCCGAGGCGATCGACGTCATCCGCTCGACGAAGCCCGACCTCGTGGTGTGCGACCTCAACATGCCGGACGGCGGCGGGATCAAGGTCGCGAAGACGTGCGGCGAGGAGACGCGCATCGTGATGCTCACCGTGTCGGAGCAAGAGCGCGACCTGCTCGACGCCGTCGCTGCCGGCGCGATCGGCTACCTCGTGAAGTCGACGCCGCCGGACGAGCTCCGCCGGGCGCTGGTGAAGGCCGCCGCTGGTGAGCCGGTGTTCTCGCCGGCTCTCGCCGCGCTCGTGCTCGGAGAGTTCCGCCGGATGTCGAAGCAGGCGACCGGTTCGAACCCGCTGAGCGAACGCGAACGCGAGGTTCTCCAGCTCGTCGCCCGCGGACACACGTACAAGCAGATCGGCGCCGAGCTGTTCATCGCCGAGAAGACGGTCGAGAACCACGTCCGCCACATCCTCGGCAAGCTCCACCTCAGCCGGAAGCAGGAGCTCATCCGCTACGCCCTCGACCACGGGATCGAGTAGCGGATCTCGCTCAGGGAGCGATCGCCTCCGCCCGGTCGTCGTCGGGAGCAGGCACCAGGTACCGCTGGATCCGGGCGCCGGTGCCGCCGAGGCCGGCGACCGCGATGCGATCGAAGGCGACGAGCCTCCGCTCGCTGCGGGAGAAGTGGAGCACGGTCGCTGTGAGCGGTACGGGCGTGTCACCTTCGAGCCCTCGCAGCCCTGCGCCACCCGTCGACCCTTCGACCAACAACAGCGTCCCGTCCATGTCTCTTGACGACTGCTTGTGCATGTGGCCCGCGAGTACGAGAGGCACCGCCCGGCTGCCCAGCCGTTCGGCAGTCCGCGGGTCGTGCACGAGCACGATGTCCACGGGCGCAGCGCGGTCGACTCGGCGCGCGACCTCCGGGGCGAACGCGGTCGCCTGCGCACGCTCCTCTTCGATCGTCACGTCCTCGCTCTTGTCGGGAGTGAAGCGAGGGTCTCCGATGCCCCAGATGCGCAGGCCCGCGACCTCCGTCGTGTTGTCGTCGAGGACGATCGCGTTCGGCTGTGACCCCACCGCTGCCGCGGTGGCGCCGGAGTCGTGGTTGCCCCGAACGAACACGTAGGGCACGCCGAGGGAGCCGATGGGTTCGACGTAGCGTCCCTCGACGGTGGTGCCCCAGTCGTTGATGTCGCCGGTGTCGACGACGGCGTCGACCTTGAACTGCCGCACGAGCTCCCGGATCAGCGTGAACGCACCGGGATTGAGGTGCAGGTCGCTCACGTGCAGGAATCGCACGGAGTCGCCGGCCTCCGACTCCTCGATCACCGGGAGGTTGGTCGCGGTGTTGTAGAGGACCGAGAGGTTGCCGACGAGGCGCGACACCTGCGCGCTGTACTCCTGGAACCGAGCGGACACCTCGCTCAGCTCACCGACCGCCTGCGGCGCGACGCTCAAGAGCCCGCGGTATTGCGGCGCAGCGATGGCGCGAGGGTTCCACGAGAGGCGCGCCACGGACCCGAGCGCGCCGACGGTCACGCACGCCACGACGATCGCCGCCGCCGCCCGACGGCGCGACACCTTGCGGAGCAGGACGACGCCGAGACTTCCTGCGACCGCGCCGAGCACGGCGCGCCAGGCGACGGTCACGAACGCGCGGCGGGCGTCCCTCGCGGCGGTGTCGTCGACGTCGTCGAAGCTGCCGGGTCGCTCGACGAGATCCCTGGCCGCGTTGACATCGAGATCGCGTGCATCGATCGCGACGCCGAACGGGCCGTCGTGGGTGTCCAACAGCAGTGACCCCAGCGGCCCGAGCCGGACGAGCGTGTCACCGGTGAGCGACGGCCGGAGCGACAGCGCGGCTTCGAACGGACCGATGGACGTCGTCGTGCGGCCCGCGACGAAGGCGCCGCCGACCGCGGCGAGCGCGGTGAGGACGACGAACGCGAGGCGACGGATCAGTCGGCCTCTCGCCCTTCCGTCTGCTCGGGGCGGAGCGTCGGGAAGAGGATCACGTCTCGGATCGTGTGGACGTCCGCCAGCAACATCACGAGCCGATCGATACCCAGACCCAGCCCACCAGTAGGCGGAAGCCCGAACTCGAGCGCGCGGACGTAGTCGTCGTCGACCGACATCGCCTCGTCGTCGCCGGCCGCCTTCGCCGCGGCCTGCGCCTCGAACGTGCGGCGTTGCTCGTCGGGGTCGTTGAGCTCGCTGAAGGCGTTGCCGAGCTCTCGGCCGGCCACAATCGGCTCGAACCGCTCCACCAGGCCGGGCACCTCGCGGTGATCTCGCGCCAGCGGCGAGACCTCCTTCGGGTAGTCGACGACGAACACCGGGCCCCAGAGCTGGTGCTCCGTCGTCTTCTCGTAGATCTCGAGCAGGAGCTTGCCGGGGCCCCAGTCGTCTTCGACGTGGACGTCGTGTTCGGATGCGATCTTGCGCAGCTCGTCGACCTGCATGCGGATGTCGACCCGGATGCCCACGTGCTGTTCGATGAGGTCGCTCATCGTGGCCCGCTGCCACGGCGGGGTGAGGTCGAGCTCGCGATCGCCGTACGTCAGCTTCGTGGTGCCACGCACTTCGAGCGCGAGGTGGGCGACGAGCTCCTCGAAGAGCCGCATCATGTCGTGGTAGTCGGCGTAGGCCTCGTACAGCTCGAGCATCGAGAACTCGGGGTTGTGACGCGTCGACAGCCCTTCGTTGCGGAACACCCGGCCGATCTCGAACACCTTCTCGAAGCCGCCGACGACCAGTCGCTTGAGGTACAGCTCGGGCGCGATGCGGAGGTACAGGTCGAGGTCGAGCGCGTTGTGGTGGGTGATGAACGGCTTCGCGGTGGCTCCGCCCGGGATGGGGTGGAGCAGCGGCGTCTCGACCTCCACGAACCCTCGGTCTTCGAGATACCGGCGCATGAGGCTCACGACGCGCGACCGCAGCTGGAAGACCTCGCGGGAGCGTTCGTTCGCCCAGAGGTCGACGTAGCGCTGGCGATAGCGGAGGTCGACGTCGGAGACGCCCTTCCACTTGTCGCCGAAGCTCCGTCCTTCACGCACCTCGGCCAGCACGGCCCAGTCCTGGACCTTGATCGAGAGCTCGCCCTTGCGGGTGGTGACGATCTCCCCGGTGGCGCCGACCCAGTCGCCGAGGTTGAGCTTCTGGAGCGCGTCGTACTCGCTCGTCCACGAGGCGCCCGAGAACAGCTGGATCGACCCGGTCGAGTCGACGAGGGTCGAGAAGGTGAGCTTCCCGGTCGGCCGGTGGAGCATGACGCGGCCGGCGACGGAGACGACGACGCCGGTCTCCTCGCCGGGGCTCAACGAGGCGAACTGCGAGTGCAGCGACGCCGCATCGCGGTCGCGTCCGAAGCGGTACGGGATCTGGTTCGACGTCATCGTTCGCCGCCGATGGGGCCGGCGTTGCGCTCGTACACGATTCGCAGCCCGTGCAACGTCAGCCAGGGGTCGAGGTGCTGGATCGTCTCGCTGAACCTCGCGATCAAGCTCGACAAGCCGCCGGTCGCCAGCACGGTGCACTCGCCGAGCTCGTCCTCCATGCGGTGGACGATCGCGTCGACCTGCCCGGCGAAGCCGTAGATCGCGCCCGACTGCAGGGCCTCCGTGGTCGACTTCCCGATGACGCTGCGCGGCTCGACGAGCTCGACGCGCGAGAGCCGGTCGGCGCGCTGGAAGAGAGCGTCCATCGAGATGTCGATGCCAGGCAGGATCGCGCCACCGAGGTACTCACCCTTCGCCGACACCGCGTCGAGCGTCGTGGCCGTGCCGAAGTCGACGACGATCGTCGGTCCGCCGTAGAGGTCGTAGGCGCCGATCGCGTTGACGATGCGGTCGGCGCCGACCTCGCGCGGGTTGTCGATGAGGATCGGCATGCCCGTCTTGGTGCCCGGCTCGACGACGACGGGGTCGAGCTTGAAGTACTTGGTGGCCATGGAGCGCAGCGCCGCGGTGGCGCGAGGCACCACGGAAGAGATCGCGACGCCGTCGATGTGCACCGGGTCGTGTTCGCCGCCGTCGCCGCGTGAGCCCTCGCGAAGGAACTGGCGCACGAGGACCGCGTACTCGTCGGAGGTGCGCTCGGCGTTCGTGGCGAGACGCCAGTGCTCGAAGAACTCGTGGCCGTCGTAGACCGCGAGGAGGATCTGGGTGTTGCCGACGTCGATGGCTAAGAGCACGTTCAGTCTTCGAGGTCCAAGCCGATGTCGAGCACCGGGGCCGAGTGGGTCAGGGCGCCGACCGAGATGTAGTCGACGCCGTTGATCCTGGCGTACTCGCCGACGGACTCCAAAGTCATCCGACCGGACACCTCGACGAGCGGTGCGGTCGCGCCGTCGGACACCGAGGCCCGGAGCGCCTTGATCGCCGAACGGACCTTCGCCGGCGTCATGTTGTCGAGCATCACCATCGACGCGCCCGCGGCAACGGCCTCCTTCACCTGCTTGACGTCGTCGCACTCGACCTCGACGAGCCTGCCGGGCCAGCGGAGCTTCGCCCGCCGCACCGCTTCGGTGATCGTGAGGCCGCCGAGGTGGTTGTCCTTGATCAGCACGCCGTCGGAGAGCGATCCTCGGTGGTTGGCGCCGCCGCCGGCGCGCACGGCCGCCTTCTCGAGGGCGCGAAGGCCGGGCGTCGTCTTGCGGGTGTCGAGGATCGTCGCCTGCCCGTGGGTGGCGCGGACGAAACGACGGGTCAGTGTCGCGACGCCCGACAGGTGACGCATGAAGTTCAGGGCGGTCCGCTCCGCCATCAGGATCGACGGCAGCGGCCCCTCGACGCGGGCGATGACGTCGCCCGCGCCGACCTCCGCACCGTCGTCGATCCGCCACTCCACGACGACGGATGGATCGATCTGGGTGAACGTCTCGACCGCGCACACCCGCCCGGCGACGACGCCTTCGTCGCGGCTGACGAACAGGGCGGTCGCCTGCACGTCGATCGGCAGCAAGCCCGCGGTCATGTCGCCGAGCGGCGCCAGGTCTTCGGCGAGCGCTCGCGCGACGGCTTCGCGAACTGCGGGGATGGGCGGGTGGAGATCGCTCACGAGATCACGCTCTTCCGGTGACGACGAGTCGCCGCTCGAAGGCCGGCGACGTCTGCGGGTGGTCCGTTCTGGTGTGGGCGCCGCGGCTCTCCTGGCGTTCTTCGGCAGCCGCGAGCAGGGCGAGCGCGACCGTCCGCAGGTTGCGGAGCTCGGCGTCGTCGTCGTCGCTGACGGCGGCCGCGACCCGCTGGGTCTCGGCGAGCGACGTGGCGTTCCGGAGGACGCCTGCACCTTCGGTCATCGCGCGCTGCAGCTCGTCGCGGCGCTTCGCGGTTGCCCTGCCGGACGTCGCGACGAGGCCGCGTTCCCCCGGCTCCGGAGGCAGGTCGACGACGATGCGACCTTCGGGGGAGCCCACCACCGCGCGCATCGCTCCCGTCGGCTCGGCCTCCGTCTTGCCTCCGACGATCGCCTCGACCACCCGCGCGCCGAACACCATCCCTTCCAGCAACGAGTTCGACGCCAGTCGGTTCGCCCCGTGAACGCCCGTGCACGCGGCCTCCCCGCAGGCCCAGAGCCCGCCCATGGCGCTGGCGCCGTCGAGGTCGGTGACGACGCCACCCGACAGGTAGTGCGCCGCAGGCGCGATCGGCAGCCAGTCGCGCGAGGGATCGAGTCCGATGTCACGGACCGACGCGGAGATCGTCGGGAAGCGCTCGTCGAAGCGCTCCAACTCGGTCGCGTCGAGCCAGAGGTGGTCGACTCCCTGCTCGAGCATCACCGCGGTCATCGCCCGCGAGACGACGTCACGGGGCTGGAGCTCGTCCACGAAGCGCTCGCCGCGCGAGTCGCGGAGCAGCGCGCCGTGGCCCCGCAACGCCTCGGAGAGCAAGGGCCGCGGCATGGCCGGGTGGTGCAGTGCGGTCGGGTGGAACTGCATGAACTCCACGTCGGCCACCGGAACGCCCGCGCGGATCGCCATCGCGATGCCGTCGCCCGTCGCTTCCTGCGGGTTCGTGGTGACCGCGAACAGCTGTCCTGCGCCTCCCGTGGCGACGATCGTGTGCTCGGCCCGAACCTCCGCCAGCTCTCCGTCTGACATGCGCGCGCGAACGCCCACGCACCGTCCGTTCTCGACGACCAGGTCGAGCGCGAACGAGTGCTCCATCACCGCGGCTGCCGTGAGGTGGACGGCCGCGACGAGCGCGCGCTCGATCTCCATGCCGGTCGCGGCGCCGCCGGCGTGCACGATGCGCGGCATCGAGTGGCCGCCCTCGCGAGCCTTGAGCAGCCTGCCCTCGTGGTCGACGTCGAACACCGCGCCGAGCGCGATGAGCTCGTTGACCCGCGTCGGCCCCTCGTCGACGAGGACACGCACGGCGTCGACGTCGCACAGCCCCGCCCCGGCGCTGAGGGTGTCGGCGAGGTGGAGATCGGTGGAGTCCTCGTCGCCGCCGAGCACCGCGGCGACGCCACCCTGCGCCCATCGCGTCGCGGACTGGATCAGCTCGCCCTTGGTGAGCACGCCCACTCGCAAACCGCGCTCCTCGCTGGCGGCCCGCACCGCGGCGGACAGACCGGCGACCCCACTGCCGAGCACGAGGAGGTCGAGGTCGGCCGTCGGCATCCCGACGACGCTACGCGCTACGCGTCGACACGAGCCTCGAGCGAGGCCATCTCCTCGGAGATGATGCGGTTCGACCGGTCGACGTGGACGATGCTCGGCTCGAACCCTTCGAGCTCGGCCGGCTCGTAGTCGGCGTAGCTGATGACGATGATCCGGTCTCCCGGGTGGACGAGGCGAGCGGCCGCGCCGTTGAGGCACATCGCGCCCGATCCGGCGGCCCCCGGGATCACGTACGTCTCGAACCGGTTGCCGTTGTCGATGTCGACCACCGCGACCTGCTCCCACTCGAGGAGGTCGGCCGCCTCCATCAGGTCGGTGTCGATCGTGATCGACCCCACGTAGTTCAGGTTCGCGTCGGTGACGGTCGCCCGGTGGATCTTGGACTTCATCATGCGGCGGCGCATCAGCGTGAGTACTCCATGTTGTCGAGAAGTCGGGTGGTGCCCACTCGGGCGGCGATGAGGAGCCGGTCGTCGTGCAGCTCGGCGTAATCGAGCTCGACGAGCGGTTCGGTTGCGACGGTGTCCTTCATGACCGAGACGGGATCGTCGGCGGCTGCCGCCGCTCGAAGCGCGCGGGACAGCACGACGGCTGCGGCGCGTTCCTCGGGCGACAAGTAGACGTTGCGGCTCGACATGGCGAGGCCGTCGGCCTCGCGCACGATCTGGCACGGGACGACCTCGATCGGGAAGTCGAGGTCGCGGACCATGCGGGTGATCACCTGCAGCTGCTGCCAGTCCTTCTCGCCGAAGTAGGCCCGGCACGGACCGGCGATGTTGAAGAGCTTCGCGACCACCGTGGCGACGCCGGCGAAGTGCGTCGGCCGCGCGGCGCCCTCCATCCCCTCGCTCACCTCGGCGACCGTCACCGTCGTGAGGCCGCCGCCCGGTCCGTCGGGATACATCTCCTCGACGGGCGGCGTGAAGAGCAGCGTCACGCCCGCATCTGCCGCCAGCGCGAGGTCGCGGTCGAGGTCGCGGGGGTAGCGGGAGAAGTCCTCGTTCGCGCCGAACTGCGTGGGGTTCACGAAGATGGTCGCGGCGGCGACGTCGTTCTCCTCGGCCGCACGACGCATCAGCGAGACGTGGCCCTCGTGGAGGTAGCCCATCGTCGGGACGAGGCCGACGGTGCGTCCGCTGCGCCGCACCTCGGTGAGGGCGGCGCGGAACGAGGCGATGGTGTCGAACGTGGTGATGCCGCTCATGGCCACGGCACCTCCCCCGCACGGCCGGCGAGCCGTGCCGCCGCTTCGGCGAGCTTCATGTACGTCGCGCGCTCGCCGGACGGGATCGCTTCGAGATGGCGCTCGACCGTGTCCCAGTCACCTCGTGCGACCGGACCGGTGAGCGCGCGCTCGGGCCCCATGACCTCGACGTTGTCGACGGTTCCCCGCACGAGGTCGAGGAACGCGTCGAGCGGGACACCCGCAACAGCGGCGATCCGCTCGACGGAGTCGAGGAGCGCCACGAGGTGGTTCGACGCAACCACCGCAGCCGCGTGGTAGGCCGACCGCGCCTCGGCGGTGTCGGCCACCTCGACCACCCGGCCGCCGAGATCGGCTGCGGCCTCAGCGACGAGCGGATCGCCGGCAACCGCGAACCACGCTCCGGTGACGTCGCTCGACGTCGTCGGCAGCGCCCGTAGAGGGTGGAGCGACGCCCGCCGAGCATGCGGAGCGAGCACGTCGAGCGTCAGTGATCCCGACACGTGTGCGACGACGCACGACGGCACCGGCTCGATGGCGGCGGCGACGTCGGCGACAGCGCCATCGGGCGTCGTGATCAAGAGGAGGTCGGCATCGGCCGCCGCATCCGAGATGTCGTCACCCCGCCCCAGCGGCGGCAGCGCGCGCCACCCCGCCTTGTCGAAGGCGGCGAGCAGCGAGAGGCCGGCGCGACCCGGCCCGATGACGCGAACGGCTCGACGAGCCACTCCCAACGGTTCCTACCTTCACGTTCCGCGCCCGGTCGCCCGGGTCGCGTTCGTTGTGGTTCGCCTACAGGGTACCCACGAGGCGGACACGTCCGCCAAGCCGGTCGAGGTCTTCGGTCACGAGTTCGGGAGCGAGATCGCGAAGCGGCTGGAGGACGAACTTCCGCTGCCGCATCCGCGGGTGGGGGATCTGCAGATCGGGCTCGTCGACGACCTCGTCACCCATGAGCAGGATGTCGACGTCGAGCGTGCGCGGACCCCAGCGGACCGTGCGCACACGGTGGGCCGCCGACTCGAGGCGGTGGCAGATGCCGAGCAGCTGGCGCGGCGTGAGATCGACGTCGAGCTCGGCCACGCAGTTGAGGTACGTGCCCTGGTCGGGGCCGCCGACGGGATCCGTCTCGTACACCGGAGAGACCGCTACGAGGCCGGGCAGGGAGTGAACCGCGTCGCGCAGGTGGGTCATGCGGTCGCCCATGTTCGAGCCCAGGCCGACGAAGACCCTCATCCGCCGGCCTGCCTTCGTCTGGTGATGCGCACGCCCGCGCGGTCGAGCTGCATGGGGACGGGCGGCCTGAGCTTCCAGACGGTGACGGTCACCGACGCGACCCGTTCGTCCGCGTCGAGGAGCGCCTCGGCGACGCGGGCCGCCACCCGCTCGAGCAGCCCGTACGACTCCTCTGCGACCACCCGCTCCGCGATCGCCGTCAGCGCGCCGTAGTCGAGGGTGTCGTCGAGGTGGTCGGACGCGCCGGCGCTCGAGAGGTCGGTCTCGATGTCGAGGTCGACCTCGAACGGCTGCGCCCGCTCGCGCTCTTCCGGCAGCACCCCGTGCACGCCCACGACGCGAAGCCCGCGCAGCTGGATCAGGTCCACGTCGGCGAAGGGCTCAGAGGTCGACGGCGACAGCCACGAGCTCGCGGCCAGCCGGCCCCATCTGGCGATGGAGGATCTGCTCGGTGACGGTGACGGCGTGCGGACCCGTGTCGACGAGACCTGACGAGAGGAGGAACCCGGCGACGACGCCCATCACCCGGTCGCCCAGCTCCTCCTGGTGGAGCAGGAGCTTCTCGCCGGACGCGACCCAGTGACGGACCTGCGGGTAGAGCTCGGCGAGCACCTGCTTCGACTCCGACCCGGTCGGGAACGGGAAGTGCGACCAGGCCATGCCGAGCTCGTCGTACGCGTGGAGGTTGTGGGGCGACGGCAGGAGCGAGACGATCCGCGTGAAGCCCTGGTTCCGCAGCCAGAGGATCTCCTCGTGGCGCCGAACCTTGCGGTGGTTCCGCGCGTAGCCGCCGGGGCGCTCGCTGACGGCGAGCTTGTCGCGCATGATCCATGCGAAGTTCCGCGGCTGGATCCCGCGCTCCCACTTCCCCCTCACGCGACCGCCTCCCCCACGATGCGCGCGGCCTGCGCCGCTGCTCGCACGTCGTGCACACGAACCATGGCCGCGCCGGCGCTCATCGCGGCGACGCTCGTCGCGAGCGACCCTTCGAGGACATCGTCTGCCGGCGCGTCGAGAAGCCGCTGGAGGAACCGCTTCCGCGAGGTGCCGATCACGACCGGGTACCCGGTGTCGACGAGCACGCGCAGGTGGCGGAGGACCGACAGGTTGTGGTCGCCCGTCTTCCCGAACCCGATGCCCGGATCGATCCAGACCTCACCGACGCCGAGCGCGCGCGCCTCGTCGGCCTTGGCGACGAGGAAGTCGCGCACCTCGCGAACGACGTCGTCGTAGCGCGGGTCGTGCTGCATGGTCTCCGGCGTGCCACGCATGTGCATGGCGACGTACCCCACGTGCCCGCCGGCTGCCGCGGCGACACCGGCCAGTGACGCCGAGACGTCGTTGAGCAGCGTTGCACCGGCCTCGATCGCCCGCTCGGCCACCACCGGTTTCCGGGTGTCGATGCTGATCCGCGCCCGTGCGTCCGCCGCCAGGGCCTCGACGACGGGGATCACCCGGCGCAGCTCCTCGGCCTCGTCGACCGGGGCGGCGCCGGGACGGGTCGACTCGCCGCCGACGTCGACGACATCGGCGCCTTCCTCGATGAGCGCGAGCCCGTGCGCGATCGCGGCATCACGATCGAACCACTGCCCGCCGTCGGAGAACGAGTCGGGCGTGACGTTGACGACCCCCATCACGAGGGGACGGCCGGAGCGCACGGTCGGGAAGGATACGACACGTCTTGCGCCACGAAAGTGACTGACGTTCCGTGAAAGAGCTCGAGAGTCCGGGCCAGAGCCCTAGTGGATGAACGCCATCGCCTCGGCACGCGTGCGGGCATCGTCGCGGAACAGTCCGCGCACGGCTGACGTCACCGTGCTCGCGCCCGGTTTCTTCACCCCGCGGGCCGACATGCACAGGTGCTCCGCCTCGATGACGACGAGCACGCCGCGCGGCTGCAGCACCCGCTCGAGCGCGTCGGCCACCTGAGCGGTGATGCGCTCCTGGACCTGCGGACGGCGGGCATAGATGTCGACGAGCCGTGCGAGCTTCGACAGCCCGGTGATCCGCCCGTCGGCGTTCGGGATGTAGGCGACGTGGGCCTTCCCGATGAACGGCACGAGGTGGTGGGCGCAGATCGACACGAGGTCGATGTCCTTCACCAGGATCATCTCGTCGTGGTGCGCGTCGAACGTCACCGACAGGATGTCTTCGGGCTGCTCGTCGAGACCAGCGAAGACCTCCTCGTAGTACCTGGCGACCCTTGCGGGCGTTCGCTCGAAGTTGTCGTCGTCGAGGTCGACGCCCACGGCGTCGAGGATCTCCCGAACGGCGCGCTCGATCCGGTCCCTGTCGACAGGCACGATCGCGTTGCTACCCGAACGCCGGCTTCGGCGGCGACGACCGGCGGGTGCGCGCCGGCTTCTTCTCGACGGCAGCCGCCGCAGGCAGGTCTTCCACCGTCTTCACGGTGCGGGTCCGCGAGCGCGCCTTCGGCTTCCCGTTCGCCGCGGCGAGCCGGTTGTTGCGCCCGGGCCAGGTCGGAAGGTGCCCCATGATCTCCTCGAGCTCGTGGTGGTCGAGGGTCTCCTTCTCGATGAGGTCCTGCGCGATCCGGTCGAGGACCTCGCGATGGGTCTCGAGGATCGCCTTGGCCTCCTCGTGGGCGTCTTCGATGATCGCCCGCACCTCTTCGTCGATGCGCGCTGCCACCTGATCGGAGTAGTTCGCCTGGTGGCCGTAGTCGCGGCCGAGGAAGACCTCGCCGTTCTTCTGGCCGAGCTGCTGCGGGCCGAGCACCTCGCTCATGCCGTACTCGGTGACCATGTCGCGGGCGATCTGCGTGGCCTTCTCGATGTCGTTCGCGGCGCCGGTGGTGATCTCGCCGAAGACGATCTCCTCCGCGGTGCGTCCGCCGAGGGCCATCGCGATGCGGGCCTTGAGCTCGCCCTTGGTGTAGCCGTACTTGTCTTCCGGCAGCGACCACGTGAGGCCGAGCGCGCGGCCGCGAGAGACGATCGAGACCTTGTGGACCGGGTCGGCCTCGGCGAGCACGTGGCCGACGAGGGTGTGGCCGCCCTCGTGATACGCGGTGACCCGCTTGTCCTTCTCGGACATCACGCGGCTGCGACGCTCGGGACCCGCGATCACCCGGTCGATCGCCTCCTCGACGTGGCGCATCGTGATCTGGCTCTCGCTCTTCCGTGCGGCGAGGAGGGCGGCCTCGTTGAGGGTGTTGGCGAGGTCGGCGCCGGTGAAGCCGGGCGTGCGGCGGGCGAGGACGTCGAGGTTCACGTCGTCGGTGAGCGGCTTGCCCTGGGCGTGGACCTCGAGGATCTTGCGACGCCCTTCGAGGTCGGGGCGGTCGACGACGATCTGGCGGTCGAAGCGGCCCGGGCGGAGCAGGGCGGGGTCGAGGATGTCGGGCCGGTTGGTCGAGGCGATCAGGATCACGCCGGTGCGCTGATCGAAGCCGTCCATCTCGACGAGGAGCTGGTTGAGCGTCTGCTCGCGCTCGTCGTGGCCACCGCCGAGACCGGCACCGCGGTGACGGCCGACGGCGTCGATCTCGTCGACGAAGATGATCGCCGGCGCGGCCTGCTTCGCCTGCTCGAACAGGTCGCGGACGCGTGAGGCGCCGACGCCGACGAACATCTCGACGAAGTCGGAACCCGAGATGGTGAAGAACGGGACACCGGCTTCACCGGCGACGGCGCGCGCCAGCAGCGTCTTGCCCGTACCGGGCGGCCCGTAGAGCAGGACGCCCTTGGGGATCTTCGCCCCCATCGCCTGGAACTTGGCCGGCGACTCGAGGAACTCCTTGATCTCGTGGAGCTCGGCGACGGCCTCGTCGGCCCCGGCGACGTCGGCGAAGGTCACCTTGGGGGAGTCCTTCGAGACCTGCTTCGTGCGGGCCTTCCCGAACTGCATGACGCGGCTTCCGCCACCCTGCATCTGGTTGAAGAAGAAGATCAGCAGGCCGACGATCAGCAGGATCGGCAGGAGGTTGAAGAAGACCGAGAGCCAGACGTTGCTCTCCTCTGGCTCGGCCTTCGTGTCGATCCGCTCGTTCTCGATCAGCTGCGTGGTCAACGCCTCGCCGTAGGAGGCGGGGTAGTCGACCTCGTAGTCGGTGCCGTCGATCAGCCGGCCCTTGACGGTGCCACCGCTGTCGGATTCGGTGATCTCGGCCGTCTTGACCTGGTTGTCCTCGATCTTCGACTGGAACGTGGCGAGGGAGAGCTGCTGACGATCTTCGCCTCGGTTCATCACGCCGTTGAGGGTGACGACGACGAGGAGACCGATCAGGACCAGCAGCACGATGCGGCTTGCAGGGCGCTTCTTCACGGTGCTCCCAGGGTACCGGCGGTGCCGGCGTTCCCCTACTCGGCGTCTTCGTTGTAGACGCAGAGGTACGGCAGGTTGCGGTAACGCTCGGCGACGTCGAGCCCGTAGCCGATCACGAACGCGGGCGGGATCGTGAAGCCGACGTACTTCAGCCCGAGATCGTCCGCCTGGCGCCCCTCGCGGACGAGCAGCGCGCAGACCTCGAGCGACGCCGGGTTGCGCGCCTGGAGGTTGCGTCGCAGGTAGTTCAACGTGAGCCCGGAGTCGATGATGTCTTCGACGACGATCACGTGGCGTCCGCTGAGGTCGAGGTCGAGGTCCTTCACGATGCGGACGACGCCACTGCTCTTGGTGGCGCTGCCGTACGACGAGATCGCCATGAAGTCGAACTCGACGGGCAGGTCGATCGCCCGTGCCAGGTCGCTCATGAAGACGAAGGCGCCCTTCAGCACTGCGACGAGAAGGGGCGGCCGGCCGTCGTAGTCGTCGGTGATCTGACGGCCGAGCTCGGCGATGCGCTGCTGGATCTGCTCCTCGCTGAGGACGATGTCGCCGAGCTTCGGGTCGTTCGCGGCAGCCACGCTCGGCAACCTAGGTGGGAGTCGCGCGCAGACGCATACCCGAACGCTCGACTCGCACCCCGCCAGGCAGCTCGCACGCCTCGACCTCGCACCGAGCCACTGCGAGCACACGATCGATGGAGGCGAGGTCGAGCGGGTGCCCGGTCGGCCCGGTGAGCCAGCGCCGCACCGCGCGCCGCGCGAGCGCGCGGGGTGCGTCGTTGAGCGCACGGGCGTCGGTCGGGTCGGGGATCCTCTCCTCGGCGATGCGGTCGAGGAGGGTGACGTCCTCCCTGATGACGTCCGCCTGCCGTGCCAGCAGCGCGGCGACGTCGCGCTGCGCGATCGCGTCGAGCAGCGGCAGGGCCTCGCGGCGGATGCGGGCCCGCCGGAACGCAGGGTCGACGTTCGAGGGATCTTCGACCGGCACGAGATCCGACGCGTCGCACAGCGCCCGGGTCTCACGGCGACGGATCTGCAGGAGCGGTTTCGTCGGGCCCGGCCGGATGCCCGCGAGCCCGTCGGACGCGCTGCCCCGCAGGAGGTTGAGCAGGATGGTCTCGGCCTGGTCATCGAGGGTGTGGCCCGTCATCGCGTCCGGAGGCAGCACGCTCTGGCGCGCGGCCCGCCACCTGGCTTCGAGGTTCGGGCCGGTTTCGACCTGCACCGCGCGGCTCTCGAACCGGGCGCCGAAGCGGCGCGCCGCGGCGGCGACGACCTCAGCCTCGGCAGCCGACCCTTCACGGGTGCCGTGGTCGACGTGGATCGCCGTGACGTCGAGGCCCGCTTCCACCGCCAGCACGAGCAACGCGAGCGAGTCGGCTCCTCCGGACACGGCACAGACGACCGAGGTGCCCGCGGGAGGGAACATGCACCGCGGCAGCAGGTCGGCCGCCCTCGTCGACGGCGGCACCGGCGCTACCCGTTGATGGGGATGCCGCCCTGGCGGGCGAGGGTGACGAGCTCGGGCACCGACCGCACGTCGAGCTTGCGGGCGATGCGGCGCAGGCTCGCGTACACGTTCGACCGGCTCACCTGGAGGCGCTCGGCGGCTTCGCTGACCGTCGGCGTCGATCCCACGGTCTGGAGCAGTTCCCGCTGCTTCTCCGACAGCGACCGGACCTTGTCGACACCGACCTGCGACGTCACCCGCTGTGCCGGCTCGGGGTCGGGAGCCCGCTCGAGGCGCGTGAGATGCGGCCGAGCCGCACGATCGGCCGGCTCCGTCGCGCCGCTCTCGATCCGGGCCAGCTTCTCGAGCGCCTCGGTCTGGGCCTTGCGCCGCTTCAACGGCTCGGGATCGCCGACGAGGGCTTCGGCGACCTCAGCCCGCAGCTCGCTCGGCGAGAACGGCTTCGTCAGGTAGCGGATCGCTCCCTCGATGCCCCCGCGGATGCGGTCGAGGTCGTCGGCACGTGCGGTCAGCATGATCACCGGGATGTGGGCGATCACCGGGTCGGCTGACGCCTTCATCTGGGCCAGCGTCTCCCACCCGTCCATCTCCGGCATCATCACGTCGAGGACCACCACGTCGGGATGCTCGCCGACGGCGTATTCGAGCCCTTCGAGGCCGTTGGCGGCGCCGATCACCTCGTGCCCGTCGAGCTCGAGGTTCAGGCGGATGAGCTCACGGATGTCGGCTTCGTCGTCAACGACGAGAACGGTGGCCACTGCGCCGCGAGGTTACTGAGGGGATGGTGCGAAGGGGCGCACTCTCTCGATCCAGCGAGCCGGCTCGCGGATCTCGCCGAGGTCGGGCAGCTGCTCGGGGCCGTCCCAGATGCGGTCGAACAGCTCCTGTCCGCCCACACGCTCCACCTCTTCGATGAAGCGTTCGCCCAGCTCGTACTGCTTCATCTTCGCCTCGAGGCCCAGCAGCTTCTGGGCGACCCGTGCCGGCCCCTTCACCTGGTTGCGGCGCTGGTGGAGGGTGCGGTGGAAGCGGTCGGCGTTCGGCACCAGCCCCTTCGCGGCTCGGTTCATCGTGATGTCGCCATGGCCCTCGAGCAGGCTCATCATCCCCTGCACCTGCTGGAGGGCGGCATGCTGCTCCTCGCCTGCGAGCAACGCGACGAGGCCACCGTCGTCGAGCGGGTTCTGGCCCGCCCGCATCTGGTCGACCGCCCGCCGGAGCGCTTCGAGGAACCGCGCCGGGTCGGGGTCGATGCCGCCGAGGGTCCTCTCCACGAGCGACAGGAAGTGGGCCCGGGTCCACTCGACGCCGGTGAACTGGGCTCGATGGGTGACCTCGTGCAGGGCCAGCCACAGGCGGAACTCCTGCGGGGGGAAGGCGAAGCGCTTCTCGAGGGCGAGGATGTTCGGGCCCACGTAGTAGACGACGTCCTGGTTCTCGAGGTCTTCCCCCTCGATCAGGAGCAGGTCGTACTGCCCGAGGACTCGGGTCGACATCCACCCGAGCAGCGATCCCATCTGGATCGCAGCAAGGTTGCGGTTGACCGGGGCCAGCGGGCTCTTGGTGATGCGGTCGCCGAGCTTGTCGAGCACCGGACGCAGGAGACGCTGGAACGACGCCACGTTCGCCTTCGCCCACCCGGCGCGGTCGGTGACCCGGGCCCGGGCCGGGCCGACGAGGCTGCGAAGCCCGGTGACCTGGGCGACGAGCTCCTCGGCCTGCGCGGTGAGCTCCTCGAAGTCTGGCTGCAGCGAGTCGTAGAGGTACGACTCCGCGAGCGGCTCACGACCACCGACGCGGACGGCGACTCGTTCGGCGAGGTCCCAGGCGACGGGGTCCATGGGACCAACTATGCCCCTGCGGGGCCGCTACCGGAGCGTCGCTACTGCTTGGGGTACTTGCGGGCCAGGACCTTGGTGACGTACAGCCCGCCCAGGACGAGCACGATCAGCAGGAACGGGATCGCCTGGAAGACCCCGAGCCAGAAGTGCCACACCTTCGCTGCGACGAGGAGCGCTGCTGCCACGGGCGGCATCGTACGCGGAGAGCCTCAGCCATCGGTAATCCGCTGAACGGTGATGCCCCCGCCCCTGGCGCACGGGGGGAGCGCCGGGGACGGGGGCATCGACACTCGCGCCCCAGCTGGGGGTCCGGGCACGAGCGACCTGGGGGATCGGGCGAGCGCTACGCGATCTTCTTGCCGCGGGTGCGGGGCACCGTCATCGGCTCGTGAAGGGAGCAGAACTTGCCGGGGTTGTAGAGGGAGAGTCGGGTGCCGCAGCCGGGCTCGTTGCAGGTGCGGTCGGAACCGAACTTCTTGGACGGACGGTCGGCTCCCGTACCGAGGGGATGACCGACGACTGCATCGCTCATATTCGTACTAACCGTTGTTGAGGCCGGGTTATTCCCGGGTCGCTGGAAGTCCCAGCGCCTTGGCTATACGGAGCCGAAGGTCGTCGGGGACGTTCTCCCTGCACTTCTGTGAGATCGACATCTTCAGCTCGGCGTGGAACTCGATCACCTCGTGGCAATCGACGCAGCCGTGCATGTGCGTGGTGATCTGCGTGCGGCGCACCTCGGTGAGCTCGCCGTCGAGGAACGTGAAGAGCTCCTCTACGACCGAACTGCAGTCGACGTCGTCGTCACCCATCCCGGTCCCCTACGCGCCATTGCGAACAGAGCTCTGCCGGTCGCCGGCAGCCCACCCGCGTTCGAACAACGCCTTCTGCAGCGCTTTTCTTCCGCGGTGGAGACGAGACATCACGGTGCCGATCGGGACGTCGAGGATCTCGGCGATCTCCTTGTAGGAGAAGCCTTCGACGTCGGCGAGCAGCACGGCGAGCCGGAACGACTCGGGCAGGGCCTCCATCGCCGCCTTGACGTCTTCGTCGGTGAAGAGGTCCATGACCTCGTCTTCGGCGCTGCGTCCTGACTGGGCGGCCTCGAGACCCCCGAGCCGCCGGTAGAGGTAGAGGTCTTCGACCTCGTCGAGCTCGCTCTCCTCGGGCCGGCGCTTCTTCGACCGGTACGAGTTGATGAACGTGTTCGTAAGGATCCGGTAGAGCCAGGCCTTGAGGTTCGTGCCCTGCTTGAACGAGTGCCACGAGCGGTACGCCTTGAGGTACGTCTCCTGGACGAGGTCTTCGGCGTCGGCCGCGTTGCGCGTCATCCGAACGGCGGCCGTGTACAGCGACGGCATGTGCTCCATCGCCTGATCGGCGAACTGCTGCTGGCGCTCGGCGTCGGCGAGCGGGAGCTCTTCGTTCGCGACTCCCTGCTCCGACATGTGGGAGACCCTACCCCCGAGGTGCGACAGCACCCCTCGAGAGTCCCCCGCCCGCCGGTGGCGGGAACCGGCAGGCGAGGGGATGAGCATCGTCGCCAACTGACCGCTGTCAGCGCAAATCGCTCCTCGCGTTCTCGATGCGTTCGTTGTGTCACCGCGACGACAGACGTGTGACTGCGTCGTTCGTACCGTTCGAGCAGATCGTCGAGACGCTGGGGCGCGGGATGGAGCAGACGGTGGTGGGCGTCGACCTGAGCCGGTACGTGCCGCGCGTCGCGCTGGCGTGGGCCTCGGAGGACCCCGAGGCGAGGTGGAGGACGCTGCACGGCTCGCTCGTGTTCGCCGACGTGTCGGGGTTCACCGCGCTGTCGGAGCGGCTCGCGAGGCGCGGGCAGATCGGCGCGGAGGAGCTCACGGAGGTCCTCGGCCACTGCTTCGCCGGGCTGCTCGCCGTCGCGTACGCCGAGGGGGGCACGCTCCTCAAGTTCGGCGGCGACGCTCTGCTGCTGCTCTTCGACGGCCACGGTCACGAGCTGCGGGCGACACGCGCCGCACTCGGCATGCGCACCACGATCCGCACCCTCGGCCGCCTGAAGACGTCGGTCGGCAACGTGCGGCTCCGCATGTCGCAGGGCGTCCACAGCGGGCGGATCGAGCTCTACCGCGTCGGCGGCTCGCACCGCGAGCTCATGATCACCGGTCCGGCCGCGTCGGAGGTCGTGCGCATGGAGAGCGCGGCCGATGCCGGCGAGGTGCTCGTCAGCCCGGCCACGGCGGACGCGCTGCGGTCGGTCGCTCCCGAGGTGCTCGGCGAGCCGAAGGGCCCCGGTCTCCTCCTCCGCCCCCGCACGCAGGTGCATCTCGTCGACGGGTTCCCGGAGCCGGTGACCGATGCCGCGGCGGCCGCGGCCGGTGTGCCGGTGGCCGTCCGGAACCACCTTCTCGCCGGCGGCGGCGAGCCGGAGCACCGGAACGTGGCGATCGCGTTCATCCACTTCGACGGCACCGACCGCCTCTCGGTGGAAGAGGGCCCGCGCGCCGTGGCCGGCGCGCTCGACGACCTCGTGAAGCTCGTGCAGCGCGCGACCGCCGAGGAGGACGTCGCGTTCCTCGCCACCGACATCGATCGCGACGGCGGGAAGATCATCCTGGCCGCAGGCGCGCCGGACGCTCGAGAGGACGACGACGGGCGCCTCCTCCGAGCGTGCCGCCGCATCGTCGACGGGTGTCCTCCCCTCGCCGTGCGGATCGGCGTCAACCGCGGCCACGTGTTCGCGGGATCGGTCGGACCGCCGTATCGACAGACGTACACCGTCATGGGCGATGCGGTGAACCTGGCCGCCCGGCTCATGGCGAAGGCGTCGCCGGGCGAGATCGTGGTGGCACCTTCGGTCGTCGAGCGGTCGAGGTCGTCCTTCGCCACCTCACCCCTCGACCCGTTCCTCGTGAAGGGGAAGTCGGCGCCGGTGCACGCGTCCCTGCTCGGGGAGCGTGCGTCGGACGACGTGACCTCGTGGACGGCGCATGTCGTGCCGCTCGTCGGGCGCGATGACGAGCTCGCCCTGCTCGCCGATGCCGTCGCGCGTCGACCGCAGGTCGTCCGCATCGTGGGCGACACCGGCCTCGGCAAGAGCCGCCTCCTCGAGGAACTGCGGTCGCTGGCGGCGACGGACGTCCCGGTACGAGTCGTCACGTGCGAGCAGTACGAGACGGCGACGCCGTACTTCGCGATGCGCGTGCTGGTGCGACACGTCCTCGGCGTGCGCGCCGCCGGCGCGGATGGCGCGGCGCACGCGGCCGCGGTGCTGCACACGATCGACGAGTCGCTCGCGGAGGTCGCACCGCTGCTCGGCGACGTGCTGGGCCTGCCGATCGCGGATACGCCGGCGACCGCTGCCCTCCAGCCGCAGTACCGGCGCACCCGCACGGCGCAGGCGGTCGGTGCTCTCCTCGCGACCGCCTTCGCGGGCGGCGCCGTGCTGGCGTTCGACGACGTGCAGTGGATGGACGACGCCTCGCTCGACGTCCTCGCCCACCTCGTCGACACCGCCGACGATCGGTCTCTGTCGATCGTGTGCGCGACGAGGAACCCGGAGGTTCCGGGTGGCGATGCGATCACCATCGATCTGCGCCCGCTCGAGGAAGGTGCAGCGAGCGATCTGGTCGAGCGACTTGCCGGCGACGAGCCACTCCCCGCGCACCGGGCGTCGGCGCTCGTGGCCCGGGCCGAAGGCGTCCCGCTCTTCCTGAGCGAGCTGGTCCGTGTCGCGGTCACTGACCCCGACGGCGAGCTCCCTGACTCCCTCGAGGCAGTCGCGGCCGCACAGATCGACAAGCTCGCCCCCCGAGACCGGCTCTTGCTGCGCCACGCGGCGGTCCTCGGAGACAGCTTCGAGCCGCCGCTGTTCGCACAGGTCGTCGCCGACCCGTCTCTGTCGACGGCCCCGGCCGTGCTGCGCCGCCTCGGCGGGCACCTCCTGGCCACGCCGGACGGTCGTGTGCAGTTCCGCCATCGGCTGCTGCGAGACGTCGCCTATCGCGGACTTCCGTTCCGGCAGCGTCAGGACCTGCACGGGCGTGCCGCCCACGTCATCGAGCGCCAGGCGGGCGACGACGCGCTCGACCGTGCGGAGACCCTGTCGCTTCACTGCTTCCACGCTCAGCAGTTCGAGAAGTGCTGGCGGTACGCCTCGGCCGCGGCGCAGCGGGCGTTTGACAAGTACGCCCTCGTCGAAGCCTGCGAGCTGTACACCCGCGCCATCGAGGCAGCGCGCCGGATCCCGGAGCTGCCAGAGGCCGACCTCCTTGCGTCGTGGAAGTCACTGGCGATCGCCCGGCAGGTGACCGGGCAGTTGCGGGAGGCGCGCATCGCGTTCGACAAGGCGCGAGCGCTGGTGGGCAGCGACCACGTCACCGCAGCCGACCTCTGCCTGCGCCAGGCCGAGATCGCGTACCGGTCGGGCAAGGTGACCGCGGCGATGCGCTGGGTCGGTCGGGGGATCCGGGCGGTGGAGCACGACGACGCGGTGGAGAGCGTCGCCAAGCGGGCGGCCCTGCTCGCCATCGGCAGCTCGGTGCGGCTCGCCACGGGGCGCACGAAGGAAGCGATGCGGCTCGCCCTTCAGGCTCACGACGCGGCCCAGAAGGCGTACGCGACCGACCCGGAGAACGTCGCCGCGAAGGGATCTCTCGCACGGGCGTCGTTCGTCGTCGTCAACGCCGGCGCGACCCTCGGCGTCGACATCGACGAGTACGCGTCGACGGCACTGAAGCTCTACAGCGAGCTCGAGAGCAGCGAGAACGTGGCCGCGCTCGAGGTCACGCTCGGCTCCGTGGCGTTCTGGCAGGGGCGCTGGGGCGAAGCACTTTCCCGCTACGAGCGGGGAACCGCGACGTTCGAGGCGATCGGCGACTTCGTCGACGCCGCAGTTGGCCACGCCAACATCGCCGAGGTGTTCGCCGACCAGGGCCGCCTGGACGACGCGGAGTCGATCGTCCACCGCGCGATCAACGCGTGGCGCGCGGCGCGGGTGCCTGCCGGCGAGGTGCTGGCCCGTCGCTACCTGGGGCGCATCTCGCTTCGCCGTGGCGAAGCGGCCGCCGCCCTCGACTGGTTCGAAGGCTGCCGCGGCGACCTCGAGGCGATCGGCATGGCGCCGAAGGTGCTGGAGGTCGACGTCTGGATCGCGGAATGCCACCTCGCGCTGGGCCGCGTCGACGACGCTGTCGCGTTGCTCGACGACTGCCTCGCTCGTGAGGTGGAGTCGGGATCTCTGGAGCTGCGGGCGATGATCCACCGCCTGCGCGCCTACGCCGCTCTCGCGCAGGGCCGGCTCGAGGACGCCTGGGCGTCAGTCGACGAGAGCCTCGCTGTCGCGCGTGGACGAGGATCGTCGTACGACGTCGCCCTGGCGTTGGAGGCGTTCGCTGTCCTCGCCGAACGAGGAGCACGCCCCGTCGACGCCCAGGTCCTCGTCGAGCGCGACGCGTTGCTGTCGTCGCTCGGCGTCGAGCGTGCGCCCCGGCCGCCGATCGCGCTCGGCGTCTGAAGCGACCCCGTCACGCGACGATGCCGCCCCGAAGGGCGGCATCGTTCGATCTGGATCGGTAGTCGCTACAGCTTCACGCCGCTGATCGGAGAGAGCAGGTCGGGGTCGTTCGTGTTGGCCTCGACCCGCCAGATGAAGCCGCGGCCGGTCTTGGTGACGGAGCGCAGGCACGGCGCCGGGCTGGTCGTCGGGACGACGGTGCACGACTCGACGGGCTTCGGCGTCTCGGTCGACGTCAGCCGGTAGTACAGGACGTAGCAGTCCGGGTTGCCCTTGCCGAAGCAGGGGTCGTCGCCGACGAAGTCGACGTCGATCTGGACACGACCCTTGTACTCGGGGCGGGGATCGAAGTCGTAGAAGAGCCCTTCAGGCGAGCACGCCTTGTCGCCGCACTGCGTCCCAGGCGAGACCACCGAGTCGCGCATCGTCGCGACGACGCCGTTCGCACTCCCGTAGGTGGCGATGACCGTCATCGTGTGCGCCTTGTACTGAAGGGTCTCGCCCTCGCGAAGGAATGCCGACGACGATCCTGTCGTGGGGTTCGTCACCGTCGTCGTGACCACCGCGCTGTTGTTGGCCTGGTTCACGTCGGGAACCACCGTCAGGACGTTCGGAGTCGTGTTGACCGACGAGGTCGCCGTCATGGATCCCGGCGTGGTCGGCGTCTGCACGACGAGGTTGACGGTGCGGCTCGCGCCGGGCGCCAGCGTGAACGAACAGGAGACCTCCGGGTTCGACGCCGAGGTCACGCTGCAGCCCGCGGAGTCACCGGACAGCGACACGAAGGTTCCGCCCCCCGTCGTCGTGACCGACGCCTGTGCATCGGAGGTCACGAGGCTGTCGCTGGTGTTCGAGAACGTGGCGACGTAGCGAACGAGCGCTCCCGCAGGTGACACCGTCCCCGGATTGGATTCAATCGTGGTCGCGAGATCGACGACGCCAGCAGCGCCTGCCGGCATCGACGTGCTCACGAGACCGGCCAGCAGCGCCCCCAGAAGCGCGACCGCCGTGAGTGCTTTGCGCATTGCTTCCCTCTCGTCGAGGATCCCGCCCCAGCGACAGGACCCGCCTTGCAACGCGGCGACAGGCGACGCAGAGAAGTCCGCCCCCGCCGTTTCGGATGGTACGGAGGGGTTCGCCACGACTCCAGCCGAAATGTCGATGTTCAGGCGATTTGTCGGTCGTTCTGTCGATCAGGCGACACTCGACCGCAGGCGTCGAGGCTCTGACCGTGGAGGCGCTACTGCGCTGGGCTTTTTTGGGCTCTCCGCGAGTTGCGGTGGGTGATGGGTCATCCTGCGGCTGTTCGGCGGGAGGTGGTCAGGATCTTGCGACGGTAGCGATCTCGGTTGCGGTAGCCGTAGGCCCGTCGTTTCATGACCTTGATCTTGTTGGTGACGCCTTCGGCATAGCCGTTGGTCTGTGGGTCGTCGAGGTAGGCGAGGATCTCTTCGCGCCAGCGCTGCAGGTTGCGCCAGCAGTCGGCGATCTCTTTGATGCCGGCGGTGGCGACGTGGTGTTCCCATAGCTCGAGGCGTCGCTCGGCGTCGGCTCGGTCGGGGGCTTCGTAGATGGCGGCGAAGGCTTCTTTGAGCCACCAGGCGACGCCGATCTCGGGCTGGTCAGCGAACAGGTTGAAGAGCTGGTCGCGTTCGTCGCCGGCGAGGGTCCAGCGGCGTTTCGCGAACGCCCATCGAGCTCGGTAGACCTGGGGATCGTTCCGGGGGTTGTGTTGGCGGGCCGTGCCGCCATCGCGACCGCGGAAGTTCTTCTTGTGGCCGAGACGGACGCGCACGTTGTTGGCCGCCCGGTCGATGGCGGCGAGGACGTGGAACTTGTCGACCACGATCCGAGCCTGCGGCATCGCCGTGTTGATCGCCTTCTGGAACGGGACATGGCAGTCGATGACGACCGTCTCGACGTTGCGGCGAACCCGGCGGGGCAGCCCGAACAGCAGCTCCTCGGCCGCGCTGGTCGCGACCATCAGCGACAGCGAGTCCGCGACCGGCGATCGGGTCGAACAACACGGTCTGGAACACGAACCGCTTCTTGAACGAGCTCTCATCCATCGCCAACACCCGGGGCCGGCCAACCGTGGTGGTCTCCACCCTCGAGTAGGCGTCGAAGGCCTCCACCACCCGGTAGGCGCTCACACGGTGGTGTGACGCGACTTCGCTGAACGGCCGCTCACACGCTTCGTCGAACAGCTGGCGTCGGAACCGCACGGTGATCGCCCGTCTGCCGTCCACCGCCGGATGCAGCTCGCGGCCGGTGCGCCCGCAGTCACGGCACAGCAACCTCCGCTGGTGCCACACCAACACCGTCGGCTGCCCGCACGACCGGTCACGCAGGCGGCGTTCGTTGCGGCCGTGGCCGATCACCGACCTCGACCCGCAGTGCCGGCACGCCGCCGGGAACGTCGAGCGCACACGAACTTCGAGCGCGCCATTCACGACTTCGGTCGCGACGACGTCCAAGTCGTCGATCGCGAGGGGAACCTCGATATGGTCACCCACCGGGGGTCTCCTTGTTGGTCAGCTTGGTCGCCGACGAACGTAGGAAGACCCCCACCTTTCTCAGGTGGACCCACCGCTTCTCGCGTAGAACGAGTTCTTGTCTCACCCCCGTCGTATCGTCCCTTTTGTGCTGACGTTGCGGGAGCTGACGAGTGAAGCGGAGAAGGTGGCGGTCGGTTTCGACCCTCGCCTGCTCGACGCCGCGTCTGCTCGTGCCGCGGTCCAGCACGCGGCGAGGCTCGAGAAGATCGCGGCGTCGATGCGCACTCGTGCTGCCGCGCGATTGGCAGCGCTGGGCAGCTACCGTTCACGGGGAGAGAAGTCGCCGGCCCACGAGTTGGCGAAGCTGTCCGGGGTGCCGGTGGGGCAGGCCGCGGCGGAGCTGTCGGCGGCGGATCAGCTGGTGGGGTTGCCGGAGGTCGCGGATGCTGCCGCTCGTGGGGAGTTGTCGTCGCAGCAGACGACGTTGATCGCGGGCGCGCTCTCGGCGAACCCGCGTGCTGATGCGGGCGCGTTGTTGGACAAGGCGAAGCGGTTGTCGCACGCGGAGTTGCGTTCGGAGTGCGATCGCCTGAAGGCCGAAGCCGACCGGGGTGCGGAGGAACGGCGGAAGCGGATCCACGACGAACGGTTCCTGCGCCGCACCAGCCACGCGGATGGGTCGTCGTCGATCACGCTGCGGGACAACCCGGAGCGGATCGCCGCGGTGATGGCGGCGATCCAGCCGAAGCGCCAGGAGCTCTTCGACGCGGCGCGTCGTGACGGCCGGCGCGAGCGGTCGCAGGCGTTGGACGCCGACGCGCTCGTTGCCACCGTCACCGACAAGGGCGGCGGCAAGGGTCGCAGCAGTTCGCAGGCGAAGATCCTCGTGCGGGTCGACCTCGACGCCCTCCTGCGCGGCTATCCGATCGAGGGCGAGGTCACCGAGATCGCCGGCTACGGCCCCGTCGCCGTCTCCGTGATCGACGACATGCTCGCCACCGGTAACCCGTTCCTGGCCGCGATCGTCACCGACGGCAAGAAAGTCGTCGGCGTCGCCCATCTCGGCCGCGCACCCAACGCGTGGCAGCAATCAGCCCTGGAGTGGAAAGACCCCGTCTGCACCACCGAAGGCTGCCCCCAGGTCGGACGCCTCGAACGCGACCACCGCATCGACTGGGCCCAATCGAAGATCACCCTCATCGACTGGCTCGACCGCGTCTGCGACCACTGCCACGACCTCAAGACCCTCCACGGCTGGGCCCTCGTCGAAGGAACCGGCAAACGACCACTCGTCCCACCAGACGACCCACGACACCCACGACACCACCAACGCGACCGCGCCGGACCAGCGGCGTGATCTACCTCCACGCGCTCGCGGGGCCGACACGCGACGTACGGGAAACGGTGGGGTGCGTCAGCCGTCGGTGAGGATGTGGTCGAGCACCCATTCCGGGTGGTCAGCCTCGAGACGCTGCAGCCGGTACGGGCTCTCGAAGAGGGCGAGCAACGAGTCGTCGCGCCTCGCGAGGACGCGTACGCCGCTCGTCGTCTTGAGCTGATCGGCGGTGGCCCGATCGGTGCGCCGGGCGACCTTGTAGGGCGCGGGCATCAGTTCGACCTTGGCGCCGAACTCGTGCTCGAGGCGGTGTGAGAACACCTCGAACTGCATCTGGCCGACGGCGGCCAGCAGCGGGGTCGGGTCGCCTTCAGGGTCGCGCAGCACCTGCACGACGCCCTCCTGCTCGAGCTGGTCGAGGCCCCTGCGGAACTGCTTGTACCGGCTCGTGTCGCGGGCGCGGGCCGACACGAAGAGCTCGGGGGCGAACGTCGGGATCCCGGGATACGCCACCGGCTCGACGTCGAAGAGGGTGTCGCCGATGGCGAGGTCGCTCGCGTTGACGAGGCCGATGACGTCGCCCGGGAACGCCTCGTCGATCGTGTCGCGCTCGGCGCCGAACACCGATGCTGCGTACTTCGTGGCGAACGGCCGCCCGGTGCGACCGTGGACGACCGTCATCCCTCGCTCGAAGCGTCCGGAGCACACTCTCACGAACGCGACGTGGTCGCGGTGCGACGGATCCATGTTCGCCTGGATCTTGAACACGAAGCCGGAGAAGGGAGCACGGAGATCGCGGGGCTTGCCCTCCGCGTCGAGCCGCGGCGCCGGCGGCGGGGCGTAGTCGACGACGGCATCGAGGAGGTGGCGGACCCCGAAGTTGGTGAGTGCGGAGCCGACGAACAGCGGGCTGCTCTCGCCTGCGAGGAACCCGTCGAGGTCGAGGTCGGCGCCGACCTCCGACAGCAGCGAAGCCTCCTCGACCGCGTGTGCCCACGCGGCGCCTTCCTCGGCAGCAGCGCGAGCAGCGTCGACCGTCTCCTCGGGCGCTGCGGTGGCGCCGCGAGCGGTGCGGGTGAAGCGCACGAAGTCTCCCGTGCGACGGTCGATCACGCCGCGGAAGTCGCCGGGGATGCCGACCGGCCACGTCACCGGGGTCGCCCGGAGGTTGATCTGGTCCTCGATCTCGTCGAGCAGCTCGAGCGGCTCACGGCCGGGCCGGTCGTACTTGTTGAGGAACGTGAGGATCGGGATGTTGCGCGCCCGGCAGACCTCGAACAACTTCAGCGTCTGCGCCTCGATGCCCTTGGCCACGTCGAGGACCATCACGGCCGCGTCGGCGGCCGCGAGCACGCGATAGGTGTCCTCCGAGAAGTCGCGGTGGCCCGGCGTGTCGAGCAGGTTGACGACGTGGTCGCGATAGGTGAACTGCAGCACCGTCGAGGTGATGGAGATGCCGCGCTGCTGCTCCATCGCCATCCAGTCAGACGTCGCCTTGCGCCGCCCGGCACGCGCCTTGACCGCTCCGGCCTCCGCGACGGCGCCGGCGTAGAGGAGGAACTTCTCCGTCAGCGTCGTCTTCCCCGCATCCGGGTGACTGATGATGGCGAACGTCCGGCGGCGGGCCGACTGGGCGTCGACGTCGTGCGGCGACGCGGAAACGGTGGCGGTCAACGGAACTTCCTCGGGCGGGGGACCGCCGATTCTACCGGCGCGGTTCGGCGCCCGACTGCGGAGCGGGCGCGCTCGCGCGGAGGCTGCACTGCACGCGGACCGACGTCCCCTCCGCGGTGCTGAGGATCGACATGTCATCGGCGACGGCGCGGACGAGATACAGACCACGCCCTCGCTCGCCGTCGAGATCGGGGAGGTCGTGCCCTGCGTCGGCGAGCGACGGATCTCCTTGTCCGTCGTCCACCGCGTCGAGCACGAGCGCATCCTCGGTGACAGTCGCGACGAGCGACAGCGACGTGCAACCGGGCGCGCGCATCCCGTTCGTGACCAGCTCCGAGGTGATGAGCAGCGCGTCGGACACGGCCTCTTCGGCGACGCCGGCCTGTGCCAGGAAGTCGGCGACCGCTCGGCGCGCCGAGCGCACCGCGGTCAACTCGGGCCCGAACGTCCACCTCCGCGTCGCCGGCAGCACGAGCTGAGGGGCGCGGCGGATGACGAGCGCGAGCGAGTCGTCGCGGCGGTCGGCACCGGCGAGGGCACGGGCCACGAGCTCGTCCGCCAGCTCCTGCGCTGCCCTCGTGCTCAGCGCCTGGGCGTGAGCGACGAGCTCGTCGAGCCCGTCGAGGATGTTGCGGCGGGCTTCGATCAGGCCGTCGGTGTAGAGGACGAGGCTGTCGCCCGGATGGAGCGCCAGCTCCACACACGCGTCGCTCGCGGCCTCCGGCCATCCGATGGGGATACCCGGCGCGGAGATCTGCTCGATCGCGCCCTCGGAGCGGACGAGCAGGGCCGGCGGGTGACCCCCTGCGACGACGTGCACGGCGCCGGTGCGCGGCTCGACGCGTGCGATGACCACCGTGGCGACGAGCTCGGGATCCTGCGAGCGCAGGAGCTCGTCCGCCCGTCGGACCATGTCCTCCAGAGCGCAGCCCTGGAGGGCGAGCAGGCGGAGGGTGGAGATCACCGCGAGGGCGTGCTTCGTCGCGGTCACCCCGTGGCCGAGCACGTCGATGACCGCGACGTGGACCCAGCCGTCGGGCAGCACCTGCCAGTCGTAGAGGTCGCCGCCGGTGGGCGCCTGCTCGTCGGAGGGCACGTACGCCACCGCGAACTCCGCTCCCGCCACCTCCGGGCGCGCGGGCAGGAGGGCTTCCTGCAGCGCGGCGACGACCGCTCGATGCGCCGCCTCCACCTCCACGAGACGCCCCAGTTGCTCGCGGAGCTCCTCGAACTGCTCGGCCGGCGTGAGGTCGCGGGCGATCACGACGAGCTTCCCCTCGCCTGAGGTCGCGGTGTAGCCGTACGAGCACGACAACCGTCGCCGGCTGCCGTCGGCCGCGACGACCTCGATCTGACTCGGGAGGGGTTCGCCGTTCGCCCATCGGTCGAGGGGCACGGGGTCGCCGCTGGTCGACGTCGCTCGGAGCACCAGGCTCACGGGGTGGCCCACCGCGTCAGCGGCCGTGAACCCGGTGATCGCGGCCAGCGCCGGGTTCCAGGCTCTGATCATGCCGTCGTCGTCGATCGTCAGGATGCCGTCTGAGGTGCTGTCGACGATCTCCGCGGTCGCGCGACGCTCCTCGAGCACGGTCGCGAACAGCCGGCCCTTCGCGAAGACGCCAGCCGTCTCACGCGCCAGCGCGTCGAGCACCGCGAGCTCGCCCTCCTCGAACCCTTCGAGCCCGCCCTGGTCGACCACGAGGAGCGCGCCGAGTGGCACATCACCCTCGACGAGCGGTGCGGCGAGCACGTCGCGCACGTCGCTCTCGCGGAGGTACGGCCGGAGGGGGTGGTCGCTCGACGCGGTCACGCGCGCAGCCCGATCGAGGGTGAGCGCGCTGGAGACGAGCGACGGTTGGTCGAGGGGCTCGAAGGTGACCGAGTGGTTCCGCGTCGCGCGTTCGACCTCGTGCACCTCGAGAACGCCATCGTTGCGGATCGCCAGCACCGCGGCTCGAGCGTCGAACGACGTCGCCACGCCGACGAGGAAGTCGACGACCTTCTCGCGCGGGTCGATGGGCTCCGACAGCACGCTCACGGCGTGATGGACGCCGGTGAGGCGGATGCGGTCGGTGCGGGCACCGGCGTAGCCGCGGTACGCGAGGTGCAAGACGACCAGCGGCACCGGGAAGAGCAGCACGGCGACGGCATGACGGTCGAACGCGAACACGAAGAGCAGCCCGATGGCGCTGTTCAGCAGCCAGCTCGCGGCCCAGCCACGAAGCATCACGGGGCGCAGGGCGGCCACCGCCCGTCGCAGTCGCTGACGGTTGGCGATTGTGACGACGAGCGTGAACGCGACCTGGTTCACCGTCGCCACCACGACCAGCGCGAGGAGCACGCCGGCCGCCATCGGCGCCGTCGCAGTCGCAGGTGCGAACGTTGCTGCCACCAGTGCGCCGCAACCCGTCGCGAGAGACCACTGCGCGACGTTGAACGCTGCCTTGGTCGGAGCGTTGCGCCGCACGATCGCTGCGACGATCTGACTGGCCGCGACCGTCGCGACGGCGACCGACGGTGGATAGAAGATCACGACCGGCGCGAGGACGGCCTCCATCAGGTTCATCGCGTTGACCTCGCCACCGACGCGGAACCTGACGAGCAGGTACTCCGCGGCGACGACGAGCGCAGCGAGCAGCGCCAGGGCCGGCCACGCCTCTGTGGTGCCCGCCGGCGCATCGAGGTCGCGGCCAGCGAACGCGACGGCGGCCGCCAAGGCGGCCACCGTTGCGATGTAGGTCCCGAGGCGGATGTTCACGACCGCGGGATCACTCCCACGCGCCGTACCACGACGATCCGTTCACCGTCGCGCCGTAGGGACGCGCATCCTGCGTTCCGTACCAGCTGGAGCCGTACCACGACGAGCCGTACCAGCTGGAGCCGTACCAGCTCGAGCCGTACCACGACGACCCGTACCAGCTGGAGCCGTACCAGCTGGAGCCGGTCCACGGCTCGCGGTACGCGTCGGCGCTCCAGGCCTGGTCCTGCGCGGTGCGCTCGCCGGTGATGAGGATCTCGCACGCGCCGACCAGTCGCAGCTGGGTCAGCCGCTCGAGGTTCGTGCACTCGCGGCTCGTGCGAACGGCTTCGCCGCGGCTGTCGTCGAGCCGGCCCGATGCATCCGAGGTCATCGCCGGCACGGCGGTCGACCCGTCGGCGAGCGCACGCGAGATCGCGCCCGACGCGTTCACCAGTCCGCGGCCGATCGACGAAGCGTCCTTCTCCGCGACCGGTCGGGCCGTGTGCAGCACCGCCCGCTTGAACCGGTCGGGGTCGGCGTTCGTCCAGTTCCGCCCGAGCCGCGTGTTGGCATCGGCGTACAACGCGGCGACACCCGACACGGCGGCGGCGGACATCGACGTGCCGCTCCCCCGCCGGTAGTGCGAGGTCGACCACGAACCGGCCGGCGGATCGGGAGTGGTCACCGCCGTTGGCCGGCCCTGCCCGTCGACGGGCCGCAGCGACACCAGCCGCGCGCCGGGTGCGACGACGTCGGGCTTCGGGACGCTGAGCGTGGATCCGTCGGCGGTGGAGAACGTCGCAGGCCCGCGGGCCGAGAACTTCGGCAGCCGGTCGTCCTCGAGGGTCGTCGTCTCCAGGTCGTCGACCGCGCCGACGGTGAGCACCAACGGATCGTCCGCCGGCTTCGAGATCGTCGACGCGTCGGGGCCGGTGTTGCCGGCCGCGACCACGACGACGAGGCCCGACGTCCACGCCCGCTGGACCGCGAAGTTCAGCGGGTCGCGGCGATGGTCTTGGCGGCTCGTGGTGCCGAGCGAGAGGTTGATGACCCTGACCGGCGGCTGGATCACGTCCTTGAACGACACGACGTACTGGATCGCCGCGAGCACCTTCGAGACGTCCGCCGCGCCGTTCGCGCTCGCGATCCTGATGTCGGCGATGTTCGTCGCCGGCGCGACGCCTCGGTAGCGGCCGCCGGAAGCGGCGCCGTTGCCGGCGATGATCCCGGCCATGAACGTCCCGTGACCGTGACGGTCGCCGCACGAAGGAGCGACCCCGAACGGCGTGTCGCCGGAGAAGTCGGCGCACGGCACCATCCGCGGCGTGACCCGGCCCTGCGCGTCGGGCTCGGGAGCCGGACGCTGATGCGGGTCGGGAACGGGCACGACACGTCCGGCCAAGTCGGGAACGGCGGTGCCGGAGGCGTCGACACGGGCGACGCCGGTGTCGATGAGGGCGACGGTCGCGTTCGCGCCGTCGATGCCCGATCGGTTGATCGTGTCGGCGCCCAGCTCGTGGACGTAGACCGAACGCGGCTCCGGCGCGCTCGACGTGGTCGTGGTCTCCGAGAACGCGATCGGCGCGTCGGGGGTCACGGCGACGACCGCGTCGACGGCTTCGATGCGGCTGATGGCGCCCTGCGGCACCGAGGCGGCCACCCCGTCGACGATCGGCAGCGCCGCGACGACGCGCCCGCCGGCAGCGACGACGGCATCCGCGGCCTCGGTCGTGGACGTCGCCTGCACGATCACCCGAACCGCCGCGTCGTCGTCGACGCGCGCGGGCGGAGCAGCGACGGCCGCCGGAAGCCCCAGCAGGACGGCAACGATCAGACCGACAGCAGTTCTCTTCATGTCACTCCGGACGTACGCCGGCCCGCACCACGCGATGCCGTACCCCGAGGAGATTCGCCACAAGACGTGGCAAACCTCCCACGGTGCGCTGTAGTACCCCGCGTCTGAACGTTGGAAACCGGAAGAGCGGGAGGGACGCAGGGATCAGCGAGTGACTGGAGCCCGAGAGGGGAATCGAACCCCTGACCTACGCATTACGAGTGCGTTGCTCTGCCGTCTGAGCTACTCGGGCGGAGCGCCAAGGGTAGCGCGGGCGCCACAGCGCTCCCCGCGCCATCCGATCCCGTTTCTGCCGGTGTGCTCAGGTCTCGGCGGCGTCCGTGAGGCGGGACAGGAGACCCTGCAGCAGGAGCGTCTCGTTCGGATTGCGGACGAGGGCCTCGCCTGCGGCGTCGAGCGCGGCGATGGCGTCGAGGGCGACCTGCGGCGTGATCCCGTGCGGCGACTCGCCGATGAGCGCCTCGCGGTAGACCGCCGCGAGCGTGGCGAGTCCGAACCGGAGCTCGTCGGTCCGGATGCGGCGCTGTTCGCGCTTGTGGCGGGTGTCGAGGTCTTTGCGCCCGGAGCCACGTTCGCCGTACCGGGCTACGCGCTCCTCGAGCTCCGCGACCTCCTCCGACTGGCGTTCCCGCAACGGGTCGAGCACCGTCTCCACGCTCGCGACGAGCTCGTCGGTGAGGACGGCGATCGTCGCGCCGGTGCCGTCGAGACGTGCCGGCACGCCCCGCCACAACGCCTGCCTCGCGCCGAAGCCAGGATCAGCAGCGAGGAGCCGGGCCCGGTCGATCCGCCCCGCCGAGGCCGCTGCGATCTCGGCGGCGTGATGCGGCTCGACACCTTCCGCGACGAGAGCCGCTTCCACCACCTCGACCGCGATCGGGCCGAAGTCGACGCGCACGCACCGGCTCGAGATGGTGGCCAGCTCCGCAGGCACGTCGTCGGCCAGCACGATGAACACCGCCGACGCCGGCGGCTCCTCCAACGTCTTCAGCAGGCGCGGGTACTGCTGGTCGACGAGGTGGAAGTCGTTGAGGACGATCACCTTGCGATCGGCCTCCATCGGGGGCCGCACTGCGATGCGCAGCACCTCGTCGATCTCCGCGACGAGGATCGACGCCCCGGTGCGCTCGACCTCGATGACGTCGGGATGACGTTGTGAGAGCGCTCGACGGCACACGTCGCAGTCGCCGTCACCACCGTTCGGGCAGAGGATGTCGGCCGCGAACGCTCGCGCCGCGTCTCGCGCGCCGGTGCCGGCCGGCCCGACGAAGAGGTACGCGTGCACCGGCGACCGGGCTGCAGCGCGCAGGTGGCGGACCGCCCGCTCCTGCCCGACCACGCCCGCGTAGGGGTCACCCACGCGACCACCGCCGGTAGGTCTCGAGGATGTGCGCGGCGATCTCGTCTGGGGGCGGCGTCCCGTCGACGACGATCCACCCATCGGGATCGGCCGCGGCCATCTCCCGGAAGCCCGCGTTCACGCGCTGGTGGAAAGCAGCACCGGCAGCTTCGAGGCGGTCGTGATCGCGCTGCATCCGCGCCGACCTCACGTCGTCGGGCACGTCGAGCAGGAACACGAGATCGGGCCAGCGTCCGCCGCTCGCCCAGGCGGAGATCGACCGCACCTCGTCGAACGGAAGCCCCCGCCCGTGGCCTTGGTAGGCGATCGACGAGTACGCGGAGCGGTCGCTGACGATCACCTCACCGCGCTCGAGCGCAGGTACGACGACCGACGACACGTGCTGGGCCCGGTCGGCGGCCATGAGCAGCGTCTCCGCCCGCGGGTCGATGTCGGCCGACGGATCGAGGAGCACGGCACGCACCCGCTCCCCCACCGGAGTGCCGCCTGGCTCGCGGGTCAGCACCGCGTCGAGCGTCTCGGCGAGGCGCCGAGCCTGGGTCGACTTGCCGGAGCCCTCGCCACCCTCGAACGCGATCCACGTGCCGGTCACGTGCGCTCGCGGCGCAGCGGCCGGTCGCGCAGCGCGAGGAGCGCGACGACGCCGGCGAACAGGATGATCCCTCCGCCGAGCCAGAGCGTGATGCGGACGCCGGGAACGGCGATGTCGATGCCGGCGATCGAGATCTGGCGGTCGAGCAGATCGCGCGACAGCCGGTCGAGCAGCGCCGACAGCAGCGGCGCGATCGCGAAGGCGGAGAGCAGGCAGAACCGCACCAGCGTGTTGAGGGTCGCGAACACCCGACCCAGCAGTTCCTCGGCGACGTTCGTCTGCAGGATCGTGAAGCCGAGGACGTAGACGGCGCCAGCGCAGACGCCGAGCACGCCGACGAGGGCGAGCACGGGCGTGAGCGTCGTCATCGATGCACCGGCGACGATCGAGATCCCCGCCCCGAACACCGCGAAGAGGAACACCTTCTCGTGCGGGATGCGGCGCTGGATCACCGACAGGCCGATGATGCCGGCGGCGACGCCGATGCCCAGAGCGGTGAGCAACAGACCGAACGCTGCCGACCCTCCGCCGAGCGTGGTGCGTGCGAACGCGGGCCCGAGCGGCACGAGCATGCCGCCCCCGACAAGGCCCGTCGCGATGCTGAGCATGATCGCCCGCACGATCCGGTTGTGGCCGATGAAGGCGACCCCCTCGCGCAGCTCGCGCCACGCCTGCCCGAAGTCGATGCGACGGCGGGTGTCGCTCGCGGCCTCCGTCGTCGACGCGCGACGGCTCGACGGCAGCGCCAGTGTCGAGATGAGGAGGGCGGACAGGAAGTAGGTGCCGACGTCGAAGTAGATCGCGATGAACTCCTGGTCGACCTTGAGTCCCTCGAGCGCGTCGTACTCCCCGAGCCACTTCGCGACGCCGGCCAGCGCAGTGAACATCGCCGACCCGATCGGGAACGTGCCGTACGCCGCGACGAGCGACAGCGAGTTCGCGGTCGGGAGGTAGGCCTTGGGGACGATGCTCGGCACCGACGCTTCCTTCGCCGGCGACCACATCAGCGTCAGGATCTCGAGCAGGAATGAGATCACGACCAGCCCCGGGATCGTGTCGACCCACGGCAGCGTCGCGAGCACCAGCCCGCGTCCGATGTCGCACGACACCATGACCTTCTTGCGGTCCCAGCGGTCGACGAGCACGCCGGCCACCGGAGCGAAGAAGAACCCCGGAACGAGTCGTGCCGACAGCACCAGGCCGACCGCCGCCTCGGGCGAACCGCCGCCTGCGATGCGCGCAGCCAACGCCGTGATCGCGACGAAGCCGATCCAGTCGCCGAGGGCTGACGCCACTTGGGCCAGCCAGAGGCGGAAGAACGATCGCGACCCGAAGAGGCGGACGGTGCTGAAGCCGGAGGCAGGCGCCTCCTCGGGCACCACCTCGCCGACCGGAACGGTTGGCTCGTCGACGCCGCGGTCGTCGTTCGCCACGTTCGGCTCGGCCACCCCGTCAGGCTAGGCCGCGGGCGCTCGCCCGCTCAGCCACGCCGGTCGGAGGAACGCCGGGCGCGCCAGGTCAATCCGCCGGAGGCTTCCTCTTCGCAGCCTTCTTCGCACCGGTCGCCTTCTTCGCCGCCTTCTTCGCTGCAGCCTTCTTCGGCGCAGCGGCCTTCTTGCGGCCCGCCTTCTTCGCCGGCCCCGCGGCCCGCTTGTCGGCGAGCAGCTCGAACGCGCGCTCGGCGGTGATGTCCTCCGGCGTCTCGCCTCGAGGGACGGTCACGTTGTACTCGCCGTCGGTGATGTACGGACCGAAGCGACCTTCCTTGATCACCACCGGCTTCTCGACCGCGGGGTCGATGCCGAGGTCCCGCAGAGGAGGCTTCGCCGCGGCGCGCTGACGGCCGTAGGTCTTCGGCTGCGAGTAGATCGCCAGCGCCTCTTCGAGCGTGATCGTGAAGAGCTGCTCCTCCGTCTCGATCGATCGGGAGTCGTTGCCCTTCTTGAGGTAGGGCCCGTAGCGGCCGTTCTGCGCGGTGATCTCGTCGCCCGACTCGGGATCGACGCCCACGACCCGTGGCAGGGAGAGCAGCTGCATGGCGACGTCGACGGTGACCGACTCGGGCGTCATCGTCTTGAACAGCGACGCCATCCGCGGCTTCTGCTTCGGAGGAAGCGTCTCCGCGTCGCCGAGCTGCACGTACGGACCGAACCGTCCGTTCTTCACGTACACCGGCAGCGCCGATTCGGGATCGTGGCCGATCGGCTCGTCGCCCTTCGGCGCCGCCAGCAGCTCGAGCGCACGCTCGACGGTCAACTCGTCGAGGGGGATGTCGGGCGGGAGGCTCGCGGTGTCGTCGCCCCGCTTGACGTACGGGCCGTACTTGCCGTTGCGGACGACGATGACCTCGCCGTCGGCGTCTGCGCCGATCGGGATGGCGTTGACCGCCGCGGGATCGGCCTTCTCGAGCGCAGTGGCACACAGGTCTTTCAGTCCTGCGGTGCCGTTGCCGAACCAGAACTTCGTGAGCCACGGCTCGCGCTCCTGGCGTCCGCCCGCGATCTCGTCGAGGTCGCTCTCCATCCGGGCGGTGAAGTCGTAATCGACGAGCTCGCCGAAGTGACCTTCGAGCAGGTTGACCACGGCGAACGCGTCGGAGGTCGGAACGAGCGCCTGGCCCTTCTTCCACACGTAGCCGCGGTCTTGGATCGTGCCCATGATCGAGGCGTAGGTCGACGGGCGACCGATCCCCTTCTCCTCCAGCGCCTTCACCAGCTGCGCCTCGGTGTAGCGGGCCGGCGGCGTGGTGCGGTGGGAGTCGGCGGTCACCTCGGGAGCGGGAAGCGCGTCGCCCTCGGCCAGCTGGGGCAGGCGCGCCGTGGCGTCGTCGCCGGCGTCCGCGTCTTCGCCCGCGAAGCCGTACACGGCCATCCACCCGGGGAACAGGATGGTGCGCCCTGAGGAACGCCAGCCGGTCGCCCGGCCGTCGCTCGCGGTCGCGTTGATGGTCACGGTCACGTCCTGGGCTCGCGCGTTGACCATCTGCGAGGCGACGGTGCGCTGCCAGATCAGCTCGTAGAGGCGGAAGTCGGCGCCGGAGAGCTCGCCCCGCACCTCCTCGGGGGTGCGGAACACCTCGCCCGCGGGGCGGATCGCCTCGTGCGCCTCCTGCGCGTTCTTCGATCGAGACGCGTAGTGGCGGGGGGCGTCGGGCAGGTACTCGTTGCCGTAGCGCTGCGCGATCTGCGACCGGGCTGCGGCGATCGCCGTCTCCGACAGCGTCGTCGAGTCGGTGCGCATGTAGGTGATGTAGCCCCGCTCGTAGAGGCCCTGCGCGACTCGCATCACCTGCTGGGCGCTCATGCTCAGGCGGCTGCCGCCGACCTGCTGGAGGCTGGAGGTGATGAACGGCGCCTTCGGGCTGAGCGACTTCGCCGTAGTGTCGACGCTGGCGACGGAGAACGACGATTCGGCGAGGGAGTCCGCGAGCGATGTGGCTGCCGCCTCGTCGAGGACGAGCACGCCGCCGGTCGGATTGCCGAGGCTGTCGAAGTCCTTGGTCGCAGCCGCGACGCGCACGCCGTCGACCGAGTGGAGCTTGGCCGCGAACGACGGATCCGTCGGGAACGTGGCGGTCAACGACGAGTAGCCGGCCGACACGAACGCCATCCGCTCGCGCTCGCGCTCGACCACGAGGCGAACCGCGGGGCTCTGCACTCGGCCGGCCGACAGCCCCTGTCGGATCTTGCGCCAGCAGACCTCAGACACCGGATACCCGAAGAGCCGGTCGACGATGCGGCGGCTCTCCTGCGCGTCGACGAGGCGGTAGTCGATGTCGCGCGACTCCTGCACCGCGCGCTCGATAGCCGGACGCGTGATCTCGTGGAACACCATCCGCCGCACCGGCACCCGCGGCTTGAGCACCTCGACGAGATGCCACGAGATCGCCTCGCCCTCGCGGTCTTCATCGGTGGCGAGCAGGAGCTGGTCGGCGTCCTTGAGCGCGGCGCGCAGTTCGGAGATGACCTTCTTCTTGTTGTCGTAGACGGCGTAGGTCGGCTTGAAGTGGTTGTCGACGTCGACGGCGAGACCCTTCGTCTCCAGGTCGCGGACGTGGCCGATCGAAGCCATCACGACGTAGTCGCGGCCGAGGTACTCACTGATCTTCTTGGCCTTTGCAGGCGACTCGACGATGACAAGGGTCTGCGGCATCTTTTTCCACCCTTGGCAGACGCCGTTCGCGATGTCAAACGACGGGATCGTTACGAGTAGCCTGCCGCCCCCGTGACGGAGACGTGACGGACTGGGTCGTCGACATCGTCGAGCGCCTCGGCGCGCTGGGCGTCGGCCTGCTGATCTTCCTCGAGAACGTGCTGCCGCCGATCCCGTCGGAGGTGATCCTGCCGTTCGCCGGCTTCGCGGCCGAGCAGGGCAGGCTCAACGTGGTCGCCGCGTGGTTCGCGGCGACGATCGGTTCCCTCGCCGGCGCTCTGTTCCTCTACGGCATCGGAGCGTTCGTCGGCGAGGAGCGCCTGCGCGAGTTGTCGAGGAAGCGCTGGTTCGTGTTCTTCGGCGAGAAGGACTTCGACCGCGGCGACCGCTTCTTCGAGCGCTACGGCACGTGGGTCGTATTCTTCGGACGCTTCATCCCGCTGGTGCGTTCGATCGTGTCGGTCCCGGCCGGCCTGGAGCGCATGGCGATCCCGAGGTTCGTCGTGCTCACGTTCATCGGCAGCGGCATCTGGAACGCGGTCTTCATCACCGCGGGCTGGATCCTCGGAGACAACTACGAGCGGGTCGAGCGCTTCGTCGCGCCGGCGTCGTACCTCGTGGTCGCGCTCCTCGGCCTCGCCGGCCTCTGGCTCATCTGGCGCAAGCTGCAGGCCCGTCGCTCCGCCACCGCCGCCTGACGACTGGAGGGACTTGGCCACAACCGGTGTGGCGAAGTCCCTCCAGAACGTGGGGTGTCAGGCGTTCGACTTGAGCTTGCGCTTGGCGCCGCGAAGCTGACGGCGGAGCGCGGCGTCCTCGTCACCGAGGTCGACGATCCACCGGTCGAGCGCCTTGAGGGCGAGGCTCATCGGCTCGTCGCCGTCGTTGACCCCCTCCTCTTCCTCGAGGCCGGCCGCGGCACGCTCGGCCGGTGTCGTTGCGGCGCCGCCCGACATCCCCATCCCCTCCGCCTTGCGCTTCGAGAACGCGATGGCGCCGATGAGGATGACGACCGCGACACCGGCGACCGCCAGCGATGCGCCGTTCGGATCGGTGCGCAACTCGCCGTCGGCCATGTTGATGATGGCCGGCAGGATCAGCAGCGACACGAGGTTCATCACCTTGATGAGCGGGTTCAGCGCCGGACCGGCGGTGTCCTTGAACGGGTCGCCGACGGTGTCTGCGATGACCGCCGCCTTGTGCGCCTCCGAGCCCTTCCCGCCCTCGTGGCCGTCCTCGATGTACTTCTTCGAGTTGTCCCACGCGCCACCGGCGTTCGACAGGTAGTTCGCCATGAGCTGACCGGAGAGGATCACCGCGGCCAGGAACGCGCCGAGCGCGTGCCAGCCGATGCCGAAGCCGATCACGACCGGCGTGAGCACGGCGAGCAGCGCAGGAGTCGCGAGCTCACGGAGCGACGCGGCGGTGCAGATGTCGATGACCGGCCCGTAGTCGGGACGGCGGTTGCCGGCCATGATCTCGCCGTCGGCGAACTGGCGGCGGACCTCCTGCACGACGACGCCGGCCGACCGTCCGACGGCGCGGATCGACAGAGCCGAGAACAGGAACGGCACTGCGCCGCCGATCAGCAGGCCGATGAAGACCTTCGGGTCGGCGACGTTGATCGGCAGCGCGTCGAAGACACCACGGGCCCCCTCGTTCAGCTCCTCGAGACGGGCCTTGCCGAAGATCTCGCCTCCGGCGGTCTCGATGAAGCTGGCGAACAGCGCAACGGCGGCGATCACCGCGGAACCGATGGCGAAGCCCTTGGTGACGGCCTTCGTGGTGTTGCCCACCGCGTCGAGCGACACCATGATCCGCTGGGGCTCGCCGTGGAACTCGCCCGACATCTCGGCGATGCCGGCCGCGTTGTCGGACACCGGCCCGAACGTGTCCTCCGAGACGATGACGCCCGTCGTCGCCAGCATGCCCATGCCCGTGAGGGCGACGAGGTAGAGCGAGAACTGCAGGTTGCCGCCACCGAGGGCGAGCGACACGGCGAGAGAGATCGCGATGGCGATGATCGCGTACACCGACGATTCGAGGCCGGCCGACGTCCCCGAGAGGACGACGGTCGCCGGACCGGTGCGGGCCGACTCCGCGATCTCCTTCACCGGGGCGTAGTGCGTCGCGGTGAAGTACTCGGTGAGACGCGACACGCCTTGGGCGAGGACCAGACCGATCACGACTGCCCCGACGCAACGGAGGCCGATGTTCGAAAGCGTCGCCTCGCCTGCGCCCTGCACGCCGTCGCCGACGTAGAGGAGACCGAGCAGGCCCACGCCGATCACGGTGATGATGCCGGCGGTGAGGAAGCCTCGGTTGATCGGCTTCAGCGCATCCGTCTCGCCTTCCTTGGCCCGCACCGCGTAGACGCCCGCGATCGAAGCGACGACGCCGATGGCGCGAGCCGCGACCGGGAAGATCAGGCCGAGCGCCGGGTTGGCGCCGACGGCGGAGAAGCCGGCGACGCCCAGGATGATCGACGCGACCAGCGTCACCTCGTACGACTCGAAGAGGTCGGCGGCCATGCCTGCGCAGTCGCCGACGTTGTCGCCGACGTTGTCGGCGATCGTCGCGGGGTTGCGAGGGTCGTCTTCGGGGATGCCCGCTTCGACCTTGCCGACGAGGTCGGCGCCGACGTCAGCGGCCTTGGTGAAGATGCCACCGCCGACCCGGAGGAACAGCGCCAGCAGCGAACCGCCGAACCCGAACCCGACGAGGATCGCGGAGCTCGTGTTCTGGAAGACCACGATGATGAACGTCGCGCCGAGCAGGCCGAGCCCGACGGTGAACATGCCGGCGATGCCGCCGGTGCGGAACGCGATCTTGAGCGCGAGCGGCAGCGAGCCCGTCTTCGCCGCCGCTGCGGTCCGCACGTTGCCACGGGTGGCGAGCGTCATGCCGATGTAGCCCGTGAGGCCCGACATGAAGCAGCCGGCGATGAACGCGAGCGTCCGGTAGAGCCCCGACTCGAAGAACGACAGCGCGACGGTCTCGTCGGGCTCGAGCACCTTCGTCGACGTGACGAAGACGATGACCGCGAGGGGGACCAGGATCACGGCGACGGTGCGGAACTGCCGCTTGAGGTACGCCCACGCGCCTTCTTGGATGGCGGTCGCGATCTCGATCATCTTCGGGGTGCCCTGATCCGCGGCGAGCACGCCGCGCATCAGGGCGAACCCCGTGAGGAGAGCAAGGATCGCGGCCGCCCCGGAGAGGCCGAGCACCAGCCATTCGCCCCCGTTCAGGGTGAACGTCTGGTACCCGCCCTCCGCGGCGAGCAAGTTGCCCATCAGTTGTTTCCTCTCTGCTTTGTTTGCACGGCCTGCGGCCGTGGCCCACGCGGTTCCAGCCCCGCTACGTGGACGGTTTGGGTGTTACGTGATGCGACTTACACGAACGCCGAGGCGAAGATCAGCGAGACGATCGTCATCACCTTGATGAGGATGTTCATCGCCGGGCCGGACGTGTCCTTGAACGGGTCGCCGACGGTGTCGCCGACGACGGCGGCCTTGTGCGGGTCGGAGCCCTTGCCGCCGTGGTGGCCGGCCTCGATGAACTTCTTCGCGTTGTCCCAGGCGCCGCCGGAGTTCGCCATGAAGATGGCGAGGGCGAAGCCGGAGACGAGGGACCCGGCGAGGAAGCCGCCGAGGGCGTCGACGCTGATGAAGCCGATGACGAGGGGAACGACGACGGCGAGACCGCCGGGGACGAGCATCTCCTTGAGCGCGGCGCCGGTGGAGATGTCGACGCAGCGGGCGTAGTCGGCGTGTACGCCTTCCTTGCCCTCGCGCAGGCCGGGGATGTCGCGGAACTGGCGGCGGACCTCTTCGATCATCTTGTTGGCGGCACGACCGACGGCGTCGATCGTCAGGGCCGCGAACAGGAACGGAAGCATGGCGCCGAGGAAGAGGCCCACGAACACGGGCACCTCGCCCATGTCGAGGCTGATCGATCCACCGGCGTCGCCGATGGCCTGCTCGAAGGCCTTGAAGAGGGCGAGCGCGGTGACCGCTGCCGAGCCGACGGCGAAGCCCTTGGCGACGGCGGCGGTGGTGTTGCCGAGCGAGTCGAGCGAGTCGGTGACCTCGCGAACCTCCGGCGGCAGGCCCGCCATTTCCGCGATGCCGCCGGCGTTGTCGGCGATCGGACCGTACGCATCGACCGACACGACGACGCCGGTCGTGGCGAGCATGCCGATGGCTGCCAGCGCGATGCCGTAGATGCCGGTGATGTCCTCACCGGGAACGGCCTCGTTGGCGGCCCAGTACGCAACGCCCACGGCGACGCAGATCAGCACGACCGCAGACGCGACCGACTGCAGCCCGGCCGAGATGCCGCCGAGGATGGTGGTGGCCGGGCCCGTCTCGCTCTGGCGGGCGATCTTCTTCACCGGGCCGTAGTTGTCGGACGTGTAGTACTCCGACACGAACCCGATGCCCATGCCGACGAGCAACCCGGCGACGACGGCGACGGGGAAGCCCCACCAGTTCTCGACCGACTCGACGTCGTTGAAGAAGATGTAGCCGAAGACGAACGACAGGACCACGGTGATCGCTGCCGCGACGTTCGTGCCGCGGTGCAGCTGGTGCGACAGCTCCGACGACGACGCGCCGTGCTTCGAGCGCACCGTGAAGGCCCCGATGATCGAGGCGAGCATGCCGAAGGCGCCGATCGCGAGCGGGAACAGCAGCGCGTTCTGCTGCAGCTCCTCGCTGAACGTGAAGGCGAAGGCGGCGAGGGCGATCGGGGCGATGATCGACCCGGCGTAGCTCTCGAACAGGTCGGCGCCCATGCCTGCGACGTCGCCGACGTTGTCGCCCACGTTGTCGGCGATCGTGGCCGGGTTGCGGGGGTCGTCCTCGGGGATGCCCGCCTCGACCTTGCCGACGAGGTCGGCGCCCACGTCGGCAGCCTTGGTGTAGATGCCACCGCCGACACGGCTGAACAGTGCGATCGAGCTCGCGCCGAGACCGAACGCGGTGACGACCTGGAACGGGCTGTCGACCTCGAGGATCTCGACGAAGAGGATGTACGACAGCGACAGACCGAGCAGGCTCAGGCCGGCGACGGAGAAGCCCATCACCGCGCCGCCGCGGAAGGCCAGCGGCAGAGCGAGCTCGTGGCCGGTGCGAGCGGCCTGGGTGGTGCGGGCGTTCGCCATCGTGGCGACCGTCATCCCGATGAAGCCGGCCAGGCCCGAGAGCACGGCGCCGAGCAGGTAGGCGATGGCGCCCCACGGCCGGCCGTAGTCGAGGAAGACGAAGATGAGGACGGCCATGATCGCCACGAACCCGGCGACCCAGGTGTACTCACGACGCAGGAACGCGCGGGCGCCCTGCTGGATCGCCTCCATGATCTCGACCATGCGCGGCGTTCCGGGGTCGGCTTTCTTCACCACCCCGAAGAAGTAGGCAGCGAGCGCCAACGCGGCGAGCGCTGCTCCGAATGAGATGTAGGGGACGGCGTCCAAGGACTCGTTCTCCTGGTTGGAGAGCCCTACGCGGGCTCTTTGCGGACGAAGACCTGGTGAGCGACGGTGCTCCCCAGGGTGCGGTCCTTTCCTCCGACGCGGAGGACCAGCGGACCGTCGAACGGGTGCTTCTCGCGCACCTCGACCTTGACCCCGGGACGGAGCCCGAGGGTGTCGAGGAACTGGATGACCTCCGGGTCGGTCGACCCGGGGACGGCGACCTCGGCGACGTCACCGGGCTCGAGCGCGTACAGCGGCGGGAGCTCGGGGATGTCGGCCTCCTCGGGTTCCGGGATCGGGAACCCGTGGGGGCAGGTCGAGGGGCGGTGGAGGGCGACGAACAGCCGGTCCTCCACCTCCTGGGGCAACTCGTGCTCGAACGCCCCCGCCAGGCGGTCGGCCTCGTTCCACGCGTAGCCGAGCATGTCCGAGAGGAACCGCTCGACGATGCGGTGACGCCGAATGGCGGCGACCGCCGCCTGGCGCCCTTCTGGTGTGAGCACGACGCCGCGGTAAGGGCGGTGGTCGGCGAACCCGCGGTCGGCGAGGCGCTTCACGGTGGCGGTCACGGTGCCCGGGCTCACCCCGAGCGCCTCGGCCAGGTCACCGGTGTGCGCATCGCCCTCCCCCTTGCTCGGGGAAGTGAGGCGGTAGATCGCCTTGAGCGTCTCGCGCTCCGACTTCGAGACCACGACGTCGAGCATTTGCGGCCCGGGAATCTAGGTTTTGGTCAGCCAAAACTTCAAGTCGCACTGGCAGAAGAAGACGCGGGGAAGAACCGCCCCGTGGAGACCTCCGACTTCCCTTCCCGCCTCGTGCTCTTCGGCGCCACCGGCGACCTCGCGGCGCGGTACCTGTTCCCGGCGTTGGGTGCCCTCGCCGAGCACGGCCTCCTGCCCGACCCGTTCCACCTCACGGGGGTCGGCAGCAGCGAACGGTCGGACGACGACCTCCGCGAGCAGGTGGCCGAGGCGCTGGAGGGCGCCGGCGTCGACGACGCCATCCGGAAGCGGTTGGTCGAGCAGGTGCGGTACCGGGTCGCGTCGGTCGACGACGGCGACGCGGTGCGCGAAGCCGTGGAGTCGACGCCGGGGGAAGGCCCGGTGATCGCGTACCTCGCTCTTCCGCCGGGGACGTACGCCGACGCCCTGCGCGCCCTGGCCGACGCGAAGCTCCCCGACGGCAGCCGGATCGTGATCGAGAAGCCGTTCGGTGAAGGTCTCGACTCTGCGCGCGAGCTGAACGAGCTCATCGATGAGTTCTTCGACGAGTCGTCGATCTACCGGGTCGATCACTTCGTGGCGAAGACGACCATCCAGAACATCCTCGGGCTGCGGTTCGCCAACCGCATCTTCGAGCCCATCTGGTCGAACCAGCACGTCGAGAAGGTCGAGATCGTCTTCGACGAGACCCTCGAGCTCGAGGGACGCGCGAAGTACTACGACGACGCCGGGGCGCTCGTCGACATGATCCAGAACCACCTCATGCAGTTGCTGTGCCTCGTCGCGATGGATCCGCCCGCCTCGCTCGACGGTGAGGACCTGCGCGACAGGAAGGTGAGCGTGCTCCGGTCGATCCGACCCCCGGCACCGGGTCAGACGATCCGCGGCCGTTACGCCGGTTACGCCGACGAGGAGGGCGTCGACCCGTCGAAGGAGACGGAGACGTTCGCCCAGGTGACCCTCTTCGTCGACTCGTGGCGATGGGCCGGCGTGCCGTTCCTCCTCCGGAGCGGCAAGGCGCTCGAGGCCGACAAGCAGGAGATCACCGTCACGTTCAAGGACGTGCCCCACCTCGCGTGGGGACAGGACGAACAGCCGGTGCAGAACGTCCTCCGTCTCCGTCTCGACTCCTCGCCCGAGCAGCTCCACCTGTCGCTCAACGCCAACGGCGGCGACGACCTCTTCGACCTCGCGCCGCTGACGATGACGTCGAAGCTCCACGCCGCGGAGCTGCCCGCGTACGCGCATGTCTTCCTCAACGTCTTGAAGGGCGACTCGACGTTGTCGGTCCGAGGCGACGAAGCCGAAGAGGCGTGGCGGATCGTCGACCCGGTGCGCGACGCGTGGAAGGCGGGCGAGGTCGAGCTGCTGGAGTACGAGCGAGGATCGAGCGGGCCTGCGTAGCGAGGAGCTGCGCGATCAGATCTCGACGCGGTTGCCGACCTCGAAGACGCGGTCGGCCGGGAGCCCGAAGAAGCGGCTGGCACTGTCGGCACCGCGGTTGAGGACGACGAAGAGGCGTTCGAGCAGCGGGTGCATCCCCGTCACCTTGCCGGCGACGACCGACTCACGCCCGATGAAGTAGGTCGCTTCGTCGAGCCGGAACCGGAAGCCCCGGTCGGTGCAGGCGGCGAGCGCAGCCGGCACGTTCGGCTCCTCCATGAACCCGAAGCGAAGCGTGACCTGGTGCACCCCATGAGCGATGACCTTGCTCTCGCACCGCTCCCCCGGGTCGACGCGCGGCACGTCCGCGGTCTGGACCGAGACCACGAGCGTGTTCTCGTGCACCACGCGGTTGTGGCGCATGTTGCTCACGAGCGCCGGCGGGGCCATCCCCGGATCCTTGAACAGGAAGACCGCTGTTCCCTCGACCCGCTCGACGCGGTCGATGCGGTTGAGCACGTCACGAATCGGCTTCTCACCGCGACGAAGGCGTTCCGCCACGAGCTGGCGCCCCTTGCGCCAGGTGGCCATCTGCACGAGGAGGCCGACGGCGACGATCAGCGGGAACCAGCCGCCGTGGGGGATCTTCGGGATGTTGCCGGCGAGGAATGCGAAGTCGATCAGCAACAACGGCGTGATGATGATGAGGGCCTTCGGCGTCGACCACCCCCACATGACCTTCGTGACGACGTAGAAGATCAGCGACGTGATCACCATCGTCGTGGTCACCGCGATCCCATACGCGTTCGCGAGAGCGCTCGAGCTGCGGAAGCCGAGGACAAGGCCGATGCACCCGACCAGTAGCGCGTAGTTCACCAGCGGCACGTAGACCTGACCCTGGTGCTTGCCCGACGTCTGCGTGACCTTCACACGCGGCAGGTAGTCGAGCTGGACGGCCTGCACCGTGATCGAGAACGCGCCCGAGATCAACGCCTGCGAAGCGATGACTGTGGCGCAGGTGGCCAGGATCGCGAGCGGCGTCACGGCCCAGCCGGGAGCCATCTTGTAGAAGGGGTTCTCGATGGCCTCCGGTGAGCGGATCAGCAGGGCGGCCTGGCCGAAGTAGGAGAGCAGGAGCCCCGGCAACACGAGCGAGTACCACGCCGCGGCGATGGGCTTGCGCCCGAAGTGGCCCATGTCGGCGTAGAGCGCTTCGCCGCCGGTGACGACGAGGAAGATGCTGCCGAGCGACAGGAACGCCTTCAGGGGCGACTCGGTGAAGAACTGCACGATGTAGATCGGGTTGACCGCAGCGAGCACGCCCGGTTCCTGCGCGATCTGGATCACGCCGAGGGTGCCGAGCACCCCGAACCAGACCACCATCACGGGGCCGAAGACCGCGCCGATGCCGCCCGTCCCCCGCCGCTGCACGGCAAAGAGACCGACGAGGATGATGCACGCGACCGGGATGACGAAGTCCTCGAACGCGGAGGAAGCGACCTTGAAGCCCTCGACCGCCGAGAGCACCGAGATCGCCGGCGTGATCAGGCCGTCGCCGTAGAGCAGCGCAGTCCCGAACACGCCGAGGAGGACGAGGAGCCCCCTGCGTCGCTGGGTGAGCTGGCCCTTCTGTGGCATGACGAGCGCGGTGAGGGCGAGGATGCCGCCCTCGCCGCGGTTGTCGGCCTTCATGACGAGGGTCAGGTACTTGATCGAGATGATGATGATCAGGGCCCAGAACGCGAGCGACGCAAGGCCCATAGCGTTCGTGCGGATGACGGGTAGGTGCTGATGCTCGAACGCCTCGCGGAAGGCGTAGAGCGGGCTGGTGCCGATGTCGCCGAACACGACGCCGAGGGCGCCCAGCGCGAGAGGTGCGATCCCCCGCGCGGCGCCGTGGTGTTGGTCGCTCTCCTCGTCGTCGGCCTGAGGCGACGACCCTTCTGCGGAGGCTTCTCTTGCACCGACCACGCCGTCACGGTACTCCCGGCATTCGCCGTCGACGGCAGCAGGGGGAGCAGCAGCAGCCGCCTTGCCAAATCGGGATGCCACTGCTCCAATGACCGCGCATATGCACGTGATCGTGTTGGGGTCCGGCCGGATCGGCTCGTCCCTCGCCATTCGCCTCGACGAAGACGGCCACACCGTCTCGATCGTCGATCGTGATCGGGAGTCCTTCCGCCGACTGCCGGAGCGCTTCACCGGGCGAGCGGTGCTGGGCAGCGGCTACGACCGCGACGTCCTGGAGCAGGCCGGCATCGGCGAGGCGGGGGCCGTCGCTGCGGTGATGTACGGCGACAACTCGAACATCGTCGCAGCCCGGATCGCCAAGGAGACCTACGAGATCCCGCGCGTCGTCGCGCGCATCAAGGACCCTCGTCGGGCCGAGATCTTCCAGCGCCTCGGCATCCCGACGGTGGCGATGGTGACGTGGACGACGGATCAGGTGCGGCGCCAGTTGCTCGGCAACACCGCCGCTCAGTGGACCGACTCGTCCGGCACCGTCTCGCTCGTCGACCGCCCGCTCCCCGATGCATGGGACGGGCGAACGCTCGAGGTGCTCGACGGAGGTGACCGCTTCCGCTTGGTCGCCCTCACCCGCGGCGGCACCGCGCAGATCGCGACGCCCGGGCTGACGGGCCAGGCGGGCGACGTCCTCCACCTCATGGTGAGGAGCGACACGGAGCACGAGCTGGAGACGATCCTCGGCGGGTCGTCCGAGAGGACCCGCTGATGCGAGTCGCGATCGCCGGCGGTGGCGCCGTCGGGACGTTCGTGGCGAACGACCTGCGGGCGGCAGGCCACGACGTCCTGATCATCGAGCGGAACCCCGATCTCGTCGCACGACTGCGGGCCACGATCGACGTCGAGTGGTTCGTCGCGGATGCGGCAGAGGTGTCCGACCTCCAGGAAGCGGGCGTCGCCGACGTCGACGTGATGGTCGCTGCGACCGGCGAAGACCAGGTGAACCTCGTCGTGTCGCTGCTCGCGAAGCAGGAGTTCAACGTGCCGCGGGTGGTCGCTCGCGTCAACGACCCGAAGAACAAGTGGCTCTTCAATGAGACGTGGGGCGTCGACGTGTCGGTATCGACGCCCCACCTGTTGACCGCACTGATCGAGGAGGCGGTGTCGATCGGCTCGCTCGTCCGCCTCTTCGAGTTCGAGGGCGGTGAAGCTCAGCTGATCGAGGTCACCCTCGCCGACGACTCACCGGCGAACGACAAGACGATCATCGAGCTCGGCGTGCCGCGCGACGCGTCGGTCGTCGCGGTCGTGCGCGAAGGGCGGGTGATCGTGCCTCGCGGCGACACCATGGTTCAGGCAGGCGACGAGGTGCTCGCGCTCGTGACGCGTACGTCCGAGGACGAGATGAAGCGCATCCTCATCGCGCCCACCTGACAGGCGTTACTCGGCGGTCCCGTCGAGGTCGATCGAGGCGTCGAAGTCGATGTCGTCGTCGATCTCGATGTCGTCGAAGAAGTCGGCCCGGCCGCAGTTCATGACGAGCCGGATCTCGGTGCCATCAGGGCCGGACCGGATCTCGACGTCGTCGACGAGCGTCCGGATCAGCGGGATGCCGAGACCGCGTTCGAAGTTGAGTCGTTCGGGGTCGGTGACGGGCGGATGCTCCGGGAGCGACTCCGGGTCGAAGCCCTTGCCCTGGTCGCTGATGCTGATGACGAGCCGGTCGTCGTACTCGATGCAGGCCAACGTCACGTTGTCGCCGCTGCCCGAGTTGCGGTGCGCCTCGATGGCGTTGGTGCACGCCTCCGACACCGCGACCTTCAGGTCGTCGATGCGGTCGTCCGCGAGGTCGCGCCGGCTCGATGCCATCGACGACACGACAAGACGCGCCAGCGCGACGTACTCAGCCCGCGCCGGGATCCCCAACTCGATTGCGAGATCCGCCCCCTCCACGTTGGTGGAAGCGTCAGGCGCCGACAGCGTCGTCGACGTTCTCGTGGATCGAGAAGACCTTCGTCAGACCGGTGATCTCGAACACCTTCAGGATGCGGTGCTGCGTGCACACGAGGCTCAGGTCGCCGTTGTGGCTGCGCACGCGCTTCAGGCCGCCGACGAGCACGCCGAGGCCCGTCGAGTCGAGGAACTCCACGCCCTCGAGGTCGACGACGATGCGGTGCTTGCCCTGGGTCACGAGCTCGACGAGCTTCTCCCGCAGCCGTGGCGCGGTGTACACGTCGACCTCGCCCTTCACGGCGAGGACTGCGACGCCGTTCTTCTCGCTGACGTCGAGATCGAGATCCATGTCGCTCCTCTTCCCGCTGCGCCCGAACGCGCGCAACAACGAACTGCTTCCTACTGCGTAGACGCCGGAACGTACTACCCGGTGGAGAGAAACGTCACACCGCCAGACGTCACAGGGTGGCCTTACCCTTGCTCTCCGTGGAGCTGGCGGAGGTCGTGCGATCGCTCGACACTCGAGGACAACTCGTCCACCTCGAGCGCATACCGCCGCGCGCCGCCGAGTTCCGCGAGCTGTCACGTCCTCTGCCTGCGCAGATCCGCGGCCGTTTCCCGCGGTTCTGGTCGCACCAGGCTGCGGCCATCGACCGAGCCCGACGGGGGGTGTCGGTCGCCGTGTCGACCGGCACCGCGTCAGGCAAGTCGCTGTGCTTCCAGGTGCCGATCGCCGAGGCGGTCGTCAGCTCTTCGTCCGACAGCGCTGCGCTGCTGCTGTACCCGACCAAGGCGCTGGCCCAAGACCAGCTGCGATCGCTCGCCGAGCTGCGGATCCCCGGGATGGTGCCGGCAACCTATGACGGCGACACCGATCCCGACCAGCGGGCCTGGGTGCGGCGGAACGCGAACGTGGTGCTCACCAATCCCGACATGCTCCACGCAGGGATCCTGCCGAACCACGCACGCTGGGCCACGTTCCTGATGCGGCTGCGCTACGTCGTGCTCGACGAGCTGCACACGTTGCGAGGGATCTTCGGGACCCACGTCTCGCACCTCATCCGCCGGCTGCGCCGGCTCTGCGCGCTCTACGGCTCGTCGCCGACCTTCATCCTCACGTCCGCCACCGTCGGGTCGCCTGCCGCGCTGGCGTCGATGCTCACCGGCCTCGACGTCGACGAGGTGGTCGACGACGGATCGCCTCGAGGGGAGCGGCTGTTCGCGCTCTGGAACCCGCCGATGCTCGACGATCGCCGTGGCGAGCGCGGGTCGGCGAACGTCGAGACCTCGCACGTGCTGTCGTCGCTCGTCGAGCACGGCTACCGGGCGATCGCGTTCACGCGGAGCCGGAAGGGAGCCGAGCTCGTGGCGGTCGGTGCCAAGCGGGGGCTGCCGGCCGCTCTCGCCGCGACCGTTCGCCCGTATCGCGGCGGGTACCTGGCCCGCGAGCGGCGGGAGATCGAGAGCGAGCTCTTCGGCGGGCGGCTGCGCGGCGTGTCGACGACGAACGCCCTCGAGCTCGGCATCGACGTCGGCGGCCTCGATGCCTGCATCCTGAACGGCTATCCCGGCACGATCGCCTCGATGTGGCAGCAAGCGGGCCGAGCCGGTCGCGCCCAGCAGCGGTCGCTGGCGGTTCTCGTCGCCGGTGACGATGCGCTCGACCAGTGGTTCATGAGCCACCCGCACGAGCTGTTCTCGCGTCCGCCGGAACCGGTGATCGTCAACCCGTCGAACCCGTTCGTGCTCGACCCTCACCTCGCCTGCGCCGCCTACGAGCTGCCGTTGACGCCTGACGACGAGCGTTACTGGGGCGACGACCTCGAAGACGGCGTCCGCCGGCTCGTACTCTCCGACCAGCTCAAGCTGCGGGAGGGCCGCGCCGTGTACGCCGGGCGCGACCGGCCGTCGGCGTCGGTCGGGCTGCGCACCGGGACATCGGGCGAGTACTCGATCGTCGACGACGGGGGGTTGCTGATCGGCACGGTCGACGAGGCCCGCGCCTTCGCCAACATCCACCCGGGCGCGGTCTACCTGCACCAGGGCCAGCACTACAAGGTGCGAGACCTCGACCTCGACGAGAAGGTGGCCTGGGTCGACACGGTCGACCCGACGGAGACGACACAGGCCCGCTCGACCACGTCCGTCGCGATCCTCGACGAGGAACGGTCGGTCGAGATCGGCCACGCCCGGCTGTCGCTCGGCAGCGTCGAGATCACGGAGCAGGTGGTGGGCTACAGGCGGCGCTCCCTCCTCACCTTCGAAGACCTCGGCGACGAAGACCTCGACCTCCCGCCGACGTCCTTGATCACGCGGGCGTTCTGGTACACCGTCGACCTCTCGCTGCTGCTCGACGACGCGGGGCTCGGGCTGCGCCAGATCCCGGGGACGCTCCACGCCGCCGAGCACGCCGGCATCGGCATCCTCCCGCTCTTCACGATCTGCGACCGCTGGGACGTGGGCGGTGTGTCGACCGCGATCCAGGCCGACACCGGGAAGCCGACGATCGTGATCTATGACGGCTACCCCGGCGGCGCCGGGATCGCGGAGCTCGGGTTCGACGCCGGCCGCCGCCACCTCGAGGCGACCCTCGAAGTGATCTCGGGTTGCCGGTGCGACACCGGATGCCCGTCGTGCGTGCAGTCGCCGAAGTGCGGGAACCTCAACGAGCCGCTCGACAAGGCGGGTGCGATCGCGTTCCTACGCGTGGTGCTCGGCTGACGCCTCGGTGGGCGTCACGGAGAACGCGGTCGCCCGGCGGACGAAGATCCGGTGGATCGTGAGGGCGATCAGCACCACGACGGCGATCGGGAACAGGTAGCCGAAGAGCACGATCATCCCGGCGATGATCGACTCGGCGCCTTCGACGGCGCGGTCGAGCGCGTCGCGCAGCGGCGAAGGGTCGCCTCCCGGTGTTGCACCCGGTTCCGACAGCTGCACGGTGATGGTGGCGAAGTTGACGGCGTCGGTCAGGCGGGCCTGCTGAGCAGCGAGCTGCTCGATCTCGCCTCGCACACTGCCGAGCTGGTTCTGGACCTGGAGCGTCTCGCCGACGTTGCCGGCACGACGCATCAGCTCGCGGATGGCCTCCTCCTGCGACCGGAGGTTGCGGAGCCGGGCCTCCACGTCGGTCAGCTGCGCGCCGACGTCCTCGCCCTGGATCTCCTCGCTCTGCAGGTCGCCGAGGCCACGCACCTTCTGGCGGACGGCGTCGAACTGCTCTGCCGGGACCCGGAGCACGAGGCTCCCGGACGCGAGCCCGTGTTCGTCACCGTCGCCGGCGTACGACGTCGACGAGGCGACGAAGCCGCCGGCGGAGCTGGCGATCGTCGCCACCTCCGAGAACGCCCGGCCGAACGTCTTGTCGTCGACCTCGATGCGGAGCGTGGCCGTCTTGACGATCCGGGGCGACGCGATGGCCGCGGGCAGGCTGTCGGGGATGTCGCCCGTCGCAGCGACCGCACCGCCTGCGACGGCGCCCCCTGCTCCCCCGCCGCCGCCGGCCGAAGCCGTGTCGAAGGCCTGGAGGTTCCCGACCATCGCCTGGCTGCCTCTGTCTTCCTGTCCGCGGGCGTACAAACCGACGAACAGCACGCTGGTCGCGACGACCGCAACCGCGGCGCCGATGCGCTTCCCCCTGGATGCCCACATGCCCCTTCGACGTCGGGTGGTGGGCGGCGGGTTCCCGCTACGTCAGATGTCGCCCCCGGCCAGGTATCGCACCCGCTTGGCGATGTTGACCGCGTGGTCGCCCAGGCGCTCGAAGTAGCGCGCCACGAGCGTCATCTCGATCGCGATCGGCACCGACACCGCTCCCGACACCAGCTCGGCGGTGAGGCTGACGTGGAGCTCGTCGAGCTCGTCGTCGAGCTCGTCGAGCTCGTCGGCTGCGGCGACGTCGCGGTCGTGGAACGCCTTCGCCGCGCGCTGCCAGAGCTCGACGCCGGTACGCCCCATCTCCTCGACGAGCCCACGGATGCGGGGGGTCAGCGAACTGGTGATGCCGCGAGTCGCAGCCGTAGCGATGTGCTCGGCCAGGTCGTGGCTGCGCTCGAGCTCTGGCACGACACGGAGGATCGTGAGCATGAAGCGGAGGTCGCGAGCCATCGGCGTCTGGAGCGCGAACTCTCGCTGCACGAGCGTCTCGACGTCGCGGTAGAGCTCGTCGATCTCCTCGTCCTTCGCGGCGAGAGCCCTCGCCGCGTCGCGATCACCCGACAGGAGTGCGTCGGTCGCCGCTGCGAGCCCTTCGGCTACGAGGGCGAACAGGCGCAGGACCCGATCCTCGATCAGCTGCAGATCCCTGTGGAACGCGAGACGAAGCTCTTCGGGCATTGGATGTTCCTACCCCATCTGCGCGCGCTCGGCGAGGACGCCTGGCCGGCAGAGGCACGTCGAGGCCGGGAGCGACGCTCGGTGCCACGGGGCGCGGGGCCGGCATCTTCGTCGCCACCGCCATGACGGGCATCGGTTCGGCGTCACCCACCGCCATGTCGTCGTCGGCGACCGCGCCTGCCACGACCGCCTCGACCGGGACGTCGACGGGTTCGGCTGGCGCGTCGACCGCAGTCGTCGGCTCCGCGGGCTCGAGGTCGAGCAGCTCCGCCTCGCGCTTCACGAGACGCAAGCCGTAGCCGAGCACGGCGAACAGCAAGCTGGCGGCGACGAACGACATCGCGCGCCGGCGGTCGCCGTCGTCAGTGATGACCTCCTGCGCGAACTGCTGAGCGCCCGACTCGTCCACGTCGTCGCTTGCGTTCGCAGCGACCGCGGGCTCGTCACCCGCTTGGAACGGCAAGGTCTCGCCGAAGCCGGCGTCCGGTTCGATCGGCCGACGCTGGATGGTCGTCGGCGTCCGACGCTGGTCGAGGAGGCGGGAGAAGTTCGACAGGTCGACCGTCCCCGCTGTGCCGCTGGTGGCCCTGGAGGTGCCGCTGCCAACCGACGACGCTCCTCCGGTCGAGACCGCGGTTCCGGATCCGGAGGCGCTGCTCCCTGATCCGGTCGTCGACCCTCCGCTCGAGCCCGACCCGCCGGAACCGGACGATCCGTCGGGCTGCGTCGTCTCGGGCGGGGCCTCGATCTTCGCCGTCGCTGCGCTCGATGGCGCCGAAGCGTTGATCCCTTGCTGCTGCGTGCCAGGGCGCAGCGAGATCACCCGATAGCGCCATTCGCCGACGCCGGGCGCGTGACTGAAGGTGGTCGGTGGCGGATCCGACGCCGACTTCGCCTTCACCTCGGCGGTCGAACCCTTCGACCACGAGGTGTCGGACGACGTCGTCCACTCGACGAGGTAACCGATGACGTCGGGCTCCTTCGCCTTGTCCCACCTGACCACGACGCCGGTCCCGTCGGACGCAACGGACGCCTTGACGTTGGCTGGCGGCGACGCCGGCAGATCCATGATGAACGGCCGCACCATCGTCCGTTTCGAGCCGTTCGACGCCGTCACGACGAGCTCGAACGCGTACCGGCCGTTCCAGTCCAACGCGGGAGGCGGCGGGCTCGACCACTCGTAGGTCCGGCCGCTGCCGTCCGATCCGCTGAAATCACGCGACTGCACCGAGTTGTCTGGCAGGGGCTGGCCCGCGCAGGCGAGGATGCGCGCTTGCACCCGCGTGATGTTCCACACCGGTGTCTGCCGGTGGCGCAGGCCCGTCGCCCGCAGGCCGACGGTGGTGACCTTGTCCTCGCGGTACTCCGAGGTGGGGGAGACGACGGCGCCCTCGATGCTCGACGAGTCGCCGGGCGACTCGGCGCACGGGTCGCCCTGCGACGAGGCGGGCGTCAGGGACGCAGCGGCCCACGCGGAGGCCGCGCCGATGACGACGCCGAGCGCCAGCCCGGCACGAGCGAGGCGCTTCATGCGCTCTGGCCTGCGCCCTTCGTCAGGGTCGCCTGGATGACGAGACGCTTCGCGGCCGACCCCTTGGGATGGCACGTCGTCAGCGTCAGCATCTGCTTCGACGGATCGTTCGCCACGACCGAGAAGTCGGTGGGGGCGATGATGAACGGCTCGCGGGTCACCTCGTAGGTGCAGGTGCCGATGGGCGTCTCGAGGATGATCGCGTCGCCGTTCTTCAGCCGGTCGAGGTTGGCGAACGGGCGGCCGTAGGTGGTGCGGTGGCCGGCGATGGCGACGTTCCCTGCCTCACACGGCAGCGGCGTGCTCGGGTAGTGACCGGCTCCGGCACGGAGCGCGCTGGCCGAGGTTCCCTCCACCACAACGGTGTCGACATCGAGCGCAGGGATCTTGATGCGGGTCAAGGCATCGCCGTCCTGAAGGCGACGCTCCTGGTACGCCTGGCGCAGCTCCGGGCTCGCGATCTCGCGGTCGAGACGGCTCTGGGTCCGGTCGGAGTAGACGTTCGTGTAGACGGGATACCCGAGCATGCCGACGGCGCCGAGCATCAGGCCGACGGACAGGATCGAGAGCAGTCGGCGGGACCAGGGATTGGCTCGCAGGAAGCGGAGGACGGGGTCCACGGGATCACCTCGTGAGACTCGGGCGCGCCGCGCGGTGGCGAGCCCGTAGCCAGGGTAGCGAAGGCCCCGGGGTCATCGACCCCGGGGCCTTCATCGTCTCAGTGTCGAGAGCGGTCGCTCAGCGGGCGGTCGCCCGAGCGATGGTGCGACGAGCGGCGAGGGCGATGCCCAGGCCGGCGACCGCGACCATCGGGAGAACCGGCGTTCCACCGGTGCGGGGCAGCTCCCGCGGGATCTCGGGCGCCGAGATCGTGATCAGCTCGGCCGGACGGCCACCGACACCGGCTTCGGCGTGGGCGAGCTCCAGCAGGATGCCACCGGCGAGCGGAGCGGCCACGGTGCCGATGTTGCGGAGGGCGTGGATCTTCACCGCGTCGGCGATGGCACCGACCGACCCGTCGGCGTTGGTGACCGTGCGGCCCGAGGCGACGGCGATGCGGGTCTCGAGCGGGGTGCCGGTGAGGATGCAGAACTCGTTCGGCGCATCCGGGCACGCCTGCACGATCGCCGACAGCTGCGCCGGGATCGGCAGACCGCTGGCCGACAGGTTCGGAGCGATCTTGATCTCCTGCGGCGTGAAGCCGGTGATCCGCTGGCTCACCGCATCGGTGGTCGGCGTGTTCACCCGGATCGTGACGATGGCGGGATCGAACTTCGGCTCGCTCTTGCCGGTCGCCCGGTCGTAGGTGGCGCTCGCGGACGCCGAGCCGATGACGATCTCCACGAGGGGCTTGAGCGTCACGCCGGTCTCCACGGGCAGCGCGTCACCCAGCGGGAACAGCGCGATCACGCCGGCCTCCGACTTGGCGACCGAGGTCACCTTGGTGCCTTCGACGAGGTTCTCGGAACGGGAGCCGCCGAGGCGGACGTCGAGGGTCTTGGTGGTCTGCAGCTTGGTGACGACCTCGGCGAGGGTGTCGTCGACCTTGAGGTCCGTGCCGAGGACAGGCTGCAGCGCCTTGTTGAGCTGGTCGATGCCGCCGTAGACCTGGTTGACGACCGGCGCCAGCGCGCCGAGCGGGACCTGCGACAACACCGTGTTCGCCTTGACGTCGAGATCGAACACCGTGCCCGTGGCGAGCGCGTGCGGGGCCCCGTTGACGACCTCGGCGAGCGACGACGAGCACGCGGCGCCGGCGGTCAGCACCGTCGACAGCTGCGCACCGACACCGGGGATCGCGGAGATCGACGGCGTGGCGCACTGGTCGAGCTTCGCCTGGCGCGTGCCGTCGCCCGCGACCTCGACCTTGCCGGCGTTGTTGCCGCCGATGACCGGGACGTTGAGGGCGCCGGCAGACTCGGCAACGGCCTTCAGCGTCGAGTCGACGTTGACGGCCGAGAAGCCTGCGGTGATGCCCTGCCCCCCGATCTTGAGGTTCAGCGCACGGCCGGCAGCAGTGCCGACGTACGTCTCGGGATTCTTGGTCTCGGTCTGGGCCGATGCAGCTGGCCCGCCCACGACGGCAGTAAGGAGCAGGCCGGCCAATGCCGTTCCGCCAACCCGTCGAATCGTTCGCATCGATGCTCCTCTGTCTCCGGCCCCCCGCAGGGCCTCGGGATTGTAGCTAGTTCTTTCCGGGGGGTCCCGGTACCACCTACAGACGCAGGATTCCACGTTCTATGACGCGAGTCCTGCATGAAATCGCTCGTCGTGGCGACCCGGAGACGCTACGTGTCCGATTCGTCCCGGATCGCGGCGTTTCCGGACAACACGACGTCCGGCAGCAGCGGACCGACCAGGGGAACGTCGGTTGGCGACCGGTACTGCAGCCGCACGTTGACGATGCCAGGTGACCCTCTGCGATAACTAGTCTCGGTTGACACTCGGGCCGCCTTTAGCGTCGGTGCCGCGATCAACGCCGCGTGGCGCACCGACGCCGGTCGACGATCGACCGCCGCCTCTCTCGCCGCCGCCCGCGTCGCGTGGGTGACGAGCACGTAGTCGCGGCCCAGCAAGGCGACCTGCAGCACCGCCAGGAGCAACAACGCGACGACAGGCAGGGTGAGGGCCAGCTCGACGCTCGCCTGGCCCCCCTCCCCCTGCCGATGGGATGTCGCCGTCAAAACACCTTCTTGAGCAGCCCGCCGAGCACCTTGTCGAGGAGCATCTCGATGGGGTTCATGTTGGTGACCCAGCTGACGATCGCCATGGCGATCGCGGCCGCGCCGAGCAGCACGAGGGCGTATTCGGCGGTGGCCTGACCGTCGTCGTTGCGGCGTTCGCCGTCGGCGAGCCGGGCCGCGAGCAGGAACAGCGTGATGGACGTGGCCTTCAGGGTGTTGATCATGGGGATCCTTCGGAGTCGGAGCGGAAGCTCGGGGAGTCGGCCAGGGCGTCACGAGCCATCCCGGCGAACAGCGGCGCCACCGTCAGCAGCGCGAACGCGGGCAGCACGCACAGCACGAGAGGAAGCAGCAGGCGGACGGGTATCCGCCTCGCTCTCGCCTCGGCCCGGCGCTGCCGATGAACCGTGAGGTCGTCGCTCAGACGCTGGAGCGACGGACCGAGCGGGGTGCCGTAGTGGTCGCTGTCGACCAGCACCGCCTCGAGGGGGCGAAAGGCATCGGCCTCGGCTTCGGGAAGACGGCCGACGACCGCTGCGAGCGCCTCGCTCAACCGCTCGCCTGCGGTCACGCCACGAAGGGCGCTCTGCAGGAGGCGGGCGGCGGGGCCATCGCTGTTCGCCGCGGCCGTCTCCACCGCCAGGCGCACGTTGCATCCCGAAGCCGCCGCGACGGCGAGAAGGTCGACGACGTCCGGCAGGTCGTCTTCGAGCGCAGACACCGCGGCTCGGGCGGTTCGCTGCGCGGCGAGCAGCCGAGCTGGAAGCGAAAGGGGGCGCACCAGGACCGCCAGCTCCGCAGCGGGGCGCCGCGCCACGGGGCTGCGCGGTGTCCGGACCACGTGCGCCGGCCGCATCTGGAGCACCACGAGCAGCACGGTCGCCGAGACGAGCGCCGGCAGCACGATCTGGGCGGTGGCGACGAGGACGCTCAACGCACCGACGCCGTGATCCTGCTCATCCAAGCGAGACCGACGCCCTGGAGTGTCAGCCCCGCGACGAGCATGAGCAGCCCGGGAGGTGTGCCGAGGAGGAAGCCGACGTAGGCCGGCTCGAGAGAACCTGCGACGACTGCGAAGAACAGCGGAGCGGCGGCGATCACCAGCGCGCTCGCCTTCGACTGAGCTGCGAGAGCGGCGACCTCGGCGTCGAGCACGGCGCGTGCGCGCAACGTCGCTGCAACCCGATCGAGGGCTCGTGCCTGTGGCCCGCCGAGGGTGTCGGCGACGATCAGCGCCGCCGCCGTCAGGACGACCGCCTGCGACGGTCGACGTTCCCGCCACTGCGCGACCGCTGCGCGAACGCCTCGGTCTTCAGCCGTGGCCACCATGCGGCGCCACTCGTTCCGCAGCAGCGGCGGCGACACGGGCATCGCGTCCGCGAGTGCAGCCGAGAGGTGAGCACCCGATCGCAACGCTCGAGCAGCCGACTCGAGCGCACCGGGAACGGCGCGATCGGCACGGGCCTCTGCCCTTCGGCGCAGCGGCGGTGCCGTGCGGACGAGGGACGCGACGTCGATCCGCCGGCGCGTGCTCCGGCGGGCCGACACCGAAGCACGCCGCACGGTCGCTGCCGCTGCGGCGAGTGCGACCACGCACGCCCCAGCACCTCCGGCGGCGAACAGCACCGTCTTCACGCGACGAGCTCCTGCAGCGACGAGCCGTCGGCGCGGCGTGTCGTCTCGTCGCCGGCGCTCACCGGCACGACGGATGCGACGCGCCGCGATCCGTCCGCCCGCCGCTCGAGGTGCACGACGAGGTCGATCGCCCGCTCGAGCTGTCGACGAACCGCCTCGGGAGGCAGCCCGACCCCTGCGAGCAACGCCATCGCCTCGAGGCGCACGAGCGCGTCGGCGGCGCTGTTCGCGTGGCAGGTCGTCATCGACCCGAGATGGCCGGTGTTGATCGCCTGGAGCATGTCGAAGGCCTCGCCACCGCGGCACTCGCCGACGATGATCCGGTCCGGCCGCATCCGGAGCGCGTTCCGCACGAGATCACGGATCGACACCTCGCCGACGCCGTCGGCGTTCGCCGGGCGCGCCTCCAACCGGACGACGTGATCGTGGGGCAGACGCAGCTCCGCGGTGTCTTCGACCGTGATGATGCGCTCGCGCTCGTCGATCTCTGCTGCGAGCGCGTTGAGCATCGTCGTCTTCCCGGCGCCGGTGGCGCCGCTGACGACGATCGTCCGCCGCCGGCGCACCGCCGCTGCCAGGAGCGCGCCGATGGCCTCGCCCGCGAGGTCGTCGAGCGACACGCCGACGGCGGCGAACCGACGTATCGCCAGGAACGGCCCGTCGACCGCGATCGGCGGGATCGACGCGTGGAGTCGAGAGCCATCGGGCAGGCGCGCGTCGACGTATGGACTCGACAGATCGATGCGCAGCCCGAGCGGCGCGACGGCGCGTTCGACCAGGCGCATCACGTCGTCCCTCGTCGGGATGACGATCGTCGTCCGTTCCAGTCTTCCGCCGCGCTCGACCCACACCGGGCCTGGGCCGTTGACGAGCACGTCGGTGACCTCGGGATCGTCGAGCAGCGCCTCCAACGGGCCGAGACCTCGTACGGCAGCCAGCACGTCGGCCACGACCGTCTCGGTCCGTTCGGGTGGCAGGAGCGGCATCGCACGGCGGACGACGTCGCGGACGGAGTCGCGGTCGACGGCCTGCCCCAGATCCACCAACTCCGCTCGCACGGCGGCGACCGCTGCGTCGACGCGGTCGGCTCGAGCGGAACCGGGAGCGACCGACATGCTCACGTCGCCCTCCGGAGCGCAGCCGCGAGCGCTCGAGGAAGACGCCCGGAGAGCATCCCCGCGTCGACGGCGCGCGCGATCTCGGGGCGGTGCGGCACGGTGGCGAGGACGGGAACGTCGAGGGCTTCTTCGATGTCGAGCGCGGTCAACGCACGACCCGGCTCGTCGACCAGGACGATCCCCGTGGGCCGAAGCGACGAGGCCACGGCTCGGCGGAGCGCGAGGTAGCAGGGCCGCACGACGAGGAGCGACACGTCGGCTGCGGCCACCACGCGAGCAGCGAACGGTTCGGTCTCGGCGCGCCCGGCGTCGACGACCACCGCCTCCACCGAGTCGAGAGCCTCGACGAGGCGACCCGCGCCAGCCGCGGCCTCATCAGCGGCCGTCGGGAACGGCGTCGATCCGAGCGGCAGGACACGCAACGGTCGCACGTCGAGCGCGAGGCGCCCGAGCGCATCGGCCTCGACCTCCGGCCCTGCGGCGACCCAATCCGAGACGCCGGGCGACGAGCCGGCGACGCCGAGCGTCGAGGGGAGATCGCCGGCGAGGTCTGCGACGACGACGTCGTGGATCCTTGTGGCGAGCACCAGCGACAGCGCGGCAGACACGACTGTCGTGCCGCTCCCGCCCTTCACCGACCAACACGCGAGGAGCACCGTTGCCCTCCTTCGGAGCGCGCGACAGGCGCGCAGTGAGCGACTCGAAGGGGGGAAGGAGGGCGGTCGCTCCAAGCGAACCGCTGCCCGCCGAACCTACACATGCCGCCGCGTCGCGACAAGGGTCAGATCCGCGAGTTTGAGCAGGAGCCGGTCGCGGTAGACGCTGAGCGTGGGTTGGTTGCTGGCCGGAGTCCCCGGTGCGATGGTGTTCGTGAGCCTGCTGCTCGCGCTCTCTTCGCTGCTCGAGCAGCGCGTGCTGTCGCCTCGCTCGATGATCGTCTCCGCCGCCCGAGCCCGTCGCGCGCAGCCCGAGTTCGCCGAGGCCTTCGTCGCCCGGGAGGTCGAGCGCCTGCTGCGCGAGGCGCAGCGCCGCTAGCCGTCCCGCGCGCAGCGCCACCGCGGGAGCGCGGTAAGACAGGCGCCGTGCAAGCCGCGTTCTTCGACCTCGACAAGACGGTGATCGCGAAGGCGTCGATGGTCGCGTTCGGCGGCTCGTTCTACCGAGAGGGCCTGATCTCCCGCGGTCTCGTCCTGCGAGCGCTCTGGGGCCAGCTCGTCTACATGCACCTCGGTGCCAGCGAGGAGAAGCTCGCCCGCATGCGCGAGTCGGTGCTGGCTCTCACGAAGGGGTGGGACCAGAACCATGTGCGGCGCATCGTCGAGGAGGCGCTCGAGGCCGTCGTCGAGCCCATCATCTACGCCGAGGCGGCCGACCTGATCGAGCGCCATCGCGCCGACGGTCATCTGGTGGTGATCGTGTCGGCGTCGCCGGAAGAGATCGTCGTGCCGCTCGGACGCTTCCTCGGCGTCGATCACGTGATCGCGAGCACCGCCGAGGTGGACGACGAAGGTCGGTACACCGGCGACATGGCGTTCTACGCCTACGGCCCGTACAAGGCCGATGCGATGCGGGCGTTCGCCGAGGAGCGCGACATCGACCTCGCAGCGAGCTACGCCTACTCGGACTCTGCGACCGACCTCCCCATGCTCGAGGTCGTGGGGCACCCGGTCGTCGTCAACCCGGACCGCGTGCTGGCGCGGTTCGCCCGCGAGCACAACTGGGAGGTGCGCCAGTTCGTTCGCCCGGTCCGCCTGCGTGACCGGATGTCGGCGCCGCCGCCCGGTCCTACCGCCGCGGGCGCGCTCGCCGTCGGCGCAGCGGTAGGAGCCTTCGCCTGGTGGCGGATCCGTCAGGTCGAGCGGGCTGCAGCGGCCGCTCGCGAAGCCGAGCTACGGGCGGCCGCGGAAGCTGCCGGGTGGCGCTACTCGGTACGAAGCTTCTTCGCAGCGACGGCGCCGAGGGCCACGAGGATGATCAGGAGCAGGAGCTTCTTCATAGGCCGACCACGTTAGGCACGACGTACGGTGTCGGGCGGAGGTGTCCGGTGACCTGGTGGCACCCCCCGCCTTCAAAGCGGGTGTGTGGGGCGATCCCTCACAGGCGGGTTCGATTCCCGTCCACCTCCGCGAACGATGGGGTCGACAGCGATCGGGTACAGCCTCGGCATGAGCGACCACGACAGCACCGCAGAGCGCGAAGGCATCGTCGACCAGCAGGGGGCGGCGATCGAGGCGATGGAGGAAGGCGTCCCCGAGGCCGGCACCGGCGCAGGCGACTCCACAGCCGAACGCGAGGGGATCGTCGACCAGCAGGACGCCGCGATCGAGGCGATGGAGGAAGGCGGGCCGGCGCAGGGCTGACATGGTGGGTGGTCGGGCGCCGCTCCCGTCGACCGGCGCCCGACCCACGCACCCGACCCGGACCCCAGGAGCAGGGCCCGGGTCCCGGTGCGGCCAGGCCCGCCCCAGGCCGCACCGGTACGCAGGCAGGTCGTCCGCCCGCCGCAGACGTCCTGTGATCCGCAGTCTTGCCGTCAGCTCGTGACGCGTCCGTCGCGAACTTGACACTTCGGGCGCTTTGTTGCTCACACGCCGGCATTGATCCGCCATCCGCCCGATGTTGCGCGCAAGCGGTCGATGCCCAATGGTCGTCATGAGACGGATACACGCATCAACGACGACCCTGCTCGTGGCGGCCGCTGTGGTTCTCGCTGCCGCTCTCCCCGCGCCCGCGGCATCGACCTCGGGCTCCGGCGCGGCAGCGCCGCCTCCCGTGAGGATGCACGGCGCGGCCGGTCACTGGGGCTTCGCGCTGTTCAAGGGTGTCGACGCCGCCCGTGTGCGGAAGCTGATGCCGCCGAGCTTCGCGTCGTGGACGTTGCGCGGCTGCAAGCAGAAGCCCACCGGGGAGTTCGACGAGATGGCTCCGGGGACTGCCGACGTCGTGCTCGTCACCAAGCAGGACCACCTCGACACGTATCCCCCGAACGTCGAGGCCGCCGTCACCCACCTGGGGATCTTCACCTGCGCGAACCCGCCGGACGACGGGCGGGAGTACCGACCGGCGGAGAACGAGTTCGGGCCGGTCGAGGACCGCAACTACGTCCAGATCGCGGGGTGGATCGACGCACCGAAGCACGCCAGGCTCGAAGCCCGATACGGGATGCAGAACCACATCGCGACGTTCGCCTACGTGGATGATCCGGCGAGCGCCGACCACTTCGGGTTCACGGCGCGCGACGTCGACGGCCGCCTGATCGCGAACACCGAGTTCGACGCCAGGCTCGCACCGTGCCTCGACGTCGGCCACAACTTGCGGCTCTGGCACGTCGGCGAGACGGGCGGCGTCGCCGCATACGACATGTACATCCCCACCGGGTCGCTCCGTGCGTGTTACGGCAGCGCCACCACGGTCCGCTTCGACTCCGGCACCGTGCTCGACACGTTGTTCGACACCCCGGTGGCGGTCGCGAACGTCGCAGGCACCGAGCGCAGCGACGACGTGACGACCACGATCAGCAAGCTGTTCCCGTAGCGCGCCGTCGGGCGCGCTACAGGATGCTGGACGCTCGCGGCCTCAGACGGTGAGGAGGTCGCGAGCGCCGGTATCGCTCGACGGGTGACGCAGCTTCGACATCGCCCGCGCCTCGATCTGGCGGATGCGCTCGCGAGTGAGGTTGAAGTGCTCGCCGACCTCTTCGAGGGTCCGGGGCTCGCCCCGGTCGAGACCGAAGCGGAGGCGCAGGATCTCCCGCTCCCGCTCGTCGAGAGGGCCGAGCAGGCGGGCGATCTCGTCGGGCAGGAGAGCCGTGGCCGCCACCTCGAACGGCGACTCGGCCGAGCGGTCTTCCACGACGTCGCCGAGTTCGGCGTCGCCGTCTTCGCGCAGCGGCTCCGACAGCGAGAGGGGTTCGGCGGCGAAGCGGAGCGCCTCGGTGACCTTGTCTTCCGGCATCTCGAGCTCGGCGGACAGCTCCGAGTGGGTGGCAGGACGGCCGAGCTTCAGCTCGAGGCGGGCGCGCGCCTTCTGCACGCGGGCGAGGGTGTCGCCAGCATGGACGGGCAGGCGGATCGTGCGGCCGGTGTTGGCGATGCCGCGGGTGATGGCCTGACGGATCCACCACGTCGCGTAGGTGGAGAACTTGAAGCCCTTGCGCCAGTCGAACTTCTCGACGGCGTGCATCAGGCCGAGGTTGCCCTCCTGGATGAGGTCGAGCAGCGGAAGGCCGGAGGCCTGGTACTTCTTCGCGATCGACACCACGAGGCGCAGGTTCGACTGCACGAACGTCCGCTCCGCGTCTTCACCCTGGTGGATGAGCTTCCGGAGCTCTCGCTTGCGGGCGGCGGTGAGATCCTTGCCGCCCTTCTCCAGCGCCTGCCGCGCTTCGGTGCCCGCTTCGATCTGCTGGGCAAGACGAACTTCGTCGTCTTTGGTGAGCAGCGGGTACTGCCCGATGTCGGTGAGGTACAGCCTGACGAGGTCTTCCTCGTCGCGTTCTACTCGCTCCTTCGGCACGAAACCTGAACCCTTCTGCGGAGACGAATTGAGGGGGGTGACTGATCAACGTCTACGACGCCGAGGCCATTCCCCGATGCGATTCCTGCCTGGAAGACCCTCTGTTTGCACCATACCGGTGAGGTCAAGCCCCCCGAGCTGGCACCTCAGCGGATCCAGTGCGTCTGTGTACGGAGAATGATCGGGATCCGGTTGGCCTTCCTGAGGCCCTGTGCAACGGAGATTTCGACGACAAACGGAGCAACTCCTCCGATCGGGTCGCTTTCCCCTCGAGTGGCCAGGCGCGCTCGGTAGGGTCGCCCCATGCCGGACGAAGAGCCAGAGATCACCATCGTGACGATGCGCTTCGAGGCGTCGGATCCCGACCGGCTCCTGGGCGTGCTGTCGAAGTACGTCGTCCTGTCCCGCATGCGTCAGGGCTGCAGGAACATCGATCTGACGCAATCCGTCACCTCGCCCGGGCGCTTCGTGGTGATCGAGAAGTGGGAGAGCCCCGATGCCCAGAGGGAGCACTTCGATTCCGAGGAGATGGTCGAGATGGCCCGGTCGTGCGACGGCTTGCTCAGCGAGCCGCCCGAGATCGACCTGCTCGAGGGTCTCTCCGCCCACGACCTGAACTAGGCCGGCCGCACCTGGTCAGTCCGCCGGCGGGCGGAGCAGGTCGGCGATCTCCTCGACGCTCAGCCCGCTCTCGGTCGCGAGCTCGTCGATGGTCGGCTGGCGCCCGGCGTGGGCGACGAAGCCGTCCCACGCCTCCTGCAGCCGGGCGAGGTCGGAGCTGTCGACCTGGGCCCGGATGCTCTCTCCCATCGCCTTGCGGATGAACCAGGTGGCGTGCGTCGAGAAGCGGAAGCCGCGCCCGGGGTCGAAGCTCTGCACGGCGCGCATCAACGCGAGGTTGCCTTCCTGGACGAGGTCGACGAGTGGCACGCCCGACGCCACGTAACGGCGGGCGAGGGCTATGACGAGCCGGAGGTTCGAGCGGACGAGCTGCGCCATCGCCTCCTCGTCCCCCTCAGCGGCGAGACGACCGAGACGCTCCTCCTCCTCGCGGCTCAGGAGCGGCTCGTTCGCGGCCTGCTCGAGGTAGTGGCGGAACTCCTCGTCGTCCACCCCGGCATCATGCCGGTTGCTTGGCCGCCTCGGTCTCCGCGCAGGCAGCTTCGATGTCGGCCCAGCTGAGCTCGTCCGTCGCCCACAGCCGGTCGAAGACGGCGTCCGCGGTGTCGCTGAAGCCATGCCGCGTGCGGAAGTGGTACCGCCGGCGGGGCGGACGGACGTCGTAGCCGAGCCGCTCCAGGCGACCGAGGCACGACGTCTCCCACGCAGTCAGCTGCGGGAGCGTCAGTTCCTCGTCGGCCGGCGCCTCGGCGAAGCGGCCGGAGCGCCGGTCGACGACCCGCAGGAGCAGGCGTCCGATCGTCTCGCTGGTGAGCCGCTCGCTCAGCTCCCGGGGCGCCGTCGGGTCTTCCATCGCGCCGCCCTCGATGTGGATGCGAACCGGTTCGTCGAGCGACTCGATGCGGGTACGGGCGAGCGGGGTCGACTCGTCGACGTCGATCTCGATCGTGGCGTCGTCGAGGCCGACCTGCCCGGCGAGGCGCAGCGCGATGCGCTCGATCTCGCCGGCGTCGTAGGTCGTGTAGGTGTACTCCTGCGGGGTGACGCGGATGGTCGCCACTTACGACCCGTAGGCCCCGCCCACGCGCGCCCGAGCCTCTTCGAGTGCCTCCTGCGACAGGTGGGCGATCTCGTCGATCTCGGTCTTGTCGAAGCCGGCCAGCTCGCGGAAGCGGCGGGCGAGCTTGATGGGGCTCGCGTCGTCGTCACCGCGGAAGCCGCCGCCCGAGAAGAGCTTGTCGACGACCTTCTGGAACTCGAGCGCCCGGTTGCGACGCTCGGGGTCGTTCTCGGTCCCCTTGCGGAGCCAGTCGGAGCCCATCTTCACGTGGGTGACCTCGTCCGCGAGCATCCAGTCCTCGCAGAACTCGAGCACGGGGTCGCCGGAGGTGTCGCCGAACATCTTCATGGTGTTGAAGACGTCGATCGCGAGGCCTTCGAGGGCACGGTTGACGCCGGCGAGGCGCAGGATCGGGTCGGGGTTGCAGGCGGCTTCGAAGAGGAACGCTGATTCGCCGAACTCACCGATCTCGGTCCCCATGTGCTCGCTGAGCTTCACGGAGATCTCGCAGTGCCGGGCCTCGTCCCAGCACTGGCGGGCCATGTCGAGCTTCAGCGCGAAGGGGACCGTGCCGTTCGTGCCGTCGCCGGCCTCGAAGTCCCAGCACGTACGACCGGCGCCCTCGAGGGCCTGGATCTCCCCGACGAAGATGCCGTGCATCAGGCTGCGGGCTCGATCGGGCGCGTCGGGATGCTCGGGCGAGAACTGGTTGCGGGGCGCGATCTTCTTGCCGGCGGCCGCGTCCTTCTCCTTCGGCGACATGCGCCGATCGAGGGCGCGTGCCTGCACCGGCACCCGCTTGAAGCGGCCGTCACGGGCCAGCTCCTGCGAGGTCATGAGCTTCTTCATGCGACCGCCTCCCCTGCCGTCGCCGGCACCGGTCCGATGGAACCAGGACCGGCGATGCCGCCGGCCTTGATCATGAGCGACTCCAGCTTGGCCTGGTGGCGGGCGGCACGCTGGACCTCCTCCTCGGTCTCGAGGAGCGACTGGATGAGCATCTCGCCGTCGCGCCAGTCGTCGTACTCGTCCTGGAGGATGAAGCGGAGACTGCGCTGCGTCGGTGCATCGGTGATCGACGACGTGTTGTTCAGGTGGTACGTGTAGGCCGCGATCTTGTGCGGGATCAGCACGCGATAGACGCCGACGAGCTTCTCGATGGTGAGCTCCGGAGCTTCCGGCTCGGTCATCGCGTCGACGAAAGCGACGATGTCGTCGTTCGCCGGCTTGGTGAGCCGGTCCGGGTTCATCTCCCGCAGTTCGGGCAGGCGCTTGTGCCACAGCTCGGCGTGCCACGCGTGGTGGTAGCAGTGGGTGCCCAGGCGCATCTTGACGTCGAGTTCGGGCACGGTGGCGACCCAGCCGCCGAGCGCCTCGAACAGCTTCATCTCGATCCACTTGTAGTTGCCGACCTTGCGGGCCGTCTCCTCGACGGAGAACGAACCGGGGAGCTCCCGGCGGTCCCAGGGGGCGAATGCGGCGCGGGGCTTCTTCGGATCAGCCATTTATGGCTCCTATGGAGGGACGGGCGAATCTCGCCCTAGCAGGAACGATCAGGCGGCCCGTCACGAGGAACAGGCGCGAGATTCGCCCGTCCCTCCTTCGGAGCCATAACGGCCGTTATGTTTCCGCCTCGTTGACCGTGCGGTCAAGGGTCATTACTTCGGCCACCGCTATCCCAAGGAGGATGAGCCCGGCGCCGAAGGCGCCCCTCCAGCCGATGCGCTCGCCCAGCCAGTAGCCCCCGGCCGCGGCGACCACCGGGTCGACCATGAGGATCAGGGCCGTCCGGGACGGACCCACCTCGCGCTGGCCGATGGTCTGGAGGAGGAGCGCGACGACGCCGGCCGCTGCGATCGCCAGCGCTCCGAGCCACCACAGCGTCTCCTCCGGCACGCCGTCGACGGCGAGGGCCACCGGCGCGGCGAGGATGCCGACGCCGATCAACTGGAACGAGGCGAGGCGGGCGCTGTCGATGTCCATCGTGGTCACGACGTGGCCGAGGACGAGCACGTGGATCGCGAAGAGGAGGGCTGCGAGGAGGCACAACACCTCGCCGCTGCCCAGTCCTGCGTCGGCGCCGCCGGTAAGCCGTTCGAGCCCCGCGACCGACAGCACGACGCCGATCGCGACGCCCCGCGTCGGCAGTCGCCGGAGCACGAGTGCCGAGAGCACCGGGACGATCACCACCAGCAGATAGCTGAGGAACGCGGCGGCGGTCGACGACGTCCGCTCGAGACCGACCGTCAGCGCGAGGTACCCGAGCAGCAGCGGCACCGTGCAGAGCGCCACCGCGCGCACTTCCGAATCCGGGAACGCTTTCGCCGAGATGCCGGCGGAACCGTGCCCAGAAGCGGGACGCCGGAGCGCGACCGGCAACAACAGCAGCCCCCCCACGAGGAAGCGCACGGCGACCAGTGAGTACGGCGCCGATCCCTCGTCGAGGGTCAGCTTGCTCAGCGGGATCGTGATGCCGAAGCAGACGGCGGAGGCGAGGACCGCGACGTCGCCTCCCAGAGCACGACGCCTCAGGCGAGGCCTCGCATCTGCGTCTCCAGCACGTGGTCGAGCAGCGCCCGGTCGCCGACGAAGGGGAAGCCGGGGATCGAGATCTGCAACGACGTGACGCCGTGCACGACGCACCACAGCCCCGTGGCGACGAGGAACGGGTCGCGCTCGCGCATCGCACCCGCGGCCATGCACTCCTCGACCGCGCGGAGCAGGTGGCCGAACGCGGTGATGCCGGGCATGCGACCGTTCTCGAAGTCGTCGCGGGTGAACTCGCCGTCCTTCGTCATCAACAGGATGCGGTACTGCTCCGGGTGCTCGACCCCGAACCGCACGTAGGTCTCCCCCATCACCCGAAGGCGCTCGACGGGATCGTCGACCGTGCCGGTGGCCTCGGCGACCATGCGCTCGAGGCGGGCGAACTGGCGCTCGCACACCGCGAAGATCAGCGCGTCCTTGTCCGGGAAGTGCAGATAGAGCGAGGGCGGGGTCACGCCGACGGCTTCGCAGATCTTGCGAATCGAGACATCGGAGGCCGACCCAGTCTTCAGCAGCAGCTTCTCCGTGGCCGCGAGGATCTCCTCGCGCAGCCGCTCGCCCTCTCCTCGGGGAGAGCGCGAGCGGCGGGCGCGTGCGGGCGGGCGGGACGTGGTGGCTATGTCAGAGCTCCCTGATCTCGATCGTTCTGCCAGCCCTGGAGGTCGTCGATCGTGAGGTGCTCCTGGGCGAGCAGCTCCCGAAGGCCGTCGCCGTCGAGCTCGGCGGCGGCTTCGAGCACGTTCAGACGGTAGCCCTCGGTGAACACCTTCCGGACGACGAGGTCGTGGTCTTCGTCGCCGTCGCTCTCGCTGAAGCCCCAACGGTCGTAGATCCGCTTCAAGGGCGCCGGTGCCCACCAGTTCGCCTCGCCGGCGAGGCGCATGAAGGCCGGGACGAGGGTCGCCCGGATCAGCGTGGCGTCCATCAGCACCGCCATCGTGAGGCCGAGGCCGAACAGCTTGATGAACGACACGCCCGACGTGCCCATGGCGAGGAAGACGACGGCGAGCAACGCCGCAGCGGCGGTGACGATGCGCCCGGTCTTCTCGAGACCGACGGCGACGCTGCGCTCGTTGTCGCCGGTGCGGTCGTGCTCCTCCTTGATGCGGGACAGCAGGAAGACCTCGTAGTCCATCGACAGCCCGAACGCGATGCAGAACATGAGGATCGGCGTCGTGGTGTCGATGTAGCCGACCGGGGTGAACCCGAGCAGCCCCGAGAGGTGCCCGTCCTGGAAGATCCAGACCATCGCACCGAAGGTCGCGCTGAGGCTCAGCAGGTTGAGGATCACCGCCTTGATGGGCACGAGCACCGAGCCGAACATCAGGAACAGGACGGCGAAGGTGATCAGCCCGATGATCAGCGCGGCGAGCGGCACGCGGCCGAAGATCGAGGCCTTCGCGTCGACGAGGCGGGCCGACATCCCCGAGACCTGGACGTCGAACGGTGCCTGGAGGTCGCGGATGTCGGCGACGAGCTCTTCACCCTCGGCCGACATGGGCTCGACCGACGGGACCACGTTCCAGTAGGTCGCGCCCCCTTCGGCGGCGGTTGCGAAACGGGCCGAGAACTCGTTGGCCGGCAGGACCCGCTGGCCGCCGATGTAGTAGCCGGTCGCGGCGTCGACGCGAGAGACGCCGTCGAGCTTCGACAGCTCCGTCGCGTAGGCGTCGATCTGGGCCTGGGTCTGAGGCGCCGCCGGATCGCCGATGCCGGTGGTCACGACGCTCGCCGCGCCCGCCTCCTGGCTGTCGAAGTCGGTGCGGATCGCGTCCTGCACCTGGCGGCTGCTGAGCTCCGCCGGAAGCACCCGGTCGTCCGGAAGACCGAAGCGGATGTGGATGAACGGCAGCCCGAGGACGACGAGCAGCGCGGTGACACTGACCGCGTAGAGCCACGGCCGGCGCATGACCCGCAGGGCCTGGTCGTGCCAGAACGTGCGCGTCGACGCCTTCGCCCTCCTGCGAACGGCCAGCTTGTCGATGCGGTGCCCGAGGCTCGCGAGGATCGCGGGGAGGACGACGACGCTGGCGATCGCGGCGACGGCGACGACGGCAGTCCCGGCGTAGGCGAACGATCGCAGGAACGCGAGCGGGAACACGAGGAGCGCCGCGAGGCTGGCCGCGACGGTCGCGGCGCTGAAGACGACGGTACGGCCGGCCGTCTCGACCGCACGGACCACCGCGGCTTCGACGGAGCGGCCCTTGGCCAGCTCCTCCCGGTAGCGAGACACCACGAAGAGGCTGTAGTCGATCGACAGGCCGAGGCCCATGGCGGTCGTGAGGTTGAGGGCGAAGATCGAGACCTGCGTGATCTGGCTGATCACGAACAGGACGAAGAACGTCCCGATGATCGAGATGACGCCGATCGCCAGCGGAAGACCTGCCGCGACCGCGCTGCCGAACACGAAGATCAGCAGAACGAGGGTGATCGGGAACGCGACGCCCTCGGCTCGAGCCAGGTCGTCCTCGATGGTCGTCCCGACCTGCCGGAAGACCTCGGCGAACCCGCCGACGCCGACGACGAGCGTGTCGGTCTCCCGGGTGAGCACCGGCGACAGCTCGGCGATGCGCTCGTCGACCTCGTCCTCCGTCCCGGAGAGGCGGACGAGCACGATCGCCTTGTCGCCGCCCTTCGACTTCAGCGGCGGCGCGTTGCCGAGCGACCAGTAGCTCACCGCCTGGTCGACGCCTTCGAGCGCGGCGACCTCGGCTGTCAGCGCCTGGCCGGCGGCGGCGGTGGCCGGATCGTCGACGTTGCCGTTCTTGGCGGTGACGAGGAGGACGACGTTCGGCGACGCGGCGTCGAAGACGTCGTCGACGAGCTGCTGCGCCTTGGTCGACTCCGCGCCGGGATCCTCGAAGCCACCGGACGAGAGGCGATCGGCGACGCCGCCACCGACGGCGCCGAACACGAGGAACGCCACCAACGAGAGGAGCAGCACCCGCCGGCGGCGCCGGACGACGAGGTGAGCGAGACGGTTGAGCACGATGACCCCCAAGGTCGTTCTGCTAGTGCCGATAAGTTATCGGTACTAGTACAACGAGCAGCGGGTGGCTGTCACTACGACATCGGTCACACGCGGGTCACACGAGGGTCAGCGGTAGCCGTTCGTGATCGGGACTCGACGGTCGCGACCGAACGCCTTCGACGTGACCCGAACGCCAACCGGTGACTGGCGTCGCTTCCACTCCGCGACATCGATCATGCGGACGACGCGACGGACGAGGTCGGCGTCGTGACCGAGCTCGATCAGCTCGTTCGCCGTCAGGTCCTGCTCGACGTAGCCCTGCACGATCGGGTCGAGGATGTCGTACGACGGCAGCGAGTCGGTGTCCTTCTGGTCGGGCCGCAGCTCCGCCGACGGCGGCTTGGTGAGCACGTCGACCGGGATGACCTCGCGGCCTGCGCTCCGGTTGCGCCACTCCGCCAGCTCGTACACGAGCGTCTTCGGTACGTCCTTGATCACCGCGAAGCCGCCGGCCATGTCGACGCCGTAGATCGTGGTGTAGCCGACGGCCAGCTCGCTCTTGTTGCCGCATATCAGGACGAGCCACGAACGGAACTTGTTGGCCAGCGCCATGAGGACGTTTGCTCGGATCCGCCCCTGCAGGTTCTCCTCGGTGACATCGAACTCGGTGCCCTCGAACGACGGCTGGAGCATCTCGAGCGTGGCGGCGTACGCGGGCTCGATGGCGATCGTGCGCAGCTCGATGCCGAGGTTGGCGCAGAGCTTCTCGGCGTCGGTGATCGAGTGCTCGGTCGAGTAACGCGAGGGCAACGCCACGCAGTGGACGCGTTCGGGGCCGACCGCGTCGGCCGCGATCACCGTCACCAGCGACGAGTCGATGCCGCCCGACAGGCCGAGCACCACGTCGGTGAAGCCGTTCTTCTCGACGTAATCGCGCGTGCCGACGACGAGCGCCTTGTAGATCTCCTCGCAGCGCTCCAACGGCGGCGTCAGCCCTGGCTCCCGCCGGTCTTCGTCGGCGCACGGCTCCGAGGTGATCGTCACCCGCGGCAGCTCGACCGCGGCGACTCGACCACGAGGATCCAACAGCCGCTTGCGGAAGTTCGGGCGCACCTCGAGGTCGACGACCATCACCGTCTCCTCGAACTGCGGCGCCCGGGCGACGAGGTGGCCGTTCGAGTCGAAGAGCATCGAGCAGCCGTCGAAGACGAGCTCGTCCTGCCCGCCGATCTGGTTGACGTAGACGAGCCCGCACGACGCGTCGGCGGCGCGGGTGGCGAGCATCTTCTCCCGCTCGGCGAGGCGGCCGGCGTAGAACGGCGAGGCGTTGAGGTTGAGGATCAGCTCGGCGCCGCCGGCTGCCTGCTCGCTCATCGGGCCGGTCGGGCTCCAGATGTCCTCGCAGATCGAGACGCCCATGCGAACGCCGGCGACCTCGTAGAGGCGGTGCGGCTCGTTGCCGGGGGTGAAGTACCTCGCCTCGTCGAAGACCGCGTAGTTCGGCAGCAGGCGCTTCCGGTAGACGCCCTGCACCTTGCCGAACGCGCACACCGCCGCTGCGTTGTGCAGGTCGATCGCAGCGTCGACGAAGCCGACCACCGCGACGCACCGCTTCGTGCGGGCCGCGATCTCCTGGAGGACCTCCTCGTTGTGCCGCACGAACCCCGGCTTCAGGAGGAGGTCTTCCGGCGGGTAGCCGGTGATCGACAGCTCCGGCAGGACGGCGACGTCGGCGCCGGCGGCCTCCGCCTCGTCGAGAGCCTCGATGATCTTCTGAGCGTTGCCGTCGAGGTCACCGACCGTCGGGTTGATCTGGCACGCAGCGATGCGGATGCGCGGCATGGCTACATCCTTCCCACGGCGGCCTCGACGCGCCCAGCCGTGGTGCAGAGCACGTCCTCCGCGTCCCATCGGCCGACGATCTGGAGGCTCGCGGGGAGCCCGGCCGGGCCGCCTCGCGCAGGCACCGGCAACGAGATGGCCGGCGTCTGCGAGAGGTTGAACGGACCGGTCAGCCGGTTGAGGAGCGGCGGCGATTCGAGCGTCGGCGGGAACATCTCGAGCGTCGGCAGCGCCAGCACCTCGACACGCTCGAACCACCCGGCGAGCTCGTCCCGCCACGACTGCAGGGTGCGGTGTGCCTCCTCGACCATCTCGTCGCTGAACATCGACGCCATCGCCACGCGCTCGCGGACGCTCGCGCCGACCTCGTCCGGATGGCCCTCGATCACCTCGCGATCCGAAGCCCACGCCTCGGTGACGATGATCGCGGCGAACGCGACCTGAGCCCGGTCCCACCCCTCGAGCACGACGTCGACGACCTCGAGCTCGGCCTTGGCGAGCGCCGAGTCGACGGCAGCGTCGATCACCGGATCGACGCCGTCGATGCGCACCCGGCCCACGACCCGTGCCGCGGTCGGCGCAGCGCTGAAGCCGGGCTCGAGCAGCGCCATGCCCGCGACCACGTCGTCGACCGTGCGGGCCAGCGGCCCGATGGTGTCGAGCGTCCCCGACAGCGGCCACACGCCGTCGAGCGGGACGCGGCCCCACGTCGTCTTGAGGCCGACGATCCCGCAGCATGCAGCCGGGATCCTGATGGACCCTCCGGTGTCGGTCCCGTACCCGACGTCTGCCTCGTCGACCGCCACGGCAACCGCGGACCCGCTCGACGATCCTCCCGGCACGAGCGACGGGTCGAGGGGGTTGACGGGCGTCCCGAACCACGGGTTGATCCCGCTGGTGCCGAAGCACAGCTCGTGGAGGTTCGCCTTCCCGACGAGACGCGCGCCCGCGGCGCGGGCGCCTGCGAGGCACGCGGCGTCGGTGGTCGCCGCCTCGGCGCGGTCGGCCACGGCCTTGCATCCGACGGTCGTCGGCACGCCGTCGACGTCGATCGCGTCCTTGACCGCGACCCGAAGCCCCGTGCCGGCGGTGTCGAGCGGGGTGATCCACGTGGCCATCGGCGGAGCGTACGACTCCGCCTCGGGCTCAACCGACCAATTGGAGCCGCATCGTCCCACCGTCGGCCTGCAGCGCGGTGATGGTCGTGCCGTCACCGAGGGTCACGTCGACGACCCGGTCCTCGTCCGCCCACCGGCGAAGCATCGACTCGATCTCGAGGTCCTGCTTCGCCATCGCCGGCCGGTGGAGCCGAAGTGTGACCGCGGTGCCCTGGGCGCCAAGGCGACCGGAGCCCTCGCTATCGACGATGGCATCGATCGTGAAGTTCGGCCCGACGGGGCGGAAGAGCACGAACCGGAGACGGCCGTCGGACGGCGGAGCGGCGACGTCCTGCGGGCGAGGGCGGCGACGGCGGAACATGCGTCGAGGATGCAGGCCACCGTTGCATCCGTCACAGGGCCGAAGGTCCTCCATGCGACGACGAACGCCCGGCGGTCGGAACCACCGGGCGTTCGTCGTGCGTCTGTTCTCGATCAGCGGGAGCGGTGCTACTTGGCCCCAGCGGCCGCGGAGCAGACCGTGTTCGTGATCAGCCGGGTCACCACGTACGGATCGCAGTTGGCGTTCGGCCGGCGATCTTCGATGTAGCCCTTCTGGTCCTTCTCGACCTGCCACGGGATGCGGATCGAGGCGCCGCGGTTCGACACGCCGTACGAGAACTCGTTCCACGGAGCGGTCTCGTGCAGGCCGGTGAGGCGGTGCTCGATGCCGAAGCCGTAGTTGTGGACGTGCTCCTCCCAGTTCTTCCCGAGCGCCTCGCACGCCTCGATGATCGGGTCGTACGACTCGCGCATCGCCTTGGTCGAGAAGTTGGTGTGGGCGCCGGCGCCGTTCCAGTCACCGCGGACGGGCTTGGGATCGAGCGTCACCGAGATGTCGAACTCCTCACCGAGGCGGTGCAGGAGCCAGCGCGCGACCCAGATCTGGTCGGACGCGTCGAGCGGAGGAAGGGGGCCGATCTGGAACTCCCACTGGCCCGGCATGACCTCGGCGTTGATGCCCGAGATCGACAGGCCGGCGTCGATGCACGCCTTCATGTGCATCTCGACGAGCGGCCGGCCGTAGACGTCGTCCTGACCGACACCGCAGTAGTAGGGACCCTGCGGGCCCGGGTAGCCACCGCTCTCCGGGAAGCCGAGCGGGCGGCTGCCCTTGAAGAGGGTGTACTCCTGCTCGATGCCGAAGATCGGCTCCTGGTCGCCGTACCTCTCCGCCACCTCGGCGAGCGCCGCGCGGGTGTTCGAGGCGTGCGGCGTCATGTCGACGTTCAGGACCTCGCAGAGGACGAGGACGTGGTTGCCGCCACGGATGGGGTCCGGGCACGAGAAGACCGGCTTCAGCACGCAGTCGGACGCGTGACCCTCGGCCTGGTTCGTCGACGACCCGTCGAAGCCCCAGATCGGGAAGTCCTTGACGTCGTCGGCGAGGACCTTCGTCTTCGAGCGGAGCAGCGGCGTCGGCTCGGTGCCGTCGATCCAGATGTACTCGGCCATGTAGCTCATAGCGCTGCACGGTACAGAGGCATCCGTTTCCCGTCCGTTCCGGATTTGTGAACGCTCTGTTACAGGGGGAGCACTCGCTGTTTCGGGTGGTTCACTCTTCCCATGGAGCGCCACCAGGACTACGTCCTCCGCTCGGTCGAGGAGCGGGGAGTCCGCTACATCCAGCTTTGGTTCACCGACGTGCTCGGCATCCGTCGCGGGTTCGGCATCACGCCGGCCGAGCTCGAGACGGCACTGCAGGAAGGCATGACCTTCGACGGGTCGGCGGTCGACGGGTTCTCCCGCGTGCAGGAGTCCGACGTCCTCGCGATGCCCGACGCTCGCACGTTCCAGGTGCTTCCGTGGCGCGATAGGCAGCACGACATCCCCGTCGCCCGGATCTTCTGCGACATCGTCAACCTCGACGGGACACCGTTCGAAGGAGACCCGCGCCAGGTGCTGCGGCGCCAGCTCGAGCGGGCGCGTGAGAAGGGCTACGCGTTCTTCGCCGCGCCCGAAGTCGAGTACTTCTACTTCGGCTCGGGGAACCCGCAGCAGCCGATCGAGCCGCTCGATCGCGGGTCGTACTTCGAGATGACGGTGAACGACGTGGGCGCGGAGCTTCGTCGGCGGACCGTGCTGACGCTCGAGGACATGGGCATCCCGATCGAGTACAGCCAGCACGAAGATGCGCCGAGCCAGCACGAGATCGACCTGCGCTACACGGACGCACTCACGATGGCGGACACGATCATGACGGTCCGCCACGTCGTGCAGGAGGCCGCGCTCGAGCGGGGCGTGCACGCGACGTTCATGCCGAAGCCGCTCGCCGGCGTGCAGGGCTCGGGCATGCACACCCACTTCTCGCTCTTCGACGGCGACGAGAACGCGTTCTACGACGGCGACGACGAGCACGGGCTGTCGGATGTCGGCAAGGGCTTCATCGCAGGGCTCCTCGCACACGCTCGCGAGATCACCGCCGTCACGAACCAGTGGGTGAACTCGTACAAGCGGCTGGTCGTCGGTTACGAGGCCCCGGTGTACGTCAGCTGGGCCCGCAACAACCGCTCGGCGATCGTGAACGTGCCGCACGCTCGGGGCGATCGCAGCGACTCCACCCGCGTCGAGTACCGAGCGCCCGATCCCGCGTGCAACCCGTACCTCACGTTCGCGGTCGTGCTGGCGGCCGGACTTCGCGGCATCGACAAGGGCTACGAGCTGCCCGATCCGGTGTCGGCGAACCTGTACGAGATGACCCACGAGGAGCGGGTCGCGGCGGGCATCGAGGCCCTCCCCGGCAACCTCGGTGAGGCGGTCGACGTGATGGAGAGCTCCGAGCTGGTCGCCGACGCGCTCGGTGATCACGTGCACGAGTGGTTCATCCGGAACAAGCGGGACGAGTGGTCGGCGTACAAGACGCAGGTCTCCCAGTGGGAGCTCGACCGCTACCTGCCAACCTTGTAGCCGGACGTGGAACCTCTTCTCCTCCACCCGGATCCGCCACCGCCGGAGCTGGCCCAGGCACTCGACCTCGCCGGCTACCCGTGGAAGTCGGCCGCGACGGCGGAGGAGGCTGCGCGCCTCGAACCCGTCGACGGATGGTCGGGCGCAGTCGTCCTCGCGGATCGTGATCCCGAGGCGGCGTTCACCTTGTGCCGCACGTTGCGCCGACGCGACGTGCCGCTCGAGCCGGTGCTGTTGCTCGTGTCCGGCGCGCAGCTGTCGGATCTCGAGCTGCGGGACGACCTGTTCGACGACTTCTGCCTGTCGCCGTTCCACCCTCGCGAGCTCGAGGCGCGCCTCAAGCACCTGTTCTGGAAGACCGGGACGGGGACGCGTCCGGAGCTCGTCGAGTACGGGCCGTTGGTGCTCAACCTCGAGACGTACCAGGCCGCGATCTCCGGACGTCCACTCGACCTCACGTACATGGAGTACGAGCTGCTCAAGTTCCTCGCGACGAACCCGGGCAAGGTGTTCACGCGCGAGATCCTGTTGAGCAGGGTGTGGGGCTACGAGTACTACGGCGGGGCGCGAACGGTCGACGTCCACATCCGCCGCCTTCGGGCGAAGTTGGGCGAAGAGCACGCTTCGCTCATCCAGACCGTTCGGTCGGTGGGCTACCGGTTCGGGCAGCCGCGCTGGTCGGTGTAGCCATGACGAAACCATCCGGACGGGCCATGGTCTGCCAACGCCTGTTCATCGCATGCTGTTCGACGTGCGCGGGATCGTCACCACCTTCACCACCGTCTTCCTCGCCCTCGTCCTGACCGCAGGTTCGGCGTCGGCGTCCGACCCTCTCTTCACCGAGTGGACGGAACTGCTGCCGGGGCTCACGTCGGGGTACGACCCGACCGACGCGAACGACTGCAAGAGCGGGAAGATCCAGTGCGTCGACTCGGTCATCCGGGAGATGACCAAGCGCTTCGACCGCCAGGCGGCGGCGTGCGACCACGACGCGATGTTCGCCCTCACCTACCTCCGCACGACCGAGGAGTACCGGCGAGCCGCGGTGGAGCCGGGCTTCTTCGCCGACCCGGGGTTCGTGAACCACGAGGACGCGGTGTTCGCCCGCTACTACTTCCAGGCCTACGACGCATGGCATCGGGGTGACGTGGCGGGCACGCCGGCGGCATGGCGCGTGGCCCTGGAAGCAGCCGACAAGCGGCAGGTCACCGCGAACACGAACATCCTCCTGGGCCTCTCCGCCCACATCAACCGCGACCTGCCGTACGTGCTGTGGGAGATCGGTCTCGTCGGCCCCGACGGCACCTCGCGCAAGGCCGACCACGACAAGGTCAACGAGTTCCTCAACCGGGTCAGCTTCTACCCCGAGGCGAACCGCCGCTTCGATTCGTCGCTGCCGACGACGGAGCCTCCGGGCTACATGGCGGCGATCCAGGCGATGCGGGAGCAGGCGTGGCGGAACGCCGAGCGCCTGCGCCTGGCCGAGCACGACCCGGTGCAGCTGGAGCTGGTGAAGCAGTCGATCGAGAACTTCGCCTACACGGAGGCGCTGTCGATCAAGTCGTCGGGTTCGTACGGGCCGCTGTCGCCGAACGGCTCGTCGTCAGCCGCTCGCGACGCCTACTGCTCCGTCAACTGGAACAGGACCGCCTGACTGCGGCTCTTGGCCGTCAGTAGTTCAGGTCGATGAGCTCGCTGTCCTTGTTCTTCTTCTCCGCGTAGGTCTTCGACGCCCATCCGAGGATGGCGGAGATCACGCCGCCGCCCATCAGGAAGAGGGGCGGGAGGACGAACAGCAGAACGATGACGATGAGGACTGCGCCGGCATCCACGGGCTCATTCTTCCCCGACGTACGCCCACGCCTCAATCTCGATGAGGCCACCAGCAGGTAGGCCGCCCGCGGCGTAGGCGGTGCGGGCCGGACGGTGGTCGCCGAACGCTTCGAGGTAGGGCTCGTTCATCGTCGCCCAGTCGTCGATGTTCGCAAGCAGCACCGTCGTCTTCACGACGTTGGTCATCGACGCGCCCTCCGACTCCAGCAGCACCCGGATGTTGTCGAGCGCCTGACGGGTCTGCTCGACGATGCCGCCGTCGACGAGCGCGCCGTCTTTGATGCCGAGCTGGCCCGCGGTGACGAGCCAGTCGCCTGCTCGCACGATCGGCGAGTACGGGCCTCGAGGCTTCGGCGTGCTGGGGGTGTCGGTCATGCGCGTCCCTTCTCGATCGGCCAGTCCGGCGGGTAGCCGGCAGCCTTCCACGCGGCAGCGGCGACCGCGACGAACACCGCGTCCGACCCGTTGACCGGCTCGCTGCCGTCGGCGTCGTCGATGTCGACGACGATCCTCGGCGTGTCCTTCGCTCGAAGGATGCCGAACGAGCGGATCGTGAGGTCGTGGATCCCGCCGTCGGCGTCGACCGCGATCCCTTCGGAACGGACCCAGCCGAGCGCCATGTGCGCGGCCCCGATGCAGTACGACCGGAGAACCGTGGTGTCGAGCGGGCGGCCGCACCTCACGGCGATGCGCACGGTGCCGCCGGCGTCGACGACCGCCGATGCGCTCGAGCCGTTCGGCGCCGCGATGCTCGGGTCGGCGTCGAGAGCCGCTCGCAGGATCGCGGCTTCCGCCCAACCGGCGGCGCGGAGGTCGGTGGATGTCGGCGGGCCGGCGACGTCCACCTCCTCCACCTCGACGTCCGGCAGGACGGCGTGGATCGCCTCGGCGATGCCGTGGGTGCGCACGACCCGGATGATCCCGGTGCCGTCCCTCCGGAGTCCCGCGGCGATGGGAGGGCGCTTCGGCCCGAGGCGGACGACGTCCTCGCGCGCCAGCACGACACGCACGGGGCGGCCGTGGTCGTCAGCGAGCCGCCGTGCAGCGTCGGGAGCCACCGAGCGAACCTTGCCGCCGAACGCGCCGCCGTTGGCGAGCGGCGTGAACGGGTCGCCGCCGGGCTCGCACCAGCTGGCGTCGGGTTCGAGGTAGCCCGGCTCGACCCAGGTCGTCCTGAGCCTGACGTCCCAGTCGCCGGGTGGCAGCGCGAGCGGCGGTGTGGGCGGGATCGTCGTCCGCCTCCCCTGCACCTTGCCGGCGAGACGACGAGCGTCCGCCAGCGTCTCGGCGACCACCCACTCCCCCGGGGCCGTTGCCGACGGCACCGCCACGAGCGAGTCCCGGGGTGCGGTGTCGTCGGCGAAGCCTGCTCGCCCGAGGACGACGTCGCGCGACACGACCTGTGGTGTTCCGCCTTCGATGGTGGCGCGACTCGCTGCCGCGTCGAGGTCGCGATCGGCGGCGGTGTGCTCGACGGCGGTGTGCTCGACCGAGCCGGTGGCGGCATCGACGATCGTCTGCCACCCCGTGCACCGGCACAGGTGCGCGAGGAGTGCCTGCTCGACGCGATCGCGCGAGGGCTGTGGCCCCAGCGCGTTGAGGCGCACGATGATCCCCGGAGTGCAGAAGCCGCACTGGCTCGCGCCGCAGGCAAGGAAGCCGTCGGCCCAACGCTCGCGGTCGGCTTCGTCGAGGCCGTCGAGCGTCGTGACGGTGCGTCCTTCGACCCTGCGGGCCGGCGTGACGCACGCGACGCGAGGCTGGCCGTCGACGAGCACCGTGCAACACCCGCACTGGCCCTGGGGGCTGCACCCGTCCTTCGCCGACCTTGCGTGGAGTCGGTCGCGGAGCACCTCGAGGAGCGACGACCCGTCGTCGTCGACCTCGACGCGCCGGCCATCGAGGGTGAACGCGAGCGGCATGTCGGCGCAGACGCTAGAGGCGCCGTCGCACCACCTCGAAACAGACGACGCCCGCCGCGACCGCCACGTTCAGCGAGTCGACGCCGGCGCTCATCGGGATCGACACCGTCTCGTCGACATCGACGGTGAGGCCCGAGTGCTCGCCACCGAGGACGAAGGCGCTGCGGTCGCCGAACGGGTGATGGTCGAAGAGGCCGCGGGCGCCCGCGGCGTCGAGCCCGTAGATGCGAAAGCCAGCGGACCGCAGCGCTTCGATCGCGACCGACGCGCTCCGGGTCCGGATGATCGGCGCCCTGAACGCGACGCCCGCGGACGCCTTGATCACCAGCGGGCCGATGTCGGCCACGCCCGCCGTGGGGACGACGACGCCGTCGACGCCGGCGCCGGTCGCCGCGCGCAGGATCATCCCCACGTTCTGCGGGTTGGTGATGCCGTCGAGCACGACGGCGGTCGCGACGGCGGGAGCGGACTCCAGCCAGTCGTCGAGCGCCCGCATGCGCGGGGCTTCGACGTCGGCAACCACACCCTGGTCCTGCCTGCCGTTGCGGGACACACGGGTGACGTCACGGGGATCGACCCGCCGGCACTCGATGTTCCGCCGGTTGGCGAGCTGCTGGATCTCGCCGATCTCGGGCCCGCGGGCGTTGTCGGCCACGAGCACCTTGGCCACCCGCAGCTCCGCGTCGGCGAGCACCTCGAGCACGGGTCGGCGCCCGAACACGGTGATGTAACGGTCGCGAGGCGAGCTCACGCGGCCGGAACCATCCCCAGACGCGACTCTGGAGGCGCTTTGTCGCACGCGGTGCGACAGAACGCCTCCAGAACGAGAGCCGTGTGGGTCAGCTGAACGACTGGCCGCAGCCGCAGGTGCGCTGCGCGTTGGGGTTGTTGATGGCGAAGCCGCCGCCCTGCAGCGAGTCCTTGTAGTCGAGGGTCGCGCCGGTGAGGAGCTTGTTGCTCGCCGGGTCGACCCAGACGTTGACCGTGCCGTACGAGAGAACGACGTCGTCGTCGGACTTCTCCGAGTCGAAGAACATCTCGTAGCTGAAGCCCGAGCAACCGCCGGGGCGGACGGCGACGCGGAGGGCGAGGTCGGCCTGGCCTTCCTGCGCGATGAGCTCGGCGACCTTGGCGACAGCGCTCTCGGTCAGTTCGATGCCGCTGGTCGGGGTCGTGGCGGTGGGGGTCGTGGTGCTCACGGTGTCTCCTCCAAGAGATTCCGTACCAGGCTACCGGGACGGGGTCGCTAACTCGACGTGACAGGGATCGCGATCGGCGAGGGTTCGGAAGTCGGTGACCACCGACTCGCCCATCTCCTCGACGAAGCCCTCGATGAAGCCGCGGTGCAGGTTGCACACCAGCTCGGGATACGCCTCGGCGAGGTCACGGAAGGGGCAGTTCGTGAAGGCGATCGCGGTGGTGGTGCCGTCGTCGCCGACCGCAGGCTCGAAGCCGAGCTCGGCCAGCGCGTCGTTCAGCGCAGCTACGCACGGTGCGCCGCGGCGCCGCTCGGCCGCCGCTCGGCCCTGCTCGGTGCCCATCGCCACGACGTCGACCTGCTCCGGCGCCATGAACGCGGCGACGTCGGCGAGCATGCGGGCCAGCACCTGCCAGCTCGGCGGCTCGATGCCGAGCGACGGTGCGTCGGCCGCGACCCGGTAGCGGTGCTGAGGGCGGCCGACCGTGCCCCGGCTGTCGGTGGTGACCTCGAGCAGACCGACCTCCCGCATCCGCTCGAGGTGCGGACGGACGGTGTTCGGGTGCAAGCCGAGCTCGTCGCAGATCTCCTGCGTCGAGCGTGCCGTGGTCGTGCTGGCCAGCTCGACGTAGATCGCGTAGCGCGTGTTGTCGCTCAGCGCCTTGAGGATGGCGAGGCGGCGGTCCACGGGTGACATTTTACCCGTGAAGCCCGGTAAAATCGAGAGCGTGGCACGCGCCTCCGACGAGCAGATCGTCAACGCGCTTCGGGGCGTGATCGACCCGGAGCTGAGCGACAACGTCGTCGACCTCGGCATGGTGAAGGGCCACGAGTGGCTCGACGACGTGGCACCAGGCCTTCTCGAGGTGCGCATCTCGTTGACGACCGCCGGCTGCCCGCTCCGGGCGCAGCTCATGAAGGACGTGAAGGATCACGTCAGCCACCTCCCCGGTGTCGAGCAGGTGAAGGTCACCTTCGGCGAGATGACCGCCGACCAGAAGAAGCAGCTCATGGCCAGGGCCCGTCGCACCGCGCAGGAGCGCGACAAGGTGTCGACCGACATCCCCGAGACGGCCCGCATCGTGGCGATCGCCAGCGGCAAGGGCGGCGTCGGCAAGTCGTCGGTCACCGCGAACCTCGCCGCGGCCCTGGCCCGGCGCGGCCTCACCGTCGGCGTGCTCGACGCCGACATCGGGGGCTTCTCGATCCCGCGCATGCTCGGGCTGCACGACCGCGTCGAGGCGGAGAAGGACGCGTCGGGCCGTGCCCGGATGCGCCCGCTCGTCAAGCGGATCGGCGACGGCGAGCTCCAGGTCGTCTCGATGGGTTCGATCGAGGGCGCGGAGGAAGACCAGGCGGTGATGCTCCGCGGGCTCATGCTCAACCGCGCGGTCCAGCACTTCCTCGAAGACGTGCGATGGGGCGAGCTCGACTATCTGCTGATCGACATGCCGCCGGGCACGAGCGATGTGCAGATGGGTCTCGCTCGCATGCTCCCCCGCACCGAGATGGTGATCGTGACGACGCCCTCGCTCGCTGCGCAGAAGGTTGCGACTCGCGCCGCCGACATGGGCCGCAAGGGGTACCTGCGCATCGCGGGCGTCGTCGAGAACATGAGCGCGTTCGTCTGCGACCACGGCGAGCGCTACGCCCTCTTCGGCGAGGGCGGCGGTCAGCGTCTGGCCGACGAGATCGGTGTCCCGCTCATCGGGTCGATCCCCCTCGACCCGGCGGTCGCCGCCGGTGGCGACACCGGCGAGCCTGCGGCGATCGCCACGACGGGCGCGGTCGCCGATGCGTTCGCCGCCATCGCGGATCGCGTCGCCACCGAGGTCATGCCGGTGGTCGAGATGGCCGGCTGCTCGGCCCGCCTCCTGGAAGCTGTCGAAGCGAAGCTGGGGCCCACGCCGACCCCCTCCTGACGTCTCGTCCGGGAGGCGTGGATCAGTCGGCGATGCGCAGAGCGACCGCGGGGCGGATGCGGGAGGCCTGCTGGGCTGGGGTTGCGGTCGCCAGCAGCGACGCGACGATCGTGGCCAGCACGAGGAAGAGCAGGGAGCCCCACGGCACCCTGAACGCCATCATCGCCCCGAAGTCGGCGTTGCTCGACAGCCGCCAGGTCGTGATGACCGCGAGGACGGTCCCCGTGAGGATGCCTTCCATGGCGACGAACGCGGACTCGACCAGGAACGCGCGCCGCACCGCTCCGGGGTCGAACCCCAGCGCTCGAAGGACACCGACTTCTCGGCGGCGCTCGCGCACCGCACGAACCATCACCACACCGAGGCCGGCGATGCCCACGACGAGTCCGAGGGCGAGATAGCCCCGCATCAGCTGGAAGAAGCCCTGCTGCTGCGAGAGGTTCTCCTCGACGATCGTCGCGAACGACTTCGCATCGGTCCCGTTGGCGAGGAACCGCCCGTTGAGCTCGCGCGCGAGTTGCGCCGCGTTCACACCGGGCGCAGCGTCGATGTAGAAGACGTTGGGCTGGGCGCGGTCGCCGAAGATCGCCCGTAGCGTCTCGGGCGACATCAGCGGTCGGATGTTCCCGAAGCCGGAGCGGGCGACGGCCGCAACGGTGAGCGTGCGCGACTCGCCGGTCTGCACGTTCTTGAGGACGTACTCGTCGCCGATTTTCGGCGGCTGCGGCGGGCCCCCGCCCTGCGAGAGGAAGAACGCGGTCGGGATGAACAGGTTCGGGTTCGCCAGCACCGCGCGGTACGCGTCGGCATCGGTCGCGTACTGCGCCGGTCGTTCCTCCAGCTCCGGTGCCCTGTTCGCGATGAACGTCTCGTCGAACGAGCCCGCCGGCCACTCCATCGGGCCGGCGGCAGCTCTCGACCCAGGCGGCGGTGCCTTCACCGGCGTGTACTCGCCGAACACCGAGGCGATCGCCGCAGCCGACTGCACGCCCGGCACCGCACGGATCTCGTCGACCGGGATCGGGTTCGTCCCGTTGGTCTCCGCGATGAGGTCGAACCCGCCGGACACCGACTCGGTGAACGTGTCGATCTGGCTGCCGAAGATGCTGCTGAAGATGGTGATCGTGGCCAGGACGTACACGACGAGGGCGTACATGGCGAGAGTCATGCTCGTCCGGAAGTTGCGGGCCAGCGGGTAGGCGAGCCCGAGGCGGAGCGCCATCTTCTGGCCGCCGCCTCCGATGGCGCGGATCGCGCTGCCGATGGCGACCTGGTTCTGCGAGAGGAGCGCCACGGCCGAAGCGACGAGGATCACTCCCTGCACCAGGAACACCGAGATCGCGGCGTCCCGGAAGGCGTTGGCGAAGAACGCGAAGGCGGAGATCGCCCAAGCGAGCGACGCACCCGACGCGAGGGACACGGCGGCGCGGCGCGACGTGTAGCGGATCGCGATCAACGCGGCGCCGACCGCGACGAGCGGCGGGCCCACCAAGACCTGCGTGGCGCCTTGGCGCGACACCCCGCCCAGCGTCGCCATGATGCCGAGGAGGATGAGCAGGGCGCCGAGGGCCAGGCCGATCGGGCGGCGCTTCTTCACCGTCGGCTCGGGCAGGTCGCGGATCGCACGGATGACGTTGAGGCGTGCGATCCGGATCGAGGTACCGACGACGGTGACGAGCGAGATGAGGAACCCGATGAAGAACCCCGTCGACGTGCTCTGACGGGTAGCGGTGAACACGAGGTCCAAGCCGCCCTGTCCTGCAGGCCCTCCGCCCGCGAAGAGGCCAGAGGCGACGACGACGATCACCCGCCCGACGCCGAGGCCGGCGATCGTCCCGAGCGCGGCAGAGCCGATCGCGTACATCCACCCTTCGAGCGAGAACGAACCCACGAGTCCCATGCGGCGAAGGCCGACGGCCCGCAACATCCCGAGCTCCGACTGCCGCTCCTGGGCGAGCATCACGAAGATGTTCACCAGGAGCAGGATCCCGGCGAACACCGAGAAGAGCCCGATCATGCCGAACAGCTCCGTGAACGAGTCACCGAGCCGGGCTGCGGTCTCGCGCAGCGTCTTCTTCACCAGGAGCACGTTGTCGGTGACGCCCGCCCCGACGAGGGGCTGTGCGAGCAGCGCGCCGAAGTCGTCGCCGGTGACGACGTTCGAGTCGCCGGTCGCAGACACCGCGAGCGCCATCGACGGCGGCTCGCCTCGCCCCGGCGACGCGGCGGCGAGCGCCGATGCGAAACCGGGCTCGACGAAGATCGTCGGCGACGAGCTGCCGTTCGACGCGTTCAGCTGGAGGCCGGCGACGCCCTGCTGCTCGAGGATGCGGACGACCTGGACCGATCGCTCGGCGCCGTAGGCGAAGACGCGCACGGCGTCGCCCACCGAGACGTCGAGCCGATCCGCGAGGTCTTCTCCGAGCACGGCTTCGCCCGCCGTCGGTGTCGCGCCACGGATGCCTGTCTCGTCCGGAATGCCGCCGAACACGGCCGCGCGATCGAAGTCGACCTCGACGAGGGTGGCGTTCGGCTCCGCGACGACCGCGCGTTCGCCGCCCTCGGCGGTCGCAACCGTCACCGTCGCGGTGGTGATCGGGAGCACGCCGTCGACCGCGTCGGGCGGCAGCGTCGAGAGCGCCTGCTCGGCGCGTGCCTGTGTCGCCGCGTCGGGCACGGGCACCACCGCGTCGATCGGCCCGAGCTGCGTCCGCACGCCCTGCGAGATGGAAGCGTCGAGGGTGTCGCCGACGACGAACGAGCCGGTGATGATCGCCGTGCCGAGGAGGGACCCGAGCAGCACGAGCGCGGTCTCGCGCGGACGGCGTGTGATGTGGCCGAAGGCCAGACGCCGGAGCACGGGCTTGGCGAAGAGCAGGTACAGGAACGGCAGCGACAGCACCACGACGGGCGGCGGCACGAGTCGCGCCGCGAGCAGCCCGACGACGAGCAGCACGCCGATGGTCGCGGCGAGGCGGTGCCGCAGCGTGTCGCTCAACATCTCAGAGCCTCTCGTCGAGGACGACCTCGCCGTCGCGCATGACGATCCGCCGCTCGGCGGACGCCCCGATCGACGGGTCGTGGGTGACGAGGATCAGCGTGAGGCCCTCGCCGTGGAGCTCGTGCAGGAGGTCCATCACGTGCCCGGCCGTCTCCGAGTCGAGGTTCCCCGTCGGCTCGTCGGCCCACACGATCTGGGGCCGGCCCGCGAGGGCCCGGGCGATCGTCACCCGCTGCTGCTCGCCGCCTGAGAGCTCCGTCGGATGGTGACGAAGGCGGTGACCGAGGCCCACCTTCTCGAGCGTGTCGAGCGCCGCCTGGCGTGCTTCCTTGGCCGACGTCCCTGCGAGGAGGAGCGGCAGTTCGACGTTCTCCACGGCGGTGAAGACCGGGATCAGGTTGAACGCCTGGAAGATGAAGCCCATCGTCGAGGCGCGGTGCTTCGTGCGCTTCGCATCCGACATCGCGTGGATGTCGTCACCAGCGATCGTGACCGACCCCTCGTCGATGTCGTCGAGCCCCGACAGGCAGTTGAGCATCGTGGTCTTGCCCGACCCCGACTGCCCCATGACGGCGACGAACTCGCCTGCGCCGACGGTCAGATCGACCCCGCGGAGCGCGTCGACCTCCTCGGCACCCGTCCGGTAGATCTTTCGCACACCCCGAGCGACCAGCAAAGGCTTGACCCCCTGCTGCGCGGTCGACTGGGGCGAGTCGGCGAGCAGCGTCATGGATGGAACGGTACGTTTCGGCCCAATTCCTTCGCCAACTGCGGGAAACCCGAGTCAGCGGCGCGCGGAGGGAAGCGAGATGCGGAAGTCGGCTCCGCCTGCGGCGGCCTGCTCGTACCAGACCCGCCCGCCCATGGCCTCGACCAGGCCCTTCACCAGCGACAGCCCGAGCCCCGTACGAGTGCGGTCGCGATCGCGCTGCGCGAGGAGGCGGAGGCGGTTGAACAAGCTCGGCACGAGGGCAGGCGGAACGCCGGTGCCGTGGTCGATGACCGCCACCTCGACCCCACCGTCGATCGCCAGTTCCTTCGCCCGCACCTCGACGGGCGGCGCGCCGTACGTCAGCGCGTTCTCGACGAGGTTCGCGATCACCTGCTCGAGCCGGCGGGGATCGGCCACGACCGTCAGCCCCGGCGGTACCGACACCGTGACACCGACCGCGTCTTCGACCGTCGAGAGGGCAGCGTCGACGACGGCCGCGAGCTCGACCGAGCGTGGGCTCAGGAGCAGCGACTGCGCGTCGAGGCGACTGATGTCGTAGAGGTCGTCGGCGAGGCGGCTCATGCGCTCGGCCTGCCGCCGGATCGCCTCGCCCATGCGGCGGACCCGGTCGGGCGACACGTCGTCGCCGTGCGCCTCCAGCGTCGCCCCCAGACCAAGGATCGTGGTGAGCGGCTGGCGCAGGTCGTAGGTCATGAGCGCGAGGAACTCGTTCTTGTCGGCCTCGAGATCGCGTGCGGCGGTGACGTCGCGCACGACGCCCTGGTAGCCGACGGGCCGGCCGTCTCTGGTTCGAACCGTGGTGCGCACCTCGAGCAGGCGGCGGACGCCGTCCGGTCGGAGGACCGTCATCTCGAGGCGGCGGGCACCGCCGGGCGGCTCGCTCATCAGCGGCTCGACGGACGAGCCGTCCATCGGCGTGATGACCTCCGGAAGGCGACGGTCGACGAGCTGCTCCACCGGGCGACCGAGGATGGTCGCTACCGAACGGTTCGCGTACTGGATGCATCCGTCGAGGTCGACCTCGTACACACCGTCGGAGGAGTGCTCGACGACGTGCTCGTACCGCGCCTTCTGCTCGGCCTCACGAGCCACGACGGTCGCCCACCACCCCTGCGCGATCGAGTCCGTGAGGCGATCCATCGCCGGCAGGACGCGGGTGAGGACCAACGCGAGCGGAAGGCTCCAGTGGCGGCCGTGCTCGTCGGCGAGCTCGACCGCGGTCTGGACGATGAGGTCGCGACTGATGCGAAGCACGACGAGCAGCTGGGGCAACGGCGAGCCCGCCCACGCGGCAGCGGCACCGACCTCCTCGAGGTCACCGACGAGAGCGTCGTCGACCTCGGCTCCTTGGCTCGCCACCGCGAGGATCGCTTCGAAGCGCGCTGTCGCCTGCTGGAGGAACTTGCCTCGTTCCTTCTCCGTGCGCACCGCCTCGGGGAACACGTCGGCGAAGATCTCGAGGGCACGCTCCGCCATCTGACCGCAACGGCCGTCGAGCGCCTCGAGCAGATCGGCTGCGTCGGCGCTGTCGTCTTCCTCGAACAGGAGGTTGCCCGAGCCGTTGTCGGCGTTGCGGGCCATGAACGCCTTCACGTCCGACAGGGCGATGTGCGGTTCGGCGTTGCCGGCGGGTCCTTCGACGAGGACGATCGGGAGGTAGCCGCTCGTCGTCAGCGACTCCACGGCGTGCTCCGTCAACTCGAGCAGCTCGGCGGCTGCGCGAAGCGTCAGGAGGTGCGGGGAGTCGGTGCTGCGGCTCGACATCGCTCGGTACAAGTTCGACGCGCGGCGCGCGACAGCCTCCTAACCCGCTGCCACGAACTCCCACACGGCGTTCACGTCGTCGCGGTCAGCGGTGAGGGCGCGACCATCCTGCTCGAGCTTGCGCAGGTGGGCCCACAGCGAGAACTGCGCGATCGGGAAGCGCGACTCGTCGACGTCCTGGTACACGATCGGTACGAGCTCGGCGACGGTCGACCGCTGGGCTTGCGCCAGCGCGGCGGCCACGGCGTCCTCACGGGCCAAGCGGTGCGTCACGTACTCGTCGATCTTCGCGATGGGGTCGTCGATCACGCGACCGTGCGCGGGCGCGATGGCCTTCAGGCCGAGCGAGCGGAGGCGCTCGAGCGACGAGAGGTACGCAGTCATGTCGCCGTCCGGGGGGGAGATCACGACGGTCGAGCCGTTCATGATGTGATCCCCGGAGAAGAGGAGGCGCTCCTCCTCGAGCAGGTAGCAGAGGTGGTTCGACGCGTGCCCTGGGGTGTGCAACGCCCGGAGGGTGAACTCGTCGGCCTCGATCGTGTGACCTTCGCCGATCTCGGCGTCGGGCTCGAACCCGTCGCGGCCACCCTCGTAGCCGAGCACCAGCACCGGATCGTTCGGCGGGCGCTTGGGCAGCAGCTGTCGCAGCCTCTGCGCGCCCGGCGAGTGGTCGGGGTGGGTGTGGGTGACCACGATCCAGCGGATGCGGTCTCCACCTGCGGCGGCGATCTTCTCGAGGTGGGCCTCGTCGTCGGGACCGGGGTCGATGACGACGATCTCCTCATGACCGATCAGGTAGGTGTTGGTGCCGGGACCGGTCATGACGCCAGGGTTGCCGCACGTCAACCGGCGAACCCGCTGCGACAACGACACGGGCTCGCCGACGACGATCGCGACCTCTGCCGCGCTGGGCGGTGTCACGACGGCACCTCGTCGTAGCCGGGGTCGCCCGGGAGGACGATCCGCGTGCCGCCGTCCTCGACGACGATGCGGGGGAGGATCGGCGGGATGTCGCTGATCGCTGCGGCCGCGGCGAGCAGGTCGGCGCTGCGGTCGAAGCGGGCGATCGCCTCGAGGTTGCGGATGGTCGGGAAGATCATCTCGAGCTCGCCGCGCCGGTGCCGCTCGAGCGCGTCGGCCGGCCGGACCCACAGACTCGCGATCGTCTCGTGGTCGTCGTGGAGCGGCTCCTGCTCGGGTGGTGCAGCCGCCACGAAGAACCGGGTGTCATATCGGCGCGGCGGACCGACCGGCGTGATCCAGTGGCTGAAGTAGTGGACCCGGTCGACGACGAGTTGGAGACGTTCCTGCTCGCACACCTCGAGCAGCCGGACCTCGCCGCTGTCGACGGCCTTGCGGTGGGCTCGGAAGCGCTCCGCCACGCCGGCGTCGGCGAACGAGAGCGCGGTGTCGGGATCGTCTGCCCGCGCCGCGAGCAGCACGCCCGCCTCCTCGAAGCACTCCCGGATCGCCGCCACCCAGTACGCGAGGCCGCCCGACTCGATACCGAGCTGATCGCTCGCGCTGTCGTCGCTCAAGCCCCGGCAGATCGAGCTCAGGTCGGCGTGGCGGTCGGCCTCGTCGACCGCACCGCCCGGGAAGACGTACGCACCGCCGACGAAGTCAGAGTTGAGGTTGCGGCGCAGCATGAAGACCTCCATGCCACCATCCGGCTCGCTGTCGCGGACGAGCAGGACGGTCGCCGCGTCGCGGAGCTGCACCTGGTCGGCATCGGCGACGGTGCGGGAGATGCGCACGGGGTTGCCGTCGCCGTCGATGGCGTCGATCGCGTCTCGACTCATTCGCAAACCTCGAAGGTCACAACGCCTCGATCTCGATCACGTTCATGCGCCGGGCGATCCGCTTCCGGGCGAACGTCCGGAGCGCGAGCCGCACCGGCGGCACGAGCAACCCGAGGCCGATCAGGTCGGTCAGGAAACCGGGCGTCAACAGCAACGCTCCTGCGAACAGGATGAGCACGCCGTCGACGAGCGCCGTCCCGGGAACGCTCCCCTGGCGCATGTCGGTCTGGGCCCGCCGCAAGGTGCTGAGCCCCTCGCGCTTCACCAACCAGCTACCGGCGACGCTCACCGCCACGAGGGCGCCGATGGTCCACCACGGGCCGATCACCTGCCCGACCTGGATCAGGACGAACAGTTCGACGAAGGGCACCACCAGGAACAGCAGGGCCAGGGCGGCGAACACCGTCCGACCATAACCCGGAGCGCGCTCAGCGATTCCCGGCGGAGGGGTCGCCGCCGTCGGGGCAGCGCAGCACCTTCTCGCAAGCAGCCCGCACCGGCACCCCGAAGAAGACGTCGTCGGTCGTGAACCCGAGCGGCGCGTAGGCCCGTGAGGCCACCGCGAGCACCTCGCCCTTGTCGTTCAAGAGCGGGCCGCCCTGGAACGACGTGCCGATCGACGCGTCGTGCTGGATGCCTGCCGATGAGACGTCGGCGACGAAGCCCTGGCTGATGGCACCGCCCTTCGACCCGAGCCCCGAGAGCGAGAAGACGCGCTGGCCGATCTTGAGCGGCGGGTCGGACGGTGCGAACTGCAGCTTCGGGAGGTTCCCCTTCCCGATGATGAGCAGGGCGAGGTCCTTCTCCTCCTGCCAGGTGTGCAGCGTGGCCCTGATCTGCTCGTCGCCCTTGCGGACGTTGACCGCCGGCCCCGGCTGGCGGGTCGCCGCCCTCACGGTGTTGAACGACGTGATCATCAGCGTCTGCTGGCTGTCGGAGGCGACCACGAACGCGGACCCGACCGAGGGCTGCCCCGCCTCGTCGAGGGTGTTGACGAACCACACCGACGGCGACGCCTTCTCGATGAGCTCCTCGAGCGTCTCTCCCTCGGCCCGGATCTTCTTGATCGGTTCGAGCTCCTTGCGCACCTCGGCCTTCGCCGCTTCGCGCTCGGCAGCGATCGTCTCGGTGGCCGTCTTGAAGCGCTCGTCGAAGCCGGCGGTGAAGCTCTCGATCCGCTTCTCGTTCTGCGAGAGCCGGTAGTCGTAGTAGGCGTAGAGCACGGCGCCGCTGAAGGCCGCGCCGATGGCGGTCGACAGGATGAGCATCGTCATCCCGAGGATCGTCTTCGGGACCAACCTCTCCCGCCACGGAGGCGGGCGCCACGCCCGCTCCTGGTCGTACAGGTCGCCCTCGGCATCGCTCCCGGATCGGCGTCGCGTCAGGGTCGCCATCGCGTTGTCACCTTACGGGTTGAGCAGCCCGCCAGGGCGCGTGGTCGTCGTGGTCGTCGTCGGTCGCGGCCCGGGCTCCGTGTCGGACGGCGGGCGGTTGCTCCCGTCGTCGACGGTCGTCGACGTCGTCTCGGGAGGCGACGCCTTCGGTGCCGCCGGGCCCACCTGGTACGGGCCGCCCGGGCTGGTGCCGCTCGCCTTGCGCTGCGGCCCCGGGTCGATGCCGGTGCGAGCCTCCTTGTTCAGCTTGTCGGTGATGACCTTGATCGGCGCGGGTTCGGAGAAGTCGGTCGACGGGACGTCCTTGAGCGCGACCGACATGAAGTCCTTCCACGTCGGCGCGGGCAGGCACCCGCCGGTCATCTGCCCGCACCCCTTGATGCCGCGCATCGGGATCGGCTGATCTCGGTACCCCACCCACACCGCGGTCGACAACGTCGGCGTGTAGCCCACGAACCACGCGTTGCGGTTCGCCTGCGACGTGCCGGTCTTGCCGGCGGCAGGCCGGCCGATGTTCGCCTTCGTTCCGGTGCCGCCTTCGATCACGGTACGCAGCACGTCGGTGACGTTGTCGGCCACGACCTCGTCGATCACCCGCTCGCCATCGCGCCTGCGGTTGTCCTCGAGCACCTTGAAGCCGCCGTTCCCGTCAGGCTCCTCGATGCGAACGACCGGCGTCGGCTCCTGGTAGACGCCGCGGTTGGCGAACGTCGCGTACGCGGAGGCCATCTCGAGTGGACCCACGTCGAGGGTGCCGAGGGCGTAGGAGCCGCTGCAGGTGTGGATCTGCGGGCTGTACCAGGCCGAGGTGAGGCCGAGCTTCTTGGCCATCTCGCCGGTCTCCTTGCACCCGACGTCGCGAACGAGCTGCGCGTAGACCGTGTTGTACGACTTCTGCGTCGACACGCGCAGGTTCGCGCTCCCGCCGCCACCACCTTCGTAGTTGCCGATGGTGCAGTCGAAGTTCGGCGTCGGCTTGCAGTCGGGGATGCGGTACTGCGCGGGCGCCGGATACACCTTCTCCGGCTGGATCCCCTTCTCGAACGCAGCCGCCAGGACGAAGGGCTTGAACGACGAACCGGGCTGGCGCCCCGTGCCGCCGGACTTGACGTACTGGCTCTCGGCGTCGAGGGGCCAGCACGCGGCCTCCACCTCGATCGGCGGGAGCTTCTCCTCGAAGCGGGAGTCGTTCTTCGGGTTGTAACAGCCACCGAGACCGAGGTTCACCTGTCCGCCCGGTGCGTTGAAGTCGGCGCCACCGACGATCGCCTTCACGAAGCCGGTCGGCGGCTCGATCGATGCGAGCGCGACCTCGAACGGGGTCAACGCCTCGGGATTGGCGGCCTGCGGATGCGGCGCTTGGAACCGCGCCGGGCGAACCCCCGCCCTGGCCTTGGCGGCTGCGGCCTCGGCCGCTTCCTGGACCTTCGGGTCGAGGGTCGTCTGCACCCGGAGGCCGCCCTCGAAGACCTTGTCCTCCCCATAGCGAGCCTCGAGGTACTTCCGCACGTAGTCCATGAAGTACGGGAAGCGGTCGTACTGCGCGTCGGGCCGCGGGTAGACCGCGGTGTGGGGCACCCCCTCCGGCGGGCCCTGGTTCGGACCGAGGATCCTCAGCTCCTGCGACATCGCGTCGTCGAACTGGGCCTGGTCGATGTAGCCCTCGCCCAGCATCGCCCGGAGGACGATCCGCCGCTTGTTCTCCGCCGGGTGGATCTGCCCTTCCGGCGGCGGGTTGATCGGCGCGTAGAACGACGGCGCAGGGATGACGCCGACGAGGGTCGCGGCTTCGGAGAGCGAGATGTTGTTGACCGGCTTGCGGAAGTAGAGCTGCGAGGCTGCGCCGACGCCGTAGGCGCCGTTGCCGAGGTAGACGCGTGACAGGTAGCGGAAGAGGATCTCGTCCTTCTCGATCTGGCGGTCGAGCTGGCTCGCGACGATCGCCTCCCGCACCTTGCGGAGCAGGGTCCTCTCCTTGCCGACGTAGGCGTCCTTCACGTACTGCTGGGTGATCGTCGAGCCGCCCTGGCGGATGCCGCCGCCCCGCACGTCCTGATAGAGCGCGCGCATCGTGCCCCGAACGTCGACGCCACCGTGGGCGTAGAAGTTCCGGTCTTCGGCGGCGATCAAGGCCTGCTTGAGGACGAGCGGGATGTCGGTGGGCTTGACCGGCACCTCGAGGTCGAACTTGCGGAGCTGGCCGATCTCCGCGCCGTTCTGGTCGTAGATGCGGGTGATCTGGCCGCCCTGTCCGGGCTTCGGGGCGGGAAGCGAAGCCGGCAGCGGAAGGAAGATGAACGACGCGAGGATCACCGCGATCACCGCGAGCGGCACCAGCGCCGAGCAGAGGATCATCGTGATCGTGGTGCGGATCAGCGTGCGGAAGAAGGCGCGCATTCGCACTCAGTTTCGCAGGTCGTCCTCCAGCTGAACGATCACCTCGCCGTTCTCCACCCGGTGCGGGAACACGCGGATGCCCGGTCGCTCGCCGAACGCGGTGAGCAGGTTCCCGGACCGCAGGTCGTAGGCCCAGCCGTGCCACGGGCAGTGCACGCGCTGGTCGATCACCGCGCCGCCGTCGAGGGGCGAGCCGACATGGGTGCAGGTGTTCTCGACGACGGCGATCTCGCCCTTCGCCAGGAACACCGCGAGGTACATCCCGGCGGCGCGAGCCGGACGACCCCGTCCCTCGACGAGTTGCTCCACCCGGCAGATCACGTGCTCGCCCACTGCCACTTATTGTCGCCGCAGTGCCACCTCCGCCCGAGCGCCCCCCGTCGGTCGACGCCCTGGCTCGGCGGCTGCGGCACACCGGCCTCCCGCACGCGCTGCTCGTCGACGTCGCCCGGTCCGCCATCGCCGACGATGCCGTGGGTGATGCCGAACGACGCGCCGCCGACCTCTCGCGTCGGTTGCTGCGCCCGGTGATCAACGCGACCGGCGTCCTCTTGCACACCAACCTGGGCCGCGCTCCGGTGAGCGTCAGCGTCGACGGCAGCCGGTACGCGAACGTCGAGCTCGACCTCGTGTCAGGACGTCGTGGCTCTCGCTTCGAGCACGCCGGGCGGCTGCTGGCAGCCGCGTGCGGAGCGGAGGCGGCGATCGTGGTGAACAACGGCGCCGCTGCGGTGCTGCTCGTGCTGGCTGCGCTGGCCGGAGGCGGGCGAGGTGTCGCCGTGAGCCGGGGCGAGCTCGTCGAGATCGGCGGCGGCTTCCGGATCCCCGAGGTGATGGAGCAGTCGGGCGCCCGCCTCGTCGAGGTCGGGACGACGAACCGCACCCGCGTCGACGACTACCGGCGTGCACTCGCGGGCGCCGAGGGTGCGAACGTGGCCCTCGCTCTCAAGGTGCACCGTTCGAACTACCGCATCGTCGGGTTCACCGAAGACACCTCGGTCGGCGATCTCGCCTCTGCCGTCGACGTGCCGGTGGTCGTCGACATCGGGTCGGGTCTGCTCGACGCGGCGACGCCGTGGCTCGAAGGCGGGCCGCCAGCGTGGCTCGCAGGCGAGCCGGCAGCACGGCAGACGCTCGACGCCGGGGCCGCCCTCGTCACGTTCTCCGGCGACAAGCTGCTGGGTGGCCCGCAGGCCGGCGTCATCGCCGGGCGAGCCGATCTCGTCGAGCAGGTGCGGCGCCATCCACTGGCTCGCGCGGTGCGACCCGGAGGTCTCGTGCTCGCCGCCCTGCAGGAGCTCGGCCTGGCGTACTTGGCACGACAGGGCAACCGCATCCCGTTCTGGCGGATGGCGACGACCGCCGTGGCTGCTCTGGCCGAACGCAGCGAAGCCGTCGTCGCCGGGGCCGGGGTGGGCGAGGTCGTCGCCTGTGCTTCGGTTCCGGGGGGCGGCTCGCTTCCGGGTGTCGAGATCGAGTCGAGGGGGGTGGCGCTCGCGGGGGACGTCACCGCGGCGCTGCGGGCGTTCGATCCGCCGGTGATCGGCCGGATCGACGGTGGCCGGACCGTCCTCGACCTGCGTACCGTCGATCGCTCCGACGACGACGTCGTCACCGCGGCCATCCGAACGTGCACGTCGTAGCCACCGCCGGACACGTCGATCACGGCAAATCGACGCTGGTGCGCGCGCTCACCGGCACGGACCCGGACCGGCTTGCCGAGGAGAAGCAACGCGGGCTGACCATCGACCTCGGTTTCGCTTGGACATCGCTGCCGTCGGGGCGTGTCGCCTCCTTCGTCGACGTGCCCGGCCACGTCCGCTTCCTCAAGAACATGCTCGCCGGTGTCGGCGCGGTGGATGCGTGCGTCTTCGTGGTCGACGCGGCTGAGGGATGGAAGCCGCAGTCGGAGGAGCACCTGCGGATCCTCGAGCTGCTGGGGCTGCGTTCGGGTCTCGTCGCGCTGACCAAGGCGGACCTCGTCGATGCCGACGGCGAGGAGCTGGCGCGACTCGACGTCGCAGAGCGGGTCGCCGGCACGTTCCTCGACCGCGCTCCCGTGGTTGCGGTCGACGCGGCGTCCGGCCGAGGCGTCGACGACGTCGTGCACGCGCTCGACGCGCTCCTCGCCGACACGCCGACCGCCGCCGACACCGGACGCCCGCGCCTCTGGGTCGACAGGTCGTTCGCGGCTCATGGCAGCGGCACCGTCGTCACCGGCACGCTCCTGGGCGGGTCGCTCGCGACCGACGACGAGGTGCTGATCGAACCGGGCGGCCGGAGGGCACGGGTGCGTTCGCTGCAGACGCACGGCGACACCATCGCCGCAGCGGGGCCAGGCCGGCGGCTCGCGGTGAACCTTGCTGGCGTGTCGCACCACGACGTCGCCCGTGGCGATGCCGTTGTCCGACCCGACCAGTGGGTCGCGGCGAGAACGCTCGATGCGTCGCTGACCGTGCTCGGCAGCGTCACCCACGAGGTGCGCCGGCGGGGCGCGTACAAGGCCCACCTCGGCTCCGGCGAACACGCCGTGGCGGTGCGGGTGCTCGGTTCGGATGCGATCGAGCCGGGCGAGCAGGGCCTCGTCCGCCTCCACCTACCCGCCGCGCTCCCTCTGGTGATGGGCGACCGCTACGTCCTCCGCGAGTCGGGCCGCGGCGAGACCGTCGGTGGCGGGGTGATCTACGACGTGGTGCCGGTTCGGCCGGCATCGAAAGCGCGACCAGACGATTCGGTCGATCGCATCGTCGCCGAACACCAGTGGATCGAGGCCGATCGCCTCCAGAAGCTGACGGGGCGGCGGATCGAACCGTCGGTCGGCGTGTGGATCGTCGCACCCGATGCGTTGCGGCGGGTGCAGGACGACGTGGCGGCGAGGATCGACGCAGCGGGGCCGCTCGGACTCGACGTGTCGCTGCTCGACGACCGCCAGCGGGCGGTGCTCGGCACGGTCGAAGGCGTCACCGTCGCTGACGGCAGAGCGAGGCGCGCCGACACCGCCGACCCGCTCGCGTCACACCCCTTCGTCGCCGCCCTCGAGGCGTCCCCGTTCGCTCCCCCGTCGGCCGCCGAGTGCGGCATCGAGCGGGGTGAACTGCGCGCCCTGGTGCAGCGCGGGTACGTGGTCGAGCGGGACGGGATGCACTTCTCGCCAGCGGCGGTGGAAGCTGCGGCGCGGGTGGTGGCTCAGCTCCTCGCGACGTCACCCGACGGCGTCACCGCGTCCGACATCCGCCAGGCGCTGGGCACGACGAGGAAGTACCTGCTCCCGCTCCTCGCGCTGCTCGACACCTCAGGCGTCACCCGCCGCCGAGGCGACCTGCGGATCGCCGGCCCCCGCCTGCCGGCCGCGCAACCCGAAGCCGGCTAGGTCAGGACTCGTCCGAGGGGGTCGCGCCGGCGATCGACGGCAGGCGCCGAGGCCGGCGGCTGCGCTTGCCTGCGCCCCGCGAGGCTTCCTCGTCCCTGGCGAGCCTGGCGACGTCGACGATGTTGGTCATGACCTCGCCGAAGGAGTCGGGGTCGGCGAGCAGCCACGAGTGGTTGCCGGCGACGACTTCGCCCTCGGAACCGATCGCCTCGCACAACGCGTCGAAGCTGTCGCGGGTGATGATGCGGTCCTGCTCGCCCCAGAGCACCACGACGGGCAGCTGGCGCCGCTTCAGCTCCTCGAGCTCGTCGGTGAGATCGGCGCTTCGTGCCAGCTGGGCCACCCGCCACACCGCACGCGGGTTGCGCACGATGTTCGGGACGGCGTCCTCGAGGATCACGGGGAGCACCCGGGTGAGTTGGGGGAGCGGCATCACGTCGCGCGGGAAGTGGATCCCCCAGTCCCACAGCGGACGCTCCGCCATCGACTTCACCGCGCTGCCCGATCGGCTCCAGGCCGACCCGCCGATCGAGTTGACGAGCACCAGTCGTTTCACCCGCTCCGGATGGTCGTGCGCGGTCTGGATCGACACGCCGCCGCCGAAGGAGTGGCCGATGAGGAAGACGGGCTCGTCGATCCCGACGGCGTCGAGGAAGGCGTCGACCCACGATGCGTAGCCCTCGAGGCTGAAGCGGTCTTCGGGCAGCTCCGCGGTGCCGCCGAAGCCCGGAAGCGCGGGCGCGTAGACGCGGGTGTCGAGGCCGACGAGGCGCTTCAGCGCCCGCTTGTAGGTGTGCGAGCCGAGGGCCCAGCCGTGGAGGAAGACGACCGGGAGACCCTCCCCGGCCGCGCCGTAGAGCGCAGGGCGGCCGTCGACGACGGTGCGGGACCAGACGAGGTGCTCGACTGGGCCTCGGCGCGTGTCGCCATCGGTGCTTGCCATCGCAAGCACCACGTTAGAACGTCAGCGTCAGACGCCAGAGCCAGCGGTGAGCTGTCGGCGCTCCGCTTCGTTCAGGCCGCCCCAGATGCCATGCGGCTCGCGGATCTTGATCGCGTAGTCGAGGCACGGCTTGCGCACCGCGCAGGTGGCGCAGATGGCCTTCGCCCGAGCCTCCCGCTCGTCCTTCTCGTCTTTGCGTTCGAAGGTCGCCGGCGGGAAGAAGACCGCCGCTTGCGGACCCCGGCAGGCCGCCTTGTACTGCCAGAGCTCGTCGGTGGTTTGAGCGCTCACGTGGTTCCCCCTTCGGGGCGACCCTACTGCTCACCTCGAGCCTCAACAAGGGGTGAACTTTCGCGAGCGCGAGCCGTCTACCAGCGGTTTCGCGCGTTCAGCGTCGGCTTCGTGCGCGTTCGCGGTAGTCCTCGGCCGCACCCTCCAGGGGCTCGACCTCCAGCAGAAGTCCATCGATCGCCGACACACGGACCGCCTCGCCCGCCGCGATGGGTGTCGCCCGATTGGTGCGAGCTCGCCACGGCGCGTTGCGCACCATCACGATGCCCTCGGGCGCCACGTCGGTGCTCGCGCTGCCCTCTTCGCCGATCATCGACTCGCGGCCGATGGTGGGCGTGGCGAACCGCGTCCGGACCACCGCAGGCATGCCTGCGACCATCACGGTGACCACTGCGGCGATCATCGAGATCAGCACGAGAAGCGGGATCGACAACCCGTCGAAGAGCAGGAAGCTGCCCGCCGCGAACAGGACCGTACCGATGAACGTCCACGCACGCGGGACGCCGACCTGGACGTCGACGGCGTAGCCGACGACGCCGGCCACCAGCAGCACGACCCCGGCGGGCCGGGTCGGGAGCGCTCCGAGACCGAAGCCGCCGAGGGCGAGGCAGATGACGGCGACGGCGCCGGCGACGCCGATGCCGCCGGTGAAGAACTCGAACACCAGCAGGAGCAGGCCAGCGGTCACGAGCAGGTACGCCGCGGTGGGCGTCGACACCGCGTGGAGCATCTGCTGGAAGAACGAGGGCTCCGCGAAGCTCACCCGCACCGACGGCGACAGCTCGCGCTGGGGCGGGCGTCCGTCGCGCCGGACCACCTCGGTCGGGATGGAGATCCCGTGCCGGCCGTCGAGGGCCACGATGAAGTCGCCGAGCGTCGGCGCCTCGAGCTCGAGGTCGACCCCGTCGGCTCGCGCACCGGGAACCCCGCCGACCACGTCAGCCACGCGCAGGACCCGCTCGCTTCCCCCGGTCGCGCGGGCGCTCTTGCTGGGGCCGAGCCAGACCGCGACCGGGACGTCGGCATCGGCCAGGGCGCGGTCGAGCGCCTCGAGGTCGTCGTCGGCAGCGACCGCGCCGCTGCTGTCGAGGCGGATCACGACGACGTCGGACGAGCTGTCGGTGACGATCTCCTGGAGGAACCGGGCCTGGATGCGATCGAGGTAGCCGCTCACCTCCACCACGGTGACCTCGACTCGCGAGCCGTCCCGCTCGGCCGGCGCGTCCGCTTGCGCGAGCGCGGGTGTCGCCGCGGCGGAGCCCGCCGCGAGCAGCACGACGAAACCGCCCAGAACGGTTCCGAGGAGCACGAAAAAGGTCAGTAGGGTGCGGCGGCGGATGGAGGTCTCCCGGTTCTGCTCGACGGCCCGGCTGTTCATCGTCGCCGGGAAGGGCGGTGTCGGCAAAACCACGGTGACGGCAGCTCTCGCCCGCACCGCCGCGATGGCGGGCCTGACGTCGCTGATCGTCGAGGTCGAGGGCAAGAGCGGCATCGGGTCGGTGTTCGGCCGTCGGGAGCCACTGAGCTACGAGGACGTCCTCCTCCACGGTGGCGGTGGACCGCGCGGCGAGGGCGCCGTCCGCGGTCGCACGCTGACCCCCGACGACGCGCTGCTCGAGTACCTCGAAGACCACGGGATGCGCCGGGTGTCGAAGCGGCTCGCCTCCTCGGGCGCTCTCGACGTGGTGTCGACGGCCGTCCCCGGGATCAAGGACATCCTCGTGCTCGGCAAGGTCAAGTCGCTCGAGCGCAACGGCGGCGGCTCACGCGGGGCCGCGCCAGACGTGATCGTCCTCGATGCGCCGGCCGCCGGGCACGCCATCACGTTCCTGACCAGCGCCCAGGGGCTGCTCGACGCGGCCCGGGTCGGCCCGATCAGGGCACAGGCCCAGGACGTCGTCGAGCTCTTGTCGGACCCGGATCGGTGCCAGGTCATCCTGGTGACGCTGCCGGAGGAGACCCCGGTGAACGAGGTCGTCGAGACGGCGTTCGCACTGGAGGACCGGGTCGGCATCAAGCTGGGCCCGGTCGTCGTCAACGGGGTGTATCCGGTGATCGAAGGCCTCGACGCCGACCCGATGGCCGTCGCCGAAGAACGCGGTGTCCGCATCTCCGGCGACCAGGCCCAGGCGCTCCGCGAGGCCGCCGCGTTCCGGCTCTCGCGCCAGGCGCTCCAGGAGGAGCAGCTGGGGAGGCTTGCGAGCGGTCTTCCCCTCCCTCAGTTCCGGCTGCCGTACCTCTTCACGCCGGAGATCGGGCCCCACGAGCTCGACGTCCTGGCCAACGCGTTGACCGGCGAGATCGAGGCGCTGCCGGCATGACCGCATCGTCTCCCTCGAGCCTCCGCCAGCTCCCGGCCGAAGCGACGATCGTCATCTGCTGCGGGTCCGGTGGGGTCGGCAAGACCACGACCGCTGCCGCTCTCGCGGTGGAGGGGGCCCGCCAGGGACGGCGGGCCTGCGTCGTCACGATCGACCCGGCGAAGCGGCTGGCCGACGCTCTCGGGCTCGAGGCGCTGTCGAACACACCCGGACGCATCGGCGGGGAGTGGCCGGGCGGGCTGTACGCCCTCATGCTCGACACCAAGTCGACCTTCGACTCCCTCATCGAGCGGTACGCGACGGCGCCCGATCAGGCGCGCGCGATCCTCGACAACCGCCTGTACCGCAACATCTCGGGAGCGTTGTCGGGGACGCAGGAGTACATGGCGATGGAGAAGCTCTACGAGCTCTCCGAGAGCGGCGACTTCGACCTGATCGTCGTCGACACGCCGCCAACGCGGAACGCCCTCGACTTCCTCGACGCACCCCGCCGGCTGACGCGCTTCCTCGACAACCGGATCTTCCGGCTGTTGATGATGCCGACCCGCGCCTACCTGAAGGCGGTGAGCTTCGCGACCCAGACGTTCCTGCGGACGATCTCGAAGGTCGTTGGTGGCGAGGTGGTGGCCGACGCCGTCGCGTTCTTCCAAGCCTTCGAGGGGATGGAGCAGGGGTTCCGCGACCGGGCCGCGAAGGTCCTCCAGCTGCTCAGCTCGCCCGACACGTCGTTCGTGCTCGTCACCTCACCACGCCGCGACGCCGTCGAGGAAGCGACCTTCTTCGCCGCGAAGCTGCACGAGTCCGGCATCGCCGTCGACGGGCTGGTGGTGAACCGCCTCCACCCGCGGTTCGGCAACGCGCCGGTGCCGGAGGGGATGGGCGCGCTGGGTGACAACCTGCGCGACTTCCGAGCGATCGCGGAGCGGGAGGAGCATCACTTCGAGGAGCTGGCCGCGCGCATCGCGCCCGCGCCGGTGGCACGGGTGCCGTTCCTCTCCGACGATGTGCACGACCTCGACGGGCTCGCCGAGGTCGCGAGCTACGTGTTCGCCTAACCCGCGGGCTCGCGAAGGGCCGCGGCGGCGTCTTCGACGGTCTCCGCCACCGTGACGATCCGGTCGAAGCCGGTGGTGTGGAGCAGGCGGGTGAGGGTGGGCCGGTTGCAGCACACGGCGACGTCGCCGCCCAGCTCCCGGGCCCTGCGGATGCCGCCGATCAGCGCACCGAGGCCGGCCGAGTCGACGAACGGCACGCCCGACATGTCGATCAGGATGCGAGGGTTCGAAGCGAGCTCGGCGAGCGCCTGCCGGAACTGGCTGACGGTGAAGGCGTCGAGCTCCCCGACGGGTCTGCAGATGACGTAGCCATCACCGTTCTCGAGCTGGATGTCGAGCAACACGTCCTCCTGGTCGCCGCGCCGTACGCGGCTTTCGTCCGGAACCCGTCATGCCCGAGTTCGTCGTGGTGCCGGCTCGGGCGCGGCGGTGTCCGTTTCTGGATGGTAGTTGCCCCTCGTGGGTAGCCTCCCAAACCACGATGACGAAACAGGTCCTGATCGCGTCCGACTCAAAGTCCGTGCGCGACGAGGTGAAAGCTGTTCTGTCGAGCCGCGAGTTCACGGTTCGTGAGGTCTCCTCGGGCGAGGCGGTGCTGCCCGCGGTTGCTGCCGAGCACCCCGATCTCGTCATCTGCGACTTCCAGGTCGGCAATCGCGGCGGCATGGCGATCACCCTCGACCTGCGCCTCGAAGAGGGCGCCGACCGGATCGAGCCGACCGCGATCCTTCTCCTGCTCGATCGCCGGGCCGACGTCTTCCTCGCCCGCCGTTCCGATGCCGACGGCTTCCTCGTGAAGCCGCTCGACCCGATGCGTCTGCGGCGAGCGATCACCGCCCTGCTGGCGGGCGAGGGCTTCGAGGACGAGTCGTACAAACCGGCCGCGTCGGCGGCTGCACCCGCCGTCGCGTCGAGCTAGCGCTCGAGCCGCGGCATGCGGTGGTGGCAACGGTCGGACGCTGACGGTCGGACGAGCGACAGCGCCTCGCTCGATCTCGCCGCCGATGCCCACGCGAAGGAGATCGTCGCCGCGCTCGAGAGCCTGAGGACGACGACGGCTCGCGAGGTGATGACGCCGAGGGTCGACGTCGTCGCGTTGTCGGTGCCGGTGACCGCGGAAGACGTCGCCCGAGCGGTTCGGGAGTCCGGCCACTCTCGGTTCCCCGTGTACGAGGACGACCTCGACCGGCTGATCGGCGTGCTGTTCGTGAAGGACCTGTTCCGGATGGGGTCGCCTTCCTCGTCATCGGTCGGCGACGTCACTCCGGAGGCGATCCACCGTCGCCTGCGGAAGCCGTTCGTCGTCCCAGAGGGGCGCCTCGTGCTCGAGCTGCTCGGCGAGATGCGCGCCGGACGACGCGCCTTCGCGGTGGTCGTCGACGAGTACGGCGGCGTGGCCGGTGTCCTGACGGTCAAGGACCTCGTGAGCGAGCTCGTCGGTGAGCTGCCCGACGAGTTCGACCGACCGGAGGAAGCCGACATCACCCGCATCGATCCCGCGCGCTGGCTCATCGGCGGCCAGGTGCCGGTCGACCGCGTCACCGAGGAGCTCGGCGTCGTGATCCCCGAGGGCGAGTACGTGACGCTCGGGGGGTTCCTCTTCGATCGCTTCGGGCGCATCCCGAGCGAGGGCGACTGCGTCGAATACGAAGGGTGGGAGTTCCGGGTCAACCGCATGGAGCGGCGCCGCATCGCCGACGTGATCGTGCGGGCTCCGGACTGACTACCATGGACGGCTCCGGGAAGTAGCGCAGCTTGGTTAGCGCGCAGCGTTCGGGACGCTGAGGCCGCGGGTTCGAATCCCGCCTTCCCGACTGGACGGGTTCTGTTGTCGGGCCCCTGCGTTGCGAGGCGGGGGCGGTATGGCAACGGCGGAATCGACACGTGCACCGGGGCTCACCCGCGCGATTCAGACGTTCCTCGACGGTGAGCCGCGGCCGACGCCGTTCCTGGTGATCGACCTCGACGTCGTCAGCGAGCGGTACGACTCGCTCGCTGCGGCACTTCCCGAGGCCGACATCTTCTACGCCGTCAAGGCGAACCCCGACCCCGACGTCCTTCGCACGCTCCTGGCGCGGGGCTGCCGCTTCGACGTCGCGAGCGTCGGGGAGATCGACCTCTGCACGAGCATCGGGGCCACCGGCGAACAGATGTCGTTCGGCAACACGATCAAGAAGGTCGACGCCATCCGGCACGCGTACGAGGCCGGCATCCGGCTCTTCGCGTTCGACGCGATGTCGGAGCTGGAGAAGCTCGACCGCCTCGCTCCCGATGCGACGGTCTTCTGCCGCGTGCTGTGTGACGGCAGTGGCGCCGACTGGCCCCTGTCGCGCAAGTTCGGCTGCGCGCCCGACCTCGCGGTCGATCTCCTCTTCGCCGCAGCCGCGAGCGGACATCCCGTTGGCGTGTCGTTCCACGTCGGGTCGCAGCAGCGCGACGTCGGCGCATGGGACCGAGCGCTCGCGATGGTCGCCGACCTGTTTGCTGCGCTTCGGGGATGCGACATCGAACCTGCCGTCGTGAACATCGGCGGAGGCTTCCCCGGCACCTACCTCGAACCCGCACCCGCGATCGAGGAGTACGGCGCGGCGATCCGACGCGCCCTCGCCCGGCGGTTCGGGACGCACCTCCCCCGCCTCATCGCTGAGCCTGGCCGCTACATGGTCGCCGACGCAGGCGTCGTCGAGACCGAGGTCGTCAGCGTCACGAAGAAGGCGCGATTCGACGAGCAACGTTGGGTGTTCCTCGACGTCGGCACCTACGGCGGCCTCGCCGAGGCGGCCGGTGAGGCGCTGCGCTACCGCTTCGTCACGCCTCGCGCTCACGACACGGCAGGACCGGTCGTGATCGCGGGCCCGACCTGCGACAGCGTCGACATCCTCTACGAGCAGACGACCTACCAGTTCCCGCTGTCGCTCGAAGCCGGCGACCGCATCCAGATCCTCGGTGCGGGCGCCTACACGACGACGTGCTCGAGCGTGGGTTTCAACGGGTTCCCTCCGCTGGCTGCGTACGTCGTCGGAGGTGATCGGTGACCACGGATCGAGATGCCGACGAGGTGCTCTGGGACGCCTTCCGCTCTGCGGGAGAGCGCCGCCGGTACTACGCCGGCTCCGCGCTGTTCCTCGAAGGCGATCCTCCAGGCACCGTGTTCGCGGTCGAGTCCGGCCGCGTCAGCATCATCAGCGAGAGCGGCGACAGCCAGGTGGAGCTGTCGACCACCGCCGCCGGCCACTTCCTCGGCGAGGTGTCAGCCATCGACGGGCTCCCACGGTCGGCATCGGCGATCGCCGCGACCGACGTCGATGCGATCGTCCTCCCCGCCGGTCGATTCAACCAGCTGCTCGAGTCGCAACCGCAGCTCGCGATGCGGGTGATGCGGCTGCTCGCGAACCGGCTTCGTCTCTCGACGCAGGAACGGGTACGCCACCGGCACGGCGACGCGATCACGCGGATCGCGGCTGCCCTGGTGACCGCGTCCGAGGAGCGGGGAACGCCTGTGGGCACGCTCACGCGAGTGCCCGTCGAAGCGCGGGAACTGGCGGCCCACGTCGATGGCGACCACGAGATGACGAGCCGTGCGCTCGCCGGGCTCGAGGGCGAGGGGTGGATCGAGGTCGGCGCCGAAGGCATCGACATCCTCAACCTGCCATCGCTACGACGCCTCGCGGAGGACGCCGGCACGAGCTGGTGAGCGGCCTCGGGCAGCAGCTCACCTACGGCTGGCGCGCCCTGAAGAACCCCGACATCCGGCGCGTGCAGCTCGCATGGACCGGGTGCATCAGCGCGGAGACCGCCCAGACCGTCGGCCTCGCCGTCGTCGCGTATCGCGCCGGCGGGCTGTTCGCCGTCGCGGCGCTCGGCCTCACCAGAACGATCCCCGCGGCGGTCGTCGGGCCGCTCGCGGTGACGCTCGTCGACCGGCGGCCGCGAGCGCGCGTGCTGATGCTGGTGCTCGGCCTTCGGGGATTGCTCGCTGCGTGCATCGCCGCGACCGTGGCGGCGTCGCTGCCCACCGTCGTCGTGCTCGCCATCGCTGCCGCCGATGCCGTCGTCTACAGCGTGTGGTGGCCAACGCAGTCTGCGGTGCTGCCCGAGCTGGCGGACTCGCCGGACGAGGCGACGTCGGCGAACGTGCTCACCACCGTCATCGAGAACACCGGCACGCTCCTGGGACCGCTCCTCGGTGCCGCTCTGCTCGCCGTCGCGGACGAGGTCACGACGGTGTTCGCCACCGCGGCGGTCCTGCTGAACGCATCGGCGATCGCGCTCGGTGCTCTCGCTTGGCGTTCGACGCCACCGACAACCGGGGCTGACGAGGTCGGGCCCGCCGGCACGTTCGCGGGCTTCCGTGTCGCGCTGCGCGAACGGCACCCACGGACGGTCATCGCCCTCTACCTGTTGCAGACCTTCGGGCTCGGCATCCTCGGCGTGCTGGTGGTCGGGCTCGCCGTCGAGGTGCTCGATCTCGGTGAGGCGGGCATCGGCGTGCTCAACGCGAGCGTCGGTGCCGGCGGCCTCGTCGGCGCGATGGCCTCGGCGGCGCTCGTCGGTCGCCGGCGCCTGGGCTCGGCGCTCGGGCTCGCGCTCCTGTTGTGGTCGGCAGGGTTCGCGCTCGCGGGGTCGATTCCGGCGGCGGCGGTGGGCGCTCTGGCTGCGGTCGGAATCGCGAACGGGCTCGTCGACGTGGCCGGCCTCACCCTGCTCCAGCGGACCGTGCACGAAGCGCTCCTCGTGCGGGTGCTCGGCGTGTTCGAAGGACTGTGGTGGGCCGCTCTCGGAACGGGTGCGATGGCCGGCGCGGCTGTGGTCGAGGTCACGGGGCTCCGATCAGCGTTCGTGCTCGTCGCCGTCGTGGTCGGGGCTGCCACGCTCGCTTGCACGAGGGCGCTGCGCCGGGTCGATGCCGTCGCGGGCCCGCCTCCGGAGATCCTGCGGACACTTGCGTCAGTCCCCTTCTTCCGCCCCCTCCCTCCCGTAGCCATCGAGCGCCTCGCGTTCAGCGCGGTGCGGCGGACGGTCACCGCGGGGACGCCGGTGATCTCCGCTGGCGAACAGGGCGATGCGTTCTACGTCGTCGAGCACGGGATGTTCGACGTGGCTGTCGACGGTCGTCGATCGCCACTGGCGGAGCCGTTCTTCGGCGAGATCGCGTTGCTCCACGACGTGCGACGCACCGCCACCGTCACCGCGGTCACCGACGCCGACGTCCTCGTGATCGAGCGCGATCGGTTCCTCGGCGCGCTCGCGCTCGACATCTCGTCGCACGAGGAAGCCGCACGGCACGTGCGATCGTTGCCATCGCCTCCTGTGGTGGAAAGGTGACGGGATGGATCTCGCCGCGTTCCAGTCGTTGATCGCCGACACCTTCGGCCTACGTGATCGTGCACGGGGGCTGCCCTCGTCCGTGGCCTGGCTGTGCGAAGAGGTCGGCGAGCTCGCGAAGGCGGCGCGGAAGGGCTCACGCGAGGAGCAGCTCGAGGAGCTGGCAGACGTGCTCGCGTGGACGGCGTCGCTCGCCGAGCAGCTGGGGCTCTCGCTCGAAGAGGCCGCGCAGCGGTACGCGAAGGGGTGCCCGAAGTGCGGGGCTATCCCCTGCGCGTGCGCGTTCGGCTGACTCTCTCGACGCTCTAGAGCTTCTGGACGAGGAGCTCCGCGATCTGCACCGCGTTGAGCGCGGCACCCTTGCGGAGGTTGTCGTTGCTGACGAAGAAGGCGATGCCGTTCTCGACCGTCTCGTCGCGACGGATGCGGCCGACGTACGACGGGTCCTTGCCCGCAGCCATGAGCGGGGTCGGGACCTCCGTCAGCACGACCTGGTCGGTGGCGCTGAGGATCTCGGTCGCCCGCTCGGGCGTGATGGTGCGCTCGAACGACGCGTTGATCGACAGCGAGTGGCCGGTGAACACGGGCACCCGGACGCATGTCGCACTGACAGGGAGCTGCGGGATGTCGAGGATCTTGCGCGTCTCGTGGCGCAGCTTCAGCTCTTCCGACGTCTCGTTGGTGGCCTCGTCGAGTCCGCCTGCGGAAGGGATGACGTTGTAGGCGATCGTCGTCGAGAACTGGCTCGGCGCCGGGAAGTCGATCGCCTCGCCGTCGAAGGTCAGCTCCGCCGCCTTCTCGCCCGCCGCGAGCGTCTGCTCGAGCAGCTCGGGCGGCCCACTCGTGCCGGCCCCGGACACGGCCTGGTACGTCGACACGACGAGCGCCTTCAGGCCGGCCTCCCGGTGGAGCGCCTGGAGCGGCGCCATCGCGGCCATCGTCGTGCAGTTGGGGTTGGCGACGATCCCGTTCGGGATGCTCTCGAGCGCGTGGTCGTTCACGCCGGCGACGAGGAGCGGGCTGTTCGGGTCCATCCGGAACGCGGCGGAGTTGTCGACGACCGTGGCGCCGGCGGCGACCACCTGGGGAGCGAGCTCCTTCGACGCGTCCTTCCCCACCGAGAAGAGGGCGATGTCGATCCCGCTGTGGTCGGCCGACCACGCGTCTTCCACCTCGACCTCTCCGTCCTTCCACGGGAGGCGCTTGCCTGCGCTGCGGGCGGAGGCCAGGAAGCGGATCTCGTCGACCGGGAAGTTCCGGTCGACGAGCAGCTGGCGCATGACGGTGCCGACCTGGCCGGTCGCGCCGTAGATGGCGATGCGGGCGCCCATGTCAGTTCTCCAGTCCGAAGGCGGTGTGCAGTGCTTGGACGGCGTGCTCGGCCTGCTGCTCGCGCACGACGCACGAGATGCGGATGGGCGACGTCGAGATCATGTCGATGTTGACACCGGAGTCGGCGAGCACCTCGAACATCGTCGCGGCGACACCGGGATGGGTCTTCATGCCCGCACCGACGAGGCTGACGCGCGCGATGTCTTCATCGGCCTGGACTCCCTCGGCACCGATGTCGTCGACGTGGGCGCGGGCGACCTCGAGGCTCTTCTCGACGTCGTCCTTCGGCACGGTGAACGAGATGTCGGTGTGACCCTGGGTCGACACGTTCTGCACGATCATGTCGACGTTCACGTCGTGGTCCGCGAGGGCCCGGAACAAGCGAGCAGCGATGCCGGGCTTGTCGGGAACGCCGGTCACCGTGACCTTCGCTTCCGACGCGTCGGCGACGACACCGGAGATGATCGGCTGCTCCATCGTGGGGTCCTCCTCTTCGATCCACGTGCCGGGTTCCCAGGTGAAGCTCGAGCGCACGTGGAGCGGAACCTTGAAGTTGCGGGCGAACTCGACCGAGCGCATCTCGGGCTTCGGGCAGCCGACCGCGCACATCTCGAGCATCTCGTCGAAGCTCAGCTTGTTGATGCGGCGAGCGCTCGGGACGATGCGAGGATCCGCGGTGAACACGCCGCTCACGTCGGTGTAGAGCTCGCAGGCGTCGGCGCCGAGGGCGTGGGCGAGCGCCACGGCGGTGGTGTCGCTGCCGCCGCGGCCGAGGAAGGTGACGTCGTGATCGGTGCTGACGCCCTGAGCACCACCGACGACCGGCACCTGTCCCTTCTCGAGCGCCTGGCGGAGGCGGTTGCCGCGGACCTCGAGGATCTTCGCGTTGCGGTGTTCGTTCGTCGTGATGATCTCGGCCTGGCTGCCGGTGAAGCTGGCGGCGTCGATGCCCAGGTCGTGCAGGGCCATGACGACGAGGGCCGTTGCCTTGCGCTCACCTGCGGTGATGAGCATGTCCATCTCACGCCCCGGGCGCGTCTTGCTCACCTGGGCTGCGAGGTGGAGGAGCTCGTCGGTCTCCTTCCCCATGGCGGAGACGACGGCGATGACGTCGTTGCCGTGCTTTCGCGTGCGCGCGATGTGATCGGCGACCGCGCGGATGCGGTCGGGATCGGCGACGGACGTACCGCCGAACTTCTGCACGACGAGAGGCATGACCTCTGAATTGTACGAGTGCTTCGAGATTGCCCTTCTCCATTAGGTTGACCTGCCATGCCTACGGAGAAGCGTGAGCGCCAGCGCGCCGGTCGCGAGGCGCGCCGTGAAGCCGCGAGAGCCGCGCAGCGCCGGGCGCAGCGCCGCCGGCAGATCATCGCGATCGTCACCCTGATCGCCGTCATCTTCGGCATCGGGCTCGCCCTGAACCTGTCAGGTGGCGACGACGACGGCACCGACGTCGCGGCCGACGACAACAACACGACGTCGACGACCCTCGGCGAAGACGGCGCGAACGCGACCTTCGGGTCGACGGAGTGCCCGCCTGCGGAAGGCGCCGCCGAGCGCAAGACCGACTTCCCCGACTCGTTCGAGAACTGCCTGCGCGACGGCGTCGACTACAAGGCGACGATCGAGTTCGACGTCGGAACGGTCGAGGTCGACCTGGCCGAAGGTGACTCGCCCGTCACGGTGAACAACTTCGTCGCTCTCGCACGTCACCGGTTCTACGAGGACGTCGTCTGCCACCGGGTGCTGAAGGGCTTCGTCGTCCAGTGCGGCGACCCGGAGGGCACCGGTTCGGGCGGACCGGGCTACACGATCGGCGAGGAGCCGCCGAAGTCGGGCACGTACGAGATCGGTCAGCTCGCCATGGCGAAGACGCAAGCGCCGAACTCCACGGGCAGCCAGTTCTTCATCATCGTCGGCGAGAACGGCGCGCAGCTGCCGCCGCAGTACTCGCTGCTCGGCACGATCACGTCGGGACTCGACGTGGCGAAGAAGATCGAGGCGGATGGTTCGGATGCCGATCCGACGCCGCCGGCGGTGGTGCACAAGATGGTCAAGGTCACGATCGAGGAGTCGTAAGAACACATGGGCAAGCAGTGGAACTCGCCGCCGGAGATGGTCATCGACCCCTCGAAGCGGTACACCGCGCAGATGGAGACGTCGATGGGTTCGCTCACCATCGCGCTCGACCCGTCCGCCGCGCCGAAGACCGTGAACAACTTCGTCTTCCTCGCCCGTGAGGGCTACTACGACGGCGTCATCTTCCACCGGATCATCCAGGGCTTCGTGATCCAGGGCGGCGACCCGACCGGCACCGGTCGCGGCGGCCCCGGCTACCGGTTCGAGGACGAGCTGCCGGCCGCCGGCCGCTACGAGATCGGCTCGCTCGCCATGGCCAACGCCGGGCCCAACACCAACGGCTCCCAGTTCTTCATCATCTCGGGCCGCTCCGGCGTCGGTCTCCCTCCGCAGTACTCCCTCTTCGGCAAGGTCGTGAAGGGCCTCGAGGTCGTCGACCAGATGGAGAAGGTGAAGACCGGCCCCGGCGACAAGCCCGTCGAAGACGTCGTCATCCAGTCAGTCACCATCACCGAATCCGACTGACCGGCCGCCCCAGCACGGGGCGGACCACCGACCTACGCGATGAACGCCCGCCGCAGGGGTGAGATTCGTCGCGCAGGTCAGGCGGTGAGGGCGCTGAGAGGGATCTCGTTGCCGTCGAGCCAGGCGACGGCGTTGCCTGCGCCGGCGGAACGCCACGTGCCGCCGTCTTCGGGTGAACGGATGATGGCGGTCTGTTCGTCGATGGCCACCACGGCGACGCCCTTCGGTGCGAGCGTGTAGGTCCGGAGCGCCTTCTCCTGCGACCAGGTGTTGGCGTGGGGGATCACCGTCATCGTGTTGACGAGTCCGAGGCCGAGGGTGAACGCGCCGCCTCGGGGGTCGACCATCGGGTCGCACATCACCATGGCGCCGGCGGACGATCCGGCCAGCACGGCGCCGCCGTCCCACGCCTGGACCACGGCCTGCCAGACGAGCGAGTCCTTCAGCACCGACCGCAGGTGCATCGGCGAGCCCCCGCCGAGGTAGATGAACCTCGCGTCGCGCACCACCGCGGCGTGCTCCTCCGACTCCGCGTCCGGGCGCATCAACACGTCGAGCCCCCGCACCCGTGCGCCGAGCTTCGAGAACCATTGCGTCGCGGTGTCGACGGCCCGCTGCGGATGCTCATAGGCAGCAGCGGTCGGAAACACGAGAACCTCGTCTCCACCGCTCGCCTCGAGGAGCTCACGGTCGAACGTGCACCCGTCCCGCCACTCCATGCCGCCGACGAGCGCCAACAGTCCGGCCATCTACGCAGGTACCTCTCTCTCGGATCGATCGGATCGCTTCGACGGGACGGCAACGCCGGCGGCGAGCATCCCGCTTCGCTCGCACCGGTCGATCACGAAGCCGGCGGACCGGATCGAGTCGAGCGTCCGCCGGTCGAGGTGGCACCCCGCACCAGCCGTCGCCGACCAAACCGGTGTCGTGACGGCCTGGACCCTGCCCCGCCACCCGGGCGAGCGAACGTGCTCCAGGAACAGCAGCCGCCCTCCCGGTGCGAGCAAGCGGCGGATCTCCCGCAACGCGACCTCGGGGTCGGCCACCGTGCAGAGAACGAGCGTGCAGACGACCGTGTCGAACGCCTGATCCGGCAGGCCGGTCGCCTCGATCGGGAGCTCGTGCACCTCGACGGGCACGGCGGCGGAACCCACTCGGCCGAGCAGCCGCTTCCGCATCGCGGCGTCGGGCTCGGTCACGCACACGCTCTCGACGTCCCGGTAGTGGCGGAGGTTCAGCCCGGTGCCGCCTCCGACCTCGAGGACCCGGCCTGTCGCCTCGGCGATCAGCCGGCGACGCCGTTCGGCCAAGCCGGCGCGGTCGGCGAGGCCCATGAACGGGTCGTACAGCGCGGCGTGGATGGGGTGTGATCCGACCATCGAGGCGCTCACGCTAACGCCCCATTGGAGCCGCAGATGGCCTCGTCGATAGGGTTCGCGACCATGTCGATCAAGCGCGTCGGGATCATCGGGTCCGGGATCATGGGTTCTGGCATCGCCGAGGTGGCGGCCAAGAACGGCCACGAAGTCGTCCTCCGGAGCCGCCAGCAGGAGAGCGCCGACGCGATGGTCGCAGGGCTCGAGAAGTCGCTGAACAAGCAGGTGGAGCGAGGGAAGCTCGAGGAGAGCGCCGCCAAGGAGGCGCTCGCTCTCGTGAGCGCGACGTCGAGCCTGCAGGATCTCGCCGACTGCGACCTCGTGATCGAGTCGGTCGTCGAAGACCTCGGCGTGAAGAAGCAGCTGTTCAAGGAGCTCGACGGGATCGTCAAGGAAGGCGCCATCCTGGCGACCAACACCTCGACCCTCCCGGTGGTCGAGATGGCGATCGAGACGAGCCGTCCGGACAAGGTCTGCGGCGTCCACTTCTTCAACCCGGCGCCGATGATGGCCCTCGTCGAGATCGTCCGCCCCATCACCGCCAGCGACGAGACGATCGAGGCTGCGAAGACCTTCGCCACCGACTGCGGCAAGGTGGCCGTCGAGGTGAAGGACCAGGCCGGCTTCATCGTCAACAACCTCCTGTTCCCCTACCTCAACAACGCGGTGCGGCTCTTCGAGCAGGGCGTGGCGACGAAGGAAGACATCGACGAGGCGATGAAGGGCGGCTGCAACTTCCCCATGGGGCCGTTCGCGCTGCTCGACCTCGTCGGCCTCGACACGAGCCTGTCGATCCTCGAGGCGCTCTACGAGGAGTTCAAGGACCCGAACTACTCGCCCCGCCCGACGCTCAAGCGCCTCGTCGCCGCCGGCCAGCTCGGCCGCAAGACGGGCAAGGGCTTCTACGACTACGGCAAGAAGTAGCGCGGCGTCTTGATCGAGACGCTGCCGGCGGACGTCGCCGAGCTGTGGCCGTACGAGCCCAGATGGACGAAGGTCGGCGGCTATCACCTGCACCACATCGACGAAGGACCGGCCGGCTCGCCGGACGCCGTGGTCCTTCTCGCGGGGAACCCGACGTGGGGCTTCCTCTACCGGGACATCATCCCGCCGATCCTCGACGCGGGCTTCCGCGTGCTGGCGCTCGACTACCTCGGGATGGGGCGCTCCGACCACGCACGACGTGAGGAGGAGTACGCGATCCAGCACCACGCGGATCGGGTGCGGGCCCAGCTTCGCGGCGCCGGGGTCGAGCGTGCGGTGTTCTTCATGCAGGACTGGGCCGGCCCGATCGGCCTCACGGCGGCGCTGGATAGGCCGGGTCTGCTCGCAGGGATGGTGCTGGCCAACACCTTCTGGGGCGAGCAGAGCGAGTTCCAGAAGAACGCGCTCGGCTGGCGATCGCTCCACGCACCCGTGAGCGGTGCGCTGCTCCTCGGCAAGCGCAGGATGTTCACCAGCGCGCTCCGGCTCAGCGGCCCGCGATCGATCCACGACGGCGCGGCCTGGAAGGCGTACAACCTCCCGTTCGACGCGCACACCTCGCCCGGCTCGACCTACGCCTTCCCCCGCGCCATCAGCACCGGGCCCGGCCACCCGACGCACGAGCTCGCGCGGCGGATCTACGACGCGATGGCGACGGAGGTGTTCGACATCCCGACTCGTTTCGTGTGGGGAGACAGCGACGCGGTGTTCACCCGCGAGGAGCAGGAAGCGACGTTCCGCGCCCGCCTGCCGAGAGGCGAGGAGCATCCGACCGTGGTGGTACCGGGCGGACGTCACTTCGTCCAGGAGTACGGACCGCAGCAGTGCGCCGATGCGACGATCGCCGTCGCACAGGAGGCGTTCGGCTGATGGCGCGTCACCCCGTGCTCACCGACGAGAACATCTGGCCCGAGTTCGTCGACGCCGTCAGGACCGTCGGCGAGACATGGACGGCGCCCAGCGGTCGTGTCTACGAGCTCGAGTTCGACGGCAAGCGCCTCACCGTCTGGCTCGAAGGCGGCGCAACCGACGACTCGGACGAGGTCGACGCCGACCTGCTCGAGCTCGCGGCGCAGATCCATGACGCGGCGGGCGGCATCTGGTCGTCCGATGCGGTTCGTCAGACCGCGTCGTTCTGGGGCTTCACTCCCGCAGCCTCGGACAGCCCCCACTCCTGAGCGAGGAGCTCGTACGACCGGACGCGATCGTCGTGGTCGTACAGCGTCGTCGTCACGATCAGCTCCTGCACACCCGTCCTCGCCACGAGGTCGTCGAGTTGCGCCACGACCGACACCGGGTCGCCGATCACGACGGATGACTCGCGCCCCCGGAGCAACTCTCGCTCCAACGGCGAGAACTGGTACTCGGCAGCCTCTTCCGGTGAGGCGAACCTTGCCGGCTTGCCCGTTCGCAGCCGGATGAACGACAGCTCGCCGGGCTTGGCGAGGTAACGCGCTCGTTCCTCCGTCTCGGCGCAAACCACCGACACGCCGATCGAGGCGTAGGACTCCGACAGGAACTCGTCCGACGGGGTGAAGTGCTCCTTGTAGATGTGCAGCGCCGGCTCCGTGTTGGCGGCCGCGAAGTGGTGAGCGAACGAGAACGGCAGCCCGAGGAGGGCTGCGACCTGAGCGCCGAAGTCGGACGATCCCAGCATCCAGATCTGCGGCTTGTAGCCCTTCGCTGGCACGGCGCGGATCTGCGGGTGCTCGCCGTCGAAGTACGCCATCAGCTGGCGGAACGACTGCGGGAACTCCTCCGCCGCTCGCGCGGGGTCGCCCCTGCGCAGCGCGGCGGCGGTGACCTGATCGGTGCCAGGAGCGCGCCCGATCCCGAGATCGATGCGGCCGGGATGGAGCGCCTCGAGCATGCCGAACTGCTCGGCGACAACCAGCGGCGAGTGGTTCGGCAGCATCACGCCACCGCTGCCCAGCCGGATCGTCGACGAGTGGTTGCCGAGGTGGGCGAGCAGCACGGCGGGCTGCGAACTGGCGATGCCAGGCATGTTGTGGTGCTCGGCGACCCAGTAGCGGGTGTAGCCGAGGGCCTCCGCCCGCCGCACGAGATCGGTCGAGTTGGCGAGCGCCTCCCGCGCTGTCGAGCCCATCACGACGGGGGCCAGATCGAGGACCGAGAGGGGGACGCGCGCCATCAAGTGGTCACGTTGTCACGCGCGGGGAGACAATGACGTCCATGGCCGATCGTCCGTGGGTGATGCGTACGTACGCGGGGCACTCGACCGCGAAGAAGTCGAACGAGCTCTACCGCACGAACCTGGCGAAGGGGCAGACGGGCCTGTCGATCGCCTTCGATCTCCCGACCCAGATCGGCTACGACCCCGACGCGCCGCAGGCGCGAGGCGAGGTCGGCAAGGTCGGCGTCCCCGTCGCCCACCTCGGTCACATGCAGCAGCTGCTCGACGGCCTGCCCGTCGACCAGGTCACGACGTCGATGACCATCAACGCGACGGCGGCCTGGCTGCTCGCCCTCTACATCGCGGACGGTGAGCGCAAGGGCTACGACAAGAAGGCCCTCGGCGGCACGACGCAGAACGACATCGTCAAGGAGTACCTGAGCCGCGGCACCTTCATCTATCCGCCGCAGCCGAGCAAGCGGCTGATCGTCGACACGATCGCCTACACCGTCAAAGAGGTTCCGAAGTGGAACCCCATCAACGTGTGCAGCTACCACTTGCAAGAGGCCGGTGCGACGCCGGTCCAGGAGCTCGCCTACTCGATGGCCACGGCGATCGGCGTGCTCGACGCGGTCCGGGAGAGCGGCCAGGTCGCAGAGGACGACTTCGGTGACGTGGTCGGTCGGATCTCGTTCTTCTGCAACGCCGGCATCCGCTTCGTCGAGGAGACGTGCAAGATGCGCGCCTTCACCCAGTGGTGGGAGCGCATCACGGAGGAGCGCTACGGCGTCAAAGACCCGAAGCACCGGCGCTTCCGCTACGGCGTGCAGGTCAACTCGCTGGGCCTGACCGAGGCGCAGCCGGAGAACAACGTCCAGCGCATCGTCCTCGAGATGCTCGGTGTCACGCTGTCGAAGGACGCCCGTGCGCGGGCCATCCAGTTGCCGGCGTGGAACGAGGCGCTCGGTCTGCCCCGCCCGTGGGACCAGCAGTGGGCGCTTCGCATGCAGCAGGTCCTGGCCTTCGAGACCGACCTGCTCGAGTACGACGACATCTTCGCCGGGAGCCACGTCATCGAGAAGAAGACGGCCGAGTTGCTGGAAGCCGCCCAGGCCGAGTTCGACGACGTGATGGAGCTCGGCGGCGCCTTCGAGGCGATCGACGAGGTGAAGACCCGCCTGGTGAAGAGCCAGGCCGAACGACAGGGACGCATCGAGTCGGGCGACCTCAAGGTCGTCGGCGTCAACTGCTACACCGAGACCGCCCAGTCGCCCCTGGAGGGCGACGAGGCGATCCTCAAGGTCGATCCCGCCGTCGAGGCCGAGCTGATCGCGGATGTCGAGCAGTGGCGCGCCGACCGCGACAACGGCGCCGTGACGAAGGCTCTCGACGAGCTGAAGCGGGCGGCCGAGTCGGGCGAGAACGTGATGCCCGCATCGATCGCGCTGGCGCACGCAGGCGGCACCACCGGCGAGTGGGCGAACGCCCTGCGCGAGGTCTTCGGCGAGTACCGCGCACCGACGGGCGTCGGCGGTGCCGTCGGCAACCGCGGCGAGACGATGGAGTCGGCCCGGGCGAAGGTGAGCGCCATCGCCGGTGGTCCGCCCCGCCTGCTCGTTGCGAAGCCCGGCCTCGACGGCCACTCGAACGGCGCGGAGCAGGTCGCGGTCGCGGCCCGAGACGCCGGCTTCGAGGTCGTGTACCAGGGGATCCGTCTGACGCCCGAGCAGATCGCGGCCGCGGCACGCGACGAGGACGTCGACATCGTGGGCATCTCGATCCTGTCGGGCAGCCACCTCGAGCTCGTTCCCGAGGTGGTGCGGCTCCTGAGGGAGGCTGGAGTCGATGCCCCGGTCGTGGTCGGCGGGATCATCCCGAGCGACGATCAGCCCAAGTTGCGCGAAGCGGGCGTCGCCGCCGTCTACACCCCGAAGGACTACGAGCTGCCCTCGATCATGGCCGACATGGCCGAGCTGGCCGCTGCCCACCGCTCCGGCGACTGAACCGCCCAAACTGGGTCTTGATCGCGGCGCTCCAAGCGCCGATGGTTACCCTCGTATGGATCGCCGCGCGCTCCCAGGGCTCTTCGGCGGCTTGGCGGGTTGTGCCTTCGCCGTGGTGGGCGCGATCTCCGGGTCGCCCGTCATCACCGTGGTCGCCGCCGGCTGCGCGTTGCTGTCAGGCGCCTCGTCGCTGACTCTCCTCGACCGGACGAGATCGGCGGAGAAACAGGCGGCCATCGCGGCGGCCGAGGTGCACACGCTGCGCGAGATGGAAGCGGCGGCCCACCGTGCGCCGCAGTCGCTCGTCGACCCGGAGACCGGACTGCCCGACGGGCGGTTCTTCGAGCTCGTCCTCGACACCCGGATCGCAGCCGCCCGGCGGCACCTCTGGCCCGTCGCCGTGGTCCTCCTCGAGGTGACGCCGCATCCCGACCATCGCCTGCCGGAGTCGCTCAACTCGTTCGTGTCGCTCGTGCGCACCACGCTCCGCGAAGCCGACGTCGTGTGCCGCACCGGCACCCGCACGTTCGCGTTCATCCTCGAGGACACCAACGAAGCGGGCGGGGTGTGGGCGGCCGAGCGGGTCCAGGTGGCGACCGCCAAGGACGACATCGGCGCGAAGTCCGTGGTCGCCGGCGTGGCGTCCTATCCCACCCACGGGCTGACGAGCGACGAGGTCCTCGACCGCGCCCGGCATGCGCTGGCGCGTGCGGCGGCGTCCGATCCCGGACGGGGCCTCGGGTCGGTCGAGGTGGCCACCATCGACATCCGCTGACCTGGTCTGCTTCCTGAACTTTCTGAAGGAAAGTCACAACGTTTTCCACCTCCTGTGGAAAACGTTGCCCAGCCGGGCGGAACGGGAGTTGCTACACCACCCGGAAGCAGCGTTCCTCGAGGGCGCCGAACGCGTACTCCGGGTACAAGCCGCCGAACATGCCGCGGGTCCGGTCGGTCCAGGCGACGGCGTCCGGCCGCTTCGCGCGGTGGACGATCTGGAGGATCCCACCCTCGAACACGCGGTACTCCGCCCACGCGCCGGGGAAGTCCTTGACGCAGGCGACCTCGACGAAGGGCCGGTGCTGCGTGCGGTCGGCAAAACGCCGGACGCGGTTGCGATGGGTGTGACCCGCGAAGTACCCGGCAAGGCGCGGCCGGCGAGCGAAGACGTCGATCAGGCGCTCGGAGTCGTCGGGCACGAGGCCGAAGTAGTCGGGTGATCGTCGAGACGACGTCGGCGGCCAGATGTGGTGGTGGCCCATGACGAGCACGGGCGTGTCGGAGTGCGGACCACCCGCGGCGCCGAGGTCGTCGAGCCAGGCCTCCTCCTCGTGCGAGAGGTAGCCGTTCTTCTTGTGGACGCGTGCGGTGTCGATCAGCGCCACCGACGCGCCGGGCACGTCGCGCCGCTGCGGGCCGAACTCGGCGTACCCGCCGCCGTGGTAGCTGTCGTGGTTGCCCCGGATGTGGACGAGCCGGTCGCCGAACGCCGGCTGGTACATCGCGAGGAACTGCTCGTACTCGTCGAGCGTGCCGTTGCCGGTCAGGTCGCCCTTGACGACCACCAGATCCGGTTCGATCGCGGCGATCTCCTCGACGACCGCTGCGTTCATGGTCTCGGGATACGGCGGCTCGCCCGGTTGCGACGTGAAGACGTCGCCCTGGTTCGGGTTGTCGCCGTCGAGCCCGCAGATCGTCTCGCCGAAGTGGACGTCGTTGACGGTGACGATGGTGCTCAGCCGCTCGCCCGGCGGACGCTCGAGCGTGCGGAACGTCACTCCGTCGTAGGTGTAGGTCGTGCCGGGCTTCAGGTCGTCGTACGTCCGCGGTTCGGCGTCGAAGAAGACGACCGCGAAGTCGTCGCCGACGGTCGTGATCTCGGGCCCGGACGGATGATCGGTCACGAAGGTCGCCTCAGCCGCCGTTCGTGACCAAACGTGTACCGGCTACGGCCGGTTGCGGGACGCGGCGGGGGCGCGTCGGGGCATCCACCAGCGGTTGGAGAACCGCCAGGGAGAACCCGCTGGCGGCGCGTCGTGGACGACGACCGGGCGGGGCCACGCGGCCTCGACCGCGGCGACGATCGCCGCGAGCACGGCGGGATCGTCCGGCTCGAGGCGACCCTTCCCGGAACGGTCTGGGCTCATCACAACGGGACATTGCCGTGCTTGCGGCGCGGAAGGTCTTCCCGCTTGGTCTTGAGCAGATCGAGCGCGCGGATAAGCACCTTGCGCGTGTCGGCAGGATCGATCACGTCGTCGATGTACCCGCGCTCGGCCGCCTCGTACGGGTTGGCGAACTTCTCGGTGTACTCGTCGATGAGCGCCTGGCGTCGCGTGGGTCGCTCGTCCTCCGACATCTCGGCGAGCTCACGCTTGTAGATGACGTCGACGGCGGCGTCGGGTCCCATGACCGCGAACTCCGCCGACGGCCAGGCGAACGCGAGGTCGGCCCCGATCGAGCGGGAGTTCATGACGACGTACGCGCCGCCGTAGGCCTTGCGGGTGATCAGCTGGATCCGCGGCACGGTGGCCTCGCAGTAGGCGTAGAGCAGCTTGGCTCCGTGGCGGATGATGCCGCCGTACTCCTGGTCGGTGCCGGGCTGGAAGCCGGGGACATCGACGAAGGTGACGATCGGGATGTTGAAGGCGTCGCACGTGCGGACGAAGCGCCCACCCTTCTCGGACGCGTCGATGTTGAGCACACCGGCGAGGATCTGGGGCTGGTTGCCGACGATGCCCACGACTTCACCGTTGAGGCGGCCGAAGCCGCAGGTGATGTTGGTGGCCCAGTGGGGCGCGTACTCGAAGTACTCACCGTCGTCGACGACGGTGGTGATGATCTTCTTCATGTCGTACGGCAGCCGGGAGCTGTCGGGCATGAGGTCGGACAGCTCAGGGCAGAGGCGGTCGGGGTCGTCGTCGGTCTCGACCGGCGGCGGCGTCTCGAGGTTGTTCTGCGGGAGGAACGAGAGCAGGTAGCGGATCTCGTCGAGGCACGCCTTGTCGTCCGGCGCCACGAACTGGCTCACGCCCGACTTGGTGGCGTGGGTCATGGCGCCACCGAGCTGCTCGGTGCTCACGTCCTCACCGGTGACCGCCTTCACGACATCGGGGCCGGTGATGAACATGTACGACGTCTCTTGGACCATGAAGATGAAGTCGGTCAGCGCTGGGCTGTAGACCGCGCCGCCCGCGCAGGGGCCCATGATCGCCGAGATCTGCGGGACCACGCCGCTGGCGTCGACGTTGCGCTTGAAGATGCCGCCGTACATCGCGAGGGAGACGACGCCCTCCTGGATGCGGGCGCCGCCGCCGTCGTTGAGGCCGATGATCGGGACGCCGAGATCGGCGCTCAGGTCCATGATCTTGTGGATCTTCTCGGCGTAGACCTCGCCGAGGGATCCGCCGAAGAGCGTGAAGTCCTGGCTGAAGACGCACACCTTGCGGCCGTCGATCGTGCCGTAGCCGGTGATGACGCCGTCGGTGTACGGGCGAGCGGGGAGCGCCTCGCCGGCACGGTGGCGGGCGAGCATGTCGAGCTCCTGGAACGACCCCTCGTCGAGGAGGTACTCGATGCGCTCGCGGGCGGTCATCTTCCCGCGGTCGTGCTGGAGCTTGACGTGTCGCTCGGAGCCGGGGGTGCGGGCCTGCTGCTTCCGCTGCTCGAGGTCTTCGAGCCGCTCGCTCATCGATCGTTCAGCCACGGCTGTCGAGGCTAGTTGTGGAGGCGGACGCACTCCCACCTCCACAACGAGCGATCCTCACGATCTTCGAGACCTACGAGACGCCCATCCCGACGATCGGCTGGGTCTCCCACCGGATCCCCCCGGTGTGACTTCTGCCACTGCCGACGTACTAAAGAGGATTGAAATGAACGCCGATATGGCGCGCTCGTGTCATTCAGGGGTTGAAAGTGTCAATGGTCCTGTCGTGACACGTGTCCCGCGGTGCCACGTGTCTGAGAAAGCCTCAGCGGAAGCCCCGGTCCGGCCGTAACCTGAGCCGCCGTGCCCGAGGGCTCTCCCTCCTCTTCGGGCAGCGTCATCCGGCGCGGTCTGGCGGTTCTGGTTCGCGAGGTGCGGATGCACCCGAAGCCGTTCGCCCTGGCCGTCTCCGGTTCGCTGACCTACGCCGCCGCGACGATCGGGTCGTCTGCGGTGCTCGCGCGCATCGTCGACCGCGTGATCACGCTGCGGTTCACCGACGGTGAGCTGTCGGAAGGAGCGTTGCTCGCCGCTGCCGTCGCGATCGTCGCTGTCGGCGTGATGAAGTCGATCGGCATCATGGTCCGGCGCTTCGGGGCGACCGTGACGCAAGCGCGGGTGCAGGCCTCTCTCCGCACCGAGGTCGTCGACAAGCTGCTCGAGCTGCCCCCGTCGTGGCACCGCAGCAAGCCGACCGGCGAGTTGCTCGCGCACGCCGGCGGAGACACCGAAGCAGCCACCGACATCCTCGCGCCGCTTCCGTGGACGACCGGGATCCTGTTCCTCCTCGTGGTCACCGCGGGATGGATGGTCGCGGCCGACCCCTTCCTCGGGATCATCGGGCTCACGATCCTGCCGGCCGCCGTGATCCTCAACGTGGTGTTCGAGCGGTGGCTCGAGAAGCCGGCCGAGCTCGCGCAGGAGGCCTACGGCGAGGTGTCGTCGGTGGCGTACGAGTCGATCGACGGGGCGGTCGTGGTGAAGACGCTCGGCGCCGAAGACGCAGAAGGCGACCGCTTCGAGGCGGCGGCCACGACGTTGCGCGATCGCCGGATCCGCCTCGGCTCGCTCCAGGCATCGCTGTTCGCGCTCACCGACGCGTTGCCGCAGGTGGGCATCCTCGCCCTCCTGATCATTGGTGCGTGGCGGGTCGACCGCGGCCTCATCACCACGGGCGGCCTCGTCGGGTTCCTGAACCTGCTCCGGCTCGTGACGTTCCCGCTCGGCATGGTCGGCTGGGTGCTCGGGTCACTTCCCCGAACCGTCGCGGGCTGGGACCGCGTCATGACCGTCCTCGACGAGCCTGTTCCGCCGCCCCACGAGGGACGCCTCGGCACGACCTCAGATGATCTCGCGCTCCGCGTCGACGACCTCGGCTTCGTCCACGAAGACGGCGCCCGGGCGCTCGAAGGGGTGTCGTTCGAGCTGCCCGTCGGCATCACGGCGGCCCTCGTCGGCCCCACCGGTGGCGGGAAGACGACGCTGCTCCACGTGATCGCCGGGCTGCTCGACCCGACGGAGGGCACCGTCGCCGCGGCGACGCCGATGGCCCTTGCGTTCCAGGAGCCGTTCGTCTTCGCCGACTCCATACGGTCGAACATCACCATGGGCCGGGACGTCGACGAGGCCGACGTCGAGCGTGTGGCCAAGGTGGCCCAGGTGGCCGAGTTCGTCGACGAGCTGCCCGACGGCTACGAGTCGATCATCGGCGAGCGGGGGGCCACGCTCTCGGGCGGGCAGCGCCAGCGCCTCGCCCTCGCACGTGCGCTGATCCGCCAGCCGCGCCTGCTGCTGCTCGACGACGCGACGTCGGCCGTCGATCCCGCCACGGAGGCGGAGATCCTCGCCGGACTGTCGCGCGAGTTCCGTACGACGACCACGCTGGTGGTCGCGCACCGGCCGTCGACGATCGGCCTCGCTGATGTCGTGCTCTTCGTCGCAGGCGGACGGCTCGTCGCTACGGGCACCGACCTCGATCTGCGCCGCACCGTCCCCGGCTACGCCAGCCTCGTCGAAGCGTACGAGCGCGAGCGGGGGGAGGCCGCGTGACCGCAGCGATCGCTGACGACGAGGTCGTCCACGTCGCGGCTGGGTCGACGCTCGACGTGCTCAAGCGCGGATGGGCTGCGTCGCCCGAGCTGCGCCGCGGGGCCGGTCTCACGCTGTTCCTCGCGCTCGTCGGCGCGGGCGGCCAGTCGGTGATGCCGATCCTGATCCAGCAGATGCTCGACCGAGGACTCGTCGACGGCAAGATGCAGCCGTCGACGCTGACCGTTCTCGGCGTCCTCGGCAGTCTGCTCGTGGCCACGACTTCGCTCGCGAACTGGTCGACCCGGCGGCGGCTGCTACGTGCCGGCGAACAGGCGCTGCGCACGCTCCGAACGAAGGCGTTCCGCCACATCCACCGGCTGTCGGTCGCGGCGCAGACCGACGAGCGTCGTGGCGCACTCGTCGCCAGAGTCACGAGCGACGTCGAGCAGCTCTCGCAGTTCCTGTCGTGGGGCGGCATGTCGTGGCTCGTGAACTCCGCGATCCTCACGACCGTCGCAACGATCATGGTCGTCTACGACTGGCGCCTCGCTCTCGTCGCGTTCGCCGTCGTCCTGCCGATGGTCGCGGTCCTTCGGTTCGTGCAGGACAAGATGGCGGCTCGCTACGGCGTCGTGCGGGCGCGGATGGCGTCGCTGCTGACGGCCATCTCCGAGACGGTGATGGGCGCGCCGGTCATCCGGGCGTACCACGCGGAAGACGCGACCCGCGCGCGAACGCGAAGGGCGATCGGCAACCACGCATCGGCTCAGATCGCGGCGGGTCGCATGAGCGCCTTGATGTTCCCGTCCGGCGAGCTCTTCTCGGTCTTCACCGTGGCCGCGGTGCTCGTGACGGGGATGTGGCTCGGTCCCGCCCGAGGCCTCACCGCAGGGGAGCTCGTCGCCTTCGTGTTCCTCGTGAACCTCTTCCTGCAACCGGTGGCGGAGTTCACGGACATCGTCGACCAGACGCAGACCGCCGTCGCCGGGTGGCGCCGTGTGCTCGATCTCATCGACACGCCGATCGACCTGCCCGAGCCCGACCCGGGCGTCGAGCTCCCGCCGGGCGCCCCCGAGATCGTCGTCGATCACGTGTCGTTCTCGTACGCCGGCACCCGCGCCGGCGCGCTCGTGCTCGACGACATCGACGTTCGCATCGCCGCCGGCACGAAGGTCGCGCTCGTCGGCGCCACCGGCTCGGGCAAGACGACGCTGGCGAAGTTGCTCGCCCGGCTCGCCGACCCGACCGCCGGGCGGATCCTCGTCCACGGAATCGATGTTCGCGACGTCCGGTCGTCGTCGCTGCGCCACGCGCTCGTGATGGTCCCCCAGGAGGGCTTCCTCTTCGACGGGACGATCGGCGACAACGTCCGCTACGGCCGGCGAGACGCATCCGACGACGACATGCGGGCCGCGTTCGCCGAGCTCGGCCTCAACGACTGGCTCGACGCCATGCCTCTCGGGCTCGACACGCCGGTCGGCGAGCGGGGCGAGAGCCTGTCGGTCGGCGAGCGCCAGCTCGTGTCGCTCGCGCGGGCGTACCTCGCGAGCCCGTCGTGCCTCATCCTCGACGAAGCGACGTCGGCCGTCGATCCCGCGACCGAGGTGCGCCTCACGCGCGCGGTCGAGTCGCTCACGGCGGGCCGGACGACCATCGCGATCGCGCATCGGCTGTCGACGGCCGAGCGGGCAGACCAGGTGTTGGTGATGGAGCACGGCCGTCTCGTCGAGGTCGGCCACCACGACGACCTCGTCGACGCCGGCGGCGCCTACAGCCGCCTTCACGAGCGCTGGCTCGCGGGCACCGCCACCGTCTGACGCGCGATCTGGAGCGCGTTCAGCGCAACATGTTGCGTTGTGGGGGCCCCAGAGATCCCGACGACGGCGTGGCAGTTCCCAGAACCCACAGAGGCCGACGGCGACGTCATCGCGGTCGGAGGCGACCTCGAGCCGGGGACGATCCTCAACGCGTACGCGAACGGGCTCTTCCCGATGCCGCTGGAAGGTCGCCTCGCGTGGTGGTCGCCCGATCCGCGCGGGATCATCCCGCTCGACGGGCTCAGGATCAGCCGCAGCCTCCGCAAGAGCTGCGCGCGCTTCGAGATCCGCGTCGACACCGCCTTCGACGAGGTGATCGCGGCGTGCGCGGATCCGAGGCGGCCGCACGGGTGGATCAGCGGCGACATCGAGGAGGCGTATCAACGCCTGCACTCACTCGGGTGGGTCCACAGTGTCGAAGCCTGGTCGAGGGATGACGGCTCACTCGCGGGCGGCCTCTATGGCGTCGCCATCGGCGGCCTCTTCGCGGGCGAGTCGATGTTCCATCGTCGGACGGACGCATCGAAGGTCGCGCTGGTCGGTCTCGTCGAACTGCTCAACAGTGAACAAGACGGATCGAATCGCCTTCTCGACGTGCAGTGGAAGACCGATCATCTGGCGTCGCTGGGCGCGATCGACGTCCCGAGGAAGGAATACGTGGAGAGGGTGAAGAACATCATTCACACGACGCCACTCTCCGCGTTCGGCGCCAATATCAGAAATCGCCCCTAAGTCGGCGGATTGTCCTGCCGATGTTTGTGGCATGACCAGCGCGTACAAGCGGGGGACGCGTGTCCCCTGCGCCAGGCAGGCCGGCCATGCCTGAGCACTACGTAGGCCTCGACATCGGATCGTTCGCGGTCCGAGCGGCCGAGATCTCGGGTGAGCCGGGGAACCTCACACTGCACCGATTCGCCCAGCTGACCCTGCCTCCGGGCGCGGTCGTCGACGGAGAGATCGTCGACAGCCTCGCCGTCACCGAGGCGATCAAGGCTCTGTGGGCCCGCGGCGGCTTCAAGACGAAGAACGTCGTGGTCGGCATCGCCAACCGGTGGGTGAAGGTCCGCCAGGCCGAGGTGCCTGCGCTCTCGCCCGACGAGGTTCGCACCTCGCTCCGGTACGAGGCCCAGGAAGTCATCCCCTTCGCCGAGGAAGACGCCATCGTCGACTACGTCGTCCAGGAGCGGTTCCCCGGTCCTGAGGGCGGCGAGTTCATGCGCATCCAGGTCGTCGCGGCGCAGCGCCAGATGGTCATGACGGCGCTCGAGAGCGTTCGCCGGGCCGGGCTCGTGCCGAAGATGGTCGACCTGACCCCCTTCGCGATGGTGCGCTCGCTCGCACCCGTGGCGGCTCCTGGAGTGTCGGAGGCGATCGTCTCCGTCGGCGCTGGTCTGACGAACGTCGTCGTGCACACCGGCGGCACCCCCCGCCTCGTGCGCATGACCCCGCGTGCCGGCGCGGCGGTCACCGAGAACCTCACCCGCGCCCTCGGCGTCGACGTCGAGCGGGCCGAGGCGCTGAAGCGTGGCGCGGCCGTGGCCGTCGCCGATCCGCAGACCGCGCAGGCCGCCGACATCATCGCCAACGAGCTCACCCCGCTGGTCCAGGAGATCCAGGGCTCGCTCGACTACTTCCTCGCCCAGACGGAAGACGTCGAGCTCCGCCGTGTCCTCCTCACCGGCGCCGGGGCGAAGATGGCCGGCCTCCGTGCCCGCCTCGCCACCGAGCTTCGCGTGCCGGTCGAGATGGCGTCGCCGCTCGAGTACCTCAAGCTCGGCAAGACAGGCCTCAGCGACGAGCAGCTCACCGCTGCCGCCGCCGTCCTGTCGGTGCCGGTCGGTCTCGCCATGGCGCCGATGGCTGCGCCGAACACGAAGCTCACCTCGCTGTTCCCGCCGGAGTACGCGAAGGCGGGCCAGGAGCGTCGTGCGAAGTTCATGACCGCTGCTGCCGTCGGTGGCCTCGCCATCGTCCTCGGTGGTGCGTGGGCCTACCAGCAGACGCAGGTCGCGCAGGCTCGGGATGATGCCGAGCAGGCGACCGAGCGGGCGAACGAGCTCGACCGCCAGGTCCAGAAGCTCCTGCCCTTCGAGCAGGCCGAGGCGCAGATCAACGCGCAGCGGGCTCAGGTCGAGCAGGCACTCGCGACCGACGTCGACATCCCCCGCTTCATGGACACCCTCGTCGCCCAGACGCCGCCCGACGTCGGCTGGACCTCCTTCAGCCTCTCGCTCAACGCGGGTGGTGCGGCCCCGGGCGCCCAGGCTCCCGGCGCACCGGCTGCGGCGGCGCCGATGGGCACCGTCACCTTCTCGCTCGTCGGCACCCAGAGCCACGACAGCACCGCCCACTGGATCACGAAGATGCGTGAGCTCGGGATCCTCTCCGACCTGTGGGTGCCGTCGTCGACCAAGGGCGCGCAGGGCAACGAGGTGACGTTCTCCTCCAACGCCAACATCACCACGAGCGCCAAGAGCGACCGGGTGAACAAGTACAGGAGCTCGGCACAGTGAAGGCCCGACTCGCTCTCATCGGGATCGGGGCGTCGATCGTCCTGATCGGCGCCTGGTTCTTCCTCATGTGGAAGCCGGCGAGCAACGACCTCGACCAAGCCAAGGCCGACAAGGTCGCGGCGGAGCAGAAGGCCGACCAGCTCGCGGTGCGGCTCGCCCATCTGAAGAACCTCGAGGCGAACGCCGAGGTGCTCGAGCGTGACCGTGCGCTCCTCGCCGAGGCGATCCCCTCGACCGACCTGGTCGACCAGTTCATCCTCCAGGTGAACGAGCGGGCAGCTCGTTCGGGCGTGCAGTTCGTCTCGGTGTCGCCTCAGCAGCCCGGCGGAGCGGCCGCCGCTCCGGGTGCTGCCGCAGGCCCGACCTCTATCGGTCTCCAGATCCAGGCGACCGGCGACTACTTCCAGCTCCTGCGGTTCCTCGAGGAGCTGCGTGACGGGCCCCGCCTCGTCACCGTCGACACCTTCTCGCTCAGCAAGGGCGGCGAAGGCAACCAGATGAGCGCCTCGGTTGGTGGGCGCATGTTCCTGAACCCGACGGCCACCGCTGCGGCGGTGCCCCAAGCCCCGGCTGCGTGATCCGATGAGCGACCTTGCCCCGAGCCCTGTGAAGGGCGGCCAGCAGGCCAACAAGAACCAGGTGGTGCTCCTCGCCGTGCTCGGCGTCGTGCTGCTCCTCGTCCTGGTGTTCATGGTCATCAAGCCGTTCGGCGGCGGCGACGACACGTCGTCGGCTCCGGTTGACACGACCGCCCAGGTCGCCACGCCGGACGCCAGCGGTGCGGCCGCTCAGTCGCCCGCTCCGGCCGAGCAGCAGGCGCCCGAAGCGGCACCGGCTCCCCCTCGGGGCCGCAACCCATTCGATCCGCCCCGCTGACCGACCGACGAACTGAGCTTCACGAACGGGCCGCTGCGAGAGCAGCGGCCCGTTTCGCGAGCTCGCCCCCGTCGATGCGCTCGACGAACGCCTCGAAGCCGTCGGTCGGCCCCCGCCAGTGCAGGTCGCCGACCCCCTTCACGAGGTCGTCATCGATCTGGAGCGTCGCGAGCGTCTTGAAGAGCATCGCCAGCTCGATGTTTCCCGCAAGCGTGTCCGCGAGCTTCTGTGGGGTGCGCAGCCCCGGCACCTCCCACGCCCGCCCGTCGGCCGGGATCTTCTCGATGTGGCCGTACACCCGCAGCACTGCGGCTGCCGACTTCGCGCCGAAGCCGGCCAGGCCGGGGAAGCCGTCCGCGCTGTCGCCCACGAGCGCGAGGTAGTCGGGGATCGACGCAGGCGGGACGCCGAACTTCTCCGTCACCCCCGCCACGTCGAACATCTTCTTGGCCCGGCGGTCGAACTGGACGACCCGCTGATCGCGCACGCACTGGGCGAGGTCCTTGTCGACCGTCATGATGACCACTCGGTCAACGCCTTCGGTGTCGCGGTCGAGCACCGCCGCCGCGGTGGCCAGTGCGTCGTCGGCTTCCAGCTCGACCATCGGCCACACCGTGACGCCCATGGCTTCGAGCCCCTCCTCGAGCACGGGGAACTGCGCCTTGAGCACCGGATCGACACCGTCGCCCGTCTTGTAGCCCCGCCAGAGGTCGTTGCGGAACGACTCGATCACGTGGTCGGTCGCGACGCCGACATGGGTCGCGCCCTCTTCGAGAAGGTAGTAGACGGTCCACAGCACGCCACGAACGGCGCTGTTCGTGCCCGGCTGCGAGCGCACACCCTCCGGCAGGCCGTAGAAGTGCCGGAACAGCTCGTAGGTGCCGTCGACCAGGTACGCGGTCACGCCCATCGCGGGAATCCTCGCAGGTCCGCCCTCACGTCCCCGCGCGCATCGGGTCGAGCAGCGCGATCAACTTCTTCGGCGCCAGAAGGCAGTAGCTCTCGGTGAGCAGTTCCTTGACCTCCTGCCAGTCGGTCGACCCGTCGTCCCGCAGCACCATCGCGATGAGCCCGTCACCCCATCCGGGGTGGAACGGGTCGCCCGCCGAGAGCAGCGCCTCGCGTTCCTCGCCCACGCAGTGGAACGTGACGTACGTGATCGGCCCTTCGCCCTGGTCGGTCGTGCGGACGTGGGCCAAGGTGTTCCCGCGGATCCGCCATCGCGTGCCCGCGTAGGCCGGTTCCTCGTAGGCCTCCGGCAGGTGCGCGCATGCCGTCCGGAGGCGCCGCAGGATCGGTCGCGGGACTGCGAGACCAGCGCTCACCCCGACCAGCTCCCCACGCCCCAGATCCTCGCGCGACGGAGTTGGCGTTTGACAGCAGGTGTACCAGGCTAGAACTGGACGGCTCGCGGCGTGTCCGCCGCGCAGCGTGACGCGAAGGGGGTGCAATGGTCGGACACGCGCCGCCTGGGAAGGCGCTCGACCCGACGCGCACCCTCGACGCCGTCCGCCAGGCGGTCATCGTCACCGACGGGCGCGGCACCGTCCAGTTCTGGAACGCCGCCGCGGAGGCGTTGTACGGCTGGCGGGCTGATGAGGTGGTGGGCCGTTCGATCGTCGAGGTCACGCCCGCGGAGCACCTCGTCGACGAGGCCGAGGAGGTCATGCGCCAGCTGCGGGCGGGGCGCACGTGGTCGGGCGACATGGTGCTGCGGCGCAAGAACGGCGAGACGTTCGTCGCCCACGTGTCGGACACGCCGGTGCTCGACGCCACCGGCGAGGTCGTCGGCATCATCGGCGTCTCCGAAGACGTCACCGATCGCCGCCAGGCCGACGCCGCACTGGCGGCCACCGCGCAACGGCTCCAGCTCGCGCTCAGCGCCGGCAGGCTCGGCGTGTGGCAGTGGGACCGCGTCACGGGCGAGGTGGAGTGGGACGCGAGGGTCGAGGAGATCTACGGCGTCGGTCCAGAAGGAGCCCCGAAGACCTTCGAGGAGTACTCCGCGCTGATCCACCCGGACGACCGGGAAGCGGCGACGGCCACCGTTCGCGCCGCGGTGGAGGCCGGCACCGACTACACGGTCGAGCATCGGGTGACGACCCACGACGGTCGCGTCCGGTGGGTGCAGGGGCATGGGCAACCCCTGTGGGAGAACGGCACCGTCCGAGGCTTGGTCGGCGTGGCGCGAGATGTCACCGAACGCCACCGCGCGGTCGAACGTCTCCAGCTCCTCACCGATGTCACCGAGCGGCTCACGACGCTGCCGTCGGCGTCTGCTCGGATCGAGGCACTGGTCGACGCCGTCGTGCCTCGCCTCGCGGACGCGTGCGCGGTCCACCTCGTGCAGCCGGACGGCACCGTCGCGCAGGTCCAGTTCCGCCACATCGACCCTCACTGGGAAGAGGTTGCACGCGAGTTCGTCGACCGGTACCCGGTGCGTCTCGACGCCCCGACGGGCGCAGGCGCGGCGATCCGCGAAGGCACCACCTCGTGGAGCCCGGAGATCACCGACGAGATGCTCGTCGCGGCAGCGCAAGATGGCGAGCACCTCGAACTGCTGCGGGCGCTCGCGATCAGCGGGGTCGTCGCGGTGCCGCTGCGCGGACGCGACGGTGTGATCGGCGCCGTGTCGTTCGTGACCGTCGACGGGCGAAAGATCGACGACGACGACTTGGGCGTTGCAGAAGACCTGTGCGCACGCGCCGGCCTCCTGATCGAGAACGCGCGGCTTCTCGAGGAGCGCTCGGCCAGCGCAGCTGCGCACCGCTACCAGGCGGCTCTGCTGGAGGCGATCCACGACTCGAGCATCGACGGGGTGATCGCGGTCGGGCCCGACGGCGAGGTCCTCTCGTACAACCGCCGGTTCCTCGAGATCTGGGGCTTCGACGTCGCCGCGATCGAGGCAGGTGACGCTTCGCTGCTCGAGCAGGCTCGCGATCGGGTCGCCGATCCCGACGCGTTCACGACGCGGGTGGCCGAGGTCTATCGCGAGCGGCCAGCGCATGTGCACGACGAGGTCGTGCTCGCCGACGGTCGCACCCTCGAGCGCTACGGAGCGACGATCCGTGCCCGCGACGGCGAGTACCTCGGTTTCGCGTGGACCTTCCGCGACGTCACCGCCGACCGCCTGCGTCAGGCGGAGATCGCGGCGGCCGGTGAACGTTTCGCGGCGCTGGCGCGGACGCTGCAGCAGAGCCTGTTGCCGCCGCTGCTCCCGTCGCCCGTGGGCATCGAGCTCGCGGCGCGGTACCACCCAGCGCTCGACGGCATCGAGGTCGGCGGCGACTTCTACGACGTGTTCGCCGTCGACGACGACTGGATCCTCGTGCTCGGCGACGTGTGCGGCAAGGGGGCGCAGGCCGCAGCGCTGACGGCGCTGATCCGCTACTCGATACGCGCCGTCGCCATGCAGGACAGAGATCCCGCTGCGATCCTGCGCGAGCTCAACTCGGTGATGCTGCACAACGTCGACGATGAAGACGACGCCCGCTTCGCCACGGTGTGCTGCCTCCGTCTCCGACGGACCGACGAAGGTGTGGCGACGGCCATCGCCTGCGCTGGTCACCCGCCGCCCATGGTCGTCCGTCGCGACGGCACCATCGCCGACCTCGGGGTGCCGGGCACGATCGTCGGCGTCTTCGACGACATCGACGTCACGACGACCTCCGAGTTCCTGCGACCGGGTGATGCGGTCGTGACCGTGACCGACGGCGTGCTCGAGGCACGCGACGCGGACGGCGAGGAGTTCGAGCGAACGAACCTCGCTCGGGTCCTGAGCGAGGCGTGCGCAGGCGACGCCGCCGCACTGGCCAACGCGGTCGAAGCCGCATCACTCGACTGGGAAGGTGGCCGGGCCCACGACGACATCGCCGTCCTCGTCGCGAAGGTGCGCAACGAGGGGGAGCCCACAACGTGAACGACACACCGGTCGCCGAACGTCGTGTGCGGCTCGCACCGGCGCCAGAGAGCACGCGCGAGGCGAGGCGGATCCTCCGGGAGGCGCTCGAGCTTGCCGGCCGCGAACGCTGGCTCTCCGATGCGGAGCTCGCGCTGAGCGAGATCGTGACGAACGCCGTGCTGCACGCGCACACCGAGATCGACGTGCACGTCAAGGTGACGCACGTGGCAGCACGCGTCGAGGTCAGGGACTTCAACCCTGCGATGCCGGTCGCTCGCAACTACGGCGAGGAGGCGCTCACCGGTCGCGGCATGGCCCTCGTCGCCGCGGTCACCCAGGCTTCCGGCGTGGAGCGGGTGGGCGAGTCCGGGAAGGTGGTCTGGTTCTGCGTCGGCGACGAAGAGGGCGAGTCGACGGCCGATCTGACGGTCGACGACCTCCTGGCCGCATGGGACGACGACGGGTGGGACGACGCGGTCGCGTCATCTGGCGATGTCGTCGACGTGGTGCTTCGTGACATGCCCGTACGACTGTGGCTCGCGGCACGGGAGCACCACGACGCGATCGTCCGCGACCTCGGGTACTACGTGGCGAGGCACCAGGGTCTCGACCTCGATCTCGCAGGCACCGACCGGGCGCGGAGCACGATCTCGGAGTCTCTCGTCGAGCTTCTCGACCGCGAGTTCGCGTGCAGCGATCTGCGGATCTTCCCCGTGGTAGGCCGCGACGCGGCGGTCGTGCCCGACGACGTCGACCTGGAGCTCGGCGTCGCAGCCGATTCGGCGCCGCTGTTCTCCACGATGCAAGACGTGCTCGACATCGCGGAAGACCTCGCGGCGCGCGGGCTTCTGCTCGTCCAACCGGCGTTACCCGAGGTCGTCGCGGTCCGCGACTGGGCCTGCGAGCAGGTGATCGCCCAGATCAGCGGCGCTCCGTCCGCGCCGTGGCCGGGGACTGCGCGTGCGCACTTCGAGACCGAGGTTCGCGAGCGACAGGGCGAGTCCGTCGAGTGGGACGAGGAGGCCGTCACCGGTGCCGGGTGCCCCGCTGTGGCTGTCGACTCCGCGAACCGCATCGTCGCCGCGAACGACGAGCTGGCGCGCCTCGTGGGCTGGGACGTCGACGAGCTCGTCGGCCGGCGGGTCGTCACGCTGGTGCCGCCGCGCTTCCGCGAGGCGCACGTCGCCGGGTTCACGAGGTTCCTCAGCACCGGCGAGCGCAAGGTGCTCGGCCAGAGCCTCCAGCTCCCGTTGTTCACACGCGATGGGCGTGAGGTCGATGTGACGCTGCGGATCGAGACGGCGGCGGGCGATAGCGGGGTGCTGTTCATCGCCACCATGGAGCCAGGCGGCTAGATCGACAGCACCACCGAACGCTCCGCTACATCGGGCACCGCGCCGTCGGCTCGCCCGCTCTCGGCCGCACGGAGCAACCGGCGGATGGCGTTGCCCATGAGATCGAGCTCCGTCGACGTGAAGCGCTCGCCCCCGAAGCGCTGGATCGTCTCGTTCTGGCGCGCGAGGACCTTCGCGTCCTGGCTCAGGATCTGGCGACCCCGAGCGAGCACGATCGGCTTCACGACTGCGGCGGGCAGTCGCGTCCAGTAGCGGACGACGAACCACGCTCGCGTCCGGAACGGGCCGAGCGGGAGGTGCAGGATCGTGTTGACGATCCGCAGCCATCCCGCCACGGCGTACTCGATCTGGGCGACGCACGGCAGGAGGAAGCGGTCCCAGTGGTCGAAGACGAGCTCGCCACCCTGCGGGCCGCGCAGCCGCCCGAGGCCGACGGGCTCGCCGAGGTACTGCACCTCGACACCCCCTTCGATCGGCCGTCGCACCGCGGTGATCTCGCGCGCATCGCCACCGCGGAAGATCCCCCGATGGAGGAAGGCCGTGTGCGGAACGTCGAGCGCGTTCTCGAGGGCCGCGTGCATCGTGCATTCGAGGTCGTAGGAGAAGATCGCCTCTCCGGAGCCGGAGCCGGGGCCGGAGCTCCGCCCCTCCACGACCGGAAGCGCGAGCGGCTGTCCCACCGGTTCGGTGGAAGGGTCCGACCACGCCCACACGAACCCGTCCTGCTCGACGGCTCGGTACGCAGTGACCGCGCGAGCCTCGACGTCCGGACCTGCCGCGCCGAGGCCCGGCACGGCGACGCACCGCCCCTCGCCGTCGAAGCACCAGCCGTGGTAGCCGCACTCGAGGACGCCCTGCGGCGTCACCCGCCCGATCGTGAGCGGGACGTTCCGATGCGGGCACCGGTCGACGACCGCGGCGACGCCGGCGCCGGCGCGGAACACCGCGAGCGGCGTGTCCATCAGCGTCACCGCGACCGGTCGCCTGCCGAGCCGGTCGACCGGCGACAGCGGGTACCAGCCGGGCGGGAAGGCGACCGAATAACGACTGCGATCGGCGTCGGGTTCGGGCTTCACGAGGGCGAACGCTACGACGCCACGCTCAGTCGAGTCCGGCGAAGGCCTCGGCGTCGGCGGTCTCGCCCGCGACCACGATGAGATCGCCGGGCCCGAGCACCGTCTCGGGCGTCGCGTAGGTGAAGCGCCCGCCCGCCGGTTTCACGCACACCACGGTCACCCCGTACTTCGCCCGCACGCCGATCTCGCCGAGCGAGCGGCCGGTCATCGACTCGGGCGCTGTCGCCTCCACGAGCGCGAAGCCCGTGTCGAGAGGGAGGAAGTCGAGAACGCGTCCAGCGACGAGGTGCGCGACCCGCTCCCCCATCTGGGCCTCGGGGAACACCACGTGGTGAGCGCCGACCCGCTCGAGGATGCGCGCGTGGGGCTGGGTCATCGACTTCGCCCAGATGTCCCGGATGCCGAGGTCGACGAGCGCCGCCGTCGTGAGGATCGACGCCTCCATGTCTGTTCCGATGGCGACGACGGCGCGGTCGAACTCCGCAGCGCCCAGCTGTTCGAGCGCGCGCACGTCGGTGGTGTCGGCCTCGGCGACGTGGCTCAGCTGGTCGCGCAGGTCGGCGATGCGCTCCGCCCGCGCATCGACGCCGAGCACCTCGCTGCCCAACGTCTCGAGTGTGAGCGCGAGCGACGTACCGAACCGGCCGAGCCCGATGACGATGACGGATCCCGGCTCGGCGCGAGCGGGACGGCGGCGACGGCGGCGATCAGCCAATGAGAGGACGCTCCTCGGGAAGTCGGAACCGCTGGTCGCGAGACCGCACCGCGAGCGCGGTGCCGACGGTCAGCGGACCAACGCGTCCAGCGAACATGAGCACGGTCAGAAGCAGCTTGCCCAGCACGGGCAGGTCGGCGGTGATGCCGGTGGAGAGGCCGACGGTGCCGAACGCGCTCGTCACCTCGAACAACGTCGGTCCGAGCTCGAAGCCGGTGATCTCCACCAAGGCCAGCGTGGTGGCGAACACGACGCCGACGCCGATGAGGGCTATCGCGAGACCCTGTCGCTGCGCGACGGACGGGATGCGGCGCTGGAACAGGTTGACGTCGTCGTCGCCCCTCATCTCCGAGAGGATCACGAAACCGAGCATCGCGAACGTCGTCACCTTGATCCCACCGCCCGTCGACGCGGGGGCCGCGCCGATGAACATCAGCGCCGACGTGAACAGCATCGTGGCTTCGCGAACACCCCCGAAGTCGATCGTGTTGAAGCCCGCAGTGCGCGGCGTCACCGACTGGAACAGCCCGGCCAGCAGGCTCTCCGGCGTCGACAGTGGACCCATCGTGGCGTCGTTCGTCCACTCGAAGAGGCAGATCACGATCCAGCCCACGAGCACGAGCCCCGCCGACGTCACCAGCACGAGCTTCGTGTGGAGCGACCACCTCGTCCAGTGCAGCCGGTCGCGCGTCAACTCGCCGAGGACGGGGACGCCGAGCCCGCCGATGGTGATGGCGACCATCACCACCACGTTGACCACTGGGTCGCTCACGAACCCGATGAGGGAGTCGCTGAAGAGCGCGAAGCCTGCGTTGTTGAACGCGGACACCGCGTGGAACAGCCCGAGCCAGCCGGCTCGAAGCAGCGGTTCGTCGTAGCGGACGAGGAACCACAGCGACAGGACGACCGCCGCGGCCGCCTCCACCGACGCCGAGAGCACGAGCACCCGTCGCACGACCCCGCGCACCTCACCCAGGGTCAGCACGCCGACCTCGTGCTGCGCGATGAGCCGCTGTCGGAGGCCGATCCGACCCGAGATGCCGACGAGGATGAGTGCAGCGAGCGTCATGATCCCGATGCCGCCCAGCTGGATCAGCACGAGGATGACAGCCTCGCCGAACGTCGACCAGAACGCTGGTGTGTCGACGGTGATGTGGCCGGTCACGGTGACAGCCGACGTTGCGGTGAAGAAGGCGTCGAGCAGCCCTGCCCCGCCGGGATCCTCGGTCGACGCCGGGATCATCAGCAGCGCCGTGCCGGCGAAGACCGCCACCGCGAACGCGGTCGTGATCAGCCGCGCAGGGTGCCGGATCGGTGACCGGCGCGGCTCGTGGGTGGGGGCGACCACTGCCCGTCAACCTGTCACATCTGACGTCAGGTGCTCGACGCCAACCACTTCTCGGCCGCCCGCAGCCGCCGCTCGAGCTGCTCGGTCGTCGCCTCGGTGATCTTCCGCAGCCCGACCATCCGGTTCAACTCGGCGTTCACCTGCGCATGGGTCATGTTCGTCCGGCGCGAGATGAGGCGGGCCCACTCGGCGTTCGCTTCCCGGAGGCGCTTCTTCTGATCGCGCCGCATCAGCGTGGTCGCGCCGTCGGTGGGGATGGCGAGGTCGCCGGGCAGCGGCGGAAGGTCGATGACGAGCCCCGCGTCGTCGTGCGGCTCGCGCGGCTCCGGCTCGTGCTCCCAGAACGCGAGCGGCTCGTCGACATCCCCGAGCGGCGTCGCCGACAGCGGTGCGAACAGCGAGAGCTGCTCGGCGTCGCCGAGCTCCTGCTGCTCCTCCCGCACCGGCGCACCGACGGGCTCCCGTTCCGACTCCTTCCGCAGCGAGTGCCGGCGCTGCTCCGAGATGCGGAACGCGCGGGCTCGGAGGCGCGGGTCGTCGGGGATGAACAGGAACGCGTGCTGCTTCCCGCTCCCTCGCACCCAACGAACGAGCCGGCCGACCGCCTGACGGAAGAACAGCTCGGTGGTCGTCGTCGTCGCGAAGACGCCGACCCGCAGGCGCGGGATGTCGACGCCCTCGGACACCATCCGCACCGCGACCAGCCACGGCGCGTCGCTCCCCGAGAAGGACGAGATGCGGGATGACGCCTCGGGATCGTCCGACGTCGCCACGACGGCCCGGATCCCGAACCTCCGGTGGAACAGGTCGGCGATCCCCCCCGCGTGCTCCTGGTCCATCGCGATCACGAGACCGCCGGCGTCTGGAGCGTGGCGGCGGATCTCCATCAGGCGCGTGTGGGCCTGGTGGAGCACGTGGGGAAGCCACTCGCCCTCGAGCGACAGCGCGGTGCGCAGACGCTGGTTCGCGGCGGCGTGGTCGAGGGCGTCGTCGAACGTGTGCGATCGCAGTGAGCCGTCGGGCGCCGTCCACTCCATGTGCCCGTCGAGTCGGGGGAAGTACACGGGCCGGACGACGCCGCCGTCGACGAGCGCGTCGGCATATCCGTACTCGAAGTCCGGACGGGCTTCCTCGTCGTCGTAGCGGACGAACGGGATCGGCGCGGTGTCGGACCGGAAGGGCGTGCCCGACAACGACAGCCGGCGCGCCGCACCCTCGAACGCAGTACGGACGGCGTCTCCCCATGCCCGCTCGTCCGCCGCGTGGTGGACCTCGTCGAAGATGACGAACGAACGAGCGGTCAGCGTCCGCAGGGCGCCGGCCGACGTCGCCACCTGCTGGTACGTGGTGACGATGCCGTGCATGTCGTGCGGAAGCCGTCCGTCACTGGCGGCCCACCCGGGATCGAGGTGGAGGTCGAATCGCAGTGCCGCCTCGGCCCACTGCCGCTTGAGGTGCGCCGTCGGCACCACGACGACGACGCGGGCGGCCGTGCCGGCGGCGAGCGCCGTGCGCGCGGCGGTGAGGGCGAAGGTCGTCTTCCCCGCGCCAGGTGTGGCGACAGCGAGGAAGTCGGGGGACGTCGACGACGAGAGCCGCTCGAGCGCGGCCTTCTGCCAGGGACGGAGTGTGACGGAGCGCGACATCAGGTGGAGGAACGGTCCCAGCGGTAGCCCAGCGAGGGAGTCGATGATGCCCGATGGCAGCGCACCCGTGGGCGAACCGATGTTCACACGGCGGCGAACGCTCGCAGCTTCTCCAGCGACGATCGGAGCAGCCGAGACACGTGCATCTGGCTCAGCCCGATGGCGTCGGCGATCTCGCGCTGGGTCCGATTCTCGAAGAACCGCATGCGCACAATCTCCCGCTCCCGCTCGCCCAGGTGATCGAGGAGATCCGCCACCAGGTCGCTGAGCTCGATAGCGCCGAACCCCTCGTCGGTCGACGCGACCTCCCGCGCACCACCGTCGTCGTCGGCAACCGGCGCGTCGAGCGACAGCACCCGCTGGGCGTCGCGCAGCTCGAGCAGCTCGAGGGCCTCCTCGATGGTCACCGAGGCCCGCTCCGCGAGCTCTCCCACGGTCGGCTCACGATGCAGCTCGCGCGACAGCTCCTCCGAGGCGGCCGCCATTCGCAGGTATCCCTCCTGGAGGCGGCGGGGCACGCGCATCGACCAGCCGGTGCGCCGGCGATACCGCTTCAGCTCGCCGCTGATCGTGGCGTGGGCGAACGTCGAGAACTCGAAGCCGCGATCCGGATCGAAGCGACGCAACGCTTGGAGCAGGCCGAACATCGCCACCTGCACCAGGTCGTCGACCTCGTGCTGAGATCGCGCCATACGGAGGGCCAGCGAACGGGCCAGCCCGCCGTAGCGATCGACGAGCGCCGCCGCCTCCGAGCTGGAGAGATCGCTTGCTGCGGCGAGGTGAAGGTCACGGATCAGGATGGCGGGCTCCGGGAGCAGGCGCGGGAGCGACGTCGCCGCTCGAACACGCATCTGGTCCGGCCCGGTTCGCCTGCGGAGCCCCGCCTGCTCGCCGTCCCCGACGGGTTGTGGCCGGCGCAGGCCTCGCCGAAGCGCCGCCTACTGCCGAGAAGCAGGCTACCCGAGGTCGGTTTCGGCGAGATCGTTCTCCTCGCCGAGGAGGAACATCTCGATGGCGTAGTCGGGCTTGAGCATCAGCTGACTCTGGTAGCCGATGACCGTTCGGCCGGTGATCTTCTCGATGGCGTCCCGGAAGGCGATGTCCATCTGCTCCTGGAAGCGCAGGCGGACGCGGCGCACGAGGTCTTCGTCACCGGCCGCCACCAGCGTCTCCTCGACCCGCGTCAGGCCGCCCTTCATGACGCAGAACAGGAAGTCGTCGTTCATGTACGACTTCGACTCGAGGGGGCCCTTGCCGTAGTGATGGGCCTTCAGCCTGGCGATCTCGGTGGAGATCGCCGCGAGCATCTCCCCGGTGATCGCCTTTGCCATGGCCGTCGCTCTACCCGGTGGCGATCGGCGTGGTCATGATTCGCGTCGCCGTCTCGCGGTCGAGCGGATGCGGCCCCGACATCAGATGCTCGATGCCGACTGCCGGATCGAGCGTCTCGATCGGGAAGTCGCTGCCGGCGATCACCTCGGCGCCCGCGGCGATCAGGCGGTCCCACCGGTAGGCGAGCGGGTAGTCGTCGCCGAGGCCGTGCTCGACGTGCGGTGCGTCGCTCGCAGCGAAGCAGGGCTGGATGCAACACACGACGCCGAGCTCGGCGATGCGGGCGATCAGGTCGTCGCGCAGGAGCTGCGCGTGCTCGATGCGGGGCCGGGCCGCGCGGACCCCGTCGGCACCGCCGTACACCTGCTCGTACGCGTCGAGCACGGCATCCATCGCACGATCGCCGATGGCGTGGGTTGCGGGACGGAAGCCGTCGCGCGCCAGCGGGTCGATGCGGGACGCGAGTCGATCGGCGTCCTGGAACAGGATCCCGTCGTTCGGCGGGTCGACGTCGTGGAAGACGTGCGTGCACGCGCACGTGCGAGGACCGAGCCAGCCGTCGGCGTAGAATTTGATCCCCACGATCTGCAGCCGGTCGTCGCTCGCTTCACGGGCCGCTCGCAGGCGGCCGAGGTCGTCCACTGCCCCGCTGGCGACGAGGACGCCGACGTCGATCGGCAGCTCGTCACGATCGCGAAGTTCGACGAGCGCGTCCCAGTGGTCCCATGTCCGCATGCCCGCTTCGGTGACGCCGGTGAGGCCGAGATCGGCGGCCCTCTGCAGCCCGCGCCTCAACGCTGCGGGAAGGTCGTCGACGGGCTCGTAGTCGTCGGGCTCGTCCATCGGCGACGAGCCGCGAGCAGCGACGTCGCGGTGGTACTGCGCGATGTCACCGACCCACTTCCTCCTCGCGGACACCGCGAGGAGGTGGACGTGATGGTCGACGAACGGGACACGCTCGTCGACCATCACCTACTCCTCGACGAGCTCGATCAGGGCGCCGAACGACGACTTCGGGTGCAGGAACGCCACCGTGGTGCCGCGCGAGCCCGTGCGGGGGTGCTCGTCGACGACGCGGGCGCCCTCGGCCTTGCAGTGCTCGAGCACCTCTTCGCAGTTCGCAACGCGGTACCCGACGTGGTGGATGCCTTCGCCGTTCTTGTCCATCCACTTCTTGAGCGGGCTGGTGTCGGCGTAGGGCGTCAGGATCTGCAGGTACGAGTCGGCCACCTTGATCAGGGCCTCCTCGACGCCGTCGCTCTCGATCCGCTCCTGGTGCGCGACCTTGGCGCCGAACATCCGCTCGTACCAGCCCACCGTCGCCTCGATGTCGTTGACCGCGAGGCCGACGTGGTCGATCTCGGTCAGGCTGCCGGCCGGGACGGGGTCGTGGCTGTGCGACGTGCCATCCGCGTGCGTGTGCTCGAGCCCGCTCATCAGAGGATGCCCTTCACGGCCTCGGGCATGTCCTTGGCGACTCGCACGATCGGGATGCCGGTCTGGGTGTTCTCGTGCATCTCGTGGAAGGCGCGGCCGGCGTCCTCGAACTCGTAGATCTCGGAGTGCACGGTCGGGCGGAACACCTTGCCGTAGAGCTCGGTCGCCGCCCAGCAGCCGTCGATCGTCTCGTAGTGCGTGTGGTCGATCGTGACCTGCTTGGCCGACATCAGCGTCGAGTTGTATTCCACGACCTGCGACAGCTGCCATCCGGACGACACGTTCACGCCCTGGCGGGCGGCGACGGCCAGGCCGGCGGGGAACACCGGGCCGCGGAGCATGTCGCAGACGATGTGCATGTTCACGCCGCCGGTGAGGTCGCGAACGTGCTTCCGGAAGTTGTTCACGTCCTCACGGCTCGCGAAGCGGTTGAACTGCTTCTGGTCGATGCCGATGATCCCGTACTGCTCGAGGGCGTCGCGGCGCTCCTTCGAGCCGGCGCAGAAGTAGGCGTTGTGGCCCTCGGCCTTGGCCAGCTGGAGGAACAGCTCGCCGACGCCGCCACCGAAGCTGAGGACGTTGAGCACGGCCTGCTTCTCGCGGGTGACCTTGACGCGGTAGATGCCGAGAGCGCGACGCCACATGTGGTACGCCGTCGGCGCCCGGAGCGGCAGGGCGGCGATCTCCCACAGGGTGAGGCCGCAGTCGAGCGGGGCGTTGATCAGCTGCCACTCGCCGACGACGGCTTCCTCCGAGTACCAGCCGATCGAGTCCGGCTGGTCGTAGGCCCAGATGCGCTGCGGGAAGCCGAACTCGTCCTCCTCGCCCAGGCAGTGGGTGATGACGATGTCGCCGGGCTTGAACTTCTTGACCTGGTCGCCGACCTCGAGCACCTCGCCCACCGCGCTGTTGCCCGGGTACATGCGGCCCCCGCGGGCCTCCGCGATGTTGATCGTGTCGGCGGTGGCGGCGTGGTCGAGGTTGTGCTCGACCGAGAAGGCGAGGATGCGCATCCGGACGTCGGTCGGGCCGACGTCACGGAGCTGCAGCTCGTCGAGGGTGATGACCTTGGAAACGTCGACGTCGGCGGTGTTCCCGCCGGTTCGCTCACGCTCGGCGGCGACGGACTCCGAGGTGATGCTGTAGGCGCGCACGGTGGTCGGCATGGGTGCGAAAGGTAGCCACGCGGGCTCCTGACCAGCCACTCGGCGGTTCGTCGACTGGCTGACTACCCCTGCTGCGTCCCTAGACTGTGGAAACTTCATCACTCGCCTGGGAGGCCGCATGCCCGGTTCCGTCATCGTCGCAGGGGCTCGGACCCCGATCGGGAAGCTGCAGGGGGGACTCGCCGACTTCAGCGCGATGGACCTCGGCGGCATCGCCATCAAGGCCGCTCTCGAGCGGGCCGGTGTCTCGCCCGAGCAGGTCGATTACGTGGTCATGGGCCAGGTCCTCCAGGCCGGCCAGGGACAGATCACGGCTCGCCAGGCCGCGGTGAAGGCCGGCATCCCGATGAAGACCCCGGCCACCACGATCAACAAGGTCTGCCTGTCGGGCCTGAACTCGATCCTCCTCGCCGACCTGTACATCCAGGCCGGACTCGCCGACATCGTCGTCGCCGGTGGCATGGAGTCGATGACCCGTGCGCCCCATCTGCTCCCGGGCAGCCGCTTCGGCTTCAAGTACGGCGACACCACCCTCGTCGACTCCATGGCCTACGACGGCCTGTTCTGCGCCTTCGACGTCTGCGCCATGGGCGCCGGCACCGAGAAGTACACCAAGGCAGCCGGCACGATCAGCCGCGAGCAGCAGGACGAATTCGCCGCCAACTCCCACGAGCGTGCGGCCGCCGCGGCGAAGGAAGGCCGCTTCGCCGACGAGATCGTCCCGGTCGAGATCCCCCAGCGCAAGGGCGACCCGATCGTGTTCGACACGGACGAAGGCGTCCGTCCCGGCACCACCACCGATACCCTCGGCAAGCTGCGTCCGGCCTTCGAGGCCGACGGCACCATCACCGCAGGCAACGCGTCGCAGATCTCCGACGGCGGCGCCGCGGTGATCGTCGCGTCGAAGGCGGCGGCCGAGAAGCTCGGCGTCCAGCCCCTCGGCGAGATCGTCTCCTACGGGCAGGTGGCGGGTCCCGACCCGTCGCTGCTCACCCAGCCGTCGCGGGCGACCAACGACGCCCTGCAGCGGGCCGGCCTCTCCGTGTCCGACGTCGACCTGTTCGAGTTCAACGAGGCGTTCGCGGCCGTCGGCCTCGCCTCGATGGCCGACCTCGGCATCACCGACGAGATCACGAACGTCAACGGCGGCGCCATCAGCCTCGGGCACCCGATCGGCATGTCGGGCACCCGCCTGGCGCTGCACATCCTCCTCGAGCTGAAGCGCCGCGGTGGCGGCACCGGCGCAGCCGCCCTCTGTGGCGGCGGCGGCCAGGGCGACGCCCTGATCGTCAAGACCCTCTAACCCCTTCGATCTGGAGGAAATTCTCCGGGATAGTTCCGGAGAATTTCCTCCAGATCCGCGTCGCGGCCGCTGTGGGGGGCGCCGGGTGGGGGCGGCTGGCGGGTCAGGCGTCGAGCTGGCGGCGGCCTTCGAGGGCCCGGCCGAGGGTGAGCTCGTCGGCGTACTCGAGGTCGCCGCCGACGGGGAGCCCGCTCGCAAGTCGGGTCACCTTGATCCCGAGCGGGCCGAGCTGGCGGGCCAGGTACATCGCCGTGGCCTCCCCCTCGAGGTTCGGATTGGTGCAGATGATGACCTCTTCGATCTGGGACTCCGCGCCCAGGCGGGCGAACAGCTCCTTCACCCGCAGCTGGTCGGGACCGATCCCCTCGATCGGGTTGATGGCGCCCTGGAGGACGTGGTAGCGCCCCTTGTACTCCTGGGTCTTCTCGAGGGCCACGACGTCGCGCGGCTCCTCGACGACGCACAACAACGTCGCATCGCGGCGAGTGTCGGCGCAGATCGAGCACTCGGTCTCGCCGACCTCCGCGCCGCCCGTCCGTTCGGCCCCGCTGATGTCGCCTCGCTGGCGCTCGGCGATGTTCCAGCAGCGGCGACAGAAGGTCATCCGCTCCTTGACCCCGGTGATGACCGAGGCGAGGCGACCGGCATCTTCCGCCGGCAGCTTCAGCAGGTGGAAGGCGATCCGCTGGGCCGACTTCGGCCCGACGCCAGGTAGCCGCCCGAGCTCGTCGATCAGCTCCTGGACCGCAGGCGGGTAGGCGCTCAGGGGAGCAGCCCGCCCAGGCCGCCGAGGCCGCCGGCGAGTCCGCCGAGGCTGCCCATGGCCTGCTGGTTGAGCGAGTTCGCCCGTGCAACAGCGTCACGCACCGCAGCCAGGACGAGGTCCTGGAGCATCTCCACGTCGTTCGGGTCGACGGCCTCGGGCGAGATCGTCACGTCGAGGAACTCGAGCCCGCCGGTGCAACGGACCTTGACGACGCCTCCGCCGGCCTGACCTTCGACCTCCTGCTCGGCGACGGCGGCCTGCGCCTCCATCAGCTGCTGCTGCATCGCCTGCGCCTGCGCGAGGAGGCCGCCGAAGTCGATCCCGCCGCCGGCCTCTGCGTCGTCGTTCGTCTGGTCGTCGCTCACGATCCCTCCACCTCGACCGCGCCGGGGAAGGCCAGCTTGACGCGGTCGGCCGGTGAGCTGGGGCCGCTCGGTGCCTCCCGCATCTCCCGGAACTCCCGCACGACCTCGTCGTCGTCGGACGGATCAGGGTTCCGCGTGCCCGAGCGCTCGCCCGACGACTCGCCGGGCGCGTCGTCGACGACGAGGTGAAGCGGGATCGGCCGGCCGAAGTGGTTCGCGAGCGCGGCCTCCACCTCCTTCTGCGACGACAGGCACTGCGTGCGGTGGGCCTCGTTCGGAAGGGCGAAGACGGCCCGTCCGTTCTCGACCGTGACGAATCGCCCGACCGCGAACAGCGCCTTCGCCCGTCCGCGCAGGCCAGGAAGCACCGCGTCGCCCCAGGCGAGGGTGATCTCGTCGCGGGACGGCAGGTCGCCTCCAGCGGCCGCACGCACCGGAGCCGCAGGCGGGGCGGCGTCCGCGTCCCGATCCGGGGCCTCGGAGGCAGCGACCTCGGCGGAACCGGGTGGTACCGAGGACGCGGACGGCACCGGTGGCACCGAGGGGGCAGCAGCCTTGCGGTAGGCGCCCAGGGCCCCCCTGGTCGGGGGCGGCGGGGGCGGTGTGACCTGGGCCGGCGTCACCGGGGCGGGCTTCGGTGCAGATCGACGAACCGGTGCGGCCTCAGCCGACAGGTTCACGGGAGCGACGGGCGTCGGCGCGGGCGCCTGCGGCGCGGCGACAGCCGGCGGGGCAGCGACGACCTCGCCCCCCTCCAACCGGCGCTCGAGTCGTTCGATCCGCTCCAGCAGCGCGGCGACCGACGTGTCGGCCTCCGGCGCCGTGATGCGCACCAGCGCGACCTCGAGCGTCACCCGTGCATCGAGCGCCTCCCGCATGTCGGTGAGCGACTCCCCGAGACGCTCCATGGCCCGCACCAGCGACGCGGCACCGAGCCGCTTCCCCTGGTCTTCGGCGCGCGCCTTCTCCTCCGGCGAAAGGTCGACGAGATCGGGAGCACGGGAGACGAGGAAGACGTCGCGCAGGTGGGAGAGGATCTCCTCGCCCATCCGGCGGGGGTCGCGTCCCGCTCCGCACGCGCTGGCGACCGCGGCCAGCGCTCGAGCCGGATCGCGCTCGCACAGGGCCTCGGTGACCTCGTCGGCCACCGGCACCTCGTCTTCGACGGCACCGAGCGCAGCGGCCTGATCGAGCACCGACAGCGCGTCGCGTGCCGAGCCGGCACCACGTCGGACGACACGATCGAGGTCGGTGGACTCGAGACCGAGGCCCGCCTCCTCGTTCACGTTCGAGACGAGCGACTGGAGGACGTCGGTTGGCAACAGGTGGAACTCGTAGTGCTGCACCCGGCTCTTGATCGTCGGGAGCACCTTCTGCGGGTCGGTCGTCGCGAGCACGAACACGACGTGGCCCGGCGGCTCCTCGAGCGTCTTCAGCAGCGCGGTGGCGGCGTCGTTGGTGAGGTGGTGGACCTCGTCGATGATGTACACCTTGCGCTGACCGGGTCCGCCGAGGGCGATGCGCTGGATGAGGTCTCGGATGGCGTCGATGCCGCGGTTCGATGCCGCGTCCATCTCGAAAACGGCGAAGCTGTTGCCCTGCTGCACCGACACGCACGACTCGCAGACGCCGCACGGCTCGCCGTCGTCGAGCTTCTCGCAGTTGAGGGCCTTGGCGAGGATGCGGGCGGTCGAGGTCTTGCCCGTGCCGCGTGGCCCGCTGAAGAGGTAGCCGTGGCCGACGCGTCCCTCGCGGACCGCGTTCTGAAGCGCGCGCGTGACGTGGTCTTGGCCGAGCACCTCACCGAAGCGCTGGGGCCGGAACCGCCGGTAGAGGGACTGGTACGGCACGTTCTCCTCAGCCACCTGCCCACCTTCGCACAATCACATGCGCTCGCAAGCTGCGGTCGCTCTTGCGCCTCGTCGCTGGCGCTTCCGTCGCCGCGGGTGCGACGAGAAGCGCCGGTGCCCGGTGCGACGGTCAGGCGGTCTGCGGCACACGAGTCGGTCCGCTGAGAGCTGCTGCCTTCCGGCCCTGACTCGGTTCACGGCGACCCGTTGCGCAGGACCCAACCGCCGCACCCGACACCGGCGCGGGACGGACCAGGATACCCTGTCGTCTCCCCTTGGAGGGATGCGAGAGCGGCCGAATCGGCACGATTGGAAGTCGTGTGAGGGGCAACCCTCCGTGGGTTCAAATCCCACTCCCTCCGCTCCCGGTCTGTGGAGGGCCGCCGGCGTCGTGGCGCGGCGGCCCTTCACAGCACCGATCGACGCGACGGCTACGGGCGGCGTTCCTTGGCCGCAGCGGCCTTCGCCTTGCCCGCGGCGCCAGCGTCGTCGGGGGCACCGGCATCCTCGGGAGCCCTGCCGTTCGTGCGAGCGACGGTGGAGATCGCCTCGCCCTTCTCGGAGCCCTCGGCGTCGGTCGTCGTGGCGAGCGTCGACACCTCGTAGCCGTGGGTGTCGGTCGGACGCTCTCCGCCCTCGGCGTCGGTCGAGTCGTCGTTCTTCACGCCGGTCCCGTCGGTCGACACGGCGTCGGCAGCCTTGGCGTTCGCGTTGGCCTTGCCGGCGTCGCCGGCGTCGCCGGCGGCGTTCTTCGCACCGGAGGCCTCGCGTCCGGTCACGACCTCGGCGACCTTCTCGACGGCCGTGTCAGATGCCTGCTCGGGAAGGGTGAGGGCGGCGGCAGCGCCACCCACGAGCACGGCTGCGCCCGCAGCCAGGGCAGCGACGGCGGTCTTCGTCTTGTTCACGGAATCGACAGCTCCTTGTTCGACAGCAGGTTCCCGCTCCGGGGAAGTAAGCGTCGAACCACCCGAAAGGGATACGGCTACGAACCGCCGCAGCGGACGACACCGATGGTGATCTGGGCGCAGCCGTCGTCGGGCTTCGGCGCCGGCTGCGTCGCATCCGGCGACGGGCCTCCGCTGCCTCCGCTCCCGGAGGGACCGGATCCGCCGGACGGAGGCGGCGGCGGCGGGGGCGAACCCGACGGTTTCGGCGGACGCAGGTCGAGCTCGCCGGGATCGTGGTCGAACTGCACCGGCACCCGCTGCGGGTAGTCACGGGCGATCTCGGCCCGGGCCCACGCGAAGGCGGCCTCGACCGACGCCGACGCCTTGTTCTGGATCATCGCTCGGCGGACCATGTACTCGACGAGGTAGCTGCGTCCGAGCCGCTCGTTCTCGTACGCGAGGTCGTCGGCCGACGCGGCTGCCGTCAGGATGCGCCCGGGCTTCAACACCTCGGTGAACCCGCCGCCGTAGCACGCAGCCATGCCGATCCACGCGCGGCGGGCCTGCATGCCGTCGAGGATCTGAGCCAGCTCGCGATCGGTGACGGTCGCGCCGTCGGAGCCGACCATCGCCTCGGTGTCGCCGCCGACCTTGCGGACATGGCCAGCGTAGAAGAACACGGCGACGGCGTCGGGGCCGGCGTGGGCCCGCAACCAGTCGGCCGCGGCGCGAATGGTGCCCGCCGTGGCCTGCCCGTCGCGGATGAGCAGACGGTTTCCGCCGGGGACGCCCATCCGCCCCAGGGCCTCGTTCACGTCTTCCACGTCGGCGACGGCGGAACGGAGGTCGTATCTCGTGCCCGGGTAGTCGTTGATACCGATCATGACGGCCCATGTGCCGCCAGACGGCTGGACGCCGTCGAACTGCGAACGCCGCAACTGCGCAGGAGGCCGCGCCGGCGGAGGGGGTGGCGCGTCGAACTTCTCGGGAGCGGGGGCGACGGCGACCTCGCCGGCTGCCGGCGCAGGAACTGGCTCGGAGAACGCGGCGGCCGCGAGCTCGACCGGCGCCGAGGAGCCTTCGGCCGGTGGCGCCTCGGGCAGGCGGAGTCGCTGCAGGGCGTCGAAGCCCTGGCCGCTGCCGGCGACGCCGCGTTCGTAGACGACTCCCGCGACTCGCGCCGGGCCTGCGACTGTCGGCAGCAGGCCCGTCTGATCCCAGGCGAGGACGGCCGCGGCCGCGACGGCGAACGCTCCGACCATCCTGCGACTGCGCCGACCGAAGCGCGACAACCCGAACCGACCCCCTGCCACAGGGATTGCCGGACGACCCCAGCGCCGCCCGACGGAACCCCTTCTGAGGGTCAGTGTTCGCCGTTCGGTGCCCGCTCTCCTGCTCCGTCCGGGAACCCCGGTAGCGTCGCCCGCCGTGGATGTCCGGGAGGCGATGCAACTCGCCTTGTCAGAAGCGAGGGCCGCGCTCGAGCACGACGACGTCCCGGTGGGGGCGGTCGTGCTCGACGCTGACGGAAACGTGCTCGCCAAGCGCCACAACGAACGGGAGCTCGTCGGGGATCCGACCGCTCATGCAGAAGTGCTGGCGCTGCGCGACGCGGCCGCCGCGACCGGCAGCTGGCGGCTGACAGGGACGACGCTCGTCGTCACGCTCGAACCGTGTCCGATGTGCGCCGGGGCCCTGTTGAGCGCCCGCGTGAGCCGGGTGGTGTTCGGTGCCGCGGACCTCAAGGCGGGGGCGTGTGGGTCGCTGTACAACCTGTGCGCCGACCCTCGGCTCAACCACGAGCCCGAAGTCGTCCACGGCGTGGAGGCCGGCCCGGCGGGCGAGCTGCTCACGTCGTTCTTCGCAGAGCGCCGAAGCGCAGCCAGTACGATGTAGCCCCTCGCCGCCTCCGGTGGCGAGGACGTCGAGGAGGGGTGCGAGAGCGGCCGAATCGGACGGTCTCGAAAACCGTTGTCTCTGCAAAGGGACCGTGGGTTCAAATCCCACCCCCTCCGCCAGACGGGAGCCCGGTCGCCCCTCGGGGCGGCCGGTTCCGCGTCCGGCCCCGGCGACGTTGTCGCACCCCACCGGTAGGGTTCGAACGTGGCCCAGGCGAAGGCGCCGGTGGCCTTCAGGGGCCGTGCGGCGAAGCTCACGCCCGAGGAGGCGAGGCAGGCCAGGCTCGACCGCGCCACGCTCCGCCGAGCCTGGCGCTTCGCGTCGCCGTACCACCGGCTCATCGTCGCCTTCCTCGGCACGATGGCGGCATCGTCGATCATCGCCGTGCTGCCGCCCCTGGTGTTCAAGCGGCTGATCGACACCGCGTTGCCCGCGCGCGACCTCGGCTTGGTGAACCTGCTCGTCGGCTTCGCGGTGGCGCTGGCCCTCGGCGAGACCGCGTTCCGGCTGCTCAACCGGTGGCTGTCGTCGCGCATCGGGGAAGGGCTGATCTACGACCTCCGCACCGCGCTGTACGACCACGTCCAGCGGATGCCGATCGCGTTCTTCACCCGCACCCAGACCGGCTCGCTGCTGTCACGGATGCAAAGCGACGTCGTCGGCGCGCAAGGCACGGTCGGCACGCTCGCCACGGTGACCTCCGACGTGTTCCTGCTGTCGGCGACCGTCGGCGCGATGTTCCTCCTCAACTGGCAGGTCACGTCGTTCGCCCTGTTGATCGTGCCCGCGATCCTCGTCCTCGACCGGGTGATGTCACCGCGGATGGTGGCCCTGTCGCGCGACCGCATGCAGCTCAACGGCGACCTGGGGGCCACGATGGCGGAGCGCTTCAACGTGTCCGGCGCGCTGCTGGTGAAGCTGTTCGGACGCCGCGCCCACGAGGTGGCGACCTTCTCGGAGCGGGCGCGAGCCGTTCGCGACAGCGGGATCCGACTCGCGATGACGTCCCGCGTCTACTACGCCAGCCTCACGCTCATGGGTGCGCTCGGCACCGCCGGCGTCTACTGGGTCGGAAGCCGCGCCGTCGTCGACGGGCGTCTCGAGGTCGGGGGGCTCGTCGCGCTCGCCGCCTATGTCGCACGCCTGTATTCGCCGTTGACCAACCTCGCTTCGGCGCGAGTCGACCTGCTCACCTCGCTCGTGTCGTTCGAGCGCTGCTTCGAGGTGCTCGACGCGCCCCACGCGATCACCGAGAAGGCCGACGCCGTCGATCTCCCGGACGGCGCCGGCGGCCGGGGGGAGATCGAGTTCGACGACGTGTGGTTCCGTTACCCGGCACCGAACACGGTGTCGATCGCATCGCTCGAGGCGGCGAACGCGGAGGTCGGCGACGAGCCGTCCGACTGGGTGCTGCGCGGCATCTCGTTTCGCGCCGAGCCGGGGACGATGACGGCCCTGGTGGGTCCGTCCGGCGCGGGGAAGACGACGATGTCGGGCCTCGTCCCCCGGCTGTACGACGTGACGTCCGGCTCGGTGCGCATCGACGGCGTCGACGTGCGAGACGCGACGCTGTCGTCACTCGTGGCCTCGATCGGCGTCGTCACCCAAGACCCGCACCTGTTCCACGACTCCATCGCCGAGAACCTGAGATACGCGAAGCCCGACGCCACCGACGACGAGCTCGTCGAGGCGTGCCGCGCGGCTCGGATCCACGACCTCGTGGCGCCGCTACCGGCGGGCTACGACACGCTCGTCGGCGAGCGCGGCTACCGGATGTCGGGCGGCGAGAAGCAGCGCCTGGCGATCGCGCGGGTGCTGTTGAAGGACCCCGCGATCGTGATTCTCGACGAAGCGACGAGCCACCTCGACTCCGAGACCGAGGCGCTGATCCAGCAGGCGCTCACCGAAGCGCTCTCAGGGCGGACCTCGATCGTGATCGCGCACCGCTTGTCGACCATCCGGGCGGCCGATCAGATCCTCGTGATCGAGCGCGGCTCGATCGTCGACGCCGGGCGCCACGGCGACCTCATCGTCCGGGGTGGCCTCTACCGCGAGCTCTACGAGACGCAGTTCGCCGAGGCCGGCTGAGCCACGCTGGTGCCGTCAGGCGTGCGGTGAGCGGCCGACCCTGACGTCCTCGCCGGCCAGGAGCATCTCCCGGATCTCGGCCTTGGCCCGCTTCCGCTCATCCGGCGGCAGGCGATCGATGAACAGCACGCCGTCGAGGTGGTCGGTCTCGTGGGCGAAGGCGCGTGCGATCCGGTCCGTCCCCTCGATCTCGACGGGCGCGCCGTACTGGTCGAACCCGCGGGCGACGATTCGCCTCGGCCGCGCCAGCTCGTAGGTCAGGCCGGGGATCGACAGGCACCCTTCACCGTCGAGCAACTCCTCCTCGCCCGGAGCGACCTCGAGGACCGGATTGACCAGGTGGTGCATCTCGCCGTTGCGGACGTAGGTGAACACTCGCTGGGTGACGCCGATCTGGTTCGCCGCGAGCCCGGCGCCGCCGGCCTCGGTCAGGGTGTCGGAGAGGTCGGTGACGAGGCGGCGCAGCGACGCGTCGAAGTCGACGACCTCGGCGGCGCGCTGGCGCAGCACAGGATCGCCGTAGGTGCGGATGCGCCTGATCGTCACGAGAGCCCCTTCACGAACGCGATGTCGTCGGCGATGCCGGCAGCCGGCGTCTCGCACACCACCGGCGCCTTCGCCGCGGCAACGACAGCCCGAAGAACATCGGGATCGATCGTTCCCTTCCCGATGTTCTCGTGACGATCGCGTCCCGACCCGGCCTCGTCCTTCGAGTCGTTGCAGTGGATGAGATCGATGCGCCCGGTGAGGGCGATGATGCGGTCGACGACGTCGACGAGGCCCTCTCCCGCCGCGTGCGCGTGGCAGGTGTCGAGGCAGAACCCGAGACGGGTGTCGTCGGCGATGCGGTCCCACAGCCGCCCCAGGACGTCGAAGTGCCGAGCCATCGCGTGGTCGCCACCTGCGGTGTTCTCGAGGTAGATCGGGATGTCGGTCTCGATCGTCTTCAGACCCTTCGCCCAGCGCTCGAAGCCCTCCTCGACCTCGTCGTCGCCCGACACGTGGCCGCCGTGGACGATCACCGCTCGCGCGCCCACCGTCGCCGCGGCATCGACGCACTGCTGGAGGATCTTGCGGCTCGGTATCCGGATCTTCGGATTCCCCGCAGCGAGGTTCACCAGATACGGCGCGTGCACGTAGATCGGCACGCCCGACGCCTTCAGCTGCTCGGCGTCCTCCCGCGGCGGCGGCTTCTTCCAGCTCTGCGGATCACCCATGAAGATCTGGACGAGGTCGGCGTCGGTGGCCGCTGCGACCGCCAAGGGCTCGTCCTGCTTCACGTGCGCGCCGACCAGGACGCGATCGCCGACCGCGGTCACGACAGCGCCTCGAAGTTCGGAGCCCGCTTCTCGACGAGGGCCGCGACGCCCTCCTTGAAGTCGGCACCACGGAACGACTCGTTCATCAGCTCGACGGCCTCGCGCGCCGACTCGTCGAGGCTGCGCAGCTGGTCGGCGTAGAGCTGGCGCTTCATCGCACGGAGCGACCACGGCGAGATCTCGCTCGCGATCTTCCGGGCGTAGTCGAGGGTGCGCTCCATCAGCTGCTCGCGCGGGACGACCTCGTTCACCAGCCCCATCGCGACAGCGTCTTCAGCGAGCACGGCCCGGCTGGAGAACAGGAGGTCGGCCGCGCGCGCGGTGCCGACGAGGCGCGACAGCACCCACGACACCCCGTGCTCGGCCGGCAGCCCGAGCCGCCCGAACGACGTCGTGAGCTTCGCTCCCTCGGCCGCGATGCGGATGTCGGCGAAGCACATGAGGACGAAGCCCACGCCGGCAGCCGGTCCGTTCACCGCAGCGATGACGGGCTTCGACAGGCCGTAGTGGAACGAGTAGGAGTGCTCGAAGTCGTCGCGCACTCCCGAACCAGGCTTCGGCGTGGGCTCGCTGCCGGCGGTCGCGTTGCCTGCGCCCGACGTGCCGTACTCACCCGACTGCCGGATCCCGGACAGGGCGTCGGTGTCGGCGCCTGCGCAGAACCCGCGCCCGGCGCCGGTGACGACGATCACCCGCACGTGGGGATCGGCGTCCGCGTCGGCGAGAGCGACGCGGTACTCGTGTTCCATCCGCTGCGTCCAGGCGTTGAGCCGGTCCGGGCGGTTCAAGGTGACGACGGCGACTCCGTCGTTCACCTCGTAGGTGGTGACTTTGCGCTCGAGCACGGAGGGGAGTCTCGCACTCCCCTCCGAGCTCGAGGTCTGAGCGGGTGCCGAGACGTCAGAACGCCCGGCCGGTGGCGCCGCGGTTGCGGCCGATGACCAGGCGGTAGACGAACAGCACGATCAGCGCGCCGACGACGGCGCCGATGTAGCCCACGGCATCGTCAGGGCCGCCGAAGAGGAAGCCGCCGAGCAGAGCGCCCACGACGCCGAGCAGCATCGTGGCGAGCCAGCCCATCGGATCGCGGCCCGGCATGATCGCCCGCGCAATGAGGCCTGCGATGAGTCCCATGATGAGGAAGAGGATCAGTCCCATGTCGTCAGGGTTCCCGCCGGGTCTCGACGTTTAACCATCAGTCGAGCGAAGCCCGCGAGCGAGACGATCGTCATGCCAACGACACCAGGTCGAGGAGATCGTCGTCCCAGTAGTCGAGCTCGCCCTCGGGCATCGCCAGCACTCGCTGAGGACGGAGCTCCTGCACGAACTCGGGGTCGTGGCTGACGAGGACCATCGATCCGGTCCAGCCGCCGAGGGCGTGGGCGATCGCGGTCCGCGACGGCGGGTCGAGGTTGTTCGTCGGCTCGTCGAGCAGGAGCAGGTTGTGGCGACCAGCGCACAGCTGGGCCAGCGCGAGCCTCGTCTTCTCGCCGCCCGACAGCGTCCCCGCCTCCTGGAACGCCTTGTCGCCCGTGAGGCCGAACATCCCGAGCAGCGACCGGATCTGCTGGTCCATCAGCCCGAGCCCGAGCGACCGGATGTGGTCGATGACGGACACGTCCGGCGACAGCCCCTCGTGCTCCTGCGCGTAGTAGCCGCACGACACACCCACACCGAACCGGAACGACCCCGCGTCCGGCTGCGACTGCCCCGCGAGGATGCGGAGGAGGCTCGTCTTGCCCGCTCCGTTGAGGCCCATGATCAGCAGGCGTTCGCCCCGCTCGACCGCGAACTCGACGTCTTGGAAGACCGGCGGGCCGCCGTACGACTTCCGGAGCCCCTCCGCCTCGAACACCACACGGCCCGCGTGTGGCGGATCAGGCAGCCGGACCTCGATCTTCCGCTCACGAGTGGGTCCCTCGACCGCCGCGTCGCGCAAGCGGTCGACCCGCTTGTCGAGGCTCTTCGCGATCCGGGCCCGCTTCGCCGTCGAGTGACGCATCGAGTCCGCGAGGTCGGCCAGCCGCTTGATCTCCGCCGATTGGCGCAAGGCAAGACGCGCGAGCCGCTCTTCGTCCTTCGCCCGCGCCTCCCGGTACTGCGAGTACGTGCCCTTGTACTCGACCATCGTTCCCTCGTCGATGTGGAGCACGCGAGTGATCGCCTCGTCGAGGAGGTCGAGATCGTGGCTCACGACGAGCAGCGCACCTCGATACGACCGGAGGAACCCCATCAGCCAGGTCTTGGCGTCGGTGTCGAGGTGGTTCGTCGGCTCGTCGAGCATCAGGACGTCGCTGCCCGCGAACAGGATCCGTGCCAGCTCGACACGGCGGCGTTCACCGCCGGAGAGCACGTCGACCGGGAGGTCGACGCGGTCGGCGGCCAGGCCGAGACCGGCGCAGATACGGCGGACGTCGGACTCGGCGCTGTAGCCACCCGCCGCTCGATAGGCCTCCTCGGCCCGTGCGTAGCGGGCGACGTTCCGCTCCGATGGGTCTTCCTCGATCCGCACGCGGAGCTTCTCGATGCGCTGGGCCTCGGCGTCGAGACCCTTGCCGGAGAGGATGTGCGACAGCGCAGTCGCGTCGACGCCCTGGCCTCGGGGACGCGCCTCCTGCAGGAGGTAACCCAACTCGCCCTGGCGCAGCACGGTGCCGCTCGCAGGCGGGTTCTCACCCGCAAGGACCCGCAGCAGACTGGTCTTCCCCGCCCCGTTGCGCCCGACCAGGCCCACCTTGTCGCCGGCGCGAATCGCGAAGGTCGCCTCGACCAGGGTCAGGCGGCCTCCGACCTCCACGCTCAGCTCGCGGGCCTGCAGCACCTGGTCATTGTCGCCGCGATGCCGCGGAACGACCGCGCGATTACGCCCGATGTCCCGGCGGAGCGTCCGGATGTGGCAGGTTTGCGGGATGCCTGAAGGCGGCAGCGGCGCTGCGAACACGCCTGTGAAGATCAGCCTCGATGGTGCCCACCTACGGGTCGACGCCCGGCCGGCGCGCCTCGTCTCCATGCTGAAGGGTGCCGACGGGACTCCGCTGGTGACGGCGCAGCCGAGCGCCGGAGCTGCAACCTCGGAGCCGCTCCCGGCTGCGGCGCGGCAGGCGACGTTCCGAGTGCGCGACGACGTGACGGTCGAGGCGACGTCGGCCGCGAACTTCGTCGCCATCGCGGACGAGAAGGGCCCGTGCGTCGTCATCGCCTACGGCGGTGAGCTCACGGTGATCCCCGGGGGCAACGACCGGTTCGCTCTCGGTGCCCACGAGGCCCTGCTGGTCGGCGTCGACGGCGGTCCGACGGTGATCCCCGCCGCCGAGCTGACCGAGGAGTCCCACCCCGAGCTGGCGTCGCTCCTCGACGACGCAGCCGAAGCCGTGCTCGCTCCGGCGGCCGCGACGGCTGCAACGGCGGAGGATCCGGGGAAGGCCGAGGGGACGCCCACCTCAGCAACCGAGGCCGCCGGCGCAGGCGACGACGAGACCGCCCCTGCCACCGCGGCAGCCGTCGCCGCGGTTGCCGCGACGACGCCGGCGGCGAAGAAGGCGGCTGCCACTCCGGCCAAGGCGGCGAGCAAGTCGACCGGCGGGCAGCGACGCAAGAAGGGCAAGAAGGGACGTCCGCAGCCGTCGAAGTCAGCGGCGAAGAAGGCGGCGCCCGTGGGCGCGGGGGCCGACGCAGCCGCCGCAGGCGCGGCTGGCGCCGCAGCGGCGACGAAGGCAGCCAAGGCCGGCGGCGCTGGCAAGCAGCCTCCGAAGGATCCGCCGAAGGGCGGAGGCGGTGGCGGTGGCGGTGGCGGCGGCCACGACGACGACAGCTACGAGGACACGCCGCGCGACAAGCGGTTCATCGTCGGCACCGTGCTCGTGGCGCTCGTGCTCGCCGTCGGTGCGGTGCTCCTGCTGAGCAACGTCGGCGGCGACGACGATGGTGTCGACGTCGCCACGGGAACGACGACGACCGAGGTCGAGGAACCGACCACGTCGAGCACCGCACTCGAGGCGACCACCACCGAGGCGCCAGCGACGACAGCGCCGCGAGCGACCACGACCACGGCTCCTGCGACGACCACCACGGCTCGGGCGACCACCACGACGGCTGCGCCGACGACCACGGCTCCCGCGCCGAACTACTCGATCGAGCCGAAGTCGTGCGTCCAGAACGGGAACTCGATCACCTACACCGCAGCTGTCACGAACTCGGCGAGCGGTCCGTGGGACTTCACCATCGACATCTCGTTCAAGACGGCCGACGGCGGCGAGGTCGCGAAGGCGACAGCGAACGTGACGCGGCTCGCTTCGGGTCGCACCGCCGATTTCAGTGCGACCGGCACGAGCAGCCGCAACCTCGCCGGCACCGGCGCCAGCTGCGACGTCACCCGCGTCGACGCCCGCCCGTCGCGCTGACGCCGTGCGGATCGTCATCGCCTCCTGCTCCGTCGCGTACGAAGGACGGCTGACCGCGTCGCTCGCCCAGGCGACTCGGCTCATCATGGTGAAGTCGGACGGCTCGATCTCCATCCACAGCGACGACCGGGCCTACAAGCCGCTCAACTGGATGACCCCGCCCTGCACGCTGGCCGTCGAGCCGGACCGGTGGGTCGTGTGCAACCCGAAGGGCGAGACGCTCACGATCACCCTCCACGAGGTGTTCCAGGACGTCGAGCACGCCTTCGGCCCCGAACCCGGCCTCACGAAGGACGGCGTGGAAGCGCACCTCCAGGAGCTTCTCGCGGCGACGCCCGAACGGATCGAGCCCGGGCTGCGGCTGGTGCGGCGCGAGTACGAGACCGGCATCGGGCCCGTCGACCTCCTCTGCCGGGACGCGGAGGGCAACGCGGTGGCGGTGGAGATCAAGCGGGTCGCAGAGCTCAACGCGGTCGATCAACTCACGCGATACCTCGAACGGTTGAGCCTCGACTCGCGCCTCGGCGGCCTCCGCGGCGTCCTCGTCGCGAACTCGATCAAGCCCCAGGTGTCGGTTCTCGCACGCGATCGCGGGATCGTCTGCGTCGAGGTCGACTACCAGGAACTGCGCGACGGGCGGACGGCCGACCTCCTGCTCTTCTGATCACGCCGGGCTCGGGACGACGAGCACCGGCACCTCCGACTCCTGCACCAGGCCCTGACTCGTGGAGCCGAGCTGGCGGCCTCCGTGGCCGCCGACCCCACGGCTGCCGACCACCAACAGATCGGCGCCTGCGCGCGAGGCGGCGAGCAGCAGGGCCGGTACCGGGCTGCCCGGCACGACCTCGACGGTGTGCTCGACGTTCGCGTCGCGCAGCGGCTGACACCACTCGTCGACCTGGTTCTCGATCTCGTCGACGCGGTCTTCGACGCTGATGTCGTGGACCGACTGCTCCTCGAGCAGACCCACCGCGTGCACGACGATCAGGTCGGCCGACGAGGCGATCGCCACCTGCGCAGCAACGTCGAGCGCGTGCGCGGCGTTGGGCGAACCATCGACGGCCACCATCACCTTCGAGAACGCGCTCACAGATACCCCATCTCGTGTGCCTCGGCCCACAGCTCGTCTCGGAACTTCGGATGGGCGATGGAGATGAGCGCCTTCGCCCGCTGCGAGATCGACCGGCCGCGCAACTCGGCGACGCCGTACTCCGTCACCACGTTGTCAACCGTGTTCTTCAACGTCGTGACCACCGAACCGGCGGTGAGGCGGGCACGGATGCGGGAGAACGACCCGTCCGACGTCGTCGACGGAAGCACGATGAACGCGGAGCCGCCGGGCGAGTACATCGCGCCGCGGGCGAAGTCGGACTGGCCACCGCTCGACGACCAGTAGCGACCCCCGATCGTCTCGGACGCGCACTGCCCGATCAGGTCGACCTCGGTGGTCGCGTTGATGGACACGAAGCAGTCTTCGCGGGAGATCACGCGAGGATCGTTGACGAAGTCGACCGCGTGGAACTCGACGATCGTGTTCTCGTGCAGGAAGTCGTAGAGGGTGCGGGTGCCGAGGGCGAAGGTCGTCACCACCTTCGATCGGGCGACCTCCTTCTGCGTGCCCGTCACGACGCCGTTCTCGATGAGGTCGATCATCCCGTCAGACAGCAGCTCGGTGTGGATGCCGAGGTCGCGGTGGTCCCTGAGGTTCGCCAGCAGCGCGTTGGGGATGGCGCCGATGCCGGCCTGGATGGTCGCGCCGTTGGGAACTCGCTCGGCGACGTACTCCGCGATGCGGCTCTCGATCTCGCCCGGCGTCGACGGTGGCACCTCGACGAGGGGGTAGTCGACCTCGGTGTAGCCGACGACTTGTGTGACGTGGATCTGGTTGCGCCCGAAGGTGCGCGGCATCTGCGCGTTCACCTCGAGGAAGAACGGCACGGAGCCGATGAACGGCGCGACGTAGTCGGCGTTGGTGCCGAGCGAGAAGTAGCCGTGCTGGTCCATCGGTGACGCCGCCGCCAGCACCATCGAGCAGCGCGTCGCCGAGCGCAGGATGCGCGGCACTTCGGAGAAGTGGTTCGGCACGAGCTCGACCTGGTTCTTGTGGAACCACGGTCGTGTCACCGGCGACAGGAAGTACGAGACGTGCGTCAGGTGGGGCTTCAGCTCGCCGCGGATCGACGGGCGATCGTGCAGCGCGTGCATCTGGTGGATCTTGACGTCGTCGAAGCGGCGCGCCTCGGCCTCGATCGCATCGAAGACCTTCACGGGTTCCCCGTTGGCGAGCGGCACGATGAGGTCGGCGCCGTCGACGAGGTGGTCGAGCACACCGTCGGGCGAGGAGGGCGCAGGGAAGGATCTCGTCACCGCACCGCGGTTCTACCCTCCACGGCGTGCTGCCCGTCGACCTCGACACGATCCGCCTCTTCCTTCACGTCGTCGCCGCGGCGGTCTGGGCCGGCGGACAGATCACCGTCGCCGGGCTCTTGCCGGCGGTTCGCCAGCTCGGTGACGACGCCCCCCGCCGCGTGGCTCGGGCGTTCAACCGCATCGCCTGGCCGGCGTTCGTCGTCGTCGTGGTGACCGGGATCTGGAACGTGCTCGCGGTCGACGTGGGTGACGCCGGCACCGAGTACATGGTCACGCTCGGCCTCAAGCTCCTCGTCGTCACCATCTCGGGCGTCGCGGCCGCCGCCCACATCGCGGCGACGAGCCGCAGGGCCCTCGCGATCGGCGGCGCCGCGGGCGGCGTCGCTGCTGTCGCCGCGCTGTTCCTGGGCGTCGTCCTCCGCGGTTGAGCTTCGGGACCGCTGGCCCTGTCGTCGGTCGACGGCGGCAGCGCACGATGTCGGCATGACGCGCGTCTACGAGCGGCGGACCGGACTCGACGTCCTCGACCGCGACGAGTGCCTCGACCTCATCCGCACCCAGCAGGTCGGCCGCATCGCGATCGTCGAGGGCGGTCACCCGCTGGTGTTCCCGGTGAACTACCTCGTCGACGGCGAGGACGTCGTGTTCCGAACCGGAGAGGGCACGAAGCTGCATGCCGGCAACGGCAGCCCGGCGTGCTTCGAGGTCGACGTCGTCGACGCCGAGCACCGGGCGGGATGGAGCGTCATGGTGCAGGGGCGCCTCGAAGAGGTCGTGCCGACGGATGGCGTGCTCTTCGAGCGAGCGCATGCGCTGCCGGTCGATCCGTGGGCGGACGTCCCGAAGGACCACCTCATGCGAGTCGTCTCACGAACCATCACCGGACGCCGCCTGCGGCGTTGACGTCAGTCGAGAACCCCCTGAGCGGACGACACCGTCAGCGGCACCCGCCACGTGACGCGCGTTCCGCCACGAGGTCCCGGGCCGATCTCCATGTCGCCGCTCAGGTCGCGCGCTCGCTTCCGCATGTTGCCCAGGCCGTGGCCGCCGGACGTTCCCCGCTCCTTCTCGCCCTCGAACCCCAGCCCGTCGTCCGTCACCTGCAGGAGCACCTCACCGCCATGCGTGGCGACGAGGATCTCGAGGCGCGTCGCCCTCGCGTGACGAGCCGCGTTCGACACCGCCTCACGCAGCGTCGCGAGGAGCTGCTCGGCGATCCGGTCCGGCACCACGGTGTCGACGGGACCGTCGAAGAGCACGTGCGGCGTGAAACCGAGCGAACCCGCCGACTCCGAGCTCATCGCCAGCACCTGGTCGCGCAGGCCGCCGCTCGTGAGGCGTGATGCCTCCAAGCCGAAGATCGCGGTGCGGATCTGCTTCACCGTCTCGTCGAGGTCGTCGACGGTCGCCTGGATGCGTTCGGCCACCTCCGGTCGCTGCGCGAGGCGCACGGTCCCCTGCAGGCCGAGGCCGATCGCGAACAGTCGCTGGATCACCGTGTCGTGCAGGTCGCGGGCGATCCGCTCGCGATCTTCGAGGAGGCTGATCTCCCGGACCCGGCTGTGGAGGCGGCTGTTCTCGATGGCGACGCCGGCCGCTGCCGCGAGGGCGACGATGAGCTCCTCGTCCTCTTCGGTGAACTCGTCGGCGGCGGTCTTGTCGGTGAGGTAGAGGTTGCCGAAGATCTGGTCGCGCACCCGGATCGGCACGCCCAGGAAGCTCTTCATCTTCGGATGCCCCGGCGGGAAGCCGTAGCTGTCGGGATGCTCGTCGAGCCGGGGAAGGCGCAGCGGCTTCGGCTCGACGATCAGCAGGCCGAGGATCCCGTGGCCGTGGGGAAGGTCGCCGATCGCCCGCTTCTGCTCCGCGTCGATCCCCACCGTGATGAACTCCGACAGCCGCGTGTGTGTCTCGTCGAGGACGCCGAGCGCGGCATATTTGGCGTCCACCAGCTCGCGGGCGGCGCGGATGATGCGTTCGAGCGTCTCGGAGAGATCGAGTCCGGAGCCGACGGCGAGGATCGCGCCGAGGAGCTGCTGGACCCGGGCTCGCGGGGTCACCTCCGCACGCGACTCGTCGTCGAAGGTCATCGCGCTAGGAGGCTAGATCCCTCAGCAGGGCGCCAGGGGTGCAACGAGCGGCCAGGGCCGCTCCCGCTCGACGAGTGCCGCGAGGTCGAGCAGCACCGCTTCCTGGTGGTGGCGCGCCATCACCTGCATCCCCACGGGCATGCCGCGCACGGTGCCGACGGGGATCGAGATGCCAGGGTTGCCGTAGGTGTTCGCCGGGATCGTCAGCGCGCCGGAGTTCGACGAGTCGACCTTGCGGCCGTTGACCTCGTCGGGGAAGCCGGTTGCTGCCCCGAACGCGACGTCGGGGCACGTGGGCGTGATGACGAGGTCGGTCTGGTCGAAGAGGTCGGCCATCGCCTCGTTGAGCTTCACGCGCCGCTCCTCGAGTTGCGCCCGTCCGCGCAGGTCGTACCGCGGGATGGCGACATCGAGGAGGAACTTGATCTGCGGGGTGAGGTCGGGGCCGCACTCGGGCCACGCCTCGCCCAGCTCCATCAGGATCGTCGCGCTGCCGGCCAGTGCCCAGGGCGTGCCCATGCTCGGCAGGTCGGCCCTCGCCTCCACCCGCGTCAGGCCGGCGTCGGCGATCAACGCCTCACCGGCGCTGATGATCAGGTCCATCACCTCGTGGTCCACGACGGCGCCGCCGAACTCGGGGAGGATCGTGGCTCGAAGTCGGTTGACCTCGCGCGTGCCGATCCCGTCCTCCCATCCCTCGATGCGGGGCAGGCTCAGCGGGTCGCGAGGGTGGGCACCGTTCGTGACGTCGAGGAAGCGCGCGATGTCTCGCACCGATCGTGAGAGGCATCCGGTGACGGCGGTCAGCGAGCCGATGGGTATCTGCGGTGCCTTCGGGATGCGACCGTAGGTGTTCTTCAGGCCGGGAAGACCGGTGAACGCCGCGGGGATCCGGATGCTGCCGCCGCCGTCGCCCGCGGATGCGATGGTGCACAGGCCACCCGCGACCGCCGCCGAGGAACCGCCGCTCGAGCCGCCGGGCGTGCGTTCGGTGTTCCACGGGTTCGTGGTCGTGCCGTTGAGCTTCGTGCGGGTGAAGTTCACGCCGCCGAACTCGCTGGCGGTGGTGAGGCCGAACACGACGGCCCCTGCCGCGCGCATGCGCTCGACCATCACCGCGTCGTGCTGTGCGACGCGGTCCTTGAAGACGAGCGACGACTCCGTGCTCGGCCACCCCTTGACGTTCGTGAGCTCCTTCACCGCGAACGGGACACCGCCGAACGGCAACGAGGTGTCGGCGTTGCGCGCCTGTTCGAGCGCCTCCTCGGCACCGATGAAGGAGAACGCGTTGAGCTCCGAGCGCTCGACCGCGGCGAGCGTCGCCTCGAGCTCCTCCACCGGGCTGCGCTCGCGACGACGGAAGGCGTCGACGAGCGAGCAGGCGTCGTTTATCCAGGGCGTGTCGGCTGTCATCGATCTCCTTCGAACTCGCGCCACGCGGCGGCGAGAAGATCCGGGTCGGTCCACACGTCGACGCCGGTCATCGCGAGCGCCTTCGCACCGTCGACCACCGCGGCGTCGGCCTTCTCGGACGCAGCCCACTGCGCCATCTCCTCGCTGTGGCCTGCAACGCCGAGCGGACACATCTGGATGACGGGGTGGATCGCCGGCAGCGCCTTGCTCACGTTGCCCATGTCGGTGCTCCCCGCGACGTTGTCGGGGATCAGCTCGGGCTCGACGAAGCGACGGCCCAGCGCTTCGCCGTTGCGCCGAAAGGCACTCGCGAGCGCGTGGTTCCACCGCCCGTCGCTGTAGCCGCCGTGATACGTCGCCTCGAGCCGCGCTCCCGTCTGCGTCGCTGCGCCCTCGAAGCAGGCGAGCACCCGAACCTTGAGCTTCTCCAGCCGTTCCTCCGTCTTCGCCCGGACCTTGAACCTCGCTGCCGCGCGCACCGGCACGATGTTCTCCGCCTGACCGCCGTCGGTGATGATGCCGTGGACCTTCTCGTCCGGGCGCAGGTACTGGCGCAGCGTGGCGAGCGACATGTAGCCGAGCACGAGCGCGTCGAGGGCGTTGACGCCCTTGTGCGGCTGCGAGCTGGCATGGGCGGCCTTCCCGTGGAACACCACCTCGAGGTCGTCGGCCGCGAGGTACGGCGCCCGCTCGACGTTGCCCGGCTCGGGATGGATCATCATCGCCATCGCTGCGCCGGCGAAGGCGCCGCGTTCGAGCAGGCGGATCTTGCCGCCGCCATTGCGCTCCTCTGCAGGCGTCCCGAGCACGAGCACCCGCCCGCCGGCCTCCGCTGCCACCGAGGCAAGTGCGATCCCTGCGCCGACGCCAGCGGTGCCGATGACGTTGTGCCCGCAGCCGTGACCGATGCCGGGCAGCGCGTCGTACTCGCAGCACACGACGAGCAGCGGCGCGTCACTTGCTGGATCGCCGCCTCGCGCCGCGAACGCGGTCGGCAGGTCGTACGCCGGGTGCTCGACGTCGAGCCCGTGGTCCCTCAGGAGCCCGGCGAGGCGGGCTGACGCGAAGTGCTCCTCGTACCCGAGCTCCGGATTCGCGTGGATCTCGCGCGATGCCGCCAGCAGCTCAGGGGTGATGCGGTCGACGACGTCGACGACTCGAGCCTTCAACGCGGCGGCGCGAGCAGCCGGTGACGTGGTCGTGCTCACTCGAGCGTCGCGTAGTTCGTCGAGCGGTCGTCCTTGCGGATGCCCGCCACCTCTTCGACGCACTGGGCGAGGTCGTTCAAGTACTCCTCGATCACCGGCGCGTTGCCCGCACTCACCGTGGAGTGCAGCGTGTCGGGCGGCTTCTGCCGGTCGTGGAACCAACCACGCCTGAGCAGCGCGTCGCCGAGAGCGAAAACGTCGACGCGGTCTTCGTAGCCAGGCGCGGAGGTCATTGCGACGAGCTGCGCCTCGGGTTCCCCGAGCACGGCAAGCCCTTCGACGGCGCGGATGCCCTCGACCATCCGGATGCGCGTCTCGATCGTCGTCTTCGTCAGGCGCTTGTAGCCCTCGAGGCCGAGGTGGTGCATCACCGCCCACGCCGTTGCCATCGGAAGCGCCGGCCGGGTGCCCTGCATGTTCGGCGATGCGTAGAACCCGCCGAGCCAGTCGTCGAACACGAACGTCTGGTAGCGCCGCAGCTCCTTGTTCCGGTGGAGGATCACCGACGCGCCCTTGGGGGCGTAGCCGAGCTTGTGGATGTCGGCGCTGATGCTGGTGACGCCCTCGACCCGGAAGTCCCACGGCGGCACCTCGTAACCGAGCATCTCCATGAACGGCAGGACGAAGCCGCCCATGCACGCGTCGGTGTGGAAGTTGATGTCGCGCTCGGCCGCGAGGGCCGCCAGCTCAGGGATGGGATCGACCACTCCCTGGGGATACTGGGGAGCGCTGCCGACGACCAGCACCGTGTTGTCGTTGATCGCGGCGGCCATGGCGTCGACGTCGGCCCGGTAGTCGTCGCGGACCTTGATCTTGTTGACCTTGATCCCGAAGTAGTAGCCGCCCTTGTGGAACGCGGCGTGGGCGCTCTCGGCGACGACCATCTCCGGCGCGGTGATGTTCTTCTCCGCCCTGCCCCGCTCGCGCGCGGCCTTGACCGCCATGAGGATGCTCTCGGTACCGCCAGAGGTCATGAAGCCGCTGGCGGTCTCGGGACCGTGAAGGAGCTCGGCCGTCGCACCGACCACCTCCGACTGGATCTGCCCCAGGCTCGGGAACGCCATCGTGTTCAGCGCGTTGTCGTGGAGGAACATGAGGGCGACGGCCTCGGCGACCTCGTGCACGCTCGGGCCGCCGTCGTAGACCATCCCGAACGTCCGCCCTTCCTGCCATCGGGCGTCGTTGGTCCGTTTGCTGTCGAGCTCGGCGAGGATCGCGTCTTTGTCGAGGCCCTGCTCGGGGAGACCCATGGCGGCGGAATCTAGGCGTCAGCCTGTCGGCGCTTCGCCCTCCATGTCGCCGACGACCTCACCGGGCTCGGGTTCGGCCGCCAGGTCGTCGGGCATCGGATCGGGGATGGCTTCCGGATCGTCCCCTTCGGGATCGACGTAGTCGGCTGTGGCCTCCCCGGCTTCCGGGTCACCGATGATCTCGTTCTCGGGCACGCCCGACCCGTACCCACTGCCGTGGCCGAGGTCACAGTTTGCTGATCGCCGATCAGTGGGAACTGGAGTTTGCATGACAGATACCGGAGACGAACACGTCGCCACCGGCACGGCGGGCAAGCTGATCGGCAAGGTCAAGCAGGTCGCCGGAGCCGTGGCGGGCAACGACGACCTCCAGCGCGAAGGCAACCTCCAGGAGGCTGCCGTCGACGCCGAGCGCGAGGCAGCCGCTCGAGAGGCGCGGGCCGAGCAGGAGCGGGCCGAGGCCGAGCTCCAGGAGAAGCGTCGCGAGAACGAGATCGAGGCGGAGCGCCTTCGGGCCGAGCGGGCCGAGGAGCAGCGCGAGCGTCAGATCGAGCGCGAAGAGCAGGAACGCAAGGCCGCGCTCGCCCGCCAGCGCCTCGAGGAGGAAGCCCGGGCCGAACAGGCCAAGGAAGCAGGCGAGCGCGCCGCCGATGCGCAGCGCGACGCCGCCGCCCGTGAGCGCGCCGCGCTCGCCGGAGAAGCCGCCGAACTCCGTGCCGCTGCCGCCAACGCGGAGCAGCGGGCCGAGGCTCTGAACCCTGAGGAAGGTGTGTGATGGGAGTACGAACGATCCCGGGCACGTTGATCGAGCGCTACCTCGACACGGTGCGCATCCCGGTCAAGGTCGCCGAGACGGTCGCGGAGAAGCGCGGCCTGGAGACCTTCAACCCGACGATCCCGTTCGACACGCTGACGGGAACGCTGCGGGAGCGCATCGGCGAGGCCCTCCGGGACGACGCGCTGGTCGAGCGTGGACGTCGCACCCGGCTGGCCGCGGACGAGCGCACCCGCGCCCTGCGCTTGAAGCTCGAGGCCGAGCGGGTGACGGAGGAGGCCGAGGCGCGCTTCGACGCCAAGCGCCAGCAGGCAGAGAAGATCGAGCTCACGGCCGAGCAGCGGGCCGAGCAGCGCGAGCGCGAGGCCGAGCAGCGCCATCAGGAGCAGGCGCGGAAGGTCGAGCAGGAGAAGGCCCGCAAGAAGGCCAACGCCCGCAAGGCCGCTCAGCTGCAGGAGGAGCGGATCGCTCGCAAGGAGCGCGACGAACGCCTCGAGCAACTCGAGGTGGAGGAGCAGGCGCTCGCGCAGGAAGAGGTCGCACTGACGACCGAGTCCGAGGCCCTCCGCCTCGAAGACGCGGCCACCAAGGTCAAGGCCGCCCGCAAGTCCAAGTAGCCCCTGCGCCCCCACCCCGGCTTCTGTGAGCAGTTGTTCGGCGTGACGTCGAACAACTGCTCACAGAACAAGATGGGGAGGTGCTGCTGGCCGACATCGTCGCGACGTCAGAACGCGTCGCGTCGACTCGCGCACGCACGCAGAAGATCGCCGCGTTGGCCGAGACGCTGCGAGCGCTCGCGCCGGATGAGATCGCGCCGGCCGTCGCGTACCTGAGCGGTGAGCCTCGACAGGGACGCGTCGGTGTCGGCTACCGCACCCTGTACTCGCTCTCTCCTCCGCCGGCGTCCGAGCCGTCGATCAGCGTGCTCGAGCTCGACGAGATGATCGATCGCCTGCAGGTGCTCGCCGGACCAGGCTCGCAAGCCGCCCGCCAGCAGCTCCTCACCGACCTGCTCTCTCGCGCCACCGCGGCCGAGGGTGACTTCATCCGCCGGCTCCTGACGGGCGAGCTTCGACAGGGCGCCCTGGCCGGCGTCATGACCGACGCCATCGCCAAGGCTGCAGACGTCCCACTGGCGAGCGTGCGTCGAGCGGCCATGCTCGCCGGCGACCTCTGCCGGGTTGCGTCCCTCGCCGTCGAAGAGGGACGCGAAGCGCTCGATCGGATCGGCCTCGAGGTGCTTCGGCCCGTGCAGCCGATGCTCGCGTCGACCGCGGCAGACGTGCGCGAGGCGATCGACGCGCTGGGGCTCTCGTCCGTCGAATGGAAGCTCGACGGTGCCCGCATCCAGGCCCACCGTCACCGCGACGAAGTTCGCTTGTTCACCCGGAACCTCAACGACGTCACCGACCGCCTCGGGGGCGTCGTCGACATCGTGCGGTCGCTTCCCGCCGAGCGACTGGTGCTCGACGGCGAGGTCCTCGGCGTCCACGACGACGACCGACCCGAGGTGTTCCAGGACGCGATGAGCCGCTTCTCCCGCAAGGACGGCAGCGGGAGCGGGCTCGTCGTCCGGTTCTTCGACGTCCTCCACGTGGACGGTGACGACCTCCTCGACGCGCCGCTCACGGAGCGGGCACGCGTCCTCGACGACGTAACCGGCCCGTGGCGGATCCCCGCCGTGCTCACCGACGATCCGGAGGTCGCCCAGGCCTTCCTCGACGACGCCGTCGGTCAAGGACACGAGGGGGTCATGGTGAAGGGCGCGTCGTCGACCTACGAAGCGGGGCGTCGAGGCGCGGCATGGCGGAAGATCAAGCCGGTCATCACGCTCGACCTCGTGGTGCTCGGCGCCGAGTGGGGCTACGGCCGCCGTCAGGGGTGGCTCTCGAACCTGCACCTCGGCGCTCGCGATCCCGAACGTCCCGGCGAGTTCGTGATGGTGGGCAAGACGTTCAAGGGACTGACCGACAAGACCCTCACGTGGCAGACGCAGCGGTTCCTCGATCTCGAGGCGAGGAGGGAGAGCAACGTCGTCTTCGTCCGGCCCGAGCAGGTCGTCGAGATCGCGATCGACGGCGTGCAGCGGTCGACCCGGTATGCGGGCGGCGTCGCGCTCCGGTTCGCGCGCGTCAAGCGATACCGCGACGACAAGGGGCCGGACGAAGCCGACACCATCACGAGCGTCCAGGCGCTCCTGCGCTGAGGGCCCTCAGGCCGACGCCTCCGCGTGCTCGTACTGGAGGATGTCGAGTTGCTCGAACCTCTCCCGCACGTACGGCGTGAGCAGGCCGATCCGCTTGACGTTCGGCACGACCTTCGAGAACAGCACGGTGCGGAACGCCTTCTGCAGATCGTGCTCGCGCACGTACGTCTCGCACTCCTCGACCGGAAGTCCGAAGTAGTCCCACACCTCGCGCTGCAGGAAGCGGTCTCGCATGAGCGCAGCCGCCTCGCACACGAACTCCTCGCGGTCGCGGCGTTCCGCCTCTGGCATGTCGTCGTACAGCCCCTCGAGGGAAGCGATGCCGAACGAAGTCAGAGCGAGGCTCTCGACCATGATCTGCATGCCGAGGTACGTCATGTCCCAGCGGGGGTCGGCGAGCAGGTCGCGCAGCAGCGCCTCGAGGTAGAGGTTGATTGGATACGACCGGCCCAGCTTCTCGTGCAGGTACCGGTCGTAGACCTCGACGTGGCGAGCTTCGTCCATCACCTGGGTCGCCGCGTAGAGCTTCGCGTCGTTGTCGGGAACGGTGTCGACGATCTTGGCCGTCGCAAGCAGCGCGCCCTGCTCGCCGTGGAGGAACTGCGAGACCGTCCATGCCTGTGACTCGAAGGTGAGCTGCGCGAGCTCGCGCTCGCTCAACCGTGCGAACGGCGAATCCGGCTCGTAGCGGAGCATGCCGATGCGGTCGTCCTTCACCCGCAGCGGGTCGACGTCGATGCTCCAGTCGATGTCGGCGGCTGCGTTCCACTGCGCCCGCTTCGCCTTGTCGTACAGGCGCATGAGCTTCTGGTTCTCGTGGGCGTAGTCCCACGAGAGGACCGCAGGGATCGGCGGCCGCCTGTGACCGGGATCACCCGCGCGCGCAGGACGCTCCGACCCGTCTGTCCTCTTCCGTCCATCCCGGGACCTTTCCCACGGGGAACCAGTCGCCGGTCGCCTCGTCCTGCTCGTACCGGATCGGCGGCGTGCTTCCGGCCGCGATGGAGGCCACCGCATCGAGCAGCGCGTCGATCTCGCCGGTCGTCGTACCGAGCGACGCGCTCGCTCGCACGGCTCCCGGGATCTCCCGGCGGTCACCTCGCAGCACGGCGTCGCGATACGCGTTGACCTCGATGGAAGACAGGCCGAGCAAGCGGAGCAGGTACGGGTGGGCGCAGAAGCAGCCGTGCCTCGTGGCGATGGCGTGCTCCGCGCTCAAGCGCGCGGCGACGAGCGCGTGCGGCACGCCCTCGACCACGAACGACGCGACGGCGAGGGTCGGCACGTCGAGCGCCGGCCCGAGCAGTCGCACCCCATCGATCGCCGCGAGTCCCGTGCGGAGGCGGACGGCGAGGTCGTGCTCGTGCGCGGCGATCGCATCGAACCCGACCGCCTCCAGCGCGTCGATCGCGGCGGCGAGCGCGACCGCGCCGATGACGTTCGGCGAACCCGCCTCCTCCCGCTCGGGCGGATCGGTCCACACGACCTCGTCGAGATCGACCACATCAACCGCCCCGCCACCCGCCAGGAAGGGGTCGCCTTCGCGGAACGCGCGGTCGGGTCCGATGAGCACCCCCGCGCCGTAGGGCGCGTACATCTTGTGGCCGCTCCACGCGAGGTAGTCCGCCGTTCGCGGCAGCGGCCGGTGAGGTGCCAGCTGCGCGGCGTCGACGAGGACCGGTACGCCGTGCTCGTGCGCCACCTCGATGATCTCGTCGATCGCCGGGAGCCAGCCGGTGACGTTCGACGCGCCGGTGATCGCGAGCAGCGAGGGTCGGGGCGACTCGCGGAGCCCTCGGCGCACGTCGTCGACCGAGAACGTCCCTGCATCGTCGCACTCGACGTAGCGGCGCCGGCACAGGCGCCCCCACGGCAGCAGGTTGGCGTGGTGCTCGACGACCGTCGTGAGCACGACGTCGTCGGGCTGCAGGCGCAACCGGTAGGCGAGGTGGTTGATGGCCTCGGTGGTGTTGCGGCAGATGATGGCCACGTCGTCGCTGTCCTCACGGCCCGCGAACCGGAGTGCGGCCGCGCGAGCGGCCTCGTAGGCAGCCGTCGCCCGCCGCGACTTCAAGCCTGCGCCGCGATGGATGCTCGAGTACCACGGCAGGAACTCGGCGACGGCGTCGGCAACCGACGGAAGCGCCGGCGTCGACGCCGCGGCGTCGAGCCCGATGGAGGGGCGTTCGGTGCCGTCGACGCACGGAACGGGAAGGCCGTCACCGACGAGGCGGAGCGGCAGCTGCGACGTAGAGCTCACCGCACCATCGTCGCAGGCACGGGCGCGAAATCGAATGGCCGTACGACCCGAGAACGCACAGACTTCCCGGGTGCTTGGGGTCGAGCCGAGGGGTTCCTTCGTCGAACTGAACCGGACGCGGCTGCGCGTGTGGGAGTGGGGGGAGCCAGGCGACCCGCCGGTCATCTTCGCCCACGGCGCCTACGACCACGGCCGCATGTGGGACGACTTCGCACCGCGGATCGCGGCGCTCGGCTACCGGTGCGTCGCGATCGACTTCCGAGGTCACGGCGACAGCGGCCGGCTCTCGTCGGGCGCCATGTGGTCGGCGTCCGCGCTCGACCTCGCGTGCCTCGCTCGTGAGCTCCGCAACGGGAACAGCGTCGGCATCATCGGGCATTCCTTCGGCGCGGGGCAGTCGATGTACGCCGCCGGCGTCTGGCCGGAGCTCTTCCGGTGGGTGGTGAACCTCGACGGCATGGGCAACCCCGACACGGGCGACGGCTTCGAGGCGTGGGACCTCGTCGAGGCGGCCACGAACGCGGTCGACAGCGCCGAACGGTTCCTCGCCCGAGGTGAGCGCAGCTATCCGTCACTCGCGGACATGGCCGACCGCCGCGGCGCGATCAACGTCCGGCTGCCCCGTGAGTGGGTCGAGCACCTCGTCGAGCACGGCGCTCGACCAGCCGAGAACGGCGACGGCTTCGTGTGGAAGTTCGACCCGATGTTCCGTGTCGGTTTCCCCGGCGGTGAGTGGAGCCCGGCCCACGCTCGCGCCGAGCACGCGATGGTCACCCAGCCGATCCTCGTGATCACGGGCGCCGAGCACGACACGTGGAGCGAGCTCACCAACGACGATGTCGAGGAGCGCATCGGGCCGATGGCCGACGTTCGCCACGCCGTCGTGCCGGGCGCGGGCCACTACGTCCACATCGAGCAGCCCGCGGTCGTCGCGGAGCTCGTGGCCCGGTTCCTCGCGGAGGTCGACCCACGATGACGTTGCCGACGCCGATCCTCGTCCTCCACGACCTCGGTGTGCCCGACGCCGGTCGCCCGTGGCGCGACGCGCTGGCCGACGCTTCGTGGAACGGCCCGGTGCTCGCGCCCGACCTCCCGGGACACGGCTCGACGCCAGTGCGAGACGGTGGCAGCTACGAGCACAGCGACTCGCTCCTCTCGATCATCCCGCTGTACGCCGAGCTCGATCCCGATCTGCCCTCCCCGATCGTGGTCGGCGTCGGCCTCCACGGCTGGGCTGCGCAGGTGCTCGCGCTCGCCGGGCGGGCCAGCGGCGTCGTGCTGGTCGACGGCCTCGGCGGCCCGTGACGGACGCCGGAGCAGCAGATCGCAGCCGGAGCCGCGTGGGCGCGCGGCATCTTCGCCGACCCCGCCGCAACCGCCCCCGCTCCCCCTTCGGGCCTCGACCCGCGAGCCGCCCACCGCGTGCCGACCCACGGCAGCAGGCGTCTCGCGATCAAAGCGGCGCGCGCGATGCCCGTCCCGGCACTCATCCTCGAGAGCCCGGCGTCGGCGCTCACGCTGTCGGAGGTCGACGAGATCGCGATCGAGTTCGCAGTCGGTGCCACCGTCCGCACCATCGACGCTCCCGCCGCGTCCTTCGCGGTCCCGGAGATCGTCGGTCAGCGCGCCGGCTTGAGGCTGAGCAGCTCCCTGTCGTAGTGGGTGGGGAGGGCCGTTGGTCACGTACTCCCGTCGCGCGCACAGAATGGGTGCATGCCCGAGATCGAGAAGACCGACGAGGAGTGGCAGGCCGAGCTCTCGCCTGAGCAGTTCATCGTCCTGCGGAAGGGCGGCACGGAGCGGGCGTTCACCGGCAAGTACGTGAACACGAAGGACGACGGCACGTACTGCTGCGCCGGCTGTGGCAGCGAGTTGTTCAGCTCGGAGACGAAGTACGACAGCGGCAGCGGCTGGCCGAGCTTCTGGGAGCCGCTCGACGACGGCGCGGTCGAGCTGCTGGAAGATCGCAGCCACGGCATGGTCCGAACCGAGGTGCGGTGCAAGCGGTGCGGAGGCCATCTCGGCCACCTCTTCGACGACGGCCCGCAGCCCACCGGGCTCCGCTACTGCATGAACTCGCTGTCTCTAGACCTCAAGCCGTCGTAGCGGTTCGGGGGCGCTCTGCGCCTCGAACGACGTGCCGCCGGAGGAGCTGTGACATGTGGCTCAGCTCATTTTCGTAGCTGAGTGACGTCCGTACACTCCGATTCCTGCGCATACGCGCGCCGCACCGTCGCGGCGCGTCGCTAGCTCCACGAGGTCACCGTGCTCTCACGTCTCGGCCGCTGGTGTCACAACCGGCGCCTCATCGTCGTCGCCATCTGGCTCCTCGCCCTGTTCGCGATCGGCGGTATCTCCGCCACCACCGGCAGCGGGTTCTCGACCCAGTTCTCACCGCCGGACGTCGAATCCGCGCGAGGCCTCGACATCCTCGAGGAGCACTTCGGCGGTGCGGGTGGAGGCTTCGGTGGCTCGATCGTGTTCCTCTCCGAGCGACCCATCGATGATCCGGCGCTGCGACCGCAGATCGAGGAATTCCTCGCCAAGGTCAACGAGCTCGACGGGTTTGGCGAGGTGACGGTGCAGAGCCCGTTCACACCGCAGGGCGCCCAGCAGATCTCCAGGCAGGGCGAGTACGCCGGTCGTCTCGCGTTCGCTCGCGTCGAGGTGGGTGATGACGTCACCGTGGAGGACTCGATCGAGCTCAAGAAGCAGATCGACGAGATCGAGCCCGACCTCGCCGGCGTGCAGATCGAGTACGGCGGCCAGATCTTCGCCGAGTTCGAGCCGCCGGAATCGGAGATCATCGGCCTCGGCTTCGCCATCGTGATCCTCATCCTGTCGTTCGGTTCGGTGATGGCGATGGGCCTTCCGATCGGCACCGCCTTCGGTGGGATCGCTATCGGAAGCGCGACGGTCACCATCTTGAGCAACGTGATCGAGATGCCCGATTTCACCTCGGTGCTCGGCGTGATGATCGGCCTCGGCGTCGGCATCGACTACGCGCTCTTCATCGTCACCCGGTACCGCGAAGGCCTCCATGCCGGTCTCAGCAGCGAACGGGCGACGACCATCGCCATCAACACCGCCGGTCGTGCGGTCCTGTTCGCGGGGACGACCGTCGTCATCTCGCTTCTCGGCATGCTGCTGATGGGGCTCGACTTCGTGCGCGGGCTCGCCGTCGGCGCGGCCACCGTCGTCCTCGCCACGATGATCGCCTCCGTCACCCTCCTCCCTGCGCTCCTCGGCTTCGTCCGCGATCGGGTCGAGGTCACGCGCTGGCGGGGGCTCATCGCGGCGGGGCTCATCGCCATCGCACTGATCGGCACCGGCCTCGGCTTCGGCGGCGTCGTCATGGTCGCCGTGCCGGTCGCGATCGTGATCCTCGTCGCGGGCATCTTCGTCGGGCCGCTCAAGCGCGAGGTCCCGCGGCCTGCACCCAAGCCGGTCGAACGCACCATCCCGTACCGCTGGAGCCGCCTGATTCAGCGCCGCCCGTGGCCTGCCCTCGTCGCCGGTCTCGTCGTGCTCGTGCTGCTCGCGCTGCCGGTGTTCGCGATCCGCCTCGGCTTCTCCGACGAGGGCAACTACCCGGAGGACTCGACGACGCGGAAGGCCTACGACCTCCTCGCCGCAGGATTCGGTCCCGGCTTCAACGGTCCGTTCGCGCTGGCGGCCAAGGCGCCGGACGGGCTCGACCAGGCCGTGCTGGCGACGGTCACCGAAGCACTGAACTCGGACGAAGGGATCGCGTTCGCCTCACCGGCAATCCCGGCGCCGGACGGCAAGGCCGTGCTGTGGCAGGCGATCCCCACGACCTCGCCACAGGACGAGGCGACCGAGAAGACACTGCACCGCCTGCGCGACGACGTCCTACCGGAAGCGACGGGCGGCAACATCGACATCGCCGTCACCGGAAGTAGCGCGGTGAGCGCGGACTTCTCGCAGTACCTCGGCGAACGCCTCCCCCTCTTCATCGGGGTGGTGCTGGCGCTGTCCTTCCTCCTGCTGATGACGGTCTTCCGGTCGGTGCTCGTCCCCCTCAAGGCGGTCGTGATGAACCTCATCTCGATCGGCGCCGCGTACGGCCTCGTCGTGATGGTCTTCCAGTGGGGCTGGGCGAAGGACCTCGTCGGCATCGGCAAGGGCGGACCGATCGAGCCCTTCATCCCGATGATGATGTTCGCGATCGTCTTCGGCCTCTCGATGGACTACGAGGTCTTCCTCCTGTCACGGGTGAAGGAGGAGTACGACCGCGGCTCGCCCAACGACCGCGCCGTCGCCGACGGCCTCGCGTCGACCGCGCGGGTGATTACCGCGGCCGCGGCGATCATGGTCGTGGTGTTCGGATCGTTCCTGCTCGAGAACGATCGGGTCATCAAGATCTTCGGTGTCGGCCTCGCGAGCGCGGTCCTGCTCGACGCCACGATCGTCCGCATGCTCCTCGTTCCAGCGACGATGGAGCTTCTCGGTGACCGCAACTGGTGGCTCCCCGGGTGGTTGGGGCGTCTGCTGCCCAACATCGACGTCGAGGGCCAGGGCGACGACTCGATCGAGGCGATCCACCCCGAGGACGAGCCGGTCACCGTCACGATCTAGGAAGCTCGCTCAGCCCTTCTTGGCTCTGCTCGGCGCGACGCGCGGCGGTTCGCCCGGCATCTTCGGATAGACGGGCGGCCACGGCGCGTCGGGCAGGCCTGCGTCGCGATCACGCTGGTACATCTCGAGCAGCGGCTCGATCGACTGCGGCGCGTCGTTCATCCCCTTCCACGGATCGCCATGCTCCTCGACCCGTCGCGCCACGACGGCGATCGTGAGATCGTCGGGATGGACGTCGTCGAGCTCGTCCCAGAAGAAGGGCGTCGACACCTGCGCGCCGACTCGCGGCCGCACGCACCAGGCGCCGAAGACTGTCTTGTGCGGCGCGTTCTGGTTGTAGTCGAGGAACACGCGCTCTCCCCGCTCCTCCTTCCACCAGGCCGCGGTGAGGATGTCGGGCCGTCGTCGTTCGAGCTCGCGCGCCACGGCGACCGCGGCGCGGCGCACGTCGTAGGAGTCCCAGCGCTTCTCGAGCCGGACGTAGACGTGGAGGCCCTTGTTGCCGGTCGTCTTCGGGTAGCCCAGGATGCCGAGCTCGTCGAGCAGCTCCTTGAGCACGCGTACCGCGGCGCGGATGTGGGTGAAGTCGGTGCCGGGTTGGGGATCGAGGTCGAGCCGCAGCTCGTCGGTGAACTGCGGCTCGTCCGCGGTGTACGGCCACGGGTGGAAGCCGAGGCATCCCATGTTCACCGCCCAGATGATGTGGGCGACGTCGGCCACGACCATCGCGTTCGACGTCGTGCCGTTCGGCGTGGCCACCGTCGTCGTCTGCAACCACTTCGGGATGCCCTTCGGAACCCGCTTCTGGAAGAACGACGGGCCGCCGGCGCCCTCGGGATACCGCTCCATCAACGTCGGGCGGTTCCGCGTCGCAGCCATCAACGGCTCCTCGACCCGCAGGTAGTGCTCGACGAGGTCCATCTTCGTCTCGCCCCGCTCGGAGAAGAAGACCTTGTCGGGACTGCTCACCTTCACCTGGTGACCGCCCGCCTCGAGAAGGACGTCGTCGCCGAATTCGTTCGCCCGAGGCACGCTCGAAACGTATCGGGCATGCCTCCGCAGCGTCGGTAAGGTCGCCTGCCCATGCCAAGTACGCGGCGGTCGGTGATCGCGCTCCTCGCCTCGGTGTTCTGCGCGTCAGCCGCCTCGATGGCCGGCGTCACCGTGATCGGCAAGCAGGTGTACGACCTCACCCGCAGCGAGCTCGCGCTCGGCTTCCTCGGCCTGGCGGAGTTCGCGCCGGCGTTCCTCCTCGTCCTGCTCACCGGAGCCATCGCCGACCGGTTCGAGCGCCGGCGCGTGGCTGCGGTCGGCATCGCGTTCGAGGTGCTGACGTCTCTCGGCCTCGCCGCCTACGCCGCCACGAAGCCCACCAGCGCGACGCCGATCTTCGGGCTCGTCCTCGTGTTCGGCATCGCGCGAGCGTTCGTCGCTCCGGCCACCCGGGCGCTCCCGGCCGACATCGTTCCCGCCGACCGTCTCCCGTGGCTCATGCCCCGCCAGTCGGCGACGTGGCAGATCGCGTTGATCCTCGGCCCTGTGATCGGCGGGTTCCTCTACACCGTCGATCCCTCCGCGCCGTACATCTTCATGGCCGTGATGCTGCTGTTGTCGGCGATCGCCGTCTCGGTCGTGCAGGTGCGCCCCGTTCGAGAGCACGAGCCCGCCATCGTCGTCAGCGATCCGCTGCAAGAAGCGGCCGTCGAAGGCGCGGCCGCACCGGTCGAGCGCGGTGTCGCGAGCGGGCGCGCCCATCTCTCGGAGGCGCTGGAGGGGCTTCGCTTCATCCGCCGTGACCAGATCCTGTTCGGCGCCATCTCGCTCGATCTCTTCGCGGTGCTCTTCGGCGGCGCGGTCGCCCTGTTGCCGGCGATCGCGGAGGAACGGCTGGGCGTCGGCGCGGTCGGACTCGGCTGGCTTCGCGCAGCGGGAGGGATCGGTGCCGGGCTGGTGACGCTGCGGCTGGCGTTCCGGCCGATCCAACGGCTCGTCGGCAAGAAGCTCCTCCTTGCCGTGGCCGTGTTCGGGCTGGGCACGCTCGCCCTCGGCGTCACCCGCAACTTCGCGGTCGCGTTCGTCGCGCTCGCCGTGCTCAGCGGCGCCGACGCCATCAGCGTGTTCATCCGTTCGACGCTCGTCCCCCTCGTCACGCCGAACCACATGCGAGGGCGCGTGCTCGCGGTCGAGAACGTGTTCATCGGTGCGTCGAACGAGCTAGGGGCGTTCGAGTCCGGCGTGGCGGGCGCGATCCTCGGGCCGGCCGGTGCGGTCGTGCTCGGCGGTGGAGCGACGCTCGTCGTCGCCGGCATCTGGGCGAAGGTGTTCCCGGCCCTGCGAGACGTCGAGCGGTTCCCCGGCTCGGTGAACGAGCCGGGGCCCGTCGTCAATCCAGGGTGATCGCGAACTCCGGGCAGTTGTCGACCGCGAGGCGTGCCTCACGCTCGTGCTCGGCCGGCACGTCGCGCTCGTTGCCCTCTCCGCCGATCAGCACCGCGTAGCCCTCGTCGTCCGACTCGAAGAGCGACGGCGCGAGCGAGTAGCAGCGGCCGTGGCCCTGGCACTTCTCGGAATCGAGCTTGATGCGCATCAGTTCGCCGCCTCGTTCTGCAGGATGCGGACGGGGAGGGTGCGAGGACCGCGCACCTGCCCGGTCGACCAGCGGACGCCATCGCCGTCGGCGAGTTCGAACTCGGGGATGCGCTTCATCCACTCCTCGAGCGCCACCTGGAGCTCCATGCGAGCGAGGTTCGAGCCAAGGCATCGGTGGATGCCGAGACCGAAGGCGACGTGACGGTTGCGCTCACGGTCGATGACGAACTCGTCCGCCCGCTCGAAGTACTCCGGGTCGCGGTTCGCCGAGGGGAACGGCAGCAGGACCCAGTCGCGCTTGCCGAGCTTCTGTCCCCCGACCTCGGTCTCCTCGGCGACGATGCGCGCCATCGTGACCGGGGCGTAGAACCGGAGGAACTCCTCGACCGCGAACGGGAACAGCGACCGATCGTCGACGAGGCGCTTCCGGTCGCTCGGCGTCTGCGACAGGTGCCACAGCGACGCACCGATCGCGGACCACGTCGTGTCGATGCCCGCTATGAGCAGCAGCGCCACCGTGCCGCGGATGTGCGGCTCGGTCAGGGGCTGGCCCTCCATCTCGGCGTTGAGGAGGAACCCGATGAGGTCGTCGCGCGGGTTCTGCTTGTGGTCCTGGATGACCTTGTCGAGGTAGTAGTCGAGCGTGTCCTCGTAGTTGAGCGCGAAGTCGCCGCCCGGGTTCTCGAGGATGCGGTGGATGAAGCCGCGGAAGATGTCGCCGTCGCCGGCCGGCAGGCCGAGCATCTCGGCGATCACGCGGACAGGGATGTGCTGCGCGTACTGCTCGGCGGCATCGACGACGTCGGCGCCGGTGGCGAGGATCTCGTCGATCAGCTCGTTGCACACGGCACGGGTCGCCGGTTCCCACTTCTCCATCGCCTTGGGCGAGAACGCCGGCAGCAGGATCCGGCGGCTGATCGCGTGGAACGGCGGGTCGGCGGTGATCGGCGGCGCGTACCCGGTGGGTGCGAGACCCTCCGGCTTCCAGAAGTTGACGATGACGCCTTCCGACGAGAAGTGCTCGCAGTCGTTGGCGATGGCCGCGACGTCTTCGTAGCGGGTCGGGAGCCAGGCGCCGCCGAAGCGTTCGGTGTGCGCGACGGGGCACGTGTCGCGCAGCTCGTCCCAGATCTCAGGTGCTCGGGCGGCGTAGTCCGGATGGGTGTGATCGAAGTCGGTTGCCCAGTCGGCGACCGGCGGCTTCTCCGTGTCCTGCATGGCGCCGAGGCTAGGCCAGCATCCCCTTGATCGTCATAACGTCCGTTACGGCATAACCATGCCAATCGTTGTTGAAGTAGGCGTAGACATCTCTGCCCGCGTCGAGCTCCACCTTCATCCGATCGGCCACCGGCCGCAGCCGGTCGGGTCCGTAGAGCCCGAAGTACTTCTCCTGGAGGGCGTTGGGGCCGTGGAAGCGCACGTACGTCCAGTCGGTCGTGAGGACCCACGGGTGGTCTGCCAGCAGGTCGTGGATGCACAGCGCGGCGCCGTGCCGGCGCAGCGTCTCGTACACGTCGTCGTGGAGCCACGACTCGTCGCGCAGCTCGACCGCCCAGCGGAGGTGCTTCGGTGCCACGCCAAGGAACTCGTCGAGGCGTTCGACGTTGCGCTTCCATCTCGGAGGGAGCTGCACCAACGTCGGCCCGAGCGACGCACCGAGCCGCTCGACCCGGTCGAGGTGGTTCGGCAGCCAGGTCGCCGCGTCACGCAGCTTCATGCGGTGCGATCCGAACTGCCCGAGCTTCAACGCGTAGACGAAGCCGGGTGGCGCCTGCGCGGCCCACCCCTCGACCTTCTGGACCGTCGGCAGGCGATAGAAGGTGTTGTTGATCTCGACGGTGTCGAGCATCGACGCGTAGTGCTCGAACCACCGGCGCTGCGGAAGCTCAGCCGGGTAGACGACGCCGCGCCAGTCCTTGTACACCCACCCGGAGCACCCGGCGTAGAGCCTGCCCGCACCCCCGCGGGCGTCGGTCGTCATGGTGCATCGCTCTACCCCGCGGGCACGGTCGACGGGAGCCCCGCCGCGACCCATGCGCCATAGCCGCCGATTAGGTCGGCGACACGCCCGAACCCCGACGCCCTCAGGAGCGACGACGCGATCGACGAGCGGTAGCCGCCGGCGCAGTACACGACGGTCGGCTTCGTCGAGTCGAGCTCGGCCATCCGGTCGAGCAGCCGAGCCAGTGGCACGCGCGTCGCACCTTCAATGAGGCCGTCGGCCGTCTCGCCCGGGTTCCGGACGTCGACGATCTGGAGGGCGGGCTCGTCGTGCATCCACTCGCCGAGATCCGCAGCGGCGAGACGCACCGATCGTTCCGCGAGATCAGGCCGCTCGGCGAGCACTCGCTCAACGTCGGCCAGAGCACCGACGACGGTGTCGAAGCCGATCCGGGCGAGGCGCACCTTCGCCTCGGCTTCGCGCCCAGGGTCGGTCACGACCACGATCGGCTGACCGGGCCGGACGACATCACCGGCATACTCCGCGAAGCGGCCGTCGAGGCCGACGTTGATCGAACCTCGCAGATGACCGGAGGCGAACGCCTCGGGCGACCTGGCGTCGATGACCGCGACGCCGCCACGACGCTGCATCTCCGTCACGTCGTCCACCGGCAGCGCTCGCGGAGGAGCGCCGTCGTCGAGGAGCTCGTGCACGCGCCGGTTGGAGTCGGCCGTGAAGGCGAAGTAGAGCGGCGCCACCGACTGTCCCTCCGTCACCGCGGCCACGAACTCGTCCTCCGACATCGGCCGCAGCGCGTAGTTCGTCACCCGCTGCTCCCCGATCGTCGACACGACGGCGTCGGACATCGACTTGCCGCAGGCCGAGCCGGCGCCGTGCGCGGGGTAGACGCGCGTCGAGTCGGGGAGGGTGAGCAGCTGCTCGTGGAGCGACCGGTGCAGCTGGCGCGCGAGGTCGTCCGCCGTCCACCCGACCGATGTGAGCAGGTCGGGCCGACCCACGTCGCCGATGAACAGGGTGTCGCCGGTCAGCACCGCCCACGCCTCGCCGTCGGGACGCTCACGGACGACGATCGATATCGACTCCGGCGTGTGGCCCGGCGTGTGGCGAACCTCGAGGGTGACCTCACCGAGCGACAGCACCTGGCCGTGCTTCAAGCGATCGATCTCGAAGTCGGCCGCAGTCGCTTCGCTGCCGTAGGAGATCGTGGCCCCGGTGGCCTTCGCGAGCTCGAGGTGCCCGGAGAGGAAGTCGGCGTGGAAGTGGGTCTCGATGACCCGCTCGATCGTGAGCCCGTTCGCGGCCGCATCCGCCAGGTACGCGCTGACGTCACGCTGCGGGTCGACGACGACGGCACGCCCGGTCGCCTCGTCGCCCACGAGGTAGCTGAAGAGCGACAGGCAGGGCAGCTGGTACTGGCGGAAGAACATGTGACGGCTCCTCTCCCCCACCGATGATCGTACGGAGGTGCGATGAGTTCCGCCCGGGCCGTACGTCCTACGCACGTGCTCGTACGATGCGCTCCCATGGCGGTGACACGCGATGCAGGGCCTGCGCTGCTCGACGATGCCGAGCAGTACCGGCGAGAGCTGCGCGCCTACTGCTACCGGATGCTCGGCTCGTCGTTCGAAGCCGAGGACGCGGTTCAGGAGACGATGGTCCGGGCGTGGAAGAAGGCGGACACCTTCGAAGGAAGGGCAGCTCTGCGGTCGTGGCTCTACCGGATCGCGACGAACGTCTGCCTCGACATGCTCCGCGGCCGGCAGCGCCGGGCCGTCGCGATGGACCTCGGGCCGTCGCGGAAGGCCGACGACTTCCAGCACGCCACCCGACCGAACGAGACGTGGATCGAGCCGGTTCCTGACGCCGCGGTCGTCCCCCTCGACGGCGATCCGGCCGACGTCGCTGCCGCTCGAGACTCCATCCGCTTGGCGTTCGTCACCGCCTTGCAGCACCTCCCCGCCCGTCAGCGTGCGGTGCTCATCCTGCGCGAGGTCCTCCGTTGGCAGGCGACCGAGGTGGCCGAGCTGCTCGACACATCCGTGGCGTCGGTGAACAGCGCGCTGCAGCGCGCGAGGGCCACGCTTGCCGAGCGAGGCACGACCGAGGACGGCGTCCGAGCATCGACGACCTCGTCGATGGCACCCGCCGACCAGGAGCTGCTCGCTCGGTACGTCGACGCGTTCGAGCGCTACGACATCGACCTGCTCGTGACGTTGCTGCACGAAGACGCCGTCATGTCGATGCCGCCGTTCGACTTCTGGCTCCAGGGCGCGAGCGACGTCGCCCAGTTCTTCGTCGGCCCGGGCATCGGGTGCAAGGGGTCGCGCCTCGTCCCCACCAGCGCCAACGGCCAGCCGGCGTTCGGCTCGTACAAGGCGGATCCTTCGGGTGGGTGGGCGCCGTGGGCGATCCAGGTGCTCGACGTCGTCGACGGCCGGATCGCCGGTCACCACAACTTCCTCGACATGTCGCTGTTCGAGCTCTTCGGGCTACCGGCTCACCTCTCGTAGGAGCTCGTCGAGGCCCGCGAGCCTGAGGAGCTCCCGCAGCGTCGGGTCGACGGCTCGTAACGACACCCGGCAGCCCGCTCGGCGCACGCGCTGTTGGAGCCGAGCAAGACGGTCGACGACGTCGAGATCGACTCGCGGCGTGGCGAGCGGCCAAGACATCACCTCGGTCTCACCTGACAGCACAACGACGACCGCGACGACCGCGACAGAGCGCACACCTCTGTCGACGGTCGCCGCGGTCAGAACTCATCGCGCTGGGGACGCGACTCTCCTACGCCGGGTGGTCGATGACCTCGATGTCGACGGACCCGACCACCTCGCCGTTCACCTGGACGTCGATCCGGTGCGGGCCCGGACGGATCTGCCGGATCGACACGTGCTCGAAGCGATGGCGCCTCGTGATGGTGACCAGCTGACCGGGTTCGAGACGCCGCCGAGTGAGCTTGAACACCTTGGGCGCCTTGAGTCCGCGAACACCCGAGTAGTGCACGCGGTAGTCGATGACCGCGTCGACGGGCTCGTTCCCTTCCGCCAGTCGCAGCGCGAACGCGAACGTCACGGCGTCACCGACCTCGATCACCTTCCGGTCGACCTCCAACTCCACGAGCTCCGGCGCGTTCGCGAGGGTGGCTCCGATCAGCTCGAGCGCGGTCCGATCTCCGCGTTTGACCAGCGTTCGCAGCCCACGCGCCACGACCCACCTCGCGTGATCACCTCGCGGGAGCCACGAGCGCGCCAGGTCGACGGCGAGGCCGGGATGGTCCTTGCTGATGTCGTTGAGGTGGTTCGCGACGGATCGACGGACGTACGGCGACGTGTCATCCACCAGGCGTTCCAGGAGCGGCAGGCTCGGCGACGGATCAGCAACGAGATCACGAAGCACGGGCGCCCACGGCAGGCGCGGGCGGGTTCCTTCGGAGACGAGCCGGCGGACGTGCTCGTCGTCGGCGGTCACCCAGTCGCGGAGGAACCGGTACGTGATCTGACGGCGCCCCTCGATGAACGGCCGGATCGCGAACTCGCTCGACCACCGCGGCGTGAGTGCGGCGAGCAAGGGCAGCGCCTGCTCCGGAACGTCGATGCCTGCGCTCGCGACGAACCCGCCGACCGGCAGCACGATCCACCCGGTGAACGTCGGCGACTCCAGTGCCCTGTAGAGGACGCCCGCGGCGTCGGAGAACCGCGGCGGCAACGTTCGCTCGAGGCGCGCCGTGAGCTCGGAGCCGCGGGCAAGAAGCTCGAGCGGCTCGATCGCCGCAGCGAGGCCTGCGGTGAAGCGTCGGGTTGGAAACTCCGGCCAGGCGCGCGTGAGCTCGCGACCGAGCCGTCGCGCCGCGTCGACCCCGAGCTCGTCCTTGAAGGCAGCCACTACTGCGCGCCGAGCAGCTCCGGGAACCGACTCTGGAGGTCGATCCACAGGGCGTCAGGCGCCTTGAAGCGGTCGAACCGATAGAGGTCGCCGATCGCCACGACGTCGTCGAGCTGCTTCGCGAGCGGCTCGATCCAGACGCGTACCTCCTCACGCGGGTGCCGGGCCAGAGGCAGCGAGTCGCGCCGGAGGATTCCCGCTCGCTCGCTCGACGCGATCTGCCTGCCGCACCGGCATGGATTGCCGGGATCGACGAGCCCGCATCGATTCTCGACCACGTACCGGATCGTGCGCCGGGCTCGCGACACGCGCTGGCGGAACGCCTCTCGACTGCACTCCAGGATCTCGGCACCCTCCACATCCGTGAGGCCGATCACGTCGGCGAGGAGGTACGCCAGGCGCTGGTCACGAGGGACGCACAGCAGCATCCCGTAGGTGCAGCTGATCCTCACCTCGTCGCAGAGCAGCCGGTACTCGGCCTCGTCGATGGTCGGGTCGATGTCGCCCAACCCGGCGTCGAGGAAGGCCGCGAACTGCTCCGGGCCCTTGACCGACGACTCGACGAATCGCCGCCTGGTGCGCAACAGGCTCCGGGTCGCGACGGTGTACGCCCACGTCGTGAACTTCGAGCGGCCCTCGAAGCTGCCGAGGTGCGTGACGAGCCGGATCAGGATCTCCTGCGTCGCGTCCTGCGCGTCCTGCGGGTGACCGAGGAATCGCAGCGCAAGTCGGTACATCGGGTGTTGCAGCTCGTGCAGGAGCGCGGACAGCGACTCGCGATCGCCGTCCGCTGCTCGCTTCGCCAGCGCGTCGAGATCGAGATCTCGTTCATCGACGCGAACGGGTCGGTCGTTCATGCGCTCGTGATCACCCGTCCACGACCGACGGGCTCGGCCGCCTCGAGGAACGCGTGCATGCGGTGCAGCGCGTCGAAGCGGTCTGACTTCGCCATCAGACGCTCCTCGCCATCGGCGACGCTCCAAGTCAGCACGTCGAGCCACACACCGTCACCGGCATCGACCAGTTCGGCTCGGAGCAACTCCGGGCACAGTCGTTTGGCCTCGGCGATCGCCGCCGGGCGCACTTCGAGCAGCGACTCGACATCCCCGTCGTTGACTCGGGCACGCCACACCTGCAGGAACCGATCCATCTCCGTCCTCCCGTCGCAGCGACCGTCGCCGCGCGTGAAGATGAGAGACCTTCACCCCGTCGAGTGTGACAGGGAAACCTGCGCCTCCTGATCACGCGGCGGATGCGCCCGAATGCCGTCGCCGCGAAGGCGGGTAGGACGCCTCACGACGACAACGCAGCTGCAGGTGCGGTGACCCGACGCGGATCTCGAGAGCGAGGGCGTGGCTCAACAGGAGAAGGCGACGCAGCAAGCCGACCGGTAGCGCACCCGGGGCAAGGAGGAACCATGCCAGGCAAGGATCACGGTTCGTCGATCAAGGATCCCGAGCAGTACGAGGCGCTCCGCGACGAAGGGATGAGCAAGGAGAAGGCGGCGCGCATCTCCAATGCGTCGGACAACGAGGGCCGCTCCGAGGTGGGCCGCCGAGGTGGCAAGTCCGGCAACCACGAAGACCGCACCAAGGACGAGTTGTACCAACAGGCGAAGGAAGTGGGCATCGAGGGCCGCAGCAACATGTCGAAGAGCGAATTGATCGACGCGCTGCGCAACCACTGAGCGAACGGCCCAGGACGTCCACGTCGATCGACGCGCCTATTCCGAGTCGTGGTGCGAGCGCGGCGGAGGCTCTCCCTTGGCCTGGGCGATGTGCGTCAGTGTGACGAACCCAAGGCCACCCAACATGTTCCCCGCGAGTGCCAACGCGACATCTGGGATACCGTCGCCAACGGAAGGGCCGTCGTGCAGCACACCGAAGGCCAGATGCAGCGTGGTGACGACGACGTGGTTGAAAGGGCCGAGCGCCAGCACCACGCCAACGAGGTAGCCGATGATGACTCGTGCGGTGGTGGACGATGCTGCGTGCAGCAAGAACGACAGCAGCGTGATGAGCGTGCCACCAGCGATCGCGTTGGCGAGGCTCGCGGATGGTGGGCGGTCGACGATCTCGTCAGCCAGGTGGTTCAGCGCGGCTGGCGCCCCGGCCGGCAAGGCGCCGTCGACGGAGATGATCGCAGCGAAGACGACACCACCAACCAGGTTCAGTACAAGGATGGCGCCCCACAGCCGAGCCAGCAGAGCCACAACGCCGCCTTCTGCCCGACGTTCGTAGGCTGCGCCCACCGGCCCGAAGAAGTTCTCGGTGAACAGCTCCGCTCGTCCGATGATGAGGAACACGAGACCGACACCGAACGCGAGGCTGCCCGCGAGTTTCGCGGGACCTGCTCCGATCTCGGGTTCGAGCAACGCTGCCGTGATCGCTTGAGCAGCGATGCCGAACACGATCGTGAAGCCTGCGATGAACCCGGTCGCGACGAGCTCGAGGCCGCTGGCATCGAGACGGCGATTCCCTTCTGCGACAGAGCGCTCGTAGATCTTGCGCGGTGTCGGCCAGTGCTCCGCGCCATTCGAACCGGAGTCTGACGTCATCGCACCGCGGTGTTCCCGCCCGTCAACATGATTCGCGGATGTTCTCGCTCGTGAACGTGGGCGCAGGACGCGCGTCGGCCTCGGCCCTCGTCGTCGCTTCGCCGTTCTGGGCGATGTCGTCGATCAGCCAGTCCATCTTGGCGATCTCCTCACGCTGGGCCTTGATGATCTCGTTGGCCAGCTCGCAGACGCGCACGTCGTCGATGTCTGCATGCTCGCTCGTGAGGATGGCGATCGAGTGGTGCGGGATCATGCCCTTCATGTACTCGCGGTCGTCGACGAACTGCTGCGAACGCGACAACCACAGGGCGATGGCCATCAGCACGAACGCGCCGGCGATGATGCCGACGTTTATCTTGACGTTCTTGTGCATCCCCCACATCCAGCCGAGCATGACCACGCCCATCGCGCCGCCCATGAGCAGTGCCATGTACGCGCGCTCTTCGCTCCACCGCACGTGGTCCCACGCGTAGGTGTTGGTATACGTCAGGAGGAACATCACCACGGTCGAGGTGGCGATCATCGCCCCGAACCGCAGGTACTGCTTGCGCTCCATCCGCTGATGCTCCTCCTGATCGCTGCTCTGCGCCTCGGCGGCGGGCTGGTCGGTCATCGCCGACGCCTCATGCAGCGAGAAGCCGATCGCAGGCCTGCTCACACCGCCGGCACGCTTCGGCGCAGATGCGGCATTGGTCGTGCATCTCGCCGTGACGCTCGCACTCCTCGGCGCAGCGCCGGCACGCATCCCGGCACGCCGTGAGCGCGGCACGCGTGACCTCGGGGTCGTAGCCCGTCTGGCGGGACAAGATCCGTCCCGTTGCGTCGCAGATGTCCGCGCAGTTGAGATCGGTGGTGATGCAGCGCCGCAGCTCGGCCACCATCTCCTCCCCGAGACAGGCGTCGGCGCACGCCGTGCACGCCTGGGCGCACTCGAAGCACGCGTCGATGCACGCGGCGAGGGCATCGAGGTCGTAGCCGATGTCGCTCGGCGTCGTGCGCAGCATGTCGTTCGCGACGGTCATGGCAACTCCTTGGGTCGGACACCAGATCGTTTATCCGCACAACCGTGCGGATAAACGGATGATGTGACCGATCACGGCCATCCGGTCGATCCCGAACGGGTGAGCACCGCCCGCGCCGAGGCCATACCCGACGTGGAGGCGCAGGTCATCGGCGCATCGCTGAGCCTGCTCGTCGACCCGCTCCGCGCGCGGATCCTCTCGGCGTTGCTCGCGACCGACGAGATGTGCGTCGGCGACATCGCCCTCGCTCTCGACGCGTCGGAGGATTCCGTCAGCTACGCGCTGCGCCTCCTACGCACCGCCGGGCTCGTCCACCGGCGACGGGAAGGGCGAATGGGTTACTACCGGCTGCGTCACGGCGACACTCGCCCCGCGCTCGAAGCCGTGCTCGCTCGACTCCGGGACCTCGCAGCGCTGCACCCCGAGGCCGGCGCCGACGACAGCGACGACGCGTCCTGAAGGACCGTCCACCAGCACCTTCGCAGCCAGTCAGTCAGCGGTCGTCAGCGAGCCAGCGCGCTCGGAGGGATTCGAACCCCCAACCTTCTGATCCGTAGTCAGATGCTCTATCCATTGAGCTACGAGCGCCGGGATGGGACGCATCAGCGTACACGACGGCTCGCGGACGACTCGCGGCTCGAAACCGGAGACCATGCACATCATCGCCCGGACGGCCCATTCGAAATAGCAGCCCATCAGGACTGAAAAGGAAAGGGCGAATAGCCCTTCACACGAACCGCTACCGAGCGTTTCACTAGGTCACTCGAACGCGACCCCCTCTGCGATGACGCCCCCGCTGGACACGCCCCCGAACCCGCGCACGCCACCGCTCCGGCTCCTCGTCGTCGAAGACGACCCGGCTGCCGCCGACCTCATGTCCGCTCTCCTCGAGCCGGTTGGTGAGGTGATGACGGCGACCTCCATGCGCAGCGCGTTCGAGGCCATCGCCGTCAACGCGCCCGATTGCGTGCTGCTCGATCTCGGGCTGCCGGACGCGGAAGGTGTCGACGTGGTCGCGGCGGTGGTCGCACGGCACCCTGAGGTCCCGGTGCTCGTCGTGACCGGATCCGACGACCATGACACCGCGGCCGCTGCGATCGGCGTCGGCGCTCAAGACGTCATGGTCAAGGGATCGTTCGATGGCGCAGTCCTGCGCCGCCGGGTGCGTCTCGCGATCGAACGCAAGCGGTTCGACCGAACGTTCTTCCGTGGCGATCAGGGGCATCGCCGAATCCTCGACAACGCGCCGGTCGGCGTCTGGCGTGGTGACGTCCTGGGCCTCACGACCTACACGAACCGGCACCTCCTGACCCTCCTCGGCCGCACCGATCGCACAGCGACGATCGGCGTGCCGCTCACCTTGCTCCTTGGCGGATCGCCCAGCGCCGGACTCGGCGCGCTCCTCGCCGAGGCCGCGGACCGCGGAAGTGCTCACGGGGTCATCGGCGCGAGACGTACCGGCGGTGCTTCCGTTCCTCTCCGCCTGCGCGTCTCGACGATGCTCGACGACGGCGCGGGGCTGAGGGAGTTCGTGGCGATCGTCGAAGAAGCCAGCGCGGCAGAGGCCAGCAGCGGCGCCGCTCTCGCGCCGGCGCCGATCGGTGCCGTCGACGCCATCCGCGGCGTCATGGCGACGACGTCCGATGCCGTGGCGATCCTCGACGCGACGGGTGTGATCGTCGCGTGGAACGAGGCGGCGTCGAGGATGTGGCACATCGACGCCAGCGAAGCCATCGGGCGCAACGTCTTCGAGATCATCCCCGAGGAAGAGCGCGAGGTGGCACGTGCTCGCCATCGCGCCGCGCTCGACGGCGAGGCCGTCGAGTTCGAGGTGGTTCGCCGCCGCGCGAACGGCTCCACGGCCCACGTAGCCATGTCGGCTCGTCCGGTGCCGGGCGTGAGCGGTCGCCTGCAGAACGTCGTGGTGACCGCACGAGACCTGACCGAGCTTCGGGAAGCCGTCCAGGCGCGCCACCGGAGCGAGCTGCTGTTGTCGACGGTCGTCTCCGTCGCACCGATGGTGCTGTGCGTCATCGATTCGACGGGCCGCATCGTCTACGCCGACGGCCGCGCTCTCGAAGCGCTCGGTGCGGAGCCGGCGGACGTCGTCGGCGCATCGATCTTCGAGTGCTTCGGCGACGACGAGACGGGCATCGTCAACGACATCCACCGCGGCTTGGCAGGGGAGCACGTCGCGAGCGTCCGCCAGCGGGACGACACCTCGTGGGACGTCCGGTTCACGCCGATGATCGACGCCGGCGGCACCGTGACCGGCGTCGTCGGCGTCGGCATGGAGATCACCGAGCGCCTCGCGTCCGAGAGCCGCTTCTCCGCCGTCGTGGAGCACGTCACCGACATCATCAGCATCCATCGCACCGACGGCAGCATCAGCTGGGCGAGTCCGGCTGCGACCCGTGTCCTCGGGCTCCGATCCGGTATCGATCTCAGCGGGTTCCGCGTCGATCCGCACATCCATCCGGACGACCGGCAGTTCGTCGACGCAGCGTTCGAGTCGTGGCGGCGCGGGCTCGGCGCCGTGACGTCGTACCGGCTGTTCGACGCCACGGGCGCGGTCCGCCACATGGAGAGCGTCGGCGTCGACCTGCGTGATCACCCGGCGATCAACGGCATCGTCGTCACCACCCGTGACGTGACGGACCGCCGGATCGCGGAGGAGCGGCTGGCTCGCGCGGCGCTCCACGATCCCCTGACCGACCTCCCGAACCGGACTCTGCTGATCGACAGGCTCGACCACGCTCTCGCCACCCGCCGGCGCGACGGCAAGCCGCTCGCAGTGGTGTTCGTCGACCTCGACCACTTCAAGCTCGTGAACGACGCACTCGGGTACAGCGTCGGCGACGCCCTGGTGCAGGCGGCCGCGGACGTGCTCCGCCTGGAGACGCGGCCCGGCGACACGATCGCTCGGCTCAGCGGCGACGAGTTCGCGATCTGCCTTCCTGGTCTCGCGTCGGAGGACGATGCGCTGGCCGCGGCCGCTCGCATCCTTCGCGCGCTCAACGGCCAACGGATCGTCCACGGTCACCAGGTCCACGTGTCTGCCACCGCTGGCGTCGCCATCGCCGACGACCACTCGGTGCCCGAGCAACTCCTCGCGGACGCCGAAGTCGCGATGTACCGAGGCAAGGAGCGCGGCCGCAGCCGCGTCGAGCTCTTCGACAGCGAGGCCCGAGCGCGCGTCGTCGGCCGCCTCGCGCTGCAGAACGAGATCCGCACTGCGCTCGAGAGAGGCGAGTTCCGGCTCTTCTACCAACCGCAGATCCGGCTCGAGAGTCGCGAGATCGTGGGCGTCGAGGCCCTGATCCGGTGGGAGCATCCCACTCGTGGTCTGCTGAGTCCGGCCGCCTTCATCGACATCGCCGAGGAGTCCCACCTCATCGAGCCCATCGGCCAGTGGGTCATCGAGGAGGCGTGCCGCCAGCTCGGCGAGTGGCGCAAGCAGTTCCCGGAGCGACGGCTCGTCGTGTCCGTGAACCTGTCGGCCCGTCAGCTCAGCAACAACGCGCTTCCCGAGATGGTGCTGGCGGCGATCCGCGCTGCCGGCATCCCGCCGGCGTCGCTGTGCCTCGAGATCACCGAGTCGATGCTCATGGAAGACGCAGAGGGCGCCGTCGCCATCCTCCGGCGGCTGAAGGAGACGGGTGTCCAGATCGCGCTCGACGACTTCGGCACGGGCTACTCATCGCTCGCCTACCTGAAGCGTTTTCCCCTCGAGCAGCTGAAGGTCGACCGCTCGTTCGTCGCCGGCCTCGGTCGCGATCCGGAGGACTTCGTCATCGTCTCGGCCGTCGTGAACCTCGCCCGCAGCCTCGGGGTCGAGGTCGTGGCGGAAGGTGTCGAGAACGAGCGACATGTCGCCGAACTCGAAACCATCGGTTGCGAGCTGGCCCAGGGCTACTTGTGGAGCCCGCCCATTCCGCCGTCGTCGATCGCCCCGATGCTGGCGAAGGGCGCTCTCGTCGGCTCACCGAGGCCAGTCGCACCGGCGGATCGAGTCGCCGCGCGCGCCAGCCAGGCGATCGACGTCGTCTCGCTCATCACCCACGAGCTCCGCGCCCCGCTCACCGTCATCAAGGGTTACGCCGAGACCATGTCGGCCCACCTCGGCGACGCAACGTCGCCGGTGGTCGCGAAGGCGACGGCTGCGATCACCCGCAACGTCTCGAACCTCGACGACCTGATCGCGACGCTGTCCGACGTCAACGCGCTCGAGGCCGGCACGCTCCCCTTGCGGCGAAAGACCGTCGACCTCACCGAGCTCGTGCACGGGATCGTCGCCGACCACCGCCACCTCTTCCCGGATCACGAGGTGCGGGTGACAGCGACATCGGACGCGATCAACGTGCACGTCGACCCGTCGCGCGTCCAGCAGATCCTGCTGAACCTCTTGACGAACGCGGCCAAGTTCAGCCCGCCGGAGAAGGGCATCGAGGTCGGGATCGTCACGTCGGGCTCGGACGTCCTCGTGTCGGTCGTCGACCACGGTCCCGGCGTTCAACCGGAGCTCATCGGCGAGATCTTCCGGAAGTTCTTCCGTGCAGACACCTCGAAGAAGGGCACCGGTCTCGGGCTCTACATCGCCCGCAGCCTTGCCCGCGCCCACGGCGGCGAGCTCAGCTGCCGCGCTGCCGCCGGCGGTGGGGCCGAGTTCGTGCTCACCCTGCCGCGCTCGATCCAGCGACGCGCCGCTCCTGGTGCCGGTGGTACATCCGTGATCACTGCCCCGCGTGCCTACGCGATGCAGCGGCCGGACGCGGCGCTGTGCGAGCGCGCCGAGCTCCCCGCTGTCGCGCAAGCAGCAATCGCTGCCGCGCAGAACGCAGTACGGGAGGCGATCGTCGTCGAGCAGGTGGTCGCCGCGACGATCGCCCTCGCTCGCTCGCTCGGGGGCGGATGCATCCCCGCACGATCCGCCAACGCCATGGCGCTGTCGCACGAGATCTCGTTCGGCGCTGGGGAACCGCTGCTCGTCACCGCGCCTCCCGGGTCGCTCGCGAGGACGGTGCTCGACAACGTGCTGCCGGAGTTCGTCGACGAAGCGGCGCGTGCGGTCGACGCGATCGACGACGCGCTGGTCGACGACACCAAGGTGGATCCCGTCACCGGGTTCCTCGGACGGCGAGCAGCGGCGCGCGCGATCGCTCGCCAGCCGATCGGCGCCACGCTGGCCTTGATGCGACTCGAGGGCGCGCCCGCGGACGTCGACGACGCGCTACGGGCGCTCGGTCGCACCCTTCGAGAGGTGCTCCCCGAAGACGCGGCGGTCGGACGCTTCGGCGACGACCAACTCGTCGTCATGCTGTCGCGAGGCGACAGCGCGGCGGTGAAGGCGATGATCGACGAGGTCGAGCGGCGATGGAGCATCCGTCACCCCGAGGGCGCCACGATCGCAGCCGGCGTGGCGACGGTCGGAGCCGCGGGGACCCAGGCTGCGCTGCTGACGGCCGACGAACGGTCGCTGCAGCCGAGGCTCGAGGTCGCCCCCGCCGACGATCTCGAGGTCAGCCGGCGGCCGTGAACACGGCGAGCTCGCCTCGCCGGCGCTTGGCCGCCTGATCGATGAGCAGATCGACGACTGCATCGACCGGGAGCGGCTTCGCGAACCAGTAGCCCTGGCCGAGGTCGCAGTCGAGCGCCCGAAGCTGCTCGAGCTCCTCGTCGAGCTCGATGCCCTCGGCGACGGTCTGGAGCTCGAGGATGTGCCCGAGCTCGACGATCGTGCGGACGATGCCGACCTTCTGCGGCTCGTTCGGGACGCCGCTGACGAACGAGCGGTCGATCTTCAAGATGTCGATGGGGAACGAGCAGAGGTAGCTCATCGACGAGTAGCCGGTTCCGAAGTCGTCGATCGCCAGGCGCACGCCGAGGTTCTTCAGCTGGTGCAGACGGGCGACCATGGCCTCGGCGTCGCTCATCACCGCGCTCTCGGTGATCTCGAGCACGACGTTCGACGGGTTGATGCCGGTGCGCTCGAGGATCTCCGCGAACGCGGGCACGAGGGCGTCGTCCTGCAGCTGGCGGGCGGAGACGTTGATGCTGATCGTCGTCGGCGCGTCGGGGCCGAACTCATGGGCCCACGCGACCGTCTGCCGGCACGCCTCCTCGAGCACCCACGCGCCGAGCGGAACGATCAGACCCGTGTCCTCTGCGACCGGGATGAACATCCCCGGCGGAACCATGCCCCGCTCCGGGGAGTTCCAGCGGACGAGAGCCTCCATGCCCGAGATGCGGCCGGTCGCCAGCGCCACGGTGGGCTGGTAGTGGAGGACGAACTCGCCCCGCTCGACCGCACGACGAAGGTCGGCCTCGAGGTCGAGCCGGTCGAGCATCGCCTTGTGCATGCTCGGCTGGAACAGCTCGTAGCGCCCACGGCCACGGCCCTTCGCGGTGTACATCGCGACGTCGGCGTTGCGGAGCAGGTCGTCGGGCGATTCGGCGAACGAGCCGGCGATGGCGATGCCGAGACTCGCCGCAGTCACGACCTCCTTGCCGTCGACGTCGAACGGCTGACGGATCGCATCGAGGATGCGGCCGGCGACCACCGTCGCGTCGATGCCGCCCGTGAGGTCCTCGACAAGGACCGCGAACTCGTCGCCACCGAGCCGGCAGGCGGTGTCCGACGGGCGCAACAGGTTCTTCAACCGCTCGCCGACAGCAGCCAGCAACCGGTCACCGAAGGCGTGGCCGAGGCTGTCGTTGAGGGTCTTGAAGCCGTCGAGGTCGAACAGGAGGATGGCCAAGGGCCGGCGCTGGCGACGCTGCCGGTTCAACGCGTGCTGGATCCGGTCGCGGAAGAGCGCGCGGTTGGCCAGGCCGGTGAGCGAGTCGTGGAACGCCTGGTGCGTGAGTTCGTCCTCCAGCTCCTTGCGCTCGGTGATGTCGCGGGTGTTCAGGATGAACCCGCCGACGAGCGGATCGTCCAGGCGAGCACTGACCGACGTCTCGGTGTACCGCCACGACCCATCCGCATGCCGAACCCGGCAGTCGACCCGGTCGGACACCGCGTCGTCGCCGGCGGTGCGCAGCAACGACTTCTGCACCGGCCGCAGATCGTCGGGGTGGACGAGCTTGTTGATGTCGGTGCCGATCAGCTCGTTCGGCTCGTAGCCGAAAACCTCGCTGACCGACGGCGTCTGGAAGAGGATCCGGCCCTCGACCGAGCAGACCGTGATGACGTCGGAGGAGTTCTGCACGAGCGCCTCGAAGCGACGCTGGCTGGCGGCAGTCGTCTCGGCCTGGTGCGCGGCCCGACGGGCCCGTTCCGCCCGGCGCAGCAGCAACCACACGATGAACCCGGCGACGAGCAGGAGCAGCAGCGACGCGATGTCGCTCGTGCGGGCGAGTCGGTCTGCCCTGGCGGCCTCTGCGGTGCGGAGCTGGGTGACGGCCTGGTGGAGGTTGGTGATCGCTGGGCCGGTCTCGTCGCGAACCACCTGCCGTGCCGCGGCCGCGCCGTGCTCGTCGAGCAGCCCGAGGACCGCTTCGACCGACGCATCGAACCGGCTGGCCGCGCGGACCACCCGCTCCGTCTCGGCCCGCGGCGGGACGTTGTCGACCGCAGCACGAAGCGCCGAACGTGTGACGGTGATGTCGTCGGCGAGACCGGCCGGCATCGCCGGTCCGGTCACCGCCCGACCGAGCTGCGAATGCTGCTGCTGGGCCAGGGCGTCGATGCGGGTCAGCAGCAGCTCGCCGGTGCGTCCTTCATCGGCCCGGTTGCGGAGCAGGCCCACGCCCACCACCGCGGCTGCGACCACGAGGAACACCGCGAGCGGGACGAGCTGGCGCGCGACCTGGCGCGAAGCGCGTGCGTCGTCCCACCTCCAAGGCATGCACGGCTATCGGCCACGAAGAGTGGTGCCCTGAATAGGCCGATCGGGCTATTCGCGGGGTAGTCCCTGCCGCGATCCCGCAGGTCAGCGGATCGTGAGGACGCCGTCGAGGCCAGCGATCGAGAAGATTCGCCGGATCCCGCTCGACGGGCTCGCCACCACGAACGACGCCTCCCGCACCCGGAGGCGCTTGTGGTGCGCGACGAGCACCGACAGCCCCGACGAGTCGAGGAAGCCGACGGCCGACAGGTCGACCACCAGCTCGGGCGGCTGCCGTTCGTCTTCGACCCGGCGAAGCGCCTCGTCGAGCACCGGCGCGGTTGCCGCGTCGAGCTCACCCACCACGCGTGCCACTACGACGGGACCGTCACCTGCGATGTCGACACGGAAGTCGTCCATGAACCCGGCTCTCCTGACGAAGGGCCGCGGCTGGACATCTCAACCGCAACTGGACAGAGGCTATCCCGCGGGCGCCGCTATCGTCGCCACCACCCCGGCGGCGACCTCGCGAAGCTTCACGTTCTCGCGCTGCGACCTCTCACGAAGGCGATCGAAGGCGTCGTCGGGGCTCAAGCGGTGACGTTCCATCAGCACGCCCTTGGCCTGTTCGATGACGACGCGGCTGTCGAGCGCCTCCTGCAACTGCTGGATCCGCGACACGCACTCCTCGTGGGCCTTCGCGTTGGCGACGCTCACCGACGCCTGCCCCGCCAGGAGCACCGCGGACGAGACCTCGTCCGGCCCGAACGCGCGGGTCGATTCGGAGTAGACGTTCAACGATCCGACCACCTCGCTGCCGACCACGAGCGGGACGGCGAGGATGCTTCCCACGCCGCAGGCCGCGGCGTAGGCGAGGAGCTCGTCCCACCGCTCGTCGGCGTCGCCGCACGTCGCGATCTGCAACTCACCGGTCTTCAGTGCTTCCAGGGTCGGGCCGGAGTGGAACTCGTACTGCCGCTCGTCGACGGCGAGCACCCGGCCGTCGGAGTGGAACGCCGTGTACGGCGATCCGCCCTTCACCAGGGTGACGGTGGCGCCGTCACCGCCGGTGACGCAGCGCTGGGCGACTGCGGTCACCCGGTCGAGGGTGGTGGCGAGGGTCTCTTCGGACAGGAGCAGCGACGTGAGCTCGCGCAGCCCGAGGTCGAGGTCGAGGAGGTCGTCACTCATGACGAAGCCGTTCTCTCCCTGTTCACCCCCCGGGTAAACAGCGATATCTTCGCCGAATCGAGCGGAGAGGGAGGGATTCGAACCCTCGGTCCCGGTGAAGAGACACCTCATTAGCAGTGAGGCCGATTCGGCCACTCTCGCACCTCTCCGGAGCTGCCGGCTCAGCGTACCGCCTCGCCGACCGAGCGGAGGGGGTGGGATTTGAACCCACGGGGCTTTCGCCCGACCGCTTTCAAGGCGGTTCGATTCGGCCGCTCTCGCACCCCTCCTGGTGGGCGTCAGGCTACCGCCGGATGTGGCGCCGCAGCTCCTCGATCCACGCATCGGCCTCGTGCCACCGGCGCTCGGCGTCCTGGCGGGCGACGTCCGCGCCCTCGCCGACGGCAGGATACGAACCGAGGAACTTCACCGGGCCGACATCCGCCCGCAGGTTGCGCAGGCAGTCGGCCACCACGTCGTCGGCGAGATGACCGGTGAACTCGATGAGGAAGCAGTAGTCGCCGAGCGACTCCTTCGTCGGCCGGCTCTCGAAGCGGGTCAGGTTGATGTCGCGAGCGGCGAACTGGGCCGCCATCAGGTGGAGGTTGCCCGGGCGGTCGGCCTGCTGGAACTGCACGATCGTCGTCTTGTCATGGCCGGTCGGGGCGGGAATGCCGTCGCGGGCGACGAGCACGAACCGCGTCGAGTTGTCACGGTGATCCTCGATGCCAGCGGCGACGACCTCGAGGCCGTAGAGCTTCGCGGCGAGGGCGGTGCCCAGAGCTGCGGTCGCGGCGGGGCGCTCCTCGGCGACCAGACGCACCGCCTCAGCCGTCGAGTTGGCGGGCACGAGCTCTGCGTCGGGGAGCTCCCGGCCGAAGAACTCGCGGCACTGCTCCATCGCGTCGGGGAACGAAACGACGCGGCGGACGTCCGACATCGACGTCCCGGCCGGCGCGACCAGGTTCTGGCTGATCGGCAGCACGACCTCGCGCTGGATGAGGAGGTCGACGTCGAAGATCAGCGAGTCGAGCACCGACCGCACGGACCCTTCGATCGAGTTCTCGAAGCCGACGAAGCCGAGGTCGACCTCGCCCGCCACCGTCGCCGCGATGACCTCCGCGTGCGAGGTCATCGGCACGAGCTCCTCGTCGACGAGGTCGCCCTGGGTCGACAGGGCCTCCTCGCCGAACGTGCCCGAGGGTCCGAGGAAGGCGATTCGTGCCATCAGCCGCAAGACTACGAGCCGAACATGGACGAACCCGCTCTCCGCCAACTGCTCGACGACGTGCGATCGGGCGTGCTCGATCCGGACGACGCCGTCGGCCGGCTGCGCCGGCTCCCGTTCGCCGATCTCGGGTTCGCCCGCGTCGACCACCACCGGTCGCTGCGGCAGGGCGCAGCCGAGGCGGTGTACGGGCCGGGGAAGGCTCCAGAGCACTGCGCCGAGATCGTGGCGGAGCTGCTGTCGGAGCGAGGTTCGCCACGGCTGCCCGTGCTGCTCACTCGGGCTGACGACGCGCAGGCCGACGCGGCGCTGGCCCGAAACCCCGGCGGCGTCCGACGCGGGCGCACCGTCGTCTGGCGTCCTGCGGAGGAGCGGCCGGGGCGCGTGCTCGTGATCACGGCCGGCACCGCCGACCTGCCGGTCGCCGACGAGGCGATGGCGACGCTGGAGGCGTTCGGGTTCCGGCCCCAGCTCGTCGCGGACTGCGGTGTCGCGGGCGTCCACCGGTTGCTCGCCACCGTCGACGAGGTGGCCGGGGCCGACGTCGTCGTCGTCGTGGCCGGCATGGAAGGCGCCCTCGCCAGCGTCGTCGGCGGGCTCACGGGCGCGCCGGTGGTGGCCGTGCCCACGTCCGTCGGCTACGGCGCCGCGCTCGAGGGCGTCACCGCGCTGCTCGCGATGTTGTCGTCGTGCGCGTCCGGCATCACCGTCGTCGGCATCGACAACGGGTTCGGAGCCGCCTGCGCGGTAGCCCGGATCCTGCCGTGACCCGCGCGGTCTGGTTCCACTGCTTCGCCGGGATCGCGGGCGACATGACGCTCGCGTCGCTGGTCGACGCCGGAGCCGACCTCGACGTCGTGCGCGAGCTGCTCGAACGACTCCCGGTCAGAGGGTGGGAGGTGGAGGCGGCGCCCGCCACCCGCTCCGGCATCGGGGCGACCCACGTCAAGGTCCACGCCTCGGAGACCGGCATCGTCCGCACGCACGCGCACATCGTCGGGCTCATCGAGGAGGCACGTCTCCCGGAGCGGGTCCGAGCCCGAGCCCTCGCCGTCTTCGCCGCGCTCGCTCAGGCGGAAGGCAAGATCCACCGGCGCGACCCGTCGCAGGTTCACTTCCATGAAGTCGGCGGCATCGACGCCATCGTCGATGTCGTGGGGGTCGCGGCGGCGCTGGAGGCGCTCGGGATCGACGAGGTGCACGCGTCGCCGGTCGCCACCGGGATCGGCATGGTCCGCAGCGCTCACGGCGCGCTGCCCAATCCGGCGCCTGCCGTCGTCGAGCTCCTCCGGGGAGCACCCACGTACGGCCGTGACGTCAACGCCGAGCTCACGACGCCGACGGGCGCGGCGATCCTCGCGGCCCTTGCGACGGGATGGGGACCCATGCCCCGGATGACCATCGAGGCGTCCGGGTTCGGCGCCGGCACCCGGGAGCTGCCGGACCTCCCGAACCTCGTCCAGGCGATCGTCGGACAGCTCGACGTGGTCGGCGCCGGAGGAGACGAAGGGCAACCCGTCGTCCTCCTGGAGGTGAACGTCGACGACGCCACCGGCGAGACCCTCGCCCATGCCGTCGCCGCGCTGCTCGAGGCGGGCGCGCACGACGCGTGGATCACGCCGATCGTGATGAAGAAGGGACGCCCCGCCTACACCGTCTCGGCGCTGGCTGATCCCGCCCTCGCGGAGCAGGTCGCGCACACGATCACGAGCGAGACCGGGTCGTTCGGGGTTCGCGGATCGACCCTCTCCCGCTGGCCGGCGAACCGCAGCACCGAATCGGTCGCGGTCGAAGGCCTGCCCGTGCGCGTCAAAGTCGGTCCGGGACGGGCGAAGGTCGAACACGACGACGCCGCCCGTGTCGCCCGCCTCACCGGCTTGCCACTGCGCGAGGTGACCTCGCGCGCCGAAGCGACGTGGCACGCCCGCCGAGGACACCTCGACGACCCTGACGGCACCCCGGCCTGATCAGCGGATCACGTAGTTGAGCGTCTGCTCGTTGTCGCTGACGCGATCCTCGCCTGCCACGGGACCGACGCGCACCACGATCGAGGCCTCCGGCCCCGCCGGCACGCGCAGGTTCAACGTGACCGCCTGACGCTGGCCGGGCGCGATGTCGACGAACTGGCGAGCGGTGTCGAGACCGCCCTCCATGGTCAGCACCGCCTCGACCGCCACCCGCCTCGCCTGGGTGTTGCCCGCGTTCGCGACGACGACGTCGAGCCGGATGTTCTTCGAGCGGGGCAGCACCTGGCGCCCGTCGGCCTCGGCCGCTACCGGTCGCGGATCCGGCGTCACGGTCACGAGGGCGACGTCGTTGACCGGTGCCACGGACCCGCTCGCTCGAACGGTCGACGCGAGCGCAGCCATCTCCGGGCGCGCCCATCTCGTCGCGTCGTTCACCCAGATCGACGGGGGCATCGTCGACCGGGCCGACTCGGGCAGCTCGTCGAGGAAGAGCTGGTACGCGCGATCGGACACGACGAGGTCTTGGCCCGCCTTCTCGAGCGATGTGATCGCCTCGTCGAGCGGCGTGTTGACGTCGGCGGTGAGTGCAGCCTTCACCCCCTCGATCGCGGCGGCCCTCGTAGCGAGCGACGTCACGAGCAGGCCGTGACCGATCGTCACCTCCGACGGAGGATCGACGGCGCGGACCTGCCCTTCGAGCTGCTTCGCCTCGCGCGCCAGCCGCTCGAGCGCGCGTCGGAGCGCGGCTGCCTGCAGCTGACCGGCTTGGTTGCGCAGGTCGTCGACAGCGGCGGCCTGGCGGGTCGAACGCTCCACCGCGGGCCGCACCCGATCCGCGTACGCGACCGACTGGTCGATGCCCTCGGAGCTCGTGGTGAGGATCGAGTTCACGGCCACGACGACGACGCTCAGCACGAGTGCGAGCAGGATCAGGCGCGGGAATCTTCGGGGGGCGCGGCGGCTGACGTCGACCGGCCGTCGCGGGACGACCACGGGCGCCCACCCTACCGAGGCGGGTGGTGTCCGCTACGCCGGGAACGGGATGATCTTGCGGTCTTCCGGCGCCGATCCGAGCCGCAGGAGGTGCTCGACGTAGGACGCGTCGCGGGGCTTCGAGTAGTGGTAGCCCTGGCCCATGTCGCAGCCCATCGCGCGCAGCATCTCGCCCTGCTCCGGGCGCTCGACACCCTCGGCGATCACCTGCATCCCGACGGTCTTCCCGAGGCCGACGATGGCCTCAGCGAAGGCGGTCTCCCGCTCCGTCCGTCCGAGGCCTTCAGTGAAGGGCTTCGCGACCTTGAGGATGTCGATCGGGAGCTCCGCCAGGAAGCTGAGCGACGAGTAACCCGTGCCGAAGTCGTCCATCGCGAGGCGCAGGCCGAGGCGCTTGAGCTGGAGCAGCTTCGCGATGCTCCCACCGGTGTCCTCCATCAGGACGCTCTCGGTGATCTCGAGCACCAGGTTCTCCGGGCTGACCCCCGACTCCGCGATCAGCTGCACGGTGTCGCCGACGAACGACGGCTGCTGCAGCTGGCGGGCCGACAGGTTCACGGTGAGGGCCAGGTCGGCGTGCTCAGGGTACGTCTCCTGCCACGCCTTGGCCTGCGCGCACGCCTTTGCCAGCACGAGCCGGCCGATCGGCAGGATGAGATCGGTCTCCTCCGCGAGCGGGATGAAGTCCGCGGGTGACACGAGCCCGCGGCGAGGGTGGTTCCAGCGGACGAGCACCTCGAACGCGACGACGCGCTGCGTCTGGAGCGACACGATCGGCTGGTAGTGGAGAACGAACTCGTCTCGCTCGACGGCGCGTTGCAGGTCGGCCATCAGCTCGTGGCGCTCGATCACGGCGACGTGCATGTCGGCCGAGAAGACCTGCACCTGGTTCTTGCCGGCCTGCTTGCCGGTGTCCATCGCGACGTCCGCGTTGCGGATGAGCTCGTCGGCTCGCGTGGCGGAGTCACCCATGGCAACGCCGATCGTCGCCCGCAAGCTGTGTCGCTCGCCCCCGAGCGTCACCGGGATGCGCACGGCATCGAGGACCCGCCGCGCGACGGCGACCGCGTCCGCTCCGGTGTGCCCGTCGAGGAGCACGGCGAACTCGTCGCCGGACAGGCGGGCGACCGCGTCCTCCGGCCCGACCGCAGCGGCGATGCGCGAAGCGACCGCCTTGAGCAGCTCGTCGCCGGTGGCGTGTCCGAGCACGTCGTTGAGGAGCTTGAAGTCGTCGAGGTCGAGGAACAGGACCGCGAGGCGGCGTGTGTCGGATGCCGCGAACTCCAGCGCGAGCTCCACCCGCTCGATGAACTGCGACCGGTTGGCGAGACCGGTGAGCGGGTCGTGGTAGGCTTGGTGCTTGAGCTGAGCCTCGAGGTCGCGCAGCTGCTGGAGCGACTGCTCGAAGGTGCCGTTCTCGAGCACCACCGCCACGTTCGACGTCAGCGCACGGAACAGCTCGAGGTCGGTCGAATCGAAGTGGTTCGCCTCGCCGATGCGGTTCGCGACGACGATCGTCGCGACCACGACACCGTCACGGCGAACCGCCACGGCCATCGCCTCGTGCACGCCCCGCTCGGTGAGGACCCGCGAGAGCGGGCGCCCGGCGTCGGGGTAGAAGCACGGCTCGTCACTGGGCAATGACTCGGCCCACTCACGCTCCTCGGGCGAGAGCTCGACGCGCACCATGGCGTCGACCGCGGCGCCCGGCCCGAGGGTGGTGCGCACGACCTGCGTGACGTCGCCGACCGGCATGAGGGTGATCTCCGCCCGCTCGGCTCGGAAGATCGTCCGTGCCTGGCTGAGGAGGCCGACGAGCGCGGAGTCGACCTCGGGCGAGCGGTGCAGCATCCGGGTCGACTCGTAGATGAGATCGAGGGTGTCCGACTTCGCCCGATGCTCCGTGTACGCCTTGTACGCGAGCGCGCTCATCGCAACCGGCACCACCAGGAGCACGACCGACCGCTGGTCGCGCCAAAGCATCACGACCGCGATAAGGCTCACCATCGTCGTCGTGATCGCCGTCGTCGCGCCGAGCGACAGCACCTGACGGAGGCGGTCGACGTCCGGCTGGCTTCCCGACAGCACGGTGGCCGCGGTGATCGCCGCGTGGCCGACGACGGTGACGAGGATCGCCGCGAGGATCGCGGCCGACCACCCGCTGGGGCCGATGATCTCGTCGCCGCTCAGGCCGCTCGCGGTGACTTGCCGGAACGCCATCGAGGCGAGCACGCCGGCCAGGAAGAAGTGGCTGGTGTTCACCGCGAGCTGGAGGGGCGACTGCCGCCGCTTGCGGGCGAGGGCGGCGGTCGAACCGAGGAGGAGCGCGAGGAGGAGCTCGGCGGGCGAGGAGAAGAAGAGCCCGATGACGAGCGGTACTTCGTTGAGGTTGAGTGCTTGGCCCTGACCGCGATAGCGAACCCGCACCACGAGCGTCTCGGTGGCGAAGAACAAGGGCGCGAGGCTCCACCACGGCAGGTGGAAGGGCGCGTCGGTGACGCCGCCGTCGTCGGCGAGCGCCACGAGGTAGAGCCCGACGGCGGTGACGAGCATTGCCACCGCGAGGGCCCACACGCGCGCGACGCCGAGGAGCCGCCGTCGACGCTCGTCGCGGAGCGCGCTCGTTCGCTCCATGCCCTCCATTACCTCGGAATCGTCGGCGGGGAGTTCTACCGCCTTTAGCGGGAGAGCGTCGCCGCTGGCACCATAGGGGGGTGGCTGCCGCGGAGACCGACACCGACATCCGGACCGAAACAGGTGTTCCGTCGCCGACCCTCGACGAGGGCGATCACGACCGGTTCGCGCACTATGTCATCGGCGGCAACGAGGCGATCGTCAAGAGCATGGTGACCGGCGAACCGGTGACGGCGCTCTGCGGGAAGGTGTGGGTACCGTCCCGCGATCCCGAGCGGTACCCGGTGTGCCCGCAGTGCGACGAGATGAAGAAGTCGCTCGGCTGGTGACGGCGGCGTGACCCGCCGGGTGACCGACTGGTCGAAGCCCTCAGGCCTGCGCACCGCGACGCTCCTGATGGCGGTCGTCGTCGTCGGTGCCGGTCTGCGGATGGCCGGGCTCCCGATCGTCGCCGCCGGCATCTTCATGTCGTGGATCACCGTGGCGATCGTCATGCACCACATGGCGGTCGCACGAAGCGCCGGGGCGACCGCCATGGCGACCGCCGTGACGCATCGACCCCTCGAGCAGTATCCCGTCCGCCTGCCGGCCGACCGCTTCGCCTATGGACCGACGTGGCAGATCAAGTTCCTCCCCCCGGCACGGAAGGTGCAGGCGCCGGGGGTGCTGTGCGCGGCGCCAGGCGAGATCGTGTTCGTCCCGTCGCGGCGCAGGGACGTCGATCGGGCGTGGCGCACGACCAACGCCGAGATCGACGTCGTGAGCGTGTGGATCAACAAGCGAGCGTGCGTCGTGCGGGTTCGCGGCGACGACGACCGAGGCCAGTTCGTCGTGTACATGGAGCCGGCGTTCGTGCGGTCGGCGCTCAGCGGGTTCGCTCGGGTCACCGAACCACCCGCGCGAGTAGGAGCCGGCGGCTAGAACTCCATCCGATCGGTGAGCGCATCGCGCTCGATCGCCATCCGGCCGCGCTCGTCGCGAGCTACAGGACCGGCATCGACAACTTCGACGTCGGCGACGGCGACGCCGGAGTCGGGGTGGTCACGGCGGTGCGCCTCCAGCGCGATCGCACGTGCCTTCGACTCGTCGAGCCACGTCACCACCTTGTACGTGCGCACGTCGCCTCGCGCGCACACGGTCACGAGGTAGCGCTGCGGCCAGCTCCGTTGCTGAGTCACCGTCGCTGCTGCTCGACGCTGAGCAGCACGGCGGCGACGCGGGAGTGGCCGTTGGATTCCGCGACGTCTCGAGCCGTGGCGCCGTCGATGCTCCGTCGAAGCGACGGGTCGGCCCCGGCGGCGAGGAGTCGCTTCACGATCGACGCGTGGCCGTGCTGAGCCGCGAACATCAGCGCCGTCGCACCGGTGGCGTCAGCCGCGTCGAGGTTCGCGCCTGCTGCGACGAGCCCGGCAACGATCTCGTCCTCACCAGCGTTCGCCGCGTACATGAGGGCGGTGTAGCCCCGCTCGTCGGCGGCATCGACGTCGATGCCGCGCCGCAGGAGGTCGTCGACGATGAGGGACGCACCTACGTATGCCGCGCGCATCAGTGCGGTGAGCCCGCCGCGCCGCTCCGCGTCGGGGTGCACCTGCGTCGCCCGACGGACCGGCACCCGCGCCTCGATGGCGGACACGACGGGCCGCGCATGGCGCGACCCGTCCTCCGTGCTGAGCAGCACCGAGCCTCCCGCCGCGGCGAGGGCGTCGACGCGTCGGACCAGGTCGGCCTCGGTCACCCACGCCGGGCGGCCTTCGTCGTCGTCGATGACGAGCAGCCCGCCGTCGTCGCCGACGTGGACGTAGAGCACGGGCGCCGCGCCCGCGGTCACGGCTCTCGTTGCACGTAGTTGCTGTAGCTCCGGGCCATCATCTCGTCGCGTTCCATCTGGTAGTACGGACTCGTCGGCTCCGGGTACTGCGCTCGGCCCGGCGCCGGTCCGACGTCGATGATGCCTCTCCCCTGGTTCATCTGCTCGTTGATCCAGTAGCGGTTGTGCGCCATCGACTGGCCGTCGGTTCGGAACTGCGGCGGCGCGTAGTAGTCGGCGCCCATCCGCTCGGCGGCGGGTATCACCCGGTTCCGCATGTCTTCGCCGATGACGATCGGACGCCCCGTGGCCACTCGTGGCCCGAGGTCGGTGACCGTCCCCTGGCTGTCGACGACGAACCGAGCCTGACCGTACGACACCGGCGTCGGATCGGTCGCCACGCGAGCTCGTACGCCGTCGATGCGCACGGAGACGTACCGCGACGCCGCACCGGTTGTGCCGCCGAGCCCCCCCTGGAACGCGATCGCTCGGGGGTCGAAGTCGCCGCGGAAGCCCTGGCGCGCGCCCTCGACACCCATGTTCACTCCGGCGCTGATCGCCATCGCGCTGCGGTAGCTGCTCCCACCCGGCACCAGGCCGGTGGCAGCGCTGATCATGACCTCGCGCGGGGAGACGCTCCCCGTGAACGCGGCGCTGAGCGCCGTGGCGGCGAACGCGTTGACGAGGATCGCCGCGCCTACGCCTGCGCCGAACCCGGTGGCGATCATGACGACCCCAGCGGTGATGAGCACTGCGGCGCCCAACGCGCTCCACGGGTCGTCCTTGATCGCCTGCCACGTGTTGCCGAGGAAGCCTCGCTCCTCGCGCTCGCGCAACGCGTCGTACTCGGCCTGGCTGATCGGACGCGCTCCCGACGGATCGAGGTGGTTGACCGGGTCGAGGAACCCATAGGCGTAGGCGCTCGCGAACGCCGGTCGACCAGGGACGGGGGGCAACGGATCGGGCGAGAGGAACTCGCGGGTGGTGGCGTCGTAGACCCGCGCGCCCATCCAGACGAGGCCCCACGCCGCCAGCTCGCCGCGGAACCCGACGTGGGGCTCATCCCGACCGGGCTCGCTGCCCCACGGGTCCGCGATCTCTCCGAGCCAGGTGGCACCGTCGGTCGCCAGCGCAGTCGCGCCTGCGAGATGCAGGTAGCGCTGCTCTCCGACCTGCAACGGACGACCCGTCAGCGCGTCGTCCCACACGACGTCGGCGGCGCCGACGCGGAACGGCCGCCCGAGGCCGTCGAGCGCGACGTCGAGGCGTTGGACGCCGCCGTCCGGGGACGTTCGCGCGATCGCGCGAAGCGCGCCGTCGAGATCCCACTCCCAGCGGACGGAGCCGCCGTCGGATCGCAATGCGGCCGTGCGGCGCCCAGCCCCGTCGTAGGTGAACGAGGTGGACGACCCGCCGCCCTCGTCGATGCGCTCGATCCGTCCGAGCAGCCCGCGGGTGTAGCGCCGTGAACCGAGCGGACCCTCCTCCGATGCCAGCAACCCGTCCGGGCCGTAGGTGAAGCTCCAGTGGCGACCGTGCTGATCGACCGCCTCGACGAGACGGCCACCGTCGTCGTAGCGGTACGTCGCACCCGACGGCGAGCCGGTGATCCGGCCGGACCGGTCACGACTAGTGGCCTTCGTAGTGGCGCCGGGTGCGACGATCCGCCCGGCCGAACTGTCGACCAGGGCGGCTATGCGCCCCCCGGCGTCACGCTCGACGGAGGTGGTGAACGCGCCGTGCGCCCATCCGGCGATCATGCCGTCGTCGTCGTAGGCGAGGTCGAAGCCACCCGCCGGCGTCTGCACGCTGGTCAGCCGACCGGCCCCGTCGCGACCGAGCGTCGATCGAGCGCCAGACGCGCTGCGGACCGCCTCCGCGAGGTTGCCCGCGGCGTCGTACGACAGCGACGAGATCAGATCTCCGCCGGCGAACACGCCGGTGATCCGCGCCGCGGCGTCGCGAGCGATGTCGACCGACGTGCCGTCGGGCTGACGCACCTGCGACACCAGGCCCGTCGGGTCGAGGACGCGGCGCAACGTGCCGGACGGATCGGTGAGCTCGTGCAGGTATCCGGTTCGGTCGTACCCGAAGCGGGTGCTGACACCGGCGGCCGTCTGCTCCGCCAACCGCCCACGGGCGTCGTACGCGAATCGCGACTCGACCCCCGCCGCGTCGCGTGCGGTGACGACGTGGCCGCGCCGGTCGCGCTCGAAGGTGGCTCGGCGGCCCGCGCCGTCGACGACGGCGAGGACACGTCCGCCGGCGTCGCGTTCGAGGACGGTCGACACATCGCTCGCCCGAAGCTCCACGAGCTCGCCAGCGTCGGAGTAGGCGAGCTCGGTGCGGCCGCGGTCGGTCTCTCGAGCGATCACGCGTCCGCGACCGTCGAGGGTGAGGCGCTCCTCGGCGTCACCGGCTGCGACGGCCACGAGGCGACCAGCCGCGTCGTACGTGAGCCGCTCGGTGCGCCCGCTCGGGAACCGTCGCTCGAGCAGTCGGCCCGCCGGCGAGTACTCGAACTCGAACCGACGGCCGCTGCCGTCGACGATCGCCACCACGCGGCCGCACGAGTCGACCTCCGTACGGGTGATCGAGCCGCCCGGGCCGTCGATGCGGCTCACGACGCCGACCCGGTGGTATTCGTAGCGGGTCGATGCTCCGTCGGGCGCCGTCGCCCGGACCGTTCGTCCGAGGCCGTCGAGCTCGCGCCGCCACACCCGGCCGGCGGCGTCGGTGAACGCGACGATGCGGCCTTCGGCGTCGTGGACGCGCTCGACCCGGTTGCCGTCCGGGAGGACGGTTGCGGTGACGTTTCCCGTGAGGTCGTACTCGAAGCCGAAGCGCTCGCCGTCAGGAGCGACGACCGCGGCCATGTTCCCGAGGACGTCCCACTCGAAGCCGATCGTCGACCCCTCGCCGTCGACGAACACGTCGAGGCGCCCGTTCGTCCCGTAGGTGGCCCGCCACGAGGCGCCGGCCGCATCCGTTCCCGACAGGGGGCGCCCCGCAGCGGTGTAGCGATAGGCCTCTACGGCGCCGGCGACGATCACCTCGGCCGCGCGACCTCCGCTGTCGCTGGTGAACCCGGTCTCCACGCCGGATCCGTCGACGACACGCCGCAGCTCGCCGCTCGGCTCGTACTCGAGCACGATCCGGTTGCCGAGGGCGTCGACGACCGCGACCGGCTGCCCGTCAGCGTCCCACTCGAATCGGGTCACCACGCCGTCTGCGTCGGTGATCGTGGTCGGCTGGTCGCGCTCGTCGAGCGTGATGGTGATGACACCGCCGTTCGGCTCGGTGATCCTCACCGGACGACGGCTGCTGCCGTCGTACTCGTACACCGTCGTCTCGCCGTTGCGGTGGGTCTCCGCGACGAGCCGGCCGTGGTCGTCCCACGCCCAGCGCATCGACCAGCCGTCGGCATCGACCCGCTCGACGAGGTTGTCGGCGTCGTCGTACGCGAACCGGGTGACCGCTCCCGTGCGGTCGACCACCATCACGACCCGCCCGGCGTCGTCGTAGGTGAGCCGCATCGCCCGGCCGGTGCCGTCGACCATCGATGTGAGGTTCCCGCGGCGGTCGTGGGTGAACGCGTTCTTGGGTCCGCCGTCGGTGTCGGACACCACCGTGGTACGGAGGTCGGAGTATTGGTAGCGCGTCGTGCGGCCGAACTCGTTGGTCTGCTCGACGACACGACCCACCTCGTCGTAGACGTTCTGCGCGAGGACGACGCCGTCGGCGTCCGTGAGCCTCGTGATCAGGTCGCCATCGAGCGCGTACGACATGGTGCCGGTCGGTCGGTCGACCGAGGCGAGGACGCCATCGACGTACGCGTAGAAGACGGAGCGCCCGTCGGTGGAGACGAGAGCGCGAACCCGCTCGTCCTCCCACTCGACCTGGATGGCGCGCCCCGACGTGTCCTCGACGACGTCGACCACTCGGCCCGACGCGTCGCGTTCGAGGCGGACGACGGCAGGACCGTCGACCACTGCGTGCAGGATGCCGTCGGCGTCGAACTCCCACGACCGCTGATGTCGCTCGCGAAGCGTCCACCCTGGTTCGTGCGGCGTGAGGCTCAGACCGCTACGCCCGATGCCGACGAGCGTGCCGCTGCCCGTTCCGTCGCGATCGACGAAGGGGACGATCGCCCCATCGGGAAGATGCACCCGGGGAACGCCTCCTTCGACGTACGCCACCCGCACGTCGAGGATCGACGACCAGCCCGGGCCGAACGCGCCCAGCGTCGAGGACGCGAGCGAGTTGTAGACGCGCACCATGTCGAGCAGCGACGAGTTCGCAGGGAACGCGAGGTCGATCTCGGCATGGACGAAGTTGCCGTTGGCCGCACAGATCGGGTCGTCGACGAAGCCCGACGTCGGCGGCAGGCCGAACAGCACGCTCGGCTCGACCTCGACCGGCGGCGGTGGCGCCGACAGGCCCGCCTTGCGGAGCGCGTCGGCGACCGCGGCGCTCGAGATCGACGCGACGCCCGTCTTCGGGTCTCGATCGGCGTTGAGCAGCTCGCGCCTGATCGTGCCGACGAACGCCTCGTTCTGCCCCAGGTTGGAGAAGATCTGCGACGCGCGGGCGAGCGCAACCGACTGGACGCCGTAGTCGGGGCTCCCCGACACGACCGCGCGCTGCTGACCCTGCAGGCGGCTCAGGTCGGCCTCGAGGGCGCGACGCCGACGTGACGCTCGGTCGACGAACTGCTCGAGATCGTCGGGATTGGCGGAGGTGATCGACATGTTCGAACTCAGCCGGTGAGGCAGCCGGTCGGATAGAAGCCCGCCGGACCCGGCTTCGGCAGAGGCGCAGGCGGAGGCGGTGCTTCGAAGCCGGTCAACCAGTCACCGATCTTGGCCGCCACCGACCGCTCCTCCTTCATTCGTGCGACCCGCCGCGCGTAGAGGCGTCGGTTCTGCTCGTCCATCGCGTTCTTCCACGCCTGCGCCCACGCGTCGGCGTCGCTCCGCAACGCGGCGATGAGCGCGCTGATCGACGTCTGTTCGTCGTTGCCACGCCCGACGAACTCGGTCGCGTACGGACCCTTCCACGTTCGGAGCGCGTGCTCCGCCTCGGTCTTGCGCTCGGCCTTCGCGGCCTCGAGCTCGTCGGCGTACGCCCACAACGAGCGCGCCAGTCGAAGCGCGCCGTCGTAGTCGAAGCGGACGTCGGTGCTGTTACCCCAGGACGAGGGCACGGCCGTTACTTGTCGGCGGTGACGACCGACTGCACCTGGTTCGAGATGTAGGTGTTCAGGCTCCGCTGCGCGTCGGCGCTCTTGGCCTTCGCGGCAGTGGTGAAGCTGCGGACGGCGGCGACCGCCTGCTCCCGGGCGTTGCCGGTCCAGTCGGTGGCGAGGAGCTTCTGCAGATGGGCGTCGAAGAGGTTGGCGATCATCGAGAAGTGGCGGTCGACGACCGTCCGGAGCGCGTCGAGGGCCGACGTGTCGACGTCGACGTAGTCGACGGTCGCGACCGCGGGCGGGGAGATCGTCGAGCCGTTGACCGAGATCGTCACCGGCTGACCACCGAGCGACGCGGCGATGTTCGACGTGGAGACGCGCACTGCATCGGCGATGCCGCCGAGGTCCTGGTTGAGCTTGTTCGCGAAGTCGGCGGCGAGCTGCCCGGACTTCGTCTTGAAGTCGACCGCGTTCGGGCCGAAGTACCGGACCTCCGTGACCGCGTTGACCAACTGCACCAACTCGGCCCGGATCGCGTCGAACTTCGCCTGTGCGTCGGTGCCGTAGGCGCGGACGCTCTGGGGGTTCACGCGGATGACGGTCATGCTCACTCCTCTATCGGGACTCCCGAAGGATTCGGTGCGCGCGCTCCGTGATCCTCCCGCCCAGCTCGAGGGTCTTGATCGTCGTGGGCGAGGGGGGACTTGAACTCCGATCCGAGGCGTTTTGATCGATGATCGTCGATGCTGAAAAGTGCCTGTGACCTGGGGTTTCGCCGATCGTCGTGCTGAACCGTGCTGACCGCTTCTACCGGATTTCAACCCGTCCGGTAGAAGTCCGGTAGAAGTTTCGGTAGAAGTCCGGGCCCCACGTCCGCCGGCAGAACCGGCGCGAGACTGGCCCGGTGCTCGTGCTCCGAGGCACCAAGAAGCTCCGCGATCGCGTGAAGGGCGCGACGGCGGTCGACGGCGACGAATCGACCACCGCGCTCGGCGATTGGTTCGCCAACGCCCTGTTCTGGCGGCCGCAGGTCGCGCTGCTGGTCAACAGCCGCACGCTGCTCCCGGTGTTCATGGAGCTGGCGCCGGCGGCCACCTTGCTCGACCGCGCCCCCGCCGCCATCGAGGCCGTCCTCCGCCAGCACGGCATGGACGACCCGTTCCTGACCGCTGAGCGCGACGCCATGCGCGAGGTGCGGATCGCCCCGACGAACGACCGCAGCGTCCTCGGCGTGATGAACGAGTTCGCGTTCCACGGCGAGTGGTTGTTCAAGGAAGGGCATCACGATCTCGAGGCGCTCTCGCTCCGCATGGCGAGCCTCATCGTCGGCAAGCTGCGCAACGGCTCGCCGGATCGCGAGCTGGCCGCCGTCGTCGGCGGCACGGAACCGCTCGCCAAGGTGATCCCTCTCCCGGGCCGGTCGGCGCCGGCCGCGCCTGCACCGAAGCCGCGGACGGCGAGCGGGACCGTCTTCCAGCTCAAGATCACGCTGCAGGACACCAAGCCGCCGATCTGGCGCAGGGTGCTCGTCGACGGGAGCGCCACGCTCGACCACGTCCACGAGGTCATCCAGGCGGCGTTCGGCTGGTGGAACTACCACCTGCACGAGTTCGAGGTCGGCCGCACGCGGTACGGCGTGCCCGATCCGGGTGAGGACTGGGGCGAGCCGCCGCGCGACGCGCGCCGCACCCGCCTTGATGCCGTCGCCAGTGAGGGTTCGACCTTCCGCTACACCTACGACTTCGGCGATGGCTGGGAGCACCGGGTTGTCGTCGAGAAGGTGCTCCCCGCCAGCAGCGTCGCCACGGTCCCGGCCTGCATCGACGGTCGACGAGCGTGCCCGCCCGAGGACTGCGGGGGGACGTGGGGCTACCGCGAGCTGCTCGACATCCTCTCCGACCCCGAACATCCGGAGCACGACGAGCGACGGGATTGGCTCGGCCGGCCGTTCGACCCCGAGGCCTTCGATCCGAGCGAGTTCGAGGACAACCTCCGCAATGGACGACTCGCCGTCTTCGACGACGAGTCATAATTACTTCTGCGACTATGAGCACCGTGCTTATACTGGCGTCGTGCTTATGGACGCTGTCCGGGCCCTACGGGGCGCTGAGGTGGACGTCGTCGTCGTCCAGCCCGCCGATGATGCCGGGATCGACGCCGTCCTCGAGGTCAGTGCCGGCAAAGCACGATCACGCTTCGCCGTCGAGGTGAAAGGGCGTGCGCCGTACCCGAACGAGCTGAACCATCTCGCCGCGCAGCGGAAGCGCATCGCGCGCAACGGCGAGCCGATGCTCGTCGCGCCGTTCGTGCACGACGCGCTCGGTTCCGCGCTCCGCGCCTCCGGCTGGTCCTGGGCCGACGGCCAGGGGAACTTCGACCTGCGCGCGCCCGGCCTCGTCCTCCGCCAGCGAACGACGTCGACCCCGCCGAAGCCACGGCGAACGAAGCTGCCTCAGGGCTCCGGCAGCCTCGCCATCGTCCGCGCACTGATCCGGTTCGGCGAAGGCGAGGAGGAAGAACCGAGCGCCACCGCGCTGGCCGCGCAAGCGAAGGTCTCGCAGCCGCGCGCCTCCCAAGTCCTCCATCAGCTGCTCGACCTCGACCTCGTGGAGCGAACGGACGACGGACGCTGGTCGCCCCGCCGCGAGGCCCTCCTCGACCGGTTCCTCGCCGACTACCGAGGGCCTGGCGGATCAGAGCAGTACCTCTACAGCCTCGACTCGCCTACGGATGTCGCCGTCCGCGCCGCGCGCCTCGCATCCCCGGGCCGGCCGATCGTCGTGTCCGCCGATGTCGGGCCCGACGTGCTCCTCGCGTGGCGACGCCCAACCGCGTTGATCCTCTACGCGCACGCCGCGATCGATCCTGCGGAGCTCGACCTCGTCGACGCGCAGGGCCGCCACGATGCCAACGTCATCCTGCGAAGCCCGCGGGACCTGTCCGTCTTCCCCGTCCCTCAGCTGGTCGCCGAGCTACGGGGCGCCGAGATCCCGCTCGCCGATCCCACACAACAGATCTGGGACCTGCAGGATCTCGGTGGAGCTGACCGGCTCGAGGCCGCAGGCATGCTGCGCGAATGGCTGCTGAAGCGCCCCTGAACCTCCTCGTCCTCGGCGCCGCGTCTGTCGCCGACGACCTTGGCTACGTCGCGCTCTCCGACCTCGGCCGCGCGCTCAGCCCAGACGTCGGAACGAACTACCGCGTCATCGGCGGTCACATGGTCACGGCACTCGTGGCGCGCTGGCAGTTGGGCGCCGACCTGTACCGCGAGACGGGCGATACCGACCTCGGCGTCCCACCCGTCATCGTCCGAGACCACCACGTGATCGAACGCCTGCTGGACCTCGGCTACGAGCGGGTCGCCGGGAACCGCTTCGCCAAGACGCTCCGCGACGTTCCGCTGCGCGTCCCCGGTGACGCCGACGCGCCTCCGCAAGCAGTGATCGATGTGCTGGTGCCGGCGTACACGAGCCGGGCGCGCAACGACCGTCGCGTGAGCGATGAGCTCGTGACCACCGAGGTGCTCGGGCTGCCCACCGCGCTCAACCGGCCACCAGTGCTCCTGGCGCTGGAGCTGCATCGGCTCAACGGCGAGCGGCTCGACGTAGAGATCGCGTTCCCTGACGAGGTGGCGGCGCTCGTGCTGAAGGCGTTCGCCACTCGGGTCCGCAACAAGGAGACCGACGTCGTCGATGTCTGGCGTTGTCTGGAGGTCGCGTTCGCAGCCGGCGTCGACCCGCACGAGTTCGCAGACGGCGATCGCGCCGAGGCGGCGAGGCACCTCCGAGCCCTGTTCGAGCGGCGCGATGGGCCGGGGATGCGCGCGCTCGAGGCGGAGCAGCATCTCTCCGGCGCGGCTGCCGACGAGCGGTTCACGAGGCTGCGAGCACTCATCGCGCGGGTTCTTGGTCCCGCGTGACTCGGCCTTACGGGCCGCCGGGCAGCGGGATGGGAACCATCGGTCGGCTCGCCACGGTGTCGTGGAACGATCCAGTACCGCTCGCCAGCCAGTCGGAAGCGCGAATCGCGACTTGGACCGGTCGACCCAACCGGCGCTCGACTCCGTGGAGGGCCTCGTAGAGGCGGTCACGATCGGGCTTGCCGAGCACCAGAACGTCGATGTCATCGACCGGCCGCCGACCTTCCGAACCGACGAATCTCGCCGCCCACGAGCCATAGATGAACGCGTCGCTGATCCCCTCGAGCGGCCGGAGAGCCGCGGCAAGGACCGCGGGAACCCCGAACCCACGCGTGAGCACCTGCGCAAGCCCTTCGAAGTACGGGCTCGAGGTGTTCGCCCGGACGAGCCGCGTGTTGCCGACTTTCCTTGATGTGACGAGGCCGGCCGCCTCGGCCCGATCGATCTCGCGATGAACCGATGGGTACGGCGTCCCGACGCGCGCCGCCAGATCCGACAAGCTCACCTCGAGCAGCGGATCGCCCAGCAGCAGCGCGAGCAGCTCGGCTTGCTGTCGGGATCGGAAGATCGGCAGTAGTGGCGGCGCCGGCTCTCGGCTTCTTCCCACAAACTGAACAGTACTTCTCGATTTGTGGATACACCAGGGTCTCACTACGTTCCTGGACCCTCATGAAAGCCCTCCCCCTTCCGGCGTGTTCGGGGCGCCGGCACCAATGCCGCGCCAGGCCGCTCCAGTGCCCCTGCCACTGACGCCAGACCAGCTCAATCTGCTCCGGCGGATCGCCGAGGGGACCGATCCGCTGACGACCGCCGACTCACGGTTGGCGGTCTCGGTCTACGCCTTGCGATCCCGTCGGCTGGTATCGACGACCAGCACACGGCACTACTGGTCGGCGTCGCTGACCGACGAAGGCCGCGCTCTCCTTGGACGAGTCGACGGGACGCACCAGGTGGACGCCGTCGCTGCAAGCGCGGATCGACCGGACCCTCGCCCAGTGAGTGCGGTGATCCCCAGCGGACACGACCTCGTCGGAGCACTGCAAGCGGGCGACGGCGTGCTCCGCGTGGCCAATCCGAACCCGGCCATGCGGGCGGGGTGGAGGCGGGCGATCCACGCGAGCCGAGACGTCGCCGCGAGCATCGGTCAGCGGATCCAGCACTCGGGTCGTGATGGGGGCGATCTCGTGATCCGACTCGTGCCGCTCGCTGCCGAGACCGAGCGGCCGGCCGTCGCGACGATCCGGGTGCCGCGTCGCCTTCCCCGGCAACTTCATCCGATCGTCGCGGCGACGCGCGACGCCGCGCGCCCCGGTCCTGATGGATGGGTCGACACGATGCGCAGGCCTGGTGTCATTCACCTACGTGTGACCAGGCAGAACCTCAACCGGGCGCTCCGCATCGGACACGCGATCCTTCGAGAAGCGACGGGACGAGGGCACCGCGTCGAGGTGACAGGCGGCAGCCGCGGGTGTTCGGCCGGCGCGTGCGTCGCGATCGGCGGGCAGCGCTTCGAGCTGACGCTGGCGGAGCAGACGAGGCGCGTGCCGCACGTCCCGACGGCCGAGGAAGAGACGCGCGCGCAGAGGTACGAGTGGACGCACGTGCCGAAGTGGGACTCCGTCGCGACAGGCCGACTCGTACTTCGCCATGGACACTCGAGCGACGGGAAGCTGGCCGCGGACGGAGCGCGGTGGCAGCTCGAGGATCGACTCGGCCAGGTGCTGGATCGCCTCGAGCAGCGAGCTGGCGAACTCGACCTGCAGGCGGAGCGACGCGCTGCCGCAGAGCGCGAGCGGCTGGAGCGAGAGCGCAGGGACTGGGAGGAGGCGATGCGTTCAGCGCATCTGCGCCTCATCGAGGCCGACCGCGTGGAGCACCTCCGCGCCCAAGTCCGCCGCTGGGAGGAAGCGAGCAAGATCCGGGGCTTCATCGACGACGTGCGGGCCCGCCTCTCCGCGCCATCCGGCCTTGAGCCCAAGGTCGAGGCTCGCGCGTATGCCGTGACCTGCGAGAACCTGCTGGTGGGCGAGGGGGGACTTGAACCCCCACGTCCTTACGGACACTGGCACCTGAAGCCAGCGCGTCTGCCTATTCCGCCACTCGCCCGAGTGAGGAGCCGCCATCGTATCGGACCGCGATCGAGCGCCGTTCGGCGCGGTTGACCCCTGGGTAGGCTTCGGCCGCCATGGCATTGCAGGAGTTCGAGCGTCGCCTCGAGCGGCTGGTCGAGGGCGTCTTCGCGAAGGCGTTCCGGCGCGGCGTGACCCCGATCGAGGTCGGCCGCCGGATCACTCGCGAGATGGACGTGCAGCGCACCGTCGGCGTGCGCGGGCTCATCGCTCCGAACAAGTTCACCGTCGCCCTGAGCAAGGACGACAACGACCAGCTCGCCGGCATGGCCAACCAGATGAAGGGCGAGCTCGCCGGCCTGGCCCGTGAGCACGCCAAGCAGGAGGGCTACAGCCTCGTCGGGCCGGTCGAGGTCGACATGGTCGTCGACGAGTCGCTCGGCCGGGGCGAGTTCCTCGTCGCCTCCGAGATGGCCGAGAGCGAGGACGGAGGCCCTGCCGCGTCGATCATCCTCGGCGATGGCAGCCGCGTCCGCATCGGGCCCGAGCCGGTCAGCCTCGGCCGGTATCCCGACAACGACATCGTCCTGCCCGAAGACGAGGTCAGCCGCCACCACGCGGAGGTGCGCCGCATCGAGGGCGGGTTCCACGTCGTCGACCTCGACTCCCTCAACGGCACCAAGGTCAACGGAGCCGGCGTCACCGACCGCCGGCTCGAAGACGGTGATCTGATCCAGATCGGTGCCCACACCCTCCGCTTCGAGTTGGAGTAACCAGAGCCACCCGTGCCCGAGTCGCTCCTCACGATCCTCAAGTTCCTGTTGATGGCGTTGCTGTACCTCTTCTTCCTGCGCGTCCTGCGGGCGGTGTGGGCCGAGGTCAACGCACCTCGCGTGGCGACCGCTCCGGCAGGGAGCGCGGCGCGCGGCGCGCCTCGTGATCGCCGCGCGGTGACCTCAGGGCCGAAGGGGACGCCCAACCGCCTGCGCGTCGTCGAGCCGGCCCAGCAGCGCGGGCACACCTACGACCTCGGGGAGGAGATGACGGTAGGTCGCGCGGCGGGTTGCCAGGTCAAGGTTGACGACACGTACGCGTCGCAGCTCCACGCACGCGTCTTCCGCAAGGACGGACAGGTGTTCGTCGAAGACCTCGGATCGACGAACGGCACCTACGTGAACCGCAAGGGCACGCAGAACAAGGAGAAGGTGAGCGGCCCCATGCCCCTGCGCCTCGGCGACCGGCTGATGGTCGGGCGCACGGTGCTCGAGGTCGCCCGATGACCGTCGTCCGCGCAGCCGCGCACTCCGACACCGGCCGACGCCGGCAGAAGAACGACGACACACCGTTCGCCGGTGACCGCTTGTTCGCCGTCGCCGACGGCATGGGTGGCTACGCCGGAGGCGAGGTCGCCTCGTCGACCGCGATCGAGGTCCTTCGCAAGGTCTTCGGTGACGACCCGACGGCGGAAGGGCTCGAAGACGCCGTGCTCCAGGCCGGCCGAGCGGTGCAGCAGCGATCGCAGAGCGATCCCGACCTGCGCCAGATGGGGACGACCCTCAGCGCCGTGGCACTCGTCGACTCCCCCGATGGCGAGGTGTTCGCGGTCGCGCACATCGGCGACTCGCGGATCTACCTGCTCCGCGACGGGGAGCTCAGCCAGCTCACCGACGACCACACGGTGCCCGAAGACCTCAAGCGGGCGGGCCAGCTGTCGGAGGAGGAGGCGGCGGTCGACCCTCGCCGCCACATCATCACCCGGGTACTCGGTCCGAGCGGCGAGCACGCGCCCGACATGCAGACGCTGGTGCCGTACGCAGGCGACCGGCTCCTGCTGTGCAGCGACGGTCTCACCGACGAGCTGAGCGACGACCAGATCGCGAGCATCCTGCGATCGGTCGCCGACCCGGACGAGACCGCTCGCCGGCTCGTCGAGCAGGCGAACCAGCACGGTGGACGCGACAACGTCACGGTGGTGGTGGTCGACGTCCTGGGTGACGACGACCGGAGCCGCACGGCGTCGGCCGCACTCGCCGCGGCAGGAGACCGTCGCACGTCGACGCCGTCGGGCAACGCCGATGCGAGCCGCCGTGGTCTCATGACGGCGGAAGAGCGAAACGCCGAGCTGCGCCGGCTCGCGCGGGGCGAGGACGACGACGGACCTGCGCCGTGGGAGAACGGCAACCGGACCTTCGGCGACGACGCCGACCTCCCCAGCCGGCGATTCACGTTTCGAGTCGCGCTGTTCGTGCTCGTGCTCCTCGCCGTCCTCGGAGCGAGCGCGGGCGCGGTCTGGTGGTACGCCACGAACAGCTACTTCGTCGGCCTCGACGACGGCCGGGTCGCGATCTTCAAGGGCCGCCCCGGTGGTCTGCTGTTCATCCAGCCAGAGGTGGTCGAGACCACCGACCTCACCGAGGCCGCGGTGCCGCCCGCGCGGGCCGACGACGTCGCCGAAGGCCACACCGTCGGGTCGTTGGAGGACGCGCAGCGGTACGTCCGGAACCTGCGGCGCGATGCCGGCGTGCTGACGCCGTCGCCGACGACGTCGGTGGCACCGGCCGACCCCTCGGCAGCCACCACCACGACCGCCGGCCCGTGATCGCGGCTGCCTCGCGGCGCACGACCGAGCTCGGGCTCATCGTGCTGGCCGCCCTCGTCACCGCAGGCGGTTACACGCTCGCGAGCCTCGGCAAGTCGGCCAGCCTCCCCGCGAACCTCGTCCCGTTCCTGCTCGTGATCCTCGGTCTGCTCGGCGTCGCGCACGTCGCCATGCGGAGGCTCGCTCGCAACTCCGACGGCGTGCTGCTGCCCATCGCGGGGCTGCTCAACGGCATCGGGTACGTCTTCATCGCACGCCTCGACCAGGACAAGGCCGGCCTGCAGGCGGTGTGGACGGCCGTCGGTGTGCTGGCGTTCGTGGGCACCCTCGTCGTGGTGCGACGCGCTCGCGACCTGGAGCGCTACCGCTACACCCTCGCTTTCGTCGGGATCGGCCTGTTGCTCATGCCCCTGTTGCCCGGCATCGGGCGCAACATCAACGGGTCACGGATCTGGATCCGTGTCGGTCCTGTCGGGTTCCAGCCGGGTGAGCTGGCCAAGGTGGCGCTGGCGATCTTCTTCGCCGGGTACCTCGTCGAGAAGCGCGAGCTCCTCCAGACGTTCACCCGTCGCCTGGGGCCCGTCGGGCTGCCCGACCCGAAGTTCCTCGGGCCGGTGCTCGGCGCGTGGGGGTTCTCGCTCGTCGTCATGATCTTCGAGAAGGACCTCGGATCGTCGCTGCTCTTCTTCGCCCTGTTCGTCACGATGCTCTGGGTTGCCACGAGCCGCGGCGTCTACCTCGGGATGGGCCTGATCCTGTTCATGGCCGGCGCAGTGATCGCGTACAGCGCGTTCGCCCACGTCCAGTCCCGGGTGGCGATCTGGCTCGATCCGTTCGAGGACGCGGGCGGCCGCGGCTTCCAGCTCGTCCAGTCGCTCTTCGCCTTCGGCAGCGGCGGCGTCGCAGGCCGCGGGATCAGCCTCGGCAGCCCGACGCGCATCCCGGCGGTCACCACCGACTTCATCTTCGCGGCCATCGGTGAGGAGCTCGGCCTCGTCGGGACCACGGCCGTGATCACCGCCTTCCTCCTGATGGTCGGCGCCGGGCTGCGCATCGCGATACAGGCGACGAACGACTTCGAGAAGCTGCTCGCCTGCGGCCTGACCGTGATCCTCGCGGTGCAGACGTTCATCATCCTCGGAGGCGTCACCCGACTCGTGCCGCTCACCGGCATCACCCTGCCGTTCGTGTCGTACGGCGGATCGTCGCTGGTCGCCAACTACGTCCTGCTCGCACTCCTGCTGCGCGTCTCGAGTGACACCGCCGAGCGCGGCGCATCCAGTGACGAGACCGTCGCCGGAACGGTGCCGAAGGTGACCGCGTGAACCGCCAGATCCGCCGGGTCGGGATCGCGCTGATGGCGCTGTTCCTCGCGCTGTTCCTGCAACTCAACTACCTGCAGCTCTACCGGGGGGACAGCCTCGCGAACGACCCCCGCAACACGCGCGCTGCCGTGCGCGACTTCTCCCGTCCCCGGGGCCAGATCGTGGCGGCCGACGGGGCGGTGCTCGCCAGGAGCATCGACGTCGACTCCCAGTTCGAGCGCCTTCGGGAGTACCCCGAGGGCGAGCTCTTCGCCCACCTGACCGGGTTCTTCTCGTTCACCTACGGCGCCACCGGCATCGAGCGGCGGTACAACGACGAGCTGGCAGGACGCGACCTCGGCATCGGCTCGCTGAAGGACATCGTCGTCGACCGCACCATCACCGGCGACGTCTTCCTCACCGTGTCGAAGCAGCTGCAGACGGTCGCACGTGACGCTCTGGGCCAGCAGCGAGGGTCGGTCGTGGCGATCGACGCGACGAACGGCAGCGTCCTCGCGATGTGGAGCTTCCCGTCGTACGACCCGAACGCGCTGTCGCAGCACTCGCAGAAGGGCGTCCAGGAGGCGTGGCAGCTGTTGAACGCGGCGCCCACCCGGCCGCTCCTCGGCCGCGCCTACCAGGAGACATTCGCTCCCGGCTCGACGTTCAAGGTCATCACGTCGGCCGCCGCGCTCGAACGGGCGCCCGAGCTGGCGACGAAGGCGTACCCCCCGCTCAAGGAGCTCGACCTCCCGCGCACCAACCGCAACCTGCCGAACTTCGGCGGCGGCACGTGCGGCGGCACCCTCCCCGACCTCCTGCGGGTGTCGTGCAACACCGGCTTCGGGCAGATGGGCATCGACATGGGCGCCCAGGCGCTCGTCGACGAGGCTCGCGACTTCGGCTTCGACAGCCGCCCGCCGCTCGACCTGACCGCGGTGCGCGCGTCGGCGATCCCGAACGCGGACGCCTTCGACCGCAACGAGCCGGCCCTCGCGTACTCGGCGATCGGACAGCAGGACGTGCGATCGACGCCTCTCCAGATGGCCCTCGTGGCAGCGGGCATCGCGAACAACGGCGTGATCATGCAGCCGCACCTGATGGCCGAGGTCCACGACAGCGAGGGCGACGTCGTTCGCCGCTACGAGCCCCGACCGTGGAAGACGGCGACGTCGCCGGAGGCCGCGGGGCAGCTGCGCGAGTTGATGATCAACGTGGTGGAGAACGGCACGGGCACGCGGGCGAAGGTGCCCGGCGCGGTCGTCGGCGGCAAGACCGGCACCGCGCAGACGCAGGGCGACAACGCGCACGCCTGGTTCATGGGCTTCGGCGAGGTCGGCGAGAAGCGCGTCGCCGTGGCGGTGATCGTCGAGAGCCAGGAAGGCCTGAGCGAGGCGACGGGTGGACGGGTCGCCGCCCCGATCGCGCAGGCGGTGCTCCGGGCCGCCCTTGGCGTCGGCTGACGCACCGACGCGCTCCAGCTGCAACCCATTCGCCACCGACACGGTCTGAGGGAGCACTCCGCCTAGCCTGGAAGGGTCATGTCGCAACCGACGGAATCGCAGGTCTTCAGCGGGCGCTACGAGATCTTGCGCCACCTGGCGCGGGGCGGCATGGCGGAGGTGTACCTCGCGCACGACCTCATGCTCGACCGCAGGGTCGCGCTCAAGGTGCTGTTCCGGGAGCTGTCGACCGACCGCAGCTTCGTCGAGCGCTTCCGGCGAGAGGCTCAAGCGGCGGCCAACCTGAGCCACCCCAACATCGTCTCGATCTACGACTGGGGCGAAGAGGACGGCACGTACTTCATCGTCATGGAGTACATCGAGGGGCGCACCCTGGGGCAGCTGATCCGCAGCGAGGGGCCGCTCCTGCCCGAGCGGGCCGCCGACATCGGCGCCGACGTCGCCGCAGCGCTGAACTACGCGCACCAGAGCGGTGTCGTCCACCGAGACGTCAAGCCCGGGAACGTGCTCGTCTCGAAGACGGGCCTTGTCAAGGTCACCGACTTCGGGATCGCTCGCGCTGCCAACACCGACCAGGACCTGACCCAGACCGGATCGGTCATGGGAACCGCCACCTACTTCTCGCCGGAGCAGGCGCAGGGTCACCGCGTCGACGCCCGCAGCGACATCTACAGCCTCGGTGTCGTCGTCTACGAGATGCTGATCGGCCGCGCGCCGTTCCAGGGCGACAACCCGATGGCCATCGCGTACAAGCACGTCCGCGAGCAGCCGGTTCCGCCCCGGCAGGCGAACGCCGACGTCCCGGCCCAGCTCGAGTCGATCGTCCTCCAAGCGATGGCGAAGAACCCGAACGACCGCTACGCGACCGCGGAGGAGATGCGCCAGGACCTGCTGCGCTTCCGGCAGGGACGCGCGGTGCTGGCCAACCCGACCGTCGCGGTGCCCGCCTACAGCGACGCCACCGTCGCCGCGCCGGCTGTCGACCGGACGCAGATGGTCGACCGCACCATGGTCGGGGGGCCCGCCGGTGTGGCCTCACGCCCCGGCCCGCCCCCGCCGCAGAAGCGGGGCGTCGGCCCGTTCCTCGTCCTCCTCGTCGTGATGCTCGCCGTGCTCGGCGCGTTGCTCTACCTGTTCGGTCGTGAGGCCGGTCTGTTCGGCAACTCCGGTGCCGACCGGGTGACGATGCCCTCCGTCATCGGCAAGCTCGCGGAAGACGCGGTGCGTGAGCTGGAAGACGAGGGACTGAAGGTCGCGCAGGAGACCGAGGTCACCCAGGACGCCGCACAGCACGGGCGGGTCATCGCCCAGGATCCGGCAGCCGGGGCGCCCGTCGACGAGGGTGCGCAGGTGAGGATCACCGTCGCCGCCGCGCCGGAGAAGGTGAAGGTGCCGGCAGCCGTCGGCAAGAACGTCGACGACGTGGTCGCCCTCCTCGAGGCGCTGGGCCTCAACCCGAAGATCGAGGAGCGCACCGACGCCAAGGTGCCCGAGGATCAGGTCATCAGCCAGACCCCGGCGGCCAACACCGAGGTGAACAAGGGCTCCGACGTGACGCTCGTCGTCAGCACCGGCAAGGCCCAGAACACGGTGCCCGACGTCACCAACAAGGAGATCGTCGACGCGACGGCCGAGCTCGCCGGCGCCGGGTTCAAGGTCCAGCGGGTGAACGAGCCGTCGAACCAGGTCGATGCGGGCAAGGTCATCCGGACGGAGCCGGCGGCGGGCGAGAAGCTGGCGGAGGGCTCGACCGTTCGCATGTTCGTCTCGACGGGGCCCGAGCAGGCGACGGTGCCGAACGTCCTCGGCATGACCGCGGCCGAGGCCAAGGCTGCGATCGAGGGCGCCGGACTCGTCTACCGCGAGGGCCAGGCTGCGCCTGCGAACCCCGACCAGGACGGCAAGGTGGTCGCGCAGACCCCGAGCGGCGGCACCAAGGCCGAGCCCGGTTCGACGGTGACGGTCCGCCTCGGCAGGTTCGTCGCCAGCACGTCGACGACGACGGCGTCGTCGACCACGTCGAGCCCCTAGCCGGTTCCCTAGGCGGCGGCGACGAGCCCGAGGAAGTTCCGGAGGAGGTCGTGGCCGGCGCGGGTCAGGATCGACTCCGGGTGGAACTGCACGCCCTCGATGGGATGGCTGCGGTGGCGGAGGCCCATGACGATGCCGTCGTCGGTCTCCGCCGTGATCTCCAGCTCGGTCTCGGGGAAGGTGGCCCGGTCGACGACGAGCGAGTGGTAGCGGGTCGCCTCGAGCGGATCGGGCAGGCCGGCGAACACGCCCACGTCGCGGTGCGAGACCGGCGAGGTCTTCCCGTGCATGATCTGCGGCGCGCGGACGATCTCGCCCCCGAAGACCTCGCCGATGCACTGGTGGCCGAGACACACGCCGAGCGTCGGTGTCGTGGGGCCGAGGGTCCGGATCAGCTCGTTCGAGATGCCGGCGTCGTCCGGACGGCCTGGGCCAGGTGAGATGAGGATCGCGTCCGGCTTCAGCTCCGCGACCTGGTCGACGGTGACCGCGTCGTTGCGGTGGACGATCGGTTCGGCCCCCAGCTCGCCCAGATACTGGACGAGGTTGTAGACGAACGAGTCGTAGTTGTCGACGACGACGACGCGAGGAGCGGCGGTCATGGGCCGCTCAGCTTACGGGCCGTGCGTAGGTGAGCTTCGTGGAGCCGCGGTACGCGGGCACCGTCAGCTCGTTCCCCTTCTCGACCTCGACCCGGATGCCGAACGCGGTCGACGCCTGCTTCAACCGCTTGATCAAGCGGTCGTTGTCGAACCGGTCTCTGGTGGCCCCGATCGCGGTGACGACGTACGGCGGCGAGTGGACGGTGCCGTTCAGGAGCAGCGTGTTGCCCACGCAGAGCACGGCGCTGGTCGACACGAGACGCTGGCCGTTGATCGAGATCGCCTCGGCTCCGGAGCGCCAGAGGGCGTTGACCACCGCCTGCACGTCCTGGGAGTGGATGACGAGATCGTTCACGTTGGCGCCGTCTGGCGGTGAGCGAAGGTCGGAGTCGTCGAGGGTCACCTTGAGGCCCGGCCCCTTCATCTCCGCGATGCCGGCCACGTCGCTCAGCTCGCCGACGCGGATCTGGCGCAGACCGACGCTGGCCGAGCGATCGGCACCGGCAGCTCGCGCCTCGTCGACCTCGGCCCGGAGCGCCTCGACCTCGCGGCGCAGTTCGGCGGTCGCCTCCTGCTGACGCTCGATGAGATCGGCGAGCCGGTACCGCTCGGGCAGACGCGCCTCCGGGCTCGCCGTCTCGGGGCCGCTCATCGCCACCACGGCGAGAAACGCCATGACCATCCCGGCCAGCGCGACACCGAAGGGCCTGCTCCTACGCACGGCTCCATTCTCCTACGCTTCAAGGCCGTGCCCGCCCAGAAGCCGACGAAGCGCAAGAGCCGCCGTCCCGGAGCCGCGATCCAGGCGAAGCCGGTCAACGCCCCGCACGGGCGGGTGACGCCCAAGGGCACCGGGTCTTCGACCACGAGCGGTCGCTACACCGCGCCCATCCCTCGCGAGGTCAAGGTCGGCGCACCGTGGGTCCCGTGGGTGATGGGCGCACTGCTCATCACGGGGATGCTCGTGATCATCACCAACTACATGAACCTGCTGCCCGGCGACGACCCCAGCAACTGGTACCTCCTGGGCGGATTGGGACTGATCACCGCCGGCTTCATCGTCGCCACGAAGTGGCGATAGTCACAACGCTGAGTTACACGGAAGTAACTCTCCCCAGACTTGTCCACAGGCTGGGGACGACGGCTACTCGATAGGAGCGACGAGCTCCATGTCCTCCTGGCAGTGCCGGGGAGGCTCCGGTTCCTCGTTCGGCGCGGCGGTCATCTTGAGCTCGACGCCGCACATCGAGCACCGGTACTTGAGGTTGATGCGGCGCATCTCGCCCGGTGGGGGCGGCGCGGGCAGCGGGTTCGCCAGGCCGCGCAGCATCCAGAACCCGATGCGGATGACGACGTAGGCGAACAGGCCGCCGACGATCAGCTTGATCCAGATGTCCATGTCCGTCCTCGGACGCGATTCTGGGCACGATCTCGCCGGTATGTCGGCGAAACCGTGCCCAGATCAGACAGAAGGGTGATCAGTCGAGGCGCTCGATGATGGTGGCGTTGGCCATGCCACCGCCCTCGCACATCGTCTGGAGGCCGTAGCGGCCGCCGGTGCGCTCGAGCTCGTTGAGCAGGGTCGCCATGATCCGGGCACCCGAGCCGCCGAGCGGGTGACCGATGGCGATGGCGCCACCGTTGACGTTCACCTTGCTCATGTCGGGGTTGTACTCCTTCGCCCACGAGAGCACGACCGACGCGAACGCCTCGTTGACCTCGAACAGGTCGATGTCGTCGATCGAGAGCCCGGACCGCTCGAGCGCCTTCTGGGTCGACGGGATCGGGCCGGTGAGCATCATCACGGGGTCGACGCCGGCGAGAGCGAAGGTGTGGAAGCGCGCGCGGGGCTTGAGGCCGAGCTGGTTCGCCTTCTCCTCGCTCATGATCAGGAGCGCCGCGGCGCCGTCGGTGATCTGGGACGAGTTGCCGGCGGTGACCACGCCGTCGGGCTTGAACGCCGGCTTCAGCGTCGAGAGCTTCTCGATGTTGGAGTCGGGGCGGATGCCCTCGTCGTAGTCGAAGACCTCGTCGGTCTCGTTGCCGTTGGCGTCGCGGACCTTGACGGGGATGATCTCGTTCTGGAAGCGGCCTTCCTCGGTCGCCCGAGCAGCACGCCTGTGGCTCTCGACCGCGAAGGCGTCGAGCTCCTCGCGGCTGATGTTCCACTTCTCCGCGATCAGCTCGGCCGAGATGCCCTGGGGGACCATGCCGCCGCGCTCGGCGTACCGGAGGCCGACCTTCGGGCCGAAGGGCATGCCGAAGCCGCCACCCATCGAGGCGCCCATCGGCACGCGGCTCATGACCTCGACACCGGCGGCGACGACGATGTCGTACGCACCGGCCATCACGCCCTGAGCCGCGAAGTGGGCCGACTGCTGCGACGAGCCGCACTGGCGGTCGACGGTGGTGGCGGGCACCGACTCGGGCCAACCGGCGGCGAGCACCGCGGAGCGACCGATGTTGAGGCCCTGCTCACCGACCTGCATCACGCATCCCATGACGACGTCGTCGACCATCTCGGGGTCGAGGTTGTTGCGCTCCTGGAGCGCCTTCAGCACCTCGGACGCCAGGTCGACGGGGTGCCACCCGCTGAGCTTGCCGCTGTCCTTCTTGCCCCGTCCCAAGCCTGTGCGGACGGCATCGACGATCACTGCATCTGCCATGCAAAAAGCCTACTGCGGCTGCCGGGCTAGTGGCCAGGCTGGGACGTCTGCCACCATTCCCCCCGTGGCCACCCGCCGGCCGGCGCGCAGCGCAGAGGAGCGGCTCGCGCGTGTGCTCGAGCTGCAGAGGATCCTCGCCCAGGTCGCGCGCGAGATCGGGCCGGCGCTCGAGCTCGAGCCGGTGCTCAAGACCGTGCTCGGCGCGATGCGTTCGCTCGTCGACTTCAAGGGCGGAACGATCCAGCTGCGCGACGAACGCGGCGTGTTCATCGCGGCCGCCGACCCCGAGAACCTCGTGTCGGAGGAGCTCAGGGCGTCGCGGGTACCGGTCGGCAAGGGCCTTTCGGGCCGAGTCGTCCAGACCGGGCAGACGATCTACTCCCCCGATCTGTGGGACGACGAGCGGGTCGACAAGGACCAGGCCCGGCTGAACGAGATCGCGCACAGCTACCTCGCCGTCCCGCTGATCGTCACCGGCGAGGTCGTCGGCGCGCTCCAGATCGACTCCGAGGAGATCGACGCCTTCGACAGCGAGGACATCGCGCTGATGGAAGGCCTCGCGGTGCAGGTCGCCGGCGCGATCGAAGGCGCCCGCCGCCACGAGAGCGAGGTCGAGCTCGAGCGGATGAAGTCGGACTTCATCGCCCGCATCTCCCACGAGCTGCGCACCCCGCTGACGATCATGGGCGGCTTCACCGACACCCTGCTCCTGCACGGCGACCGTCTCGACGCGGAGCAGCGGGCCGAGGTCCTCAACCGGGTGAAGAACTCGGTGGGCCGCCTCTCGGCGCTGATCGAGGAGATCCTCACGGTCGCGTCGTTCGAAGCCGGGATGACGCAGGTGAAGCTCGAGGACGTCCACCTCCGCTCGCTCCTCGAGCAGGTGCGCGACCTGTCGATCGACTCGTCGCGCGTCGATCTCACCGTGCCCGACGACATCTTCGTCGTGACCGACCCGGTGATCCTCCGTCACATCCTCAACCAGCTCGTCGACAACGCCCTGAAGTACGCGGGAGACGCGAAGGTGACCGCCGGTCGGGGCGACGGCGACGGTCTCGCCATCGTGGTCGCCGACGACGGGCCCGGCATCCCCGAGAGCGAGTGGTCGCGCGTCTTCCAGCGCTTCTACCGCGGCAACCACACCGGCGCCGGCATGGGACTCGGTCTTCCCGTCGCCCGCGACCTGTGCCAGAGGTTGGGCGCATCGTTGCAACTGGAATCGCCGCCCGAGGGTGGAGCACGCTTCACGATTCGATTCGCGTAGGGCCGTTTCACCTAGCTCGTCGGAGGCACAGGCATGGGCAAGAACATGGACCGCTGGCTCGGCGACGGCGGGATGCCGATCATCGAGGCACTCGGCTGCGCGTTCGACGGCTACGGCGACGGTTTCTCGACCGCGACGTGGACACCGACCGATCTCGCGTGCAACCCCCACGGCGGTGTGCAGGCAGGTGTGCACGACGTGGTGCTCGACGCTGCCATGAACTTCGCGCTCAACGCGAGCCTCGACGGGCGCGACCGCACCAAGGCGACCATCGACATGGCGGGCGACTACCTGCGGGGCGCGACCCGCGGTGTCACCTATGCCGTGCGGGGTGAGGTGACGCGGATGACGAAGCAGGTCGGCTTCGCCATCGCGACGGTGTCCGATCCCGACGGCAACATCGTCAGCCGCGCCACCGGGCGCTTCCTCCTGCATCGAGAAGAGGCTGGCGGGCAATAACCGCGGCATGCGCCGTCTCCTCCGCAACCTGCTCCCCACGTCGAAGATCGGACTCGCCCTGTGGGGGTGGAGGAACCGCTACAAGGTGCTCGACTGGGCGACGTTCGGTCTCCGCGCCGCGGGCGATGTCGCGGGCGGGAAGGGCGCCGACGACGCCAAGGCCGAGCTCCGGCTCCGAGCGGCGCTCGCTCGCGATCCCATGACCCGCGGCCTCGCGATCGAGGTCCGGGTCGAGAACGGCGTGGCGACCCTCACCGGCCGTGTCACTCCCGAGATCCACGCCCGGATACAGGACAAGGCGGTCGCCGTTCCCGGGATCACCAGGATCAACGACCGCCTCGTCAACGTCTCGCAGCGGAAGCGGGGCCTCCGCCTGCGGATGGTGTAGCGGGAGCTACTTGCCGGAGGGGTCCGGCACCAGGCGGAGGTAGGGCTTCTTCGCGTCCCAGCCGCCCGGGAACAGCTCCTTCGCCTCCTCGTCGGTGATGGCGGCACCGATGACGACGTCTTCGCCGTGCTTCCAGTTCACCGGCGTCGCGACCTTGTGCTTCGCCGTCAGCTGGAGCGAGTCGATGACACGGAGGATCTCGTCGAAGTTGCGGCCCGTCGACGCGGGGTACGTCAGCTGCAGCTTGATCTTCTTGTCGGGACCGATGACGAAGACGGACCGGACGGTCTGGGTGTCGGCCGCGTTCTGGTCGAGCATGTCGTAGAGGGTCGCGACCTTCTTGTCCTCGTCGCCGATCATCGGGAACTGCGGCTTGTGGCCGGTCACCTCTTCGATGTCCTGGGCCCACCCCTCGTGGCGGTCGACGGGGTCGACCGACAGGCCGATCACCTTGACGCCCCGCTTCTCGAACTCCGGGCGGAGCTTCTCCGTGTAGCCGAGCTCGGTCGTGCAGACCGGGGTGAAGTCCTTCGGGTGCGAGAAGAGCACGCCCCAGCTGTCGCCCAGCCACTCGTGGAAGTCGATCTCGCCCTCCGTCGTCGTCGCTGTGAAGTTGGGGGCCTCGTCGCCCAGGCGCAATGTCATCCGTCGTGCTCCTCTGTCCGTTTCGTTCTCTGGTCGTTCTCGTTCTGGCCGCGCACAATACCCGACTGAAGTAGTCAACAATTCCGCGATGGGTAGCGTTCCCGCTGTGAACGAGGTCACCAAAGAGCAGATCGACGCCCAGGTGGAAGGCCTCACGATTCCCAAGGCGTTCGAGGAAACGGTCCGCACCCGAGGCGACCAGGTCGCCATCCGATGGCGAGACTCCTCCGGCCAGCTCCAGTCGATGACCTGGACGGAGTGGGGCGACAAGTCGGCTCGCGCGGCCGCAGGCCTCGCGGCACTCGGCGTCGGCAAGGGCGACCGTGTGGCCCTCATGATCCGCAACGCCCCGGAGTTCCACGTGGCCGACGTCGCGGCGCTGCTCGTCGGCGCGACGCCGTTCTCGATCTACAACTCGTCGTCGCCCGAGCAGGTCCAGTACCTGATGTCGCACGCCGAGGCGAAGGTCGCGATCGTGGAGGACGACGGCTTCCTCGAGCGTTTCCTCAAGGTCCGCGGCGAGCTGCCCGGCCTGAAGGCGATCGTCACGATCAAGGGTGACGGCAGCAACGGCGACGACGACACCACGTGGGACGAGCTGCTCTCGCACGACCCCGTGCCGCTCGCGGACGCCTGCACGATCTGCGAGCCGAACGACCTCGCGACCCTCATCTACACCTCGGGCACCACCGGGCCGCCCAAGGGCGTGATGATCACCCACTACAACGTGGCGTGGACGGTCGAGTCACTGCTGCGCGCGCTCGGCGGCGACCGGGAGGACTTCGTCGGCTGGAAGGTCGTGTCGTACCTGCCGATGGCCCACATCGCCGAGCGGACGACGTCGCACTACAACGCGATCTTCGCCGGCTACGAGGTCACCACGTGCCCGGACCCTGGCCAGATCGCGGAGTACCTGCGGGAGATCCGTCCTCAGCTCGCCTTCGGCGTCCCCCGCATCTGGGAGAAGATCTACGGCGGCGTGCAGGCTGCGCTCGCAGCCGATCCGGACAAGAAGCAGAAGTTCGACGAGGCGGTCGAGGCCGCGAAGCCGATCGTCGCCAAGCGGACCCTCGAGGGCGACGACGCGCTCACCGACGACGAGCGCGCGACGTACGAGTTCCTCGACGCCGTGGCCTTCAGCCAGGTCCGTCAGCTCGTCGGGCTGGATGCGCTCGAGGCCGCGGTCACCGGTGCTGCGCCGATCCCAGCCGAGCTCGTCGAGTGGTACCGGGCGATCGGCGTGCCGCTGTCGGAGATCTACGGCATGTCGGAGAACACCGGGCCGCTGACGTGGGACCCGAAGCGGGTCAAGCCCGGCTTCGTCGGTCGCGAGATCCCCGGGTGCACCGTGCGCCTCGCGAACGACGGAGAGGTCATCGCCAAGGGCGGCAACATCTTCCCCGGCTACCTCAACGACCCGGAGAAGACGGCCGACGCGCTCGACAGCGACGGGTGGCTCCACACCGGCGACATCGGCGAGTTCGACGACGAGGGGTACCTCCGGATCGTCGACCGCAAGAAGGAGCTGATCATCACTGCGGGCGGCAAGAACATCTCGCCCGCCAACCTCGAGGCCGCGTTGAAGTCGTTCCCGCTCATCGGCCAGGCCGCGGTCATCGGCGACAGCCGCCCCTTCATCTCCGCGCTGGTGGTGCTCGATCCCGACGTCGCTCCGGGCTGGGCCAAGTCGAAGGGCATCGACGGCTCGCTCGAGGAGCTCGCCCAGCACCCCGAGGTGATCGCCGAGGTCGAGCGCATCGTGGCCGAGGCGAACAAGCGCTTCAGCCAAGTCGAGCAGATCAAGAAGTTCACCGTGCTCAGCCGGGAGTGGCAGCCCGACTCCGAGGAGCTGACGCCGACGATGAAGCTCAAGCGGCGCGGCATCAACCAGAAGTACGCCGAGGAGATCGAGGCGCTCTACGCCCGCTGAGCGTCCGCTGATCGGGCCACTGCTGGCGCTCTCGTCGGCAGTGGCCTACGGCATCACGATCGTCTGCAACCGGGAGCTCGCGCTTCGGGGGTTCGGGCCGTCCGCCACGCTGGCGGTGCGGTTCGGGCTCGCGGCCGTCGTCGCGTTCGCCGTGCTCGTCGTCGCCCGCCGCCCGGTACTCCCCGCTCCCGGCGAGCGATGGCGGCCGTTGCTGCTCGGCGCCGTCGGCTACGCGGTCGAGTCGGCGCTGTTCTACTCGGCGTTGCAGCGCGGCACCGCCGCTGCGGTCGCTCTCCTCTTCTACGCGTATCCGGCGATCGTCGCCGTGTTCGAGCTCGCCCTACGTACGTTGCGCCCGTCGCCTCGGCTGTTCGTCGCGCTCACGCTGTCGGCAACCGGCACGGTGCTCATCGTCGCGTCAGGCGGCGACGTCGCCATCAGCGCGACCGGCATCGCGTTCGCCCTGTCGGCCGCGTTGAGCTTCTCCCTGTACCTGCTCGTGTCGTCACGCGCCGTTCGACGAACGGACTCGTTGACCAACGGCGCGTGGGTCGCTCTCGGAGCGGCGCTGTCGCTCACCACGCACGGCGTCGCGACCGGCGCGCTGCGGTCGCCGGCGTCGAGTTGGTGGGTGATGGTGATCAACGGCGTCGCCACCGCGGCGGCGTTCTGCCTGCTGTTCGCCGCGCTGAAACGGATGGGCGCGAGTCAGACGGCGATCGTCATGACGATGGAGGCGTTCTCCGCGGTGGTGCTCGGAGCGATCCTGCTCGACGAGCGCCTCGGGCCGTGGCAGGCCGCAGGCGGGATGCTGATCCTCGGCGCGACGGTGCTGATCTCGGTCGCACGCCGGGTGGAAGAAGGAACGCCGCCCTGACGAGCGGGGCGGCGTTCGATCGGTCGTGGGTTGGGTGGTTCAGCTAGCTGCGACAGCGGCGGCCGCGGCCGCACGCTCTCGACGGATGCGGGCCCGCCACTGGCGGCGGAGCACCCGGCGCTCGTCTTCCGTCGTGCCACCCCACACCCCGAACTCCTGGTTGGTGGTGATGGCGAAGTCGAGGCACTCGCCCCGCACGGGGCACTGGTTGCAGATCGACTTGGCCGCGGCGATCTGATCGACTGCCGGACCGGTCACTCCGATGGGAAAGAACAGATTCGGGTCGAGGTCTTTGCAGGCGGCTTCACGCCGCCATTCGATGCTGGCGTCCCATGAACGAGGGGACTCCATCGTGATGGCCATTTAGGTCTCCTCCGACGTGAGTGTCACTGCTCACACCGGCGGCTGGCCTGCATGACACGCGTGGAGCACGAGGCTCCACCCGGCATACCACCCCCAAGGTTCGCTGCCAGAGGACCACTCTAACCCGGCTGAAGAACGTTCAAACGGAGATGTGACGAAAAAACGTCCGGCGGGTTACGCGGGCCGCGGATGTTCGGGGTGTTCTTCCCTTTCGACCCGTTCGAACTCCCCTCGGAGCCGCCCGAGCTCGTGGTCGCCACCGGGGAAGGTGATCGCCGTCGAGGAGAGCTCGGCCTTCACGCCGCGGCCGCCGAGGAACGACGCGAGCTGCTCGTGAAGCCGGCTGCGGAAGATCTCGGCTCCCTCCGGACCGGTCTCGGGGCAGATCACGGCGACGCGGTGGACGCCACCCATCCGGGCGTGGATCCCCCGGTCGACGGTGCGGATGGCGCCATGCAGCGCGCGGCCGAGGTCGAGGAGCAGGCCGGTGCGCTTGCGGCGGGCCAGGGCATCAATCGCGCTGGCGGGGATGTCGACGAACGCGACCGAGAACAGCGTCTTGTACCGCTGTGCTCGGGCCATCTCGAGATCGGTCTCCTGGAGGAAGAACCGGGCGTTGAACAGCTTGGTGTCGTCGTCGATGAGGTCGTAGATGTCGAGCTTCTCGAGCGAGCGCTCGAGCTGGTGGACCGCCCATCCGCCGAGCAGCCCGAACGCCAGGTAGCCGATCGTCCGCGTGGTGAGCAGGCCGATGAAGCGGCCGCCGCCGACCGCGTCGATGGCGTCGAGGCGAAGCGCGGCATAGGCGGCCGACGCGAGGGCTCCCCCGATGGCGCCGCCGGGGAGGTTCCAGATGACCGCAGCGAGGAAGACCGGGATGAACAGGAGAACGGCCAGGACCTCGACCGTGTCGACCCGCCGGAAGAAGAGGATCGCCGCGACGAGCAGCAGGACGGCGACCCCTCCACCGAGGATCAGCCGCCGCGTCGAGGCGTAGGTCATGCGCACCGATCGTAGGGGGTGGACGGCGTAGCTTTGGGGTGATGCCGTCCGGCTTGCGGTCCCGTGTGGCGATGATCGCGTTGCTGGCCGCGTTCCTCATCCCGATCGGTACGTCGTCGCTGCGGGGCCTGACCCACGTGCTCACGTGTCGTGACGAGGCGGAGATCCCGTTCTCACTGATCGTGCCCGAGGTCGGCGATCCCGTGATCGTCAGTTCTCAGACCATCAGTCGCGAGGAACCGGAAGGCGTGTGCGGTGGGCTCGTCCTCGACATGGCCGTCGGTCCGGCCGGCGCGAACCGCGTCGAGCTCGAGCTGCCCATCACCAACCGGAGCCGCTTCGACTGGCACGGCACCGTGCGGCTCAAGGTCGGGGCGACCGTCGTGCCGGTCGAGATCGGCGAGATCAAGCACGGCGAGACGGCGGTCGACCGCGTGAAGGTGCGGGTCCGTCCCGGGGAGCACGAGCTGCAGGGCTCGCTGCTCATCGGCCCGTGAGCGCGCCAGGCGCTCGGGGCCGGACCCCGGTCGGCTGCTTCCCCGGGTCGTTCGACCCGCTCACCGTCGCCCACCTCGCGATCGCGGACGCCGCGGTCGAGCAGTGCGGTCTCGAGCGACTCGACCTCGTGCTGTCGGAAGACGCCCTCGGCAAGCCGTCGCACCACCACCCGCTCGACGAGCGAGTAGCGATCATCCGGGCTGCGTCGGTGGAAGGCCGCCCGTGGCTCGACGCGAGGGTGACGCAGTCTCGGCTGCTCGCCGACATCGCCGAGGGCTACGACGTGCTCGTGCTCGGCGCCGACAAGTGGGCGCAGCTCCACGACCTGTCGTTCTACGACTCCGCGAGTCACCGCGACGAGGCACTGGCCCGCCTTCCGCGAGTGGTCTGCGCTCCCCGTGCGGGTGCACCGACACCGGCGGGCGTCGACGAGCTCGTCGTCCCCGACTGGGTGCGGGGCGTGTCGTCGACCGCGGTGCGCAACGGCGCCGACGAGTGGCGGGCGGTGCCCCTCGGCCGCTCCGGCACCTCCCTGCAGACGCGGCGAAACCCCGAGTAGCGGCCGCCGATACCGGGGCTCTCCCCCGCCGCATCCGGGAACCCTGAGGACACGCGGTTCCGAGCGCCGTACGGTGACGCCGTGACGGGCGGATGAACCGGATCAGCGGCCGATTGCGGCACTGGACCCTCGGCGCTCGGTACGTGGAGTTCCTCGACCACGGCTGACGACCGCCACCGTGTCGGGCTCGCAGACGAAGGAAGGCACCGCCCGCCAGACGCGGCGAAGCCCCGAGTAGCCATCCGGCCGAAGCCTTCGTGCTCCTCGGGGCTGTGCCTTCGAACTCGGCTTCCCGAGCCCGTCGCGGGGCGGTTGCCCGCCTCGCTTGCGGTCGTTCTCTCTCCCACCTCTGTGGTCGGTTGCCCGACCTCGTCGCTGTTCGATCCTTCGATCCGCCCCAGTGCGTCTCCGCTCCGGGAACCCGTCCTCCCCGCCGCTTCTCCGAAGATCAGCGCCGGTTCCTCCGGGCCATCCAGTGCGTTGCCGTCCTGGTGAGCCCCACGATGCTCCCGCCGATGAACGGGGTCAAGAGGGTTTCGCGAAATCCAGAGGTTGTCCGCAGGGAAACCTAGGAATCCCCAGCGCCTGCTTCGGTTGTCCGCAAGCTGTCCACAGGGTTGTGCACAGCGTCGCCGCTCAGCTGGCGGTCGAGCTCGGCGAGGAGGTCGCGCGAGCTGCGCAGGAGCTCGTCGCCCTGCTCGAGCACGGCGTCGGTATCGCGCCCTGTGCCTTCTGCCGCTGCCACGACCAGGCGCGTACCCAGGACGTCAGGAAGTCGAAACCTGGGGGTAGGTGCGCCCGGCGCGCCTGCGGGCTTCGTGGTGGAGACGATGGGACTCGAACCCACGACCCCCTGCTTGCAAAGCAGGTGCTCTAGCCAGCTGAGCTACGTCCCCGAAGGCCCTTCAAGGGTAGCCGTCGGATCAGCCCCGCAGCGCCGCTCGGAGCGGATCGGCCATCGCCATGATGAAGGGCGTCATGTCGATGTGTTCCGGCGGCGGGTCGATGCGGATCGCCATGCCCATCTGATCGGGGAAGTAGGCGACGCCGCCGAAACCGACCGTCTGGCCGATCGCGCTGTAGGTCTTCCGGCCGGTGGCGTCGGTGCCGCAGGGGCACAGTGGCCATGTCCCGAGGGCCATGTTGTGATCGGCGACCGTGGTGATGTCCGCGTGCCGAGCCGGCGACACGACCTTGCCCGGCGTGAAGAGGGCGTCGACGAAGACGGCCAGCTCGTCGAGGGTCGACCGCACGCCGCCGGACGAGAACCCCACCCAGCCCGGGCGGTCGCCGCCGACGCTCGTTCGGCGAAGCCCCAGCTCACGGGTCATGTCCCCCACCAGATCGGCATAGGAGCGGCCGGTCACCTGCTCCAGCAGCAGGCCGAGGTAGAGGTAGTTCGTGTTCGTGTAGTAGAGGCGCTCGCCCGGCTTGAACAGGCGCTTGACGCCGAGCGACATGTTCACCGCGTCGACCGGCGAGAAGGCACGATCGGGGTCGTAGCCCCGACCGTCGGTGTAGTTCGGGAGCCCGCTCGTGTGGGTCAGGAGCTGGCGGGGCGTGATCGGCCACGCCCGGCGCGGCACCTTCACGCCGTCGATCGGCGGCATCGGCGCGTCGATGTCGATGGTGCCCGCGTCGATCTGGCGCATCACCAGTGCGACCGTGAACAGCTTCGTCGCGCTGGCCGCGATGAACCTCTCGTCCTTCCGGATCGCGGCCTCGCGCTTGTCGCGGTGGGCCTCCCCGGTCCAGGTCTTGCCGTCGACGACGATGCCGACGGTGACCGACCGCGAGTCGGGGTGGGCCGCCAGCCACTCGTCGACCACGGCCTGGAGCCGCTTCTCGGGGAAGCGGCCCCAGCGAAGGTCGATCGGCGCGTCGGGAGCCTTGGCCTTGCCGCTGAACGCGCTCGACGACAGCGCCTCACGATACGACGGCGGTGGGATCGCCCCCGCTCGACGTGGCGAGGTCTCGGCCTGGGCCGAGTCGACGTCGACCACGAGAAGGGGCACCGCGACGACGAGCGCAGCGACCCCGACCGGCACCGCGCTGGCGAACCGGACGGCGGGCAGGCTGACCCGGTGCCGGCGGTGCGCGGCAACGTCCTCCAGCCACCCGATGACCACCACGGCGGCGGTCGTCCCGATGGCGGTGACCGCCACGACAGCCGGCACGCGCCACGGACCTTCGATGTCGACCAGCGCGAGCGCAGCGACGATCGCCGCTGGATGCCAGAGGTAGATCGTGACCGCCCGCCGGCAGATGGCTTGCGTGAGCCCGGCCACTGCGGGGACCTCGGCGACCGCCCGGAGTGGGCGCTCGAACAATCCGGCCAGGCACAGCCACGCGAGCCCGGTGAGCGCGATCGCGCCGTATGACCCGTTGATGCCCCCCGCCGGAAGACCCGCGAAGCGGGCGAGCGCGATGGCTCCTCCTCCGGCCGCCACCGCCCCCACCAGCAGCAACCCCGGGCGTGGGGGTCGCGTGCGCATCGCGTACGCCATCCCGAGCATGGCGAACATGCCGTAGGTGATCGCGTCACCGACGAGCATCCGGCCGATGCCGTCACCGACGATCGGCACCTCGAACCGCGCACCGATCTCGAGCTGGACGATGGCCACCGCGAACACGGGCAGCGCGGCCCACCAACGGCGCGCGTACCCGACGAGCACCGGCGCGAGGAGCACGATCCACAGGTAGGCCCGCAGGTACCAGAGGTGGTTCGACAGCCAACCTGCATGCCAAGAGGTGTCGACCGGGTCGACGACAGGGAGCGCCCACGTGGCGACTCGAACCGCGAGGCGCCCGACGTCGATCGAGGAGTTGTCCGGTTTGGTGGCGACCACGATCGCGGCGGCAACCACCGCTCCGTAGCCCCAGAGAGGGACGAGCAGGCGGCGCGCCCGGCGAACGACGAGGTCGGAGTAGCGGCGGGCGCCCGCCGCGGGGCCGAGCAGGGTGCCGGCGACGAAGAACATCAGCGGCATGGCCGCGAACGCTGTCAACCAGGTCGCAGCGAAGGCGTGCCAGACGACGACCCGAACCAGCGCAACGCTGCGGAGGAGGTCGAGCGCGGCATCACGACCCGTCGGTGCGACCGACGCCGCCGGCGCGGGCGGCGGCGGAGATGCTGGCGGGGCAGGCCGGGCAGGCGAGGTGGGATGCGCCATGGCGGACGAGCGGAGGACCGGTAGAACGACGTGGACGTCCGGTTCCAGAGGTTCGACAGGACGCCGGTCGACACCTCCTTACCCCGCAGGAGGCCCCGCTAGGCGGGGTTAGGCGCCGGGCGTCCGCTCCCGCTCGAGCCCTCGAACGACCGCCTGCTGGATCCGAGCAGCGAGGTCGGTCAGTTGCGCATCGTTCCGCGGTGCAGGCTCGATGCGTACGGCGATGGTCAGTCCGGTGGTCGTCGAGTGGACGAGCGTGCCCGTCGAGACCACCTGTCCGAGGGCGGTCGGCGGCGTCGTGCCGTCGGGGGCCGCCGGGCAGGGGCACAGCGGCCACACACCGAGCCCGGTGCCGAGCGGCGACGTGGTCGACAGCTGCGTCAGCCAGTCGGGCGCCAGCACCCGGCCGGGCGTGAAGAGGGCGTCGCCCCATCGCGCCACGTCACGCACGTTGGCCTGTGCGCCGCCGGATGCGTAGCCGACCCACCCGGGCCTCGGCGGCGCGTCGATCGCGAGCGTGGGGAGGCCGGCCTCCCGACCGAGGTCGGCGACGAGGTCGGCGTAGGTGCGGCCCGTCAGATGCTCGAGCAACAAGCCGAGCCAGTGGTAGTTGGTGTTGGCGTACCGGACGCCTCCGCCGGGGCGCGTCCACAGCGGGGTGCGGGTGGCGAGCCGCACGATGTCGTTGGGAGTGATCGCCGCGTTTGGGTCGTAACCGCGGGTCTCGGTGTAGTTGACCAGCCCCGATGTGTGCTGCAGCAGCATGCGCGGGGTGATCGATCGCGCCGGCTCGGCCACCTCGACCCCCGGGATCGCCGGAACGGGAGCGTCGAGGTCGAGGTGGCCGGCCGCGGCCTCTCGGAGCACGAGAGCCGCCGTCATCGACTTCGTGATCGACATGATCGGGTAGCGGTCGTCGATGCCGAAGGGGGCGACGTTCGGCTTGGAGCTCACGTCCGACCACACGATGTCGCGCCCAGGCGCCACCACGGCGGCGGAGATGCGCAGCGCGGTCGGATCGGCCGCGATCCATGCGTCGATCTCTCGGCGCAGCTCGTCGCGCCACGGGTCCGGCACCCCGCGGTCGGCCCAGTCGACGGTGGTGGACGTGACCGACGCACGGCGGGTGCGGCGAACCGAAGGTTGCGTCGACGGCGTCGCCGGCGCCGGATCGTCGGCGGCGTCGTGCTCGGTTCCGCTGCCGGCGGGATCCGCTTGTTCCGCCTCCGGCGGGTCGGTCGGCTCGTCGACGCTGTCGTCGTCCGTTCGCCCGGTCGAGGTGGTCGCAGCGGCGATGGCGGTGGAGGTGGTGCTCCTGGCCGAGTCGTCGTCGCCGGCGACCGACAGCGCCACCGCGGACGTCGCCGAGACGATGATCAGCGCGAGGGCTACGGCCAAGACACGGCGCGGCGAGAGCGACGGCGGGAACGTCACGTCCCTCCGATCGGTGCGAACCGGACGAAGTTGAGCGAAACGCCGCGCCCGCCGGCGCAGGCGCGGGCCAGCTGTCGTTTCCACAGCTTCGCCATCGTTTTCCCCAGCGTTGTGCACATCGTCGATCAAGCAGGTCAGGCCGCGGCGTGGCCTTCGAAGATCGCCGCTCGTACACCGCGTTCGCCCAGCTCGCTGAGGAACGGGATCGGGTCGGTCACGACCAGTCCGAGTCCCGACGCTCCCGGTCGGGCGAGGCGGCCGTCGCCGATCCACAGGGCGGTGACGGCGGCGACGCATCCCGTCGCGACCGCCGGGCGGTCGAGGACGCCGAGGACCCGTGTGTCCGCCACGGCCCCCCGCCAGCCGCGCACCTCGACCCGGATGGCGCCGATTCGTCCCTCCGCATGAGGGCGGCGAAGCATCGGAAGGTGGGCCGTGATCCGATCACGGCGGGTCGCAGCGACACGCGCCGTGACCCGGATGGCCGACGGGAACGCGGCGTGGAGCAGCACCGGATCCGGGAGGGCCGCTCGGTAGCAGTCGAGTCCCCCGAGCGGATCGGGGAACCAGCACAGCTCGCGCCCGGAGCCGGAGTTTCGCTCGACCCACTCGCTGTCTCGCCACTCGCGCATCGGCGCGGCGAGGGCCCAGTGATGCTGCCGTGCACATGCGGGGCCACCGGTGCCCGCCTTCGCCACGTGGATCTCCTCGACCGCGGTGAGGTCGGCGGCCGCGTGACGGGCCAGGACGTCGGTGAGCCCGGGCATGAACCCGGCCCCGACGACCACCGTCTTGTTGCGCTCGCGCGCCTCGGCGTCGAGGTCGAGGAGCGCGGTGGCGGAGCGGGGATCGTCGGTCGTCGACACGACATGCGCGCCGGCGTCGAGCGCCTTCTCGGCAAGTCGCCGTTGAGGGCCGGGGCAGGCGAGCACGACCACGTCGGCGCCGTCGGCGACCGCGGCGTCGAGATCTCGAGCGACCCGAGCCGGCTGTCCGAGAGAGGTCGCAACCGCCTGCGCCCGCTTGGCATCGGGATCGACCAGCTGGACGGTGCCCCGCACCTGGTCGTCGCCGGCTACGACGAGTTGACGCGCGACCCTCGCGCCGACCGCGCCCGCGCCCACGACGACGATCCGCATCAGCAGCTCACCGGAGGTCGGGCCCGGAGAGCTCGCGCCATCCCCCACCCTGCGGCGGCGTTCCCCCGGTTCCTCGGAGGCGCAGCACTGCGGCCACGAGTCCGGCGGTCACGAGCGCAGCGATCGCCCGCCGGATCGCCCTCATCCTTCCTCCGGCCGGTCGGCCGGGCCCGACAGCGCGGGTACACGGCCGCGCGAGCAGCCTGGATGACGGCGGCTCACCGCTCTAGCTCCGTAGCCCACAGACGCCGTCTCCTCCGTACCACCAGCCACCCCGCTGCGCGTGTCGTGCCGACCAGCACGATAGATGGCGCGCCCGCACACCTCAGCCGCTGAACGTGAGCTTCAAGGGTCTGGAGGCGAGCTGCTTCACCGCCGACCGCCCGCAATAGGGCTGGTCGTTGTAGGCGCTCCGCTCGAGCGTGCCGCACAGCTCGAGGTAGCCGACGAGGAAGTACTCCCCGGGCGCGACCACGCACTCCCGCCACGACGGGCCCACGGCATGGTCGGAGGTCGACTTCGTGGGGTACTCGTCGATGAAGCTCGCCCGCTCTCCGGGCGCCAGCTCGATCACCCCGCTGGGCGGGCGATCCTCGTCGAGGCCGCCCAACGACAACCGGCAGCTGGTGTTCGACCACGCCGGACGCGGCTCTGCTCCGGGCTGCCAGAGCACGAACCGGAGCGATTGGTCGGGGTTCTGGTACAGCGTCGCACCGGACACGTTCTCGTACTCGAGCTGGAACCGGATCCGGTGGTCGGTGCGGTAGCGCGTCGTGCCCTCGGCCACGAGGACGAGACGCACACCCTCGGGGCGGTCGATCTCGGTCCGATTCGCCGGACGGGCCGGCGCGCGATTCTCCGGTGTCGGGGGCTCGGCCGCCACGTGTGCTGGGTGAGCGGGCTCGGAAGGTCCCGGTTCGCCGGTAGCTGCGGACGGCGACGTTTCGTCGTGCGCCTCGATGGCCGTGCCGTATTCGACCGGCTCCGGCGACACCGCCTCCGCCTCCGAGTCGCGGTTGCCGCCTCCACATCCCGCGGCCGATGCAGCCCCGCACACGAGGACGGCCATCAGCAGCCTTCGCCACAGGTGCTTCTGGTGCATCCGGTCCCCCCAGTGCCGCGGAACCGCTGGCCGTGCGGCTCACCGCGGTACGTCCGTGGGGCTAGCTGGAATCGAACCAGCGACCTCAGCATTATCAGTGCTGCGCTCTAACCGACTGAGCTATAGCCCCGTTCGCCCACGCCGGGAGCCCAGCGGAACGGACGGTTCAGGATAGCCGCGCGCCGGAACGGGTCAGGAAGCCCGAGCGGGGTCTACTGCCGAGCTGGCCACGGCGGGCGCCATCCCTCGCGTGGGCTCCGAGCGGGGGGTCAGCACGGTCCCGTTGAGCGGCGCTTCGGTGGTCTCGGGTGCAGGTGCCGGGGTCGGGCGCACCCGCGTGTCTTCTTCGAGGACGGTGAGCTGGATGCCACCCACCAGGTCGCTGATCAGGTTGTACACGACCGCCATCAGCACGCTGAAGCCGGTGCCGAGCACGACGATCACCAGTCCGGCAGCGACGAACCCACGCAGCAGCTGCGAGCCGACGAAGCGGAAGTCTTCGAACCCGATCGCCTGCATGAAGCTCTCGACGCTGCCGACGGCGCCGAGCACGCTTCCGGCCGTCCACAGGAGGACGCCCGCGAGGACGAGCACCATGGTGAAGGTCAGGAAGAAGAGGGCGGAGACCTTGAGCACCGACCAGGTGTCGATCTTCCGAACCACCCGACGAACACGGCGCCCCTGAGCCACGAAGCGAGCCTACCCACGACTACTGCCGGTGAACCCGTCGCCACACAACTCGAAGTGGACCGGGTCGGCGGCCGGGAACGGGCGGCACAAACCGGCCGCTCGACCCACCTTCGCAAGGGTCTCGGCGAAGGACGCAGGCACGTCGATCGCCAGTCCGAGCTCGTGTTTGGACGAACCTGGCGCGGCGACCGGATACGGGTTCGTCGCCCGCCGGTTCCACAACCGGGCCTGCTCCGACGCCGACCTGTAGCCCGACGTGATCGGTATCGGCTTCCCGAGCAGCTGCTCGGCTCGCGCGATCGCCGCCCGCATCGCCGGCGCCAGCCCGCGTGCGTCCGGCGATGCGGCTGGGACTCGACGCCGTGCCCGTGCGGACGCTCGGTGACGTGTGCCCTCCATCTCGATCTCGACCCGCACGTCTCCACCCGGCAGGCGCGCGAAGTCGGTGAGCTGCCCTCCGTTCGCTGCGGCCAGCCGGTGCGCGTCGCCGGCACCACCGCCGGCTCCGGCGAGGGCGGCCGCGTCGGCTGCGGTCGCCGCCCGCGCCTCCCCGGCGGCAAGCGAGCCGAGCCAGCTGAGCCCGATGGCGAACGCGCCGGCGGCCGTCAGGACGAGCACGACCAGGGGCAGCGCCTGGCCGGCGTCTCGTGCATCTCGTTCGTGCTGCTGATGTCGTTCCTCCACGACGCCTCCTCTGTCGGAAGCGGACCGGAGGGGGAAGCGATCAGGAGGAGGCTTCGTCCTCCTCGGACGAGAGGATCGGGGCGGCCGAAGCCACCGTCTGCCCCTCGTCGAGGTTCATGATCCGGACGCCGGTGGCGTCGCGACCCTGGCTCGAGATGCCACGGACCGGGATCCGCATGGTGACGCCGCCCGAGGACACGAGGAAGATCTCGTCGTCGAGGCCGACCATGAACGCCGACACCACGAAGCCCTTGCGGGCGGTCAGCTTGATGCCCCGAACGCCTTGGCCGCCCCGGGTCTGGCGGTTGAACTTGTCGAGCTGGGTCCGCTTGCCGAAGCCGCCATCGGTGGCGATCAGGATCGCCGCGTCGTCGCGAGCGACGTCGCACGACACGACCTCGTCGTCGGCCTTCATCCGCATGCCGCGCACACCGGCCGCGCTGCGCCCCATCGGGCGAACGTCGGTCTCGTTGAAGCGGATGGTCATACCGCTACGGCTGACCATGAAGATGTCGTCGTCGCCGCCGGTCTGGATGACCCGGACCAGTTCGTCGTCGTCGTTCAGGTTGATGGCGATGAAGCCCTCGCGCCGGCTCTTGTCGTACTCGGCGAACGCGGTCTTCTTGACCTGTCCCTTCTTCGTCGCGAAGAAGAGGTAGCGGTCGTCGGGGTAGTCGCGGGTGTCGATGACCGCCTGGATCCGTTCGTCCGGAGCGAGCGGCAGCAGGTTCACGATCGCGGTGCCGCGCGCGGTGCGCTCCTTCATCGGCACCTCGTGGGCCTTGAGGCGATACACCTTCCCGAGGTTCGAGAAGAACAGCAGGTAGGCGTGAGCCGAGGTGTGGATGATCCTCGTGACGAGGTCTTCCTCCTTCAGCTTCGTGCCCGCGACGCCACGGCCGCCTCGGCCCTGGGTGCGGAACGCCGTCGCCGCGACGGTCTTGATGTAGCCGGCCTTGGTCATCACGACGACGAGCGGCGCATCGTCGATGAAGTCTTCGGCGTTCATGTCGCCGGGGTCGAAGGTCAGCTCGGCCCGGCGCGGGGTCGCGAACTTCTCGCGGATCTCGCCCAGCTCGCTCTTGATGACGCCGCGCAACTTGCCTTCGTCGGCGAGGATCGACTCGAGCTCGGCGATGCGCTCCCGCAGCTCCGCCAGCTCGCCCTCGAGGTCGGCCCGGGCGAGCCGGGTGAGGCGGGACAGCGGCATGTCGAGGATGTGCTCGGCCTGCACCTCGCTGAACTCGAACGGCGCGGCCTGGAGGGCCTCTCGCGCCGCGGCCTTGTCTTCGGAGCTGCGGATCGCCGCGATGATCGCGTCGATCATGTCGAGGGCCTTGACCAGGCCTTCGACGATGTGGGCCCGGTTGCGGGCCTTCTTCAGGCGGAACTCGGTCCGGCGGGTGACCACCTCGACCTGGTGGGCGACGTAGTACTGGAGCGCGCTGCCCAGGTTCAGCGTGCGCGGCACGCCGACGCCGGCCTCGTCCTGGTCGACGAGGGCGACCATGTTCACCCCGAAGCTGGTCTGCAGGGGCGTGTGCTTGTAGAGGTTGTTCAGGACGACGTTGGCGTTCGCGTCGCGCTTCAGGTCGAAGACGAGGCGGGTGTGATCGCCGGCGGAGAGGTCGCGCAGCTCACGAATCCCCTCGACCGTGCGGCTGTCGACGATCTCTCGCACCTTCTCGGCCACCGCGCCCAGGCTCACCTGGTACGGCAGCTCCGTCACGATGATCTGGACGTTGCCCCGCTTGTCTTCCGTGATCTCGGCCTTGGCCCGCATCTTCACCGAGCCCCGACCGGTTCGGTAGGCGTCCATGATCCCGGCCCGACCGAGGATGAGGCCGCCCGTCGGGAAGTCGGGACCCTTGACGAAGTGCATGAGGTCTTCGACGGTGGCCTCGGGGTTGTCGATCAAGTGGATCGTGGCGTCGATGACCTCACCCAGGTTGTGAGGCGGGATGTTCGACGCCATACCGACACCGATGCCCTGGCCGCCCGACACCAGCAGGTTCGGGAACCGGCTGGGCAGGACCATCGGCTCCTGCTTGTCGCCCGAGAAGTTGTCCTTGTAGTCGACCGTCTCCTCGTCGAGGCCGTCGAGGAGGTGCATGGCCAGCTGGTCGAGGCGTGCCTCGGTGTAGCGGTGGGCGGCCGGCGGGTAGTCGGGCGAGCCGTAGTTGCCGTGGAAGTCGATCAGCGGGTGACGCAACGAGAACGGCTGGGCGAGGCGGACGAGGGTGTCGTACGCGGCGTCGACACCGTGGGGGTGGTAGTTGGCGATGACGTCGCCGACGATGCGAGCGCACTTCACGTGCGGGCGATCGGGACGGAAGCCCGAGTCGAACATCGAGTAGAGGATCCGCCGGTGCACGGGCTTGAGGCCGTCGCGCGCATCGGGGATGGCGCGGTCGGTGATGACCGACATCGCGTACTCCAGGAACGAGCGCTCGAGCTCCTCCTGGATCTCGATCGGTTCGATCTCCGGGCGCGGGTCTTCCGGCGGCGCGGTCGTGTCAGTCACAGGCGGAGCCTCTTAGATGTCGAGGAAGCGAACGTCTTTGGCGTTCGTCGTGATGAAGTGCTTGCGCAGGTCGACGTCGTCCCCCATGAGGATGGAGAGGACCTCGTCGGCGAGTGCGGCCTGTTCGACGTTGACCTGGAGGAGGGTGCGGCGGCTCTGGTCCATCGTCGTGACCTTGAGCTCGTCGTGGTCCATCTCGCCCAGGCCCTTCAGGCGGACGAACTGCTCCTTGTGGTTCGGGCGATCGCGAAGGAACTGATCCTTCGCGAGATCGTCCTTCAGGTACACCTTCTCCTTGCCCACGATCGTCGAGTACAGCGGCGGCTGCGCGATGTACACGTGGCCGCCTTCGATGAGCGGCTTCATCTGGCGGAAGAAGAACGTCAGCAGCAGGGTGCGGATGTGGGAGCCGTCGACATCGGCGTCGGCCATGATGATGACCTTGCCGTAGCGGATCTTCGAGACGTCGAACTCCTCGCCGATGCCCGCCCCGATGGCCTGAACGAGGGCCTGGATCTCGTTGTTCTTCAGCATCTTGTCGATGCGGGCCTTCTCGACGTTGAGGATCTTTCCTCGGATCGGGAGGATCGCCTGATGCTGCGGGTCACGAGCGCGAATGGCCGACCCGCCGGCCGAGTCGCCCTCGACGATGAAGATCTCGGAGTCGTCGGCGTTCTTCGACGAGCAGTCGGCGAGCTTGCCCGGGAGGCCGCCGCCTTCGAGCATCGACTTCCGGCGGGTGGCGTCACGCGCCTGCTTGGCCGCGATGCGGGCGCGAGCGGCCGAGATGGCCTTGTTGACGATGGCCCGTGCTTCGGTCGGGTTCTCCTCCATCCACTCGGCCAGCTTCTGGTTGGTGATCTTCTGGACGAGTGAGCGCATCGAGGTGTTGCCGAGCTTGGCCTTGGTCTGGCCCTCGAACTGCGGCTCGCTCAGGCGCACGGAGACGATCGCGGTGAGGCCTTCGCGGATGTCTTCGCCCGACAGCGCGTCGTCCTTCTCCTTGAGGAGGGGACGCTCGCCGGCCCTCGCGTACTTGTTGACCACTGACGTGAGGGCGGTCTTGAAGCCCTCTTCGTGCATCCCGCCCTCGTTGGTGGCGATGCCGTTGGCGAAGCTGTGGATACCTTCGTGGAAGCCGGTGTTCCACTGCAGCGCGACCTCGACCTCCTGGTTCGAATCGGAGGCCTCGAAGTAGGCGACCTTCTTGAAGAGGGACTCCTTCGAGGTGTTGAGGTGCTTGACGAAGTCGATGATGCCGCCCGCGTAGCGGAAGGTGACCTCGCGCTGCTCTTCGTTCGCCCCCTCACGCTCGTCGCGGAAGCGGATCTCGAGGCCCTTGTTCAGGAACGCGTACTGCTGCAGGCGCTCGAGCACGGTGGTGGCGCGGAACTTGACGTCTTCGAAGATCGTCGGATCCGGCCAGAACGACACCGTCGTCCCGGTGCGGCCGCGCGGCGCGGGGCCAACGACCTCGAGCTTGGTGACCGGCTTGCCGCCGTTGGCGAACTCCATCCGGTGCCGGTTGCCGTCGCGATCGACCTCGACGACCGTCTTCGACGACAGCGCGTTGACCACGGAGACGCCGACGCCGTGCAGGCCGCCGGACACCTTGTAGCCGCCACCGTCGCCGAACTTGCCGCCGCCGTGGAGGACGGTGAGCGCGATCTCGACACCGCTGATCTTCTCGACCGGGTGGATGTCGGTTGGGATGCCGCGCCCGTTGTCGACGACCCGGCACCCGCCGTCGGCGAGCAGGGTGATGTCGATCCGGTCGCAGTAGCCAGCCATCGCCTCGTCGACGGAGTTGTCGACGACCTCCCAGATCAGGTGGTGCAGCCCGCTCGGCCCCGTCGACCCGATGTACATGCCGGGCCGCTTCCGGACCGGTTCGAGCCCCTTCAGGCTCGTCATGTTCTTCGCTGTGTAGGAGCCGCCGGAAGGCTTCTTCTTCTGGACGTCGCCCTCGCCGCTGGCGGGGGGATCAGCCATCGCTTGCGCCATGGGCGCGACCTCTCAGACGTGGGGTGTGCGATTCGGCAGTTCGACACCGAAACGGCTGCTCAGAGCCACCGTGCGGCAACCTCAGCGGGTCGAATTGCAACGACGTAAGTGTACCAGAAGGGGGTGACGTAAATGGCGCTTCTCAGGCCTCCAGAAGCCCGCAGGAGGCCCGAAAATCAGCCGAGCTTCGGCACCACCTTGATCTCGACCTTCCCGACGACGTCGGGGCCCGTCACCGCGGCGACCTTCTCGACCAGCTCCGTGGCAAGGAACCGCAGTTGCGTCGCCCACGCCGGGTCGTCGACGGCGACCGTCAACACCCCGTCGGCCAGCCCGACGGGGCGGGCGTGCGCGGCGACCGCCGAGCCGACCGCTTCCTCCCACCGGGTGAACACCGCGCCCACGGCAGAGGCCGCAGGTGCGCCGAGGCGCCGGGCCAGCGAGTCGAGCGAGTCACCGATCTTGCGCGGATCGGGACCCTGCCGGGGCAGGAACTCGGGCGGGCGCTCGCCGTAGCTCACGATCGGACCAGCGTGCCGTTCGTGACCCGCACGATCAACTCCGGCTCGGCCCGCTCCGGGAGGCCTCCGGCGGTGGTCAGCAGCGACTGCCCTGGAGGCAGGTGACGGAGAAGCGCGTCGCTGCGCTCGGGGTCGAGCTCGGAGAACACGTCGTCGAGCAGGAGGATCGGCGCCTCCCCCACCGCGTCGGCCACCATCCGGTGGCCGGCGAGCTTCAACGCCAAGGCCAGCGACCTCTGCTCGCCCTGTGAGGCGTGCGTGCGCGCCGGCATGCCGCCGATCGTGAGGTGCAGATCGTCTCGGTGCGGACCCACCAGCGACACCCCGCGCCGCACGTCGTCGGCCCGCGACGCGGCCACGGCGTCGGCGAGCGCGCCCTGCCACGACCGCCGATAGGCGACGCCGACATCGGCCGCGGTGTGTGCGACCTCGTCGTAGGCCTTGCCCGCCTCCGGTTCGAGGACGGCGACCGCTTCCTCCCGGGCCGACGCGAGGGACTCCCCCAGCTCGGCGAGCTTGGCATCCCAGACGTCGAGGGTGAACGCTGCCTCGGGCGCCAACTTCCCACCGGCCTGGCGCAACAAGGTGTTGCGCTGCTTCAGGACGCGTTCGACGTCTCGCTGCAGGGCATCCCACTTGGGGTGGAGCGACACGAGCAGCTCGTCGATCAGCCGACGGCGCTCGGCCGGCCCGCCCTTCACCACCACGAGGTCGTCGGGCGCGAACACGGTGACCCGCAGCGCGCCGAGCAGATCACGTGTGCGCTTCAGAGGCTGGCGGTTCACCTGGACCCGATCACGCCCCGTCGCCCGCAGTTCGGCCTCGATCAGCACCGACCGGTGGTCGCGCTCGCCTTCGGCCCTCACGACTGCGGTGGTGCACCCGTCTCGCAGGAGCGCGTCACCTGGTGCGCCCCGGAACGACGACAAGGTGGCGAGGTAGCCGATCGCCTCGAGCAGGTTGGTCTTGCCCTCGCCGTTCGACCCGACCACCACCGTCAGCCCCGCGGCCGGTTCGAGCTCTGCCGCCGTGTAGTTCCGGAAGTCGGTCAGCCAGAGGCGGGTGACCCGCACGCCGGGCGGCCTAGCCGGTGAGGCGGACGGGCATCAGCAGGTAGAGGTACTCCCCGCCGTCGGTCGACCGCAGCGTCGCCGGCTTCATCGGATCGAGCGTCTCGAGCGCGACCTCGTCACCGGTCACCGCTTCGAGCCCGTCGATCAAGAACGTGGGGTTGAACCCCATGACCATCTCGCCGCCCTCGTACTTCGCGTCGAGGTCTTCGGTGGCCTGGCCCACTTCCTGGGTCACGACCGTGCACTCGACACCGTCGGGGCGAAGCGTGACGCGAACCGGCGTGATCGCGTCCTTCACGAGCAGCCGCACACGGCGAACCGCGTCGAGCAGCGCCTCCTTCCCGACGATGAGCCGGTTGGGATAGCTCTCGGGGATCAGGCGCTGGTAGGGCGGGAACTCGCCCTCGATGAGCCGGGTGGTGAGACGCACCCGCCCGACCTCGAACGACGCGTCGCGCTCGCCCAGCCGAAGGGTGACCTCGTCGGCACCGCTGAGCAGTCGCTGGAGCTCGCTGAGTGCGCGGGACGGCACCAGCACCTGTTGCCCTTCGCGGAGCACGCTCGTGCCCGGCAGATCACGAACCGCGAGGCGGTAGCGGTCGGTCGCGACCAGGCGGAGGCCGTCGGACTCGGCCGTCATGAGCACGCCGGAGATCACGGGCAGGGAATCGTCACTCGAGGCCGCGCGCACCACCTGGCGAAGAGCCTCCGCGAACGCCGCACCCGACAGCGTGACCGCGTCGCCCATCGCGCCCTCGGCCTCGGCCGGGAACGGCAGACGGGGGAACTCGTCGGTCGGCAGGATCCGCACCGAGAACTGCGATCGGCCGGCGGTGATCCGCACGTCTTCGTCACCGGTCTCGAACGTGACCGCGCCGGGCTCGAGCGCCCGCACGATGTCGGTGGCGAGTCGGGCCGGCAGCACGTTGACGCCGTCTTCGATGCCGTTCACCTCGGCGTCGACCTGGATCGTGAGGTCGAGATCGGAGCCCGCCAGCCGCAGCTGGTTGCCAACGACCTCCATCCGTACGCCGGACAGCACCGGCAGCGCACCACCTCGCGTTGCCACCGCACGCCCGGCGATGCCGAGGGCTTCGACGAGGGTGTCACGCTCGCAGCGGAACTTCACGGGCTCTCTTCTCTTCTCTCTATAGAAAGAAATGGATGTAGTGGTAGTAGGTGCTGTGGATTGTGGGTAACTGCTGTTGTGGCTGCTCAGGCGGTACGTCGTGCCGCGCGCGCCGTCCACAGGTTCCCACAGGGGTGTGACACGAACGCGGAGCCCTGGGGGCAGCCCGCGGTCTTTCCCCTGTAGTTACAAGGCACCGACACACGATTGTCCGTCGCGCAGGGGCTGGTCATCGCGGACCCTTCCACCATGGTCAGGCGCCCTTCCTGATGCGGTGCATCAGCTCGGTGACCTGGTCGAAGATCTGGCGCCGCTCCTTCATCTGGCTGTTGATCTTCTCGACCGCGTGGATGACGGTCGTGTGGTCTCGCCCACCGAACTGGCGGGCGATGGCCGGGTAGCTGAAGTCGGTCATCTCCCGGAAGACGTACATCCCGATCTGGCGGGCGGTGACCAGGGGACGGCGCCGGCTGGCACCGCACAGCTCCTCGACCGTGAACCCGAAGGTCTCGGCCGTGGTGTCGAGGATGAGCTGCGGGGTGATCGGCCGCGGCTCGTCGGAGGTGACGCTGTCGGCCAGCACCCGCTCCGCGAGGTCGCGCGTCGCCGGCTCCCGGTTGAGGCTCGCGAAGGCGGAGACGCGCACGAGTGCGCCCTCCAGCTCACGGATGTTGTTCTTGATGTTGACGGCGATGAACTCGAGGACGTCGTCCGGAAGGATCACCGACTCGATGTCGGCTTTCTTCCGCAGGATCGCGAGGCGGGTCTCGAGGTCGGGCGGCTGGACGTCGGTGATCAGGCCCGACAGGAACCGGCTGCGCAGCCGATCTTCCAGCGTGACCAGCGACTTCGCGTGGCGGTCGGAGGTGATGACGATCTGTCCACCGGCGCCGTAGATCGTGTTGAAGGTGTGGAAGAACTCCTCCTGGGTGCCTTCCTTGTTCTCCAGGAACTGGATGTCGTCGACGAGGAGGACGTCGCACTCCCGGTAGCGCCGCTTGAAGGCAGGCGTGGTGTTCGTGCGGATCGCGTCGATGAACTCGTTCATGAACGTCTCGGTCGAGACGTAACGAACCGTCTTGTCGGCGTAGTGCTCGCGGACGTAGTGGCCGATCGCCTGCAGGAGGTGCGTCTTGCCCAGCCCGGCCTCACCGTGGATGAAGAGCGGGTTGTAGCTCTTCGCAGGAGTCTCGGCCACCGACAGCGCGGCGGCATGTGCGAACCGGTTCGACGCGCCGATGACGAAGGTCTCGAAGGTGTACTTCGTGTTGATCGGCAGGCTGCCCTGGGCCGCCGTTGCCGACCCGTTCGTCGATGTGGAGGTCGCCGAAGTCGCCAACGTCGCGGGATCGGACGCACGGCGTGACCCGGCGGACTGGCCGTCGGCGACGGTGCCCGGCATCGCGTCGTCGTCGGTGTCGTCGGATGCGAACGCGTCGCGGGGATCGGTGTGGACCTCGAGCTCGACGCCCACGCCCCCTCCCGCCACGCCGGCGAGCGTGTCTTCCACGAGTGAGAGGTAGCGACCCTCGAGCCGCTCCTTCACGAGCAGGCTGGGAACGGCGAGGACGAGCCGATCGCCGGTGAACGCCAGAGGCCGAACCCCCGAGAAGAACGTCTTCCAGGTCGAGTCGGACACCTGCTCCTGGAGAGCGTCCGAACATGTTTTCCACAGTTGTTCGGCGTCCGCCACCAGCGCTTGTGCCTCCCCGGCCTCTCGATCGTCCACAACACGGTCCACACCTGTGGAAACGCCACGAAGCCTTGTGCGCTAAGGGGCTGGGCTGGGGAAGAGCACCCTCGCCTGCGCTGAACGGCTCGCAACGAAGAAGGGCACGGTACCAGCAAGATCGGAGGGCTTCTACGGGGCCTTTGGAAAACCTGGGGGTTTCGTTGGTACCTTGGTTCCCTTGTGAGCGTCGGCGCGCGCCGTGCGCACGCACCCGTGCAGCTGCAGCGCCTGGGTGCTCCATCCTGACTGACGCCGTGAGATCGAGCTCGGCTCACGCTGCCCCGCCTGGCAGCGTTCCGAGGCTCGCAGGAGGCTCTTGTGAAGCGACCGTTCCAGCCCAACAACTTGAAGCGAGCGAAGCGCCACGGCTTCCGTCATCGCATGTCGACCCGCGCTGGGCGCGCCATCCTCAAGGCGCGCCGCGACAAGGGACGCCACCGGCTGTCGGCCTGACGCCGACCGGTGACGAACGCCCGTTCGTGCCGGCGCTCTGGAGCGTTCGCGATCGCTCGACGTTCGCGGCGCTCCGTCGCTCTCGCACCCGCTCCCGGAGCGGTCCGCTCACGGTGATCGCGCTTCCCGCCTCCGAGGGAGCGCCTTCCGTCGCGTTCGCGATCGGACGCGACGCAGGCGGCGCCGTCGTCCGGAACCGGCTGCGGCGTGTGCTGCGCGACGAGTGCAGACGGCTCGATCTCCAACCGGGCGCCTACCTGGTTCGTGTCGCGGCCGGCGCACGCGAACTTCCTGGTCAGGACCTACGCCACCACCTACGTACGGCCATCTCGGCGCTTCCGGAGCGGGCTCGGTGAGCCCGCTCGCTCGCGTCCTGCACGCCATGATCCGCGGCTACCAACTGGTGCGGGCCGGCCGCCCCTCGCCCTGCCGATACATCCCGTCCTGCTCCCACTACGGCCTCGAAGCGATCGAGCGTCACGGTGCCGTGCGAGGCGCGTGGCTGACCGCCCGGAGGATCGCCCGCTGCCAGCCGTGGGGCGGCTTCGGTCTCGACCCGGTGCCAGGCAGCACCTCCTCACCCCTCCCCGACTGAGAGAACGATGTTCGACCCTCTGTTCACAGGCCTCGCGTGGTTGGTGAGCGCGTTCTACGCGCTGATACCGAACTACGCGATCGCCATCGCGCTGCTGACGATCACCGTCATGCTGATCCTGTTCCCGCTCAACGCGAAGGCGGTGCGGTCGCAGGCCGCGCTGACGAAGCTGCAGCCGGAGCTCAAGCGGATCCAGCAGAAGTACAAGGACGATCCCCAGCAGCAGAACGCCGAAGTGATGGCGCTGTTCAAGGAGCACGGCACCAGCCCGTTCGGCTGTGCACTGCCGATGCTCGTGCAGATGCCCGTGCTGTTCATCATGTACCAGGTGCTCCGCGGCCTGACGAACCGCGGTGAAGACGGCACGTTCGATCCGAAGTACCTCGACCAGGGGTCGGAGCTCTACCAGCGCCTGCACACGTCGAAGACGATGAACGCCTTCGGCATCGACCTGGCAGAAACTGCCAGTAAGGCGGTCGAGCAGTCGTTCGTCCACGCGATCCCGTTCCTCATCCTGATCGCCGGTGTCGTCGCGGCGGGCTACTGGCAGCAGGCGATGATCAGCCGGCGGAACCCTCAACAGAACATCGAAGACAACCCGATGGCGAAGCAGATGCAGACCATGACGCGGATCTTCCCGCTCATGTACCTCGTCTTCGGCTTCACGCTCCCGGCCGGCCTGAACGTGTACTTCCTGACGTCGAGCCTCTTCCGCATCGCCCAGCAGTGGTTGATCTACCGGATGCATCCTGAGCTCCTGCCAGGCCGAGGGAACCCCCCAGCGGCCCCGGCCGCGAGCCGTGATGTCACACCGAAGAAGCCCACGCCGAACGGCGGCAACGGCGCGGCGAAGTCGATCGAGTCCGGACGGGTGACTGCAGGGGCGTCCGCGCCCCGCCAGCGGTCGAAGAAGAAGAAGAAGCGCTGATGGAGTGGGTGGAGACAACCGGCAAGTCGGTCGATGAGGCGCTCGATGCTGCTCTCGACCAGCTCGGGGTGGCAGAGGACGACGTCGAGTACGAGGTGCTCGAGGAGCCGAAGGTCGGCCTCTTCGGCCGGCTGCGCGGCGACGCACGCATCCGAGCTCGCGTGCGCCCGACCAAGCCGAGAGCCAAGGAAGATCGTCGAGATCGCCGCAAGCGAGGCGGTGGAAGCGGCGGCAACGGGTCCGGGCCCACCAAGGTCGCGGCTCCTGAGGATGCAGCGGACGCCGCTCCCCAGGCGGAATCCGATCTCGATGACAGCCCTGCCATGGCAGAGCAGCCGTCGGGCGAACGCAACGGCCGCGGCGCTCGCAGCGGCGGCGGAGGACGAAACAGTGGCCGGCGACGTTCGGCGGCCCAGGAGGAGGATTCGATGAGCGAGACCGGCGCAGATGTGCCCCTGAACGAACAGGGCGCCGTCGCCGTGTCGTTCTTGGAAGGTGTCGTCAAGGAGTTCGCCGTCGAGGCGACGGTGACCACGAGGGAGATCGACGAGGACACGATCGAGGTCGTCGTCGACGGGCCGGACCTCGGCCTGCTCATCGGCCCGAAGGGTGTGACGCTGAGCGCCCTCCAGGATCTGACCCGTACGGTGGTGCAACGGAAGACGTCGGCGCGCAACGGGCGCCTCCTCATCGATGTCGGCGGCTATCGGGAGCGTCGGAAGGAAGCGCTGGAGCGTTTCGCCCGGACCGCGGCCGACAAGGTGCTGGAGACCGGCGCCCGTGTGGTGCTCGAGCCGATGAGCGCGGCCGATCGCAAGATCATCCACGACACGGTCAACGGGATCGACGGCGTCGCAACCACATCGCAGGGCGAAGACCCCCGTCGGCGGGTCGTCCTGCTGCCGGAGGCGTCAGCCGGCTGAAGCGATGACGCTTCCGATAGCAGCACCTGAGGTGATGAGGGCCCTGGCATCTGCCAGGGCCCTCGGTCTTCTAGGGCCCGGTCCGCTGGAGGAACACGTTGCGTCCGCGCAGGGGTTCTACTCGGCGATCGTCGGGTTCGGCGCGCAGCCTCCGGGCGTCGACATCGGGTCGGGCGGTGGAGTTCCCGGCCTCCTGCTTGCGTCCTGGCTTCCCGATTGGAAGTGGACGCTGATCGACGCACAGCGCCGCCGCACCTCGTTTCTTGCCGCGCAGGTGGCGGCGCTCGGGCTTGCAGGTCGTGTCCGGGTGGTGCGCGCCCGTACCGAGGAGCTCGCGCACGAAGCGGAGTGGCGGGGACAAGCCGGCACGGTCACCGCTCGAAGCTTCGGTCCACCGCCCGCAACAGCGGAAGCTGGAGCGCCGCTCCTGCGTCCGGGTGGCTGCCTCATCGTCGCGGAACCGCCGGCATCCTCGGATCGCTGGCCCGAGGATGTCCCCTCGCTCGGCCTTCGCCTCGCCAGACGGGTGGAGTCACCCCGCCGCGTCGTCGTTCTGGAGCAGACCGGCGTTCCGGCTCCGGAGTTCCCTCGCCCGATCGAGCGTCAGCGGTCGGCGCCGGTCTGGTGACGTTTCACGTGAAACCAGGCGGCAGCAAATCACGCACGATGTTTCACGTGAAACGGGCTGTGGGTCCTTGCGCCCACTCCAACGGTGGGCAACCATGGCGCGGTGAGCTTGCCCGAGGAGGACTTCGCCGAACGTTCGCGGTCGATCTTCGAGCAGCTCCGGGCGGCACAGCAACAGCCGCCCGCTGATCCTCCGTCCCTCCAGGACGAGACGGAGGACGAGCCGGACGCACAAGATGCTGCTCCGCAGGAGCCGGGCGCGCCCCTCGAGAGCGACGACAGCGCCGAGCCGATCGCGGACATCAGTGATGCGACCACCACCCATGGACATGCGGTCGAGCCGGTGGAGGAGCTGGGCGCGCCACCCGCCGAGGAACCAGTCGAAGCACCGGCCGGGGCCGCTGAGGACGCAGCAGACGAATTCGTGGCCCTCGATGCTCACGCCGCGGAGGTGGCCCCAGAACCTTCCGAGGTGCGGGAAGAGGTCTTGCATCGCAACGAGCCGGTCGAAGGCGACGACGTCGATGATGTCGGGCACGACGACTCGGCGCCGATCGAGTTGCATGCTCCTCCCGTGCCATGGGGCGCCGGGACCAGTTCGGAGCCAAGCGCGGACCTCGAGGACAGCCCCGCTGACGCTCTTCCGGGGGAGGCGGAGGCGGTCGAAGCTCTCCATGAGTTGGACACCTCGCCTGCCGTGATCGACGACGATCTCGCGTACGTTACGAACGAAGACGACCTTCCGTCGCAGGAGCTCGACGTCGCGGCCTCGGTGATGGACCCGGCTCCTCCCACCGCGACGGCCCCGCTACCGGATCCGCAGCGGTTCGTACGGCCCCTTCCGCGGGTCATCGCCATCGCGAACCAGAAGGGCGGCGTCGGGAAGACCACGACAACCGTCAATCTCGGTGCATCGCTCGCCGTGCTCGGCTACCGGACGCTGGTGATCGACCTCGACCCGCAGGGGAACGCGACGACCGGCTTGGGCATCAACAGCCGTAACCTCGACTGCTCGATCTACGACGTCATCCTGCACGACACGGCGCTCGACGACTGCATCGAGCCGACGACGCTCCGGAACCTCTTCGTGGCGCCGGCGACGATCGATCTCGCGGGAGCGGAGATCGAGCTGGTTCCGGCGTTCTCACGCGAGCAGCGGCTCAAGCGGGCGCTCGAGGAGGTCAAGGCCGACTACGAGTTCGTGCTGATCGACTGCCCGCCGTCACTCGGGCTGCTGACGGTCAATGCCCTCTCCGCAGCCACCGAGGTGGTGGTTCCGATCCAGTGCGAGTACTACGCACTCGAGGGTTTGGGGCAACTGCTCCGGAACGTCAACCTCGTCCAGTCGAACCTCAACCCCGACCTCGAGCTCAGCGCGATCGTGCTGACCATGTACGACGCCCGCACGAAGCTGGCCGAGCAGGTCGCGGACGAGGTCCGGGAGCACTTCGGTGATCGAGTCTGCCGGAACGTCGTGCCGCGCACGGTGCGCCTCTCCGAGGCGCCGTCGTTCGGACAACCCATCATCGTGTTCGATCCGTCCTCGCGTGGCGCCCTGGCGTATCGCGAGCTTGCCAGGGAGGTGAGCGGTGGCCCGCCGCAGCGGACTGGGTAGGGGACTCGGGGCGCTCATCCCGACCGAGGTGGCCAACGACACCGGCTCCTCGCTCGTGGAGCTGTCCGTGGAGCAGATCTCTCCCAATCATTTCCAGCCGCGCCAGCACTTCGACGAGGAGGCGCTCGCGTCACTCGCGGCATCGGTCCGGGAGTTGGGTGTGCTCCAGCCGGTACTGGTGCGCCAGCGCGACGACGGCTCCTACGAGCTGATCGCCGGCGAACGTCGGTGGCGTGCGGCGAAGCGCGCTGGCCTGCGATCGATCCCTGCCGTCGTCCGGACGGTGACTGACGTCTCCAGTCTTGAGCAGGCCCTGGTCGAGAACCTCCACCGAGAGGATCTCAACGCACTCGAGGAGGCTGCGGCGTACCAGCAGCTCATCGAGGACTTCAACCTCACCCACGACGAGGTGGCCACCCGAGTCGGGAAGAGCCGGTCCGCGGTGTCGAACGCGCTCCGTCTGTTCCAGCTGCCCCCGACGATCCAGCGGATGGTGGCCGAGGGCCAGCTCAGCGCGGGCCACGCGCGAGCGCTGCTCGGGACGCCGGATCGCGGCTTCCAGGAGTCGCTGGCCAAGCGAGCGATCACCGAGTCGTTGTCGGTGCGCGAGGTGGAAGACGCCGTCCGCCAGCGCAACGAGCTCGCGGCGCAACTGTCGTCCGGTGGCCCTTCGACGGCGCGTCCCCCGAGCGGGAAGCAGCTTCGCCCGCCGGGCCTTCTGGAGCTCGAGGACCTGCTCGCCGGCTACCTCGACACGCGCGTGAAGGTCGAGATGGGCTCGAAGAAGGGGCGGATCGTCATCGACTTCGCCACCCTGGAGGATCTGGAGCGGATCTACCGCTCGATGACCGAGGCACCGTCGTCGACGAAGCCGCAACCGGAGATCGAGGGTTAACAGCGCTCAAAGGCGCAATCGGGGTGAGTTCGCCGCTCAGGAAGCCTTGATCGAAGGTTCCGTCTCCACCTCAAGAAGCGCTGGAGGCCATCCCCACCCTGGGGAGAAGTCTGTGGACGGTGCCTCAGCTGCCGTCGGAGAAGCTCTTCAGCCACTCCTCCAGCACGTGAGGTAGTGCGGCAGCCAAGTCGCCGGTGTGGGCCACCACCTCGGTCGCCGGAGCGAGCTCGAGCGCGACCGCGGCCATGCGCGTCTCCCGCAGCACGGGGATCGTCATGGGGGTGATGCCGCGGTCGTCACACGGCAGGCGTCCGGCGATGGCCTCGTGGAGCAGCTCGGCGAGACGGCGGCCGGCCTGCGACTCCCATCCCGCGGGCGCGCGGTAGTACGCGACCCGGCAACGGTCACCGGAGGCCGCCATGGCGACGGAGAGGAACACGTCGGCATCGAGGTCGTTCGCCTGCGCAGCCTGCTGCGACCCGTCGGGGTGCTCGACCACCTGAACGGTGGCGCCCGCGGTGCGAAGGTGCCGGGCTGCGCTGGTCGTCAGCGCGTCGAGTCCGCCTGCGTGGGCCAGCACGACGATCCGGCCGTCGAGCGTGCGAGGCCCGCACCTGAACCGCTCACGCTCCCGCACGTCGACCACGGACGCAGGCGCGAGGTGGCGGTCGCCGAGTCGGGCCAGCGCGCCGACGGTCGCCGGACCGCAGATCGAGTCCGCCACCAGGCCGTAGTTGCGCTGGAAGTCGGTGAGCGCGCGATCGGTGCGGGGGCCGAAGATCCCGTCGACACGGCCGGCGTCGAAGCCGATCGCCCCGAGCCGGCGCTGGAGGTCGGCGACGTCGTCGCCCCGCAGCATCGGCATCGTCCGGTACAGCGGCCGGTCGCCCAGACGCCATCCCGCTTCCACCAAGGCCTCCCACGTCGTGGCGTCGCATGCGCCGGTCAGGGGGAGGCCGCGATGGTCCTGGAAGGCGCGAACCGCCGACGCCGTGGCCGTGCCGAACACGCCCGGCTCGTCGGCGGAGGCATCGAAGCCCAACGCGGAGAGGCGGTGCTGGAGATCCCGCACCGCCTCACCGTCAGACCCTCCGCGAAGGGGGAGATCTCCTACAGAAATGCGGAGAGCTCCTCGAGCAGTTGCCCCTTGCCGCGTGCGCCGACCAGGCGCTTCTGCGGCTCACCGTCCTTGAACAGGATCAGCGTGGGGATGCTCATGACCTGGAACTCCTGAGCCGTCGACGGCGCGTCGTCGACGTTCAGCTTGCCGATGCGGACCTTGCCGGCCTGCTCGGACGCGATCTCCTCGAGGATCGGGGCGATCATCTTGCAGGGGCCGCACCACTCCGCCCAGAAGTCGACGAGGATCGGCTCTGACGAGCCCTTCACCTCTTCGTTGAAGTTGGTGTCGGTGAGCGTGGTGATGTTCTCGGCCATCGAAGCCGTTCCTCCTTGGGGGTGGACACTGCCGTTGCGGTGTCAGAGGCACCGCAGACCGTACCCAGCAGTGGATTACTCAACAGCGTCAACGAACGCCTATTCCCAGACGCTCGTCGCCGCCGACAGGGCACCTACCAGTCGCGGGGCGTCCGTTCGATTTCGTGCTCGGCGGTACCGGTGGCCTCGAGCCAGCGCTCGGCGTCGATCGCAGCCATGCAGCCCGACCCCGACGCGGTGATCGCTTGACGGTAGACATGGTCTTGCACGTCGCCGGCGGCGAACACGCCCTCGACGTTCGTGAACGACGTGCCGTGCTGGGTCACCAAGTAGCCAGAATCTTCCATCTCCAACCAACCTTTGAACAGGTCGGTGTTCGGGACGTGGCCGATGGCGACGAAGAAGCCCGACGCCGGCACCTCCCGCGTGTCGCCGGTGTTGACGTCACGCAGCCGGGCGCCGGTGACCGCGTCGTCGCCGAGGATGTCTTCGACGACGGAGTTCCAGGCGAACTCGATCTTCGGGTTCGCCAACGCCCGCTCCTGCATGATCTTCGAGGCCCGGAGGCTGTCGCGGCGGTGGACGATCGTGACCTTCTCCGCGAAGCGCGTCAGGAAGAGCGCCTCCTCGAGGGCCGAGTCGCCGCCACCGACGACGATGATCGGCTTGCCGCGGTGGAAGAACCCGTCGCACGTCGCGCAGGTCGAGACGCCGTAGCCGAGCAGGCGCTGCTCGTTCGGCAATCCGAGCATGAGCGACCGAGCGCCCGTCGCCACGATGATCGACCGCGAGACGATCTCCTCGTCGCCCACCCACACCCGATGGGGCGGACCCGAGAAGTCGACCTTGCCCGCCTTCACGGTGCGGAACTCGGCGCCGAACCGCTCGGCCTGTGCCCGGAAGTTCGCCATGAGCTCGGGGCCGGTGATGCCCTGGGGGAAGCCGGGGAAGTTCTCGACGTCGGTGGTCAGCATCAGCTGGCCGCCGGGCTGGTCGGTCGTCGACGACGGTTCGCCCTCGAGGACGAGCGGATGGAGGTTCGCCCGGGCCGTGTAGATGGCGGCGGTGAGGCCGGCGGGGCCTGACCCGATGATGACGACGTCGCGAGTGCTGCTCAACGTTGGCTCCTCTATCGGGCGCCGGTCGGGCGGCGCTTCCGCCACAAGAACAACCCGAGGAGCGTGAATAGTCCGCCGAGGATCCCGTAGACGCCCCAGATCTTCAGCCAGTTGTCGAGGAGGCGGACCAGGCCGACCGTCATGAGCACGATCGCCGCGGTGCCGACGACGGCTATGACGATGCCGTAGACGAGCGCGCGGGCGATGGTCTCGGCCGGAACTGTCGTCTTGTCGCGGATCGACCCGACCACCGACTCGATGGTGTCGGTGACCTGCACCGTCCAGTCCGGACCGGACACCGTGTTCACGGCCGTGCTCGACGGGCGCGGCTCAACAGGGCTCGCCATGGCGGGCACACTACCCAGCCATGGTTCCGAGGCCGCCGACGGCACGACCTCCTGGAGGACGACGATGAGACCGGTGCTCGGCGTCGCCGCCGGTGCCGCCGTGGCATCACTCGGCGCGGTGATGCTCGGAGAGCAGCCGTTGCAGGGGGCGACGGCTCTCGTGGCCGGCGTGCTCTTCGGGTTGGCGATCGCCGAGGTCGTGGTGTCGGTCGCACGCTACGGCGATCTCTACCTCGCCGCGGCGGCCGCGATCCTCACGCAGGCCGGCTTCGTGTGGGCGCTCTACATCGAGACCGGACATCAGCTCGACGCCGCCGCGCCGGAGGCGTGGGTGGGCGTGGTGCTGGGCGCGGCGGCCGCGGCCGCGTGGCTCAGAACCGCGGCTCGGCGAGGACCGCGCAGCCGTTCGCCCGAAGCACGTACGCCTGACGGCTGACGCCTTCCGCCGGCTCGGTCAGCTGGAAGACGAACACCCGGGCCGGTTCGCCCCGCCACGTGAGCGATCCGACAAAGACCCGACTGCTGATGCGGTCGCCGCCGACGTTTCGCGCCTCGTTCTCGCACAGCGACGCACCTTCGCTCCCTCTCTGCCCGCCTGAGGAGAGCTCGCTCACCAAGCGGCGCACGAGATCGTCGTCGGTGTCGATCGGTCCCAGGTTCGGCTCACCCGACGTCGCCGTCAGGCTCCCGCTGGCGGGAGCCGCGATCACCGCGTGCGACTCGGTGTCGGCGGTTCCGCCGCCCGCACCAGAACGGCCAGCGGCGGTCGCGTCGACGCCGCCGCCAGCGGTCGCGGTGCTCTCCTCATCGAAGCTCTCCGTGCGCGGGACCATCGCCTGCGACCCGGAATCGTCGCCGCTCCGGCCGGAGAGCGTCAGCAGCGCCGGAACTCCCAGCAGCACCGCGGCTACGGCCGCCACCGCCGAGAGCACCCTCGGCGACATCCACATCCTCTGGCGCCGCCGGCTCGCGTCGATCGGCACGACGTCGGCGCGACCGTCGAGGGCGGCGAGGGCCCCGGCGATCAGGTCGTCGGAGATCGCGGCGGACAGCGGGGCGACGGGCGTGGCCACGAACGCCGCGGCCGCCCGCAGCGCGTCGAGCCGCGCCGCGCACGAGGCGCATCCGTCGACGTGCGCGCCCGCGTTCTCGCCGGCAGGTTCGCCGTCGATGATCGCGTTGAGCGCGTCGTCGTCGAGGTGGGGGGCGGGCCTGGTCATGTCGTCGTCACGGGGTTCGACGGTCCGGAGGCGGCGATGGGTTCCCCTGGAGGAGGTCGGCGAGCATCGCCCTGCCCCGGGAGATGCGTGACTTCACGGTGCCGACGGGCACGTCGAGCACCTCGGAGATCTCCGCGTAGTCGAGGCCGGAGAGGTCGCGCAGCACGACGGGCGCCCGGAACTCGACCGGCAAGCGGCGCAGCGCGGCGTCGACGTCGAGCTTGAGCGCAGCCTGCGAAGCCAGCGACTCGCGAGCGTCACCGCCGGCCCCCCCTGACACGAGGAGCTCGTCGTCGTCGACCGGATCGGGCCGGCGCTTCTTCCGCCGGAGCTCGTCGAGGCAGGCGTTCGTCGCGACGCGGTACACCCAGGTCGAGAAGGCGGACCGCCCGTCGAAGCGGGGAAGTCCTCGGACGACAGCGATGAGCGCCTCCTGGGTGGCGTCGGCGGCATCGGCGTCGTTGCCGGTGATGCGGCGGCACACCCCGTGGATGGCGTCGAGATGGCGACGGAGGAGCGCGTCGACGCTCGCTCTGTCGCCGCGCTGTGCCTCCGCCAGCAGCGTGGCCTCGTCGCGCTCGTCGCCCCGCTCGATGGCCCGAGGGTAACGATCCGTTCAGCGGGCGACGGCGACCCTCTGGACCTCGACCCGGTTGTCGGAGCCGAGACGGGTGAACAGCACCAGCACGTACCGGCCCTTCTTCTCGAAGCCTTCGAACACGCCGGTGCCGCCCACGCCGTCGAGCGACGCGACGGGCTCGCCCCACGCGCGCACGTCGTCGGACGGCGCGCCGGCGACGTAGACCTGCCCGTTCCACCCGGACGTGGGCGAGGTCACCGTCACCTTGCGGACCTCCACCTCCTCACCGAGGTCGAGCTTCAGCCCGAGGTGAGGCTTCAGCCCGCCGAACTGGGGGTTCGAGTACTGCGAGGTCTCCCAGGAGGTGCTGTCGTCCTCGTCGAGAGCGAGCAGGAGACGGTTGTTCTTCTCCTCGCCATCGGTCGGGTCGAGCACCGAGATGCCGGACACCGCGATCGGCTGCGCATCGTCGCCCGCACCACCGCCCCCGCCCCGGCGATCGAGGAGGTCGCCCCCGACCCCGGAGCCGCGAAGGATGAGAG